>Ga0326726_10005665_pt1 | contig 11296 bp, 9 predicted proteins | sample MHFenrmetagenome_2_FD_207603 | JGI IMG/M metagenome (GOLD analysis project Ga0326726, IMG submission 207603) | Lab enriched peat soil microbial communities from Michigan Hollow, Ithaca, NY, United States - MHF15MN | ecosystem: Environmental > Terrestrial > Soil > Wetlands > Peat | place: USA...
CGATTTTCGCGTTCAGAGTAAACTCCCTTCCGCCCCCCTCCACACCTTCCAGGGAAACGGTGAGGGGAAGACCGGTGACGCTTTGATCGTCCGATATGTTTCTGACCTCGCCGCGTGCTTGTATCTCTTCCCCTGTCCCTGCGCTGTCTGTCCCGCCGGAGATGAGAGCCTTCTGAATCCATAATTTTGGATACGCGCGCTCTACGGGGAATCGAATGTTCTGGCCTTTCATTCGCGGCGGAGACTCGAAATCCGGTTTCGACTGCGTGCTCTGCATCGTGTTCCGGGCCACGTCGACCCAGTGGAGATAGGTTGTGGCCTTTTTGACCATCTCGTCGCCCACAAGGAGGCGCGCTATGCCTGTCGTGTTGAGGTTCGGCAGTTTTGCGAGGCTTTTCAAGTGGTTGAAATCCGCTGCCACGATGTCATCGATGAGTCCAACGGAGCTGACCAGTGAGTGAACGTCAGATTCAATGGATGCCTTGCGCGTATTGAATGCGTTCGAAATTTCGTTGACCTGCTTCAGACTGTTGTCCACGGTGGAAATGGCCGACATGATCGACTGGGCATTGTTCAGCTGCGCAGTATTGATTCCCTTGATTCCTGCTTCGATCTCTGTAAGCTTTTTCCTGGACTGCTCATAATCACTGCTGAGCGAGTTCCATTGCTGAGATGCCGAAAGGGCCTGCGCTTTTAATGAGTCGATGTGTTTCAGTGTGCGGATGTCGAGGATATTCAACAGGCTGTCAACGTTGAGACCACTCTTGAGCGTGGCAACGGTCGTCAGGGGTGTCTTCTCGACGGTGGTCTCAAGGGCTCCTCGCGCCATTGCGGAAAAGGTGGAGCCTGACGAGTCCCCTCGTGCGATTGAAGTCTGCCGTTTTGGAATCGAGCCGTCTGTGGTTCTGCGCGTGCCGAAGATGAGGTCGTTGACTTCCATCGTCTGAACGATGTACTTCCCGCGCAGCAGCTGACCAAAGTCCATCGCGAACTTCACCTTCCCGGTTTCAAATGCATTGCGCCACGGGTCCTCAGGATTTGCCACCTGGAGCCGCGCCCATTGCATCCCCAGCGGAAACAGCGAGAGTCGGAGATGGTCGATTTCCACTTTTGCGCCGACGGCGTTTTCGCTGACTGTTTCAAGGCCCGTTTCGACCACACGGTCGATGAACAAATACAACACCAGTCCAAGGACGAGAAGCGGGATAAGAACGAAGTACACAAATCTTTTTCTCATCCCCGTAAATCCCTTATTTTCTGGTACCATTGAATGAGACTGCTTCGATTAATGACTTGATACACTTTCCACTTTTCCACGCGCGAATGGATATGCGTTCTGTATGCCACGACGAAGTGTTTCATGGCCAGGAAGATCGGTGTAAACAGAATCAGGGCTGTGACAAAGCTGCCCAGGACGACAGTATTATAGAAGCGCGACAGCGGAGCCACGGGGGCATTATACATCCAGGTCCACATCGGCCGCAGCGACTCGACATTCACAAGAAGTTGAAATCCGATCCAGTGGAAAAGCGGGTCGAAGAGATAGGCGACGATGCTGCAAAGGGTCAGGGCCAGAAGAGCCGCTGAGAGGTTTACGTCGATTACCAGAAGAATGAGCCACACGACGATTCCCTGCAGGGTCAACATGGGGGAGAATCCGAGGATGGACCCAAGCGCGAACCCCCCGGCAATCTGCCCCGATGTTTGACCTTCCTTGAGAATCTTGAAAAAGTCCCTGATGATCTTGAGCCAGAACATTGCGGAATTCCTGAAGTGAACGAACCTGCAGCGGAAGAATCAAAGTATCATACAACCGTTCAAGTTGCAAGGGAAGGTGGTCGGGCGGCAGCAGTGTTGATCTGCTGTCCGATGGCGCGGGTTCCCGTGGAATTTCGGTTCAAGGCACTGCGGTACGAAAATCAGGGGCGGTCTGATCGCCCTGCAACGTTCATACCTCAGGAGGATTCATCCCGAACGCAGCCCACTCCTGTCGCGCGGGACCAAAGAGTCCCGGGACTTCCAGCCCTGCCTGGCGCATGAGGACAGTCATCTGCGCACGATGATGAATCTGGTGAAAGACGAGCGAGGTGAGTGTGAATCCCCTGCTCCACTTTTCGCCGTACATGTCGTCCTTTTGCTGCAGTGTCGCATCGGACCATTGCAACTTTATCTGCTCCAGCACGGATATCGCGCTCTCGCTGTATGCCTTAAAGATTTCGCGGGTCGTTGCTGGAATCGGATCGTCCGGCTGAGGGCCGGCCGGCTTCAAACCCGTCCGGTTCATCATTTCAGGAATCGAGGTCGTGATATGCCAGGCAAGGCGGGCGAGCGTCCGGCCCTCGGCGTTCACCGCCTGAGGCAGGGCACGGTCCGTCAGATGTTTGAAGATCTTCTGCGTGCTTTCGATCTCGCGCGACCAGACCTGTTCGAAGTCATTGATGGTTCTGAACATTGCGATAGGTTTGCGTTGATGCGTGATATGACTTTTACTGCCTCATGCCGAAATTGTTATTTGGTGACGATGGCCCATTCCGGAGTGATAACGATATCTATGCGTTGATTGCGCGACCGGCCTTCAGCAGTTGTGTTGTCCGCGATGGGCCGCGTGCTTCCGTATGCCTGCGTTACAATGCGGATCGAGGCGGGCAATACGCCGCGGAGATACGCCGCGACGGCTTCCGCACGCAGCTCGGACAGACGGATGTTCGTGCCTTCATTCCCGCCGCTCTCGGTATGGCCTTCGATTGCGAGCTGGCAGTTGGGAAACATCCGAATGGCCCGCGCGACCCTGTTCAGCAGGCCTGAGTACTGAGGGTCGATAGCTCCCCTCCCGGGTATAAACTCAATTCCGTACATGCGTAGTACCACATTGTTCCCGTCCTTCAGGATAACGCCGTCGTCAGAGGTAAACATGATACCTGCAAGGGCCACAGTTTGGTCATGTTTTTTGCGCTCTTCGTTCTTCCGGACCTGCTCGCTGAGGGCGTGTCCGTCTGTTCCCTCGGGAGATTCAAGTACATCGACGCGATGTCGCAGGGTGTTTACCTCTGCCATTGCATGTTTCAGGCTGTCGGCCAGATCAACACGAAGGGACTCACGGTTCTTCAGAGTGCGGAGGATCACTTCGATCGCTGCCGCCGGGCCTTCGTCGAATCGTACCTGAATGTTCAAGGCGTCGGCGACCTTCTGGATCTGATCTTCCGTGGTCAGGAAGGCATCCTCCATGTCGTGACCCTGAGCTTTGAGCTCCATGATTGCCCTATGCAAATAGATTGCATGGGCTGCTTCGTATCGTGCTTCTTCCGAAAGACGGCGCGCCTCACCGTTATCATACCGGTTTTGCTGAAGCATGCGTTCTGCGAGGTCGATGAGTTTATGTGCACGCTCAAGTGTCTGTGGAGCCGTGGATTTTAACACAACGGCATCGGCCCGGGTGATGAGTTCACGGGCAGGAGACAGGAAGTTTGTCTTGATTGCCTCGAGCTCCGCCGACCTGTACAGTCCTTGCGCTTCTCCGCCGTCATTGCGTGCTGCGCGCGCGTTACCTTCTTCAAGTTCCATGGCGGCGGATCGAAACAGCGTTTCGGCCTTGTTCCAGAGTTCGGGAGAGGAACGAATCGCGTTGGCAGACAGTGCGTCGGTGCGGGCGGCCATTGTCCCGGCGAAAAGCTCCGCCGCCGGTTTCGAGATTTTGATGGCGAGGGTGAAGTAACGGACTGACGTCAGGATCTTGTCGTGTATTTCATCGACGGGGCGACCCTGTTTGAAAAGGTCCTTTGCCTCTTCGAAGGCGTCCATCCCGAGGGCGAAGGCCTTGGGCGCGTACACGTCAGCGTTTGCGTCCTTGGCATGCGCCCGGGCGGTGTCCGCTTCCCGGAAGAGTGACAGGTGCAGGTATTCCTGGGCATTGGCTCCTGGCCCCGGCAGGGACAGGAGCGTCAGTGCTGCCGCAAGGGTGAGAAGAAGGCGGCGTGTCGTGCCCTTGTTGCGGGAAAAACGAACAAGGGTTGAATCCCCCGAATCCATAGTCTTTCAACTGGCACCGTCGATGCCGAGGAGGCACCGGCCGGTGTCAGACGCCCTCCATGCCCGTAAAAAGAGATTGAAGGTTCAACGAGGAAGCTCTCGACTTACTCGCCAGCGTCACATACCGGCGTGCAAGAGTGTCCTTTCCTGTACCGAGAACAGTGCTGATGAGGCCGAGCGCCTCAGCGTACTCGGAGGGGGGCAGTTCTTTGAGAATGCGGGTCCAGATCGCTTCTTCCAAAACATTGAATGCTGTCTGTACTTCCCACAGGTCAAATCCTGACGAGAACCTTTCCCGCGCAACAGCATCCGCGTGAGCGATCATCGGTCCCAGATTCCGCTCTTTGACTGCTCTGGCTGTCAGAACAAAGAGAGCCTTAAGTCTCCTGTGCACATGTTCCGGTCCGGCCACCTCATAGTGCTTGAGATGGACACGCGCCATCGCGCACGCTGCTTCGTCGATAATCTCGGCGGTGTGCGCATTCAATAATTCGCTCAACGTCATTGATCATACCGGTCATATCGTATCACTCTGAAGCTTTGTAATATACACCTTACCTCCATGTGAAGCAATCAACCCGCAGGCATCCGGGAAATGGCGCAAGACGAAGCACAAAGGGCAATTTACGTGCGATGAATCACGCAGAGCGGGATCCCGGAATATTGCTCCAGTCCAGAAACAGCCGTCGTGAGGGCGGCTGGCAGGAAGGGCAAAAATACACGTCATGCCCCCGGACGCCCTCCCGGCGGATCGTCGTCCCGCAGCGCGGACAGGGCTCGCCTTTTCTGTTCCGAACTTTCATGTGGTCCCGCACTTTTTTGTGGATCGGTGCGCCCGCCTCTTCGACGCACCGGATGCCCCACGTAATCACCTCATGAATCGCACGGTGAAGATTGCCAATTTCTTCTGGGGTGAGTCGGGCTACAAAGGTCTTTGGATGAAGTCGGGCCGCGAAGAGTATCTCGTCGGCATACGCGTTGCCGATCGAGCTGAGGGCAGTGTGATCATTAATGAAGACGCGCACCTGTTTGCGATTGTTCGCCGCTGCTATTGCGCGAAAAGCTGCCTCGGTAAACGAGGAAGAAAGAATGTCGACTCCCTGTGTTGCGTATTTCGGAATTGTACCGACTTGTTCCTGCTCTGCACAGTACACCTTGGCCATCTTCTTCTCATCGCACAGATTGAGCGACGAACGGTCATCGAGCCCCAACGTGAGGCAGAGATGTCCTTCGGGCTTCTCCCGGGCGAGCTGGTGCTGAAGCCGCCCTGCGAGCATGAGGTTGATGACCAGGACATTTTCCCCCTTTGTGTCCAGCCGCAGAAATGGGCCGTGGATTCCAATTTTCCGGATTTCCTGGCCTGTGAGCGCGCGTTCTATGGGCTCCTTCGTCATCGTGCGGACGACAATTGGCTGTTTTGTTTGAACAGCGGTGATGGTCCGACCGACGACAGAACGATCGAGATATTTCTTTATATAGACGAGATCCGGCAACTCGGGCATGGTCAGAATCCAGACGGATTGTCGATGTCCATTTCCGACTTCAGTGCCGCGTTGGCATAGATCACCGACAGTCGTTTCGGGGAAATCTGCACTTCCCAGTCACCCTGTGCGTTTCTTACGACGGAGCCAAAGAGTTTTCGGTGGCGGAGCTGGGAGAATTTCTCCCAGAACACCCAACCAAAATATGCCACATCTCCGCGCAGGAAAAATGCCGGGACCCGCTCACCCGGCTCTACCGGGACGGCCGCAACAGTAGTGGACGAATAGCCGTGCTCGGTAAGCGCCGCGACAAATTCCAGTGTCACATCCCTCATCCCCCACCGCAGGAGATGCCGCGATCGTTTGACGGTCCGGCCGTCGATAATTTCCTTGAACACGGCATTGATTTCACTATGGAAAGGATCCGGAGACATCAGAAAAATATACCCCTGCCAGCCGGGAGAAGCAACTTCTGCTGATGCGGGGTTTGCTTCTGCCACGTTTCATCTTCAGTCGTTTCAGCAACTGTCACAAGAACGGTGCGAGATGTTGGACGCAGCATGACGATATGACTGGTCACCCGGCCACTGTAAGCAGCGGTTGCAGGGTAAGCTTCCTGTCCGCTGGGATCAATAATGTGCGCGCATCTGGCTTCTGACGATAATCCCGGGAGCAGTCGCTGAGCTACTTGTACCCATTGTTTGGGTCCGACCTTCATTTGTTTGGTGACAACGGTGGGCTGTGATCTGCTGAGTCCTCTGGGACCGTTTTGCATGCAGTTGAATTCAAAAACCTCGGCAGTTCCACCGATGAAAACATCCCGGTTTTGTTTGGAGGGCCCGAATTTCAGATCTTGGATTTCTGATTTGAAACGGTTTAATATTTAACATATTCGCAAAAATCTTTTTTTCTTGCATTTATCTCCATCTATAATAACTTGGTAAGTTGTGACAGATCACAAGGTTCCAGTTCATCGAGATGTAACTTCGTGATACTATGGGCAAATCTGTCCATTTGGTATATGTGACATTCCTGGTGGTTTTGGGGGTGCTGACGACGATTACGATCGGCATCCACGGCTGGACCTATTATGCCACTCCCATCCCAGAACGTCCGTTTCATCCTCAGTACGAAAGTCTGAAGCCAACCGGATTATACGGCCAGGGCTTCGGCGTTATCGGCACGCTCATGATCACCTTCGGCGTGGTGATGTATTCTTCCAGAAAGCGCCTTCGCATATTCTCGGGTCTCGGAAGGCTCAAAAGCTTTCTCGAGTTTCACATTTTTCTTTGTCTCGTCGGCCCGGTTCTCGTTCTGTATCACACAACATTTAAGTTTGGCGGACTTGTCGCAGTCAGTTTCTGGAGTATGACCGCCGTTGTGATGAGCGGGGTCATCGGGCGTTACTTCTACACACAGATCCCGAAAGGGATTCAGGGAAACGAATTGACCGTCGGCGAGCTTACTTCTGAAAACGAAAGGCTGGGCGAGCAGATGATGGTTAAGTTCCGGCTCCCGAACACCGTGATCAGGCAAATTGATGCGATTGCGCTCCCGTCGAAGCCGGTTGCGCAAATGTCGCTTCTGGAAGTTTTGAATTTCTTCGTCATGAACGATCTCACCCGGAGAGGAAAACTGAGGGCGGTCTTTGCGCGGATCAGCCAGACCACGACGAATCCACGCGTCGTCCGACGGCTGAAGTCAATTGCCTACCGACGCATGACGCTGACGAGGCGGACGGCCTTCCTTGAAAAATTCAAATTGATCTTTCACTACTGGCACGTCGTTCATCTGCCGTTCAGCATTGTTATGTTCATCATTCTGTTCGTGCATGTCGGCGTCGCTGTTGCCTTTGGCTATACCTGGATATTTTAACATAGGCGGGTCGCATGTGACGGGCGAAACATGCCTGGTTGTTGTGGCGTTGGTCATTGCCGGATTTCAGACCTCGTTAGCGCAGATTTCACCCGGCGAACTTTCCTCTGCTCATGCGCAGCTGGAAGGAATATCCAATTGTACGAAGTGTCATGAGCTGGGGAAGGACGTGTCAAATGCAAAGTGCCTCTCATGTCACGCCGAAATCCGTTCGCGGATGGCGAACCAGACGGGGTATCATGCGCATCTGGTCAAAAACCAGTGTGTTGAATGCCATAAGGAGCACAACGGGAAAGATTTTCAGCTGGTGAGATTTGATTCGCGGTCGCTCGACCACGCAACTGTCGGTTTTTCCCTGGAGGGGAAGCACAGACGTATCGAGTGCGTTCAATGTCATTCGAGAGATCATATCAAGGCGAAGGACGTTCTCCAAAATGCGGCGCTCACGCAGTCGAAGACGTACCTCGGCCTGCAGAAGGAATGCATGGCATGCCACGCCGACCCCCACAAGGGGCAACTGCAGGGCTCGTGCTCACTGTGTCATTCGTCCGAATCGTGGAAGCCTGCATCGCAATTCTCGCACGACCGGGCGCGTTTTCGTCTGACCGGAAGACATCAGACGGTGGAATGCGCGCGATGTCATCCTTCGGCGAAGGATGATCCGAAGACCATGAAATTCGTGGATCTTGCATTTGCGAACTGCTCATCGTGCCATGCAGACCCGCACCGGGGGCGCTTTGCGCAGACATGCGAGAGTTGCCACACAACCAACGGCTGGAAAGAAGGATCAACGAGACGTTTCGACCATTCACTCACGAGATTTCCCTTGCGCGGGCGACATGTATCGGTCCGCTGTGAGCAATGCCATATTTCGTCGAAACAGAAGGGTATCGTCACGCAGACCTTTGCTATCGCGAGGTATCAGGGTTGTGCAGATTGCCATGCGGACAATCATGGGGGTGAATTCAACACCAGGCCGGGCGGGAGCGCATGCGAATCCTGTCACTCGGAGGATGGGTTTGTCCCTTCAAAATTTTCGCATGCAACGAGCGGGTTTCAGCTTGCAGGGAAGCATGCGAGCGTGGCGTGTGCAAAATGTCATCCCCCCGCTCGGGCGAATGGGGATAGCCGGGTTCTCAGACAGTTCCACGTCTCCCGCTATCAGAAATGTGCTGATTGCCATGAAGATCAGCATGGAGGTCAGTTGACCGCGCGCGCAGACGGCGGGGCCTGTGAATCGTGTCATACCGTCGAGGGGTATGCCCCCTCTATATTCACCGCGGAGGGACACCGCGCGACACGATTTCCACTTTCGGGGAGTCATGCCGCTGTGCCATGCGGAAAATGTCACACGGGAGTGCTCATCAATGGGAAAAAGACCCCGATGCTCCGGTGGCGCGGAAATGTGGATTGCCAGACATGTCACAAAGATGTGCACCGAGGTCAATTCGACAAATTCATGTCCAACAGTTGCGGGACGTGTCATTCGACGCAGGAATGGAGGAGAGCTCAATTCTCCCACGAGTCAACGCGCTTTCCCCTGACCGGGAAACATGTCGGGCTCCGGTGTGCTCAGTGCCACAAAACCCTAGAGCCTGGAACTCCCCGTGAGCGTGTGCAGTATGCAGGAACACCATCACGTTGCATTGATTGTCATGCCGGAAACAAGCAAATGTCGGATGATTGACCGGCACGTGCCCGGCCTGGGGGCCGGGGCAAAGGTGATCCCATTGGAGGTAACACCATGAGGTTCGGGGTCAGAAAATATGCGGGTGCCCTTGCGGTCATCCTTGCCATTGCCCGGAATACGGGATTTGGCCAGGAATCACCGCACGGAAAGCTTTCAGTTGCGTGCGAGGACTGCCATACGTCGTCATCGTGGAAGCAGCTGGCTCATCCGATGAAGTTCAGTCATGATCGGACAAATTTTGCCCTGAGGGGTCAGCACGAACAGGTACAGTGCGTTGATTGTCACGCAAGTCTGACCTTTGCCGGGGCCACAACCAAATGCGGGGACTGCCATAAAGATGTTCACCGGGGCGAATTGGGGGCCAACTGCGAGCGGTGCCATTCTCCGCAGTCGTGGCTTGTACCGGACATGCCACAGCGGCATGCGCAGACGCGATTCGCGCTGGTGGGCCGTCACCTGACCGCACCCTGTCGTGCGTGCCACACGAATGAACAGAAGTACGAGTATGTCTCAGTCCCGACGGAATGCTACAACTGTCATCGCGTTCAGTATGATGCGACGACGGTACCCTCACACCGGGCGGTAGGATTTGGAACGGACTGCGCCTCCTGCCACTCCATGAACGCGATGCGATTTGAGGGGAGTTTTGATCACAATAAAACTGGATTTCCGCTGGTGGGAGCACACGCCGCACAACAATGTTCAGCGTGCCACAGCGGCAATCGGTTTGTGGCGATGTCGGTTCAGTGTTTCAACTGTCACCAAAATGATTTCACGACAGCGGCCAATCCGAAACACACGGGGTATCCGACTGACTGCACGTCATGCCACTCGATGAACGCCTGGCAACCCGCGACGTTTGACCACAGCAAGACGTCGTTTCCACTTACCGGAGCCCATCAGGGGGTATCGTGCGCGTCATGTCACAAGAACAACCAGTTTACCGGCACCCCGACTCAATGTGCGAGTTGCCACCAGCAGGATTTTGCCAACGCCAATGCTCCTTCGCATGCGGGCTTTTCGATGAATTGCACCACATGTCACACGATGAATGCCTGGCAGCCGGCGACGTTTGATCACAGCAAGACTGCATTTGCCCTGACAGGTGCACACGTGGCAGTGGCGTGCGCATCATGCCACAAGAACAACCAGTTCGCCGGCACCTCGACGGTGTGCTACACCTGTCACCAGCAGAATTTTACCACCGCAAATGCGCCGGCGCATACCGGGTTCCCGACGGACTGCACGACCTGCCATTCAACGACAGCGTGGCAACCATCGACGTTCGATCACAACAAGACAGCCTTTCCTTTGAGCGGCGCACACCTCGCTGTGGTGTGTGCTTCATGCCACAAGAACAACCAGTACGCTGGCACGCCGACGCAATGCTACAGCTGTCATCAACAGGACTTTACGACTGCGAACGCGCCTCCACACACGGGATTCTCGACAAACTGCACGACCTGCCACACCATGACCGCCTGGCAGCCGGCAACCTTCGATCACAGCAAGACCACATTTCCGCTGACGGGCGCGCATCAGACTGTGGCCTGTGCGCAGTGCCATGTGAATAATGTGTATGCCGGCCTGAATACGCAGTGTGTGGGATGTCATCAGGCGAATTACGCTGCGACATCGAATCCGGTTCACTCCTCCGCCGGATTCGGAACGGATTGTCAGACGTGCCATACAACGACTGCATGGCAGCCGGCGACGTTCAATCATGACACCTTTTTCCCGATCTCGGCAACCGCCAGGCACCGGCAGGGCTCGGTCTGGACGACTTGTGCAGACTGTCATACGAACTCATCGAACTACTCTGTGTTCTGCTGCACGAATTGTCACACCCACACGCAAAGCCTGACGGATCCCGAGCACGTCGGGCGAAGCGGTTATACGTACACCTGTACTTCATGCTATTCGTGCCATCCGAGGGGAAACAGCTGATGAAATTCAAGGGGGCAATTCCGGGCTTGGTTGTGCTGCTCGTTGTGTCGACATTCCCCCTCGGTGCGCAGACTGCGGCGCTACGCCGCATCAGCGCTTCGATCACGTACGTCTCGTCGGGAACTGTCTACATCAGTGCAGGTCGGGAACGGGGGTTGGAGGTGGGGGATACGATGACGGTCGTGAACAGGAGTGTGCTGCGAGGGCGGGTGGCGATCAAGGCTATCTCCAGCAATTCTTCCGCTGCATCGATCGTCAGTCAACTTTCCTCCTTCGC
>Ga0326726_10005667_pt1 | contig 11295 bp, 10 predicted proteins | sample MHFenrmetagenome_2_FD_207603 | JGI IMG/M metagenome (GOLD analysis project Ga0326726, IMG submission 207603) | Lab enriched peat soil microbial communities from Michigan Hollow, Ithaca, NY, United States - MHF15MN | ecosystem: Environmental > Terrestrial > Soil > Wetlands > Peat | place: USA...
ACAACGACATTAATTTAATCACTCTCCATCCGTTTATATACAAAAGCCGTTTTACCTGGACGGAGCATGATCTAACGTTCATTTTCGGTTTTACCCAATGATTCCGGGAAAGCCCGCCGCAGATCTATGGTAAAACACACTATTTCCAGATTCACACTGTTTGGTCGCTGGATTCAAAAGTATTCCTGGCGGCTGATTATAGCTATGCTTATCGCTGCAGCAGTATTAGCCATTGCCGGTTTGTTTTTAATAATTATTGGCAAGCCCGCAAAGCAAGATATTCTTTTTAATATTGCTCAATTTTTAGCAGCGTGCGGTACTATCTTAGCAACTGTACAAGGGTTTTGGAAACAAATTCGGGAAAAATACGATTTGATTCGCTTGCAACAGGCCTCCGGTCACATTGTTATTTGTGGACTTGGTGGTAAAGGCATGCGTCTCATGAATACATTTACGGAAAAGGGATTCAGGGTCGTTGTTATAGAAGCACAACCGGACCATCCCGATATAGCAGGTTGCAGGGAACGGAATGTCGTGGTGATGATCGGCGATGCCTCCGATCATGTCGTACTGGATGAGGCAAATACCGCCAGGGCTAAGTATTTATTCGCTGTTTCCGGGGATGATAACACGAATATTAATATAGCTCACCGGGCGAAACATCTGGCAGAGACAAGCCACGAAACGGATGAGAAGATTTTCTTGCGCTGTTACGCACATGTCGCCGATTCAAGCCTCCGGAACACTTTTGCCCGGCATGAACTATTTGCAAAAACTTACGATTATTTTGATGCCAGCATATTCAATGTCTATGAAACTTCCGCCAGGGTAATTTTCGAAAAATATCCTGCCGATTTTTATGCCGACGAGCTATGTCTCTCTACCGATACTATTCCTATTGCGGTTATAGGGTTTGGCATAATGGGCGAAAATATCGTTAAACAGGCTGCACGCGTCGGTCATTATGCCCGGTGGACAAAGCTGGGAATTTCCATAGTTGACAATAATATAGAGGAACGCTCTGAAAAATTTATTGCTTTATATGGTGATGGCAAAACCCCGCCTTCTTTTGTTGTACCGGACATCAAATTAAATTTTATTGAACGTAACCCGGAAGGCCTGTTGTCATCCGCCGACATCACAGGCACTGATGGACGGCAACCCGTTGCCGTATACATTGCCGTGGATGACGATTCAATTGGTATTTCTCTCGCTCTCCGGGTACGCAGGATGCTTGGTTCAGATAATGCACCGGTCATAGTCTGCATGCGCTCTTTTCTGTCAGAACTCATAAAAGGAAAAGAAGCCCGATTTATAGTAGATCAAAATATTCATGGTCTCAATATATATGACGCTGCCTGCGGCTATCAGGTATTGATAGAGGAGATTACGGACGAACTTGCGCAAGCCATTCATTCAGCGTATGTCAATTCTCAGATTTTGTTCACGAAAGATGATTTTACCACAGGTACGCCATTGGCCTTGCTACGATCCGTAGTTCAGGATGTTCCAGGCATGTGGAACATTGATGAACAAAACCCGATAGATTCTCTTAATCAAATTCTGAAGAAACCTGATCTTTACAATTGTCTATGCGTGAAGCACAGAGATGTTTTAACGCCAAAGATAAAAAAGCAGGCAGACAAAACTAAATATTTACGAAGCAAATCATTTGGTGGGCTTTCGGTTACGGAACAAACACAGATACTGATTCTTAACGCATCCATGCTTGACGGTGCCTTCACTAAACTCTATCCCTCCAAAAAAAGAGCAAATACTGCCCTTGTGGCATGGGAAGGCTTGGGCGAAGCTATGAAGGATGCAAACCGCTGGTCTGCTGACCATCTGTCGGTCAAGCTTCGCTCCATTGGGTTTGATGGTCAGGACTTATCAATTTTTGATAAAGTTGCAAACGATCCCGAATTTTTTGAAAAATTATCCGAGATGGAACATCGCCGATGGATGGCTGAAAGACTTATGGACGGATGGAGCTATGGACCAAAGAGAGACAATAGAAAAAAGATTCATGATCTTCTAATTCCCTATGGACAGCTTGCAGTTGAGGAAAAAGACAAGGATAAAGATATGATTCAAAATATCAAAAACCTAGTGACAAGCGCGGGATGGAAGGAACAGCGCAATTTTTTCAAGAATAGCTCAGCCGACAGAGCAACTGATTCGTAATCAATAGGTGTCCAGTTCGATTATGGTCATCGGCTCCAGTAAGTATAAGGGCAACTCATTTAAAATTAACTAGTTTGCCGGGTTATATACATTAGAACTGAACTGTTATGGCCGTTGTTATTGTTCGTAAAACTTCTTATAACTACGATCAGCTAAAAAAAGTTTTTTTTGAGATTATCGAAACTCTTGCTGGTGACAAAATTAAGCCGGGCAGTCGAGTTTTGATAAAACCAAACATGCTTTCCGCTGCCGTACCCCAAGACGCGATATTAACTCATCCCTTAGTTATTAAAGCGGCAGTAGAGTATGTTTTGCAAAAAGGCGCCAAACCGCAGGTATCCGATTCTCCGGCAATCGGTTCTTTTGAACATATCCTGAAAATGAATGGCACTAAAGACGCTCTAGCCGGTCTGGATGTAACTTGTATCCCCTTTAAAAACACTATTCCAGTAGATATTGGAAAGCCCTATGGCCGCATTGACATAGCTAAAGACGCTATTGAGGCGGATGCAATTATCAATTTGCCCAAGCTCAAAACACACTGCCAGATGCTCTTGACTTTGGGTGTAAAAAATATGTTTGGCTGCATCGTCGGCTTTAAAAAATCGCAATGGCATATGCGCGCCGGTGTGGATAAAATGGCCTTTGCCCGCTTGTTGGTGGCCATCCATCAGGCTTGCCTGCCGACTGTGTCGATACTGGATGGCATTCTCGCTCTGGAGGGTGAAGGCCCCGGTAAAGGTGGAAGGCCGCGAACAATAGGCGTCCTCATGGGCAGCTGTGATACTTTCGCTCTGGATATGGCTGTAAATAAAATGATTGGAATAGATTATGAAATTGTACCGTTTTTAAAAATCGCTAAAGAAAATAATTTGACGGCTCCTTTTACAATAGACGGAATATTACCGGCGATACCTGATTTCGACCTGCCTGCAATTGAGGGGCTGATATTCGGCCCCCGTTTTCTGCATAATTTTTTGCGCCGGCATACGATGCCGCTGCCCGTCTGCGATAATCATCTGTGTAAACAATGTGGCCAATGCTGGACAATTTGTCCGGCCCAGGCCATCCAATCTTTGGAGGCTGGAGTCGAATTTGACTATAACAAATGTATCCGCTGTTATTGTTGTATCGAAATTTGTCCTCACGGGGCTCTGCATTCAAGGGAAACTATCGGAGGTAAAGTCATGAGGTGTTTGATCGATAGATCCAACTGATATTTTTACAAAAATAACTACACAAAAATGCGCCAATGGTGTAAAAGTAAGCGCGATTTTTAAATCGGCTGTTTTTTATTTAAACTAATTCTTCCGGGCCGTACTGATTTATCTTGGTATAAGCCCATAAGGAAACTATCTTCATGTTGAAACCGGACTTTACCAAGTATTCGCTGGCATTGATTCAGGGCAATAAAATTATATATTCTTCCCAAAGCAATGGATTGAAGCCCCTTTGGGATTGTCTCGAAAATTACCGGCAGACAAAAGATAGTTTTATTTTGTATGATAAAGTAATCGGCCTTGCCGCGGCAAAACTTATTGTTTACTCGAAAATTATATCAGAGATATAAACACTTTTAACTTCACAGCCGGCAAAGAAATTTCTGGAAGAAAACAAAATCCCGCTAAAGGCTAAAAATATTGTTGCCAATATTTTCACGAAAGATCGTCAATCAATTTGTCCCGGTGAAATCATTGCTCTAAATACTGACGAACCCGATGATTTTCGCGCTAAAATAAAGAAAATGCTGAACAACTTCTAATTTTTATTACCGCGAATCGGACGAATAATTTTCGTTAGCTTCAAACATTGAAACGGAAATTGATGATATCGCCGTCCTGGACAATATATTCTTTCCCTTCCAGGTGCAGGCGTCCGGCCGATTTTATCTGAACTTCCGATCCGCCATGGGCAATAAAATCATCGTAGTGCATGACTTCCGCTTTGATAAAACCTCGTTCAAAATCATTGTGAATGGCCCCGGCGGCTTTTGGGGCTTTGGTCTGTGTAGGAATCACCCAAGCCTTGACTTCATCATCACCAACCGTGAAAAAAGAAATTCGTCCCAACAGAGAAAAAGCAGCGCGAATAATCCGGCCAAAAGCGGGCTCGGCAATGCCCAGTGAGGCCAGAAATTCCTTTTGATCGGCGGCCTCCAGTCCGGCCAACTCTGCTTCAATTTTACAGCAAATACCCATGACCGGCTCTGATATCTTTGCCGCCTTCGCAAAGATATCGTCAAAAGAAAGATTGTTTTCCGCCACGTTGATCACGATCAGTTCAGGCTTGATTGTCCAGAAAGAAAAACTCCTGAGTAAAAATACTTCTGCAGGTGTCAGTCCCGCCGTGCGGAGTGGCTTCCCAGCTTCAAGGCATTCTTTTAACCTGGGCAGAAGTTCCATCTGTGCAGTGTCTTGCGCAGTAAGCGCTTTTTTGGACATTTTGGTGAGCCGCTCCAGTTTTTTTTCGATAATTAAAAGATCGGAAAGGATTAATTCATCTTCCAGTTTGCTGTAGGCTTCAATGCTCAGTTGCACATCCGGCAGGGAAAAACCGTCCACGACGTGTAATATACCGTCGGTACCGCTTAAATTCTGCCGGATGGCTTCCCAGGGATGCTCCCCCACAGCATGGACATCAATAAAAGGAATTTTCGCTGGAGATACTTTTACCGGTTTATATGTTTCTACTAGCTTGTCAAAACGAACATCGGGCACTGCCGCCAGACCGCGTACGACGGTTTCGTTGTGTTGCACGCCGCTCTTGACGCCGGTTATAATTTCAAATAATGTGCTCTTCCCGCTTTGGGGAAGTCCCAAAATACCCATTTCCATTTAAATAGCCCTTAATTCCATTAACTGTTCTTACAAAAATTGCTGTATGGATTCCGGCTTTCGCACCCTAAAGGGCATCGATGACCGGAATAACGATTGTTCTACCTTTCTGTATTCCTTTCGTAGCTTCTGTATCCAAATTAAAGAGATTGCCGCGTCGCCGGTTTATTGGATAACGCTGTAAAAGGCTCTGGAGGCAAGGCGCGCGTAGCTTTCAGAATGAGGCCTACTTTATGTAGGTCGCAGTGACGAAAGATGAAGCGCAACTCAGCATACAGACCGTTTACGGTGTTATCTTGCAAACTCCTTTTCAATTCGTTTCATCGCTTCTTTAAGGCGATTATCGGGAACGGTCAGAGATATGCGGATAAATCCTTCACCGTATTTGCCGTAAGCGGTCCCGGCAGCAACCACAACGGCGGTTTTGTCAAACAAGCGGTTAGTAAATTCCAAAGATGTCATGCCTTTGGGTACCGGCACCCAGAGATAAAATGTGCCGCGCGGCGGATTAAAGTTTATGCCGATTTTTTTCAGTGTCGTGAGAACTAACTCGCGTCTTACTCCATACAAGTTTAACATTTTCTCGATAAATGCTTGTTCATTGCGTAAAGCTTGAATGCCGGCGAATTGAATAGGATTAAATATTCCGGAATCCGTATTTTCTTTGACTTTGCTTATGGCGGCAATAAGCTCCGGATTTCCGCAAGCCATCCCCAACCGCCAGCCGCACATATTAAAAGGCTTGGAAAGAGAATTAAGCTCAACGCCCACATTTCTGGCTCCTTTGGCCGCAAGAAAACTGATCAGGGGCTGTCCGGCAAAGACTATTTCGCTGTAGGGATTATCGTAACAAATAGCAATATCAAAGCTGCGGGCAAAAGTAACAAGCTTATTTAAAAAATCCAGCGTGGCGCAAGCGCCCGTCGGATTATTAGGGTAATTGAGAAACATGGCACTGGCTTCTTTGGCAATATCAGTGGGGATGTCTTCCAATACCGGCAAGTAATTATTTTGCGGCAGAATGGGTACGTTGTAGGGAACACCACCGCCCATCAGAATGCTGGAACGATATGCCGGATAACCGGGGTCGGTCATCAAAACAGTATCGCCGGGATTTACGCGCGCCAATATAAAATGATGGCAACCTTCTTTCGATCCAATCAAACCGAGAATTTCATTTTCAGGATTCAGGCTGACACCATATCTTTTCTGATACCAGCGGGCAACTTCCTGGCGAAAAGCCAGCATGCCCTTTTCTTCATCCAAAGGGTAGCGATGATTTAAGGGATCGCGTGCCGTAGAGCAAAGCTCATCAATAATCGAATCCGGTGTAGCTTCCACGGGATCGCCAATGGCCAGAGAAATTACATCTACACCGTCGCTCTTGGCCTTATTGATTTTTTTTCTCAACTCCATGAATAAATAGGGTGGTATTTTTGTCAATCGTTCGGCTATCTGCAATTTGAACCTCCTTCAAATTGAATAAGAAGCTATAATCATCTATGATAAGCACGTAAAAAGTCGCTAATACCGTCACACCGACGAAAGCCGGTTTACAGACGTCGTCCCCCGCGAAAGAGGTGAAGCACTAATGATTACTGGATTCCGGCTTTCGCCGGAATGACATATAGAAGTAAAATCAACTTTTATACAAAACCATCATCTATATGCTTCTTCAAAAAGAAATCCCTGATAGACTATTTTTACTTTACCTTCAAGATAAATTTCCTCAAAGCAATCACCTTTGCGAGTAAAATAAATGCGCAGAGTTTCACCGCTTTGAACTATGATATCGACAGGAGAATCTACTAAACCACGTTCAGCTGCAGCAAGAACTGCAGCGACAGCCCCGGTACCACAGGCGAGCGTTTCATCTTCCACGCCGCGTTCATAGGTGCGCACTTTAATTTTGTGTCGGTCAAGCACTGCGGCAAAGTTGGCATTGGTGCCTTTGGGTTGAAAACAATCATGGCGGCGGATTTTGCGTCCCCAATCAAAAACAGGGCAAGATTCTATATTATCAACAAAGTTCACTGCATGGGGAACTCCAGTATCGACATTATCCAAAACAAATTCCCTGCCCTCGAATGCAATCTTTTTCCCCAGTATCACCCGGGATGGATCAGTCAACTTGACTTTCACCACATCATGATGAACTTCAGCGGCAATAATACCGGCAAGTGTTTCGAAAGATATTTTTCTCCCAGCGATGCCTTTTATATAGGCAAAGCGTGCCACACAACGTGCCGCATTTCCGCACATTTCCGCAATGCTCCCGTCCGAATTAAAAAACTGCCACTTGAAGTCGGCGAACTTTGACGGCTCAATCAACAACAAACCGTCGGCGCCTACAGAAATTTTGCGTTCGCATACTCGCCGGACAAAGGTTGGCAAATCGCCGACATTCAGGGATATATCACGGTTGTCGATGATAATAAAATCATTACCGCTACCGCTCATTTTATAAAATTCAACCATTTTTGCTTTAGTTTTCTTCATTTTTCATATTCCACAATTCTTTAACGCTTGCTCAATCGCCTAAAATGATAACTTTATTGTAAGTGTCTACCATGATTCCAAATTTGATTCAATTAGTTATCATACGCTTATGCAGGCATTTAATTTGAGAAATGTTCTAATGGAAAAATGCCAGGAATTATAAGGAGACTTCATACAGAACTTAATATTGTTGACACATTAGATCGCTTGCGTTTATATCAATGGTCGCCGAGGAGTGGAAGATATGGAATTCAAGACTCATAGCATTTGCAGGCTTGTTAGGAGCGAAGACCTAAATCACCATGGGACTCTATTTGCTGGTAAGACGGCCATGTGGTTTGTGGAATCGGGATTTATCGCCGCGGCAAGTCTTACACATCCCGAGAACATCGTCTGCGTAAACATACACGGTATGCTTTTTACCAGGCCGGTGCGCAATGGCCAAATCATCCGTCTTGAAAACAAGGTTGCTCTGACCGAGAAAACACGCCTTATTTCGTACGTAAGAGTCGTGGATAACAGCAGTGACAAGTTTTATCTTGACGGTTTTATCAGCTTCGTGCATGTGGATTTAAAAAGCAAGTCGCTGCCGCATGGAATCGAAATTAATCATACAACCCCTGAAGATATTGCTTTGCAGGAAAAAGCAAAAAACTTGAGATAAAGAGTTTGTTTTCTGCTGATGCCCGAAGTATTACTGCATTTTACGAATTCGCACTTCTATTTCTTTGGTATCTTTGAGCAGATCAGTCAGCTTTGCAGTGTCCGTATTTCCGTAGTGGTAGGGGTAAAGTATCTTAGGACGGAAAGCCTTTGCCGCGTCGGCCACCATTTCCGGAGTCATCGTATAGGGAAGATTCATGGGTAAAAACGTAACATCGATCCCTTTTAAGCTTTTCATTTCCGGAGTGTTTTCCGTGTCCCCGGCAATATATACACGCTTGTCGCCAAACGTAATAATATAACCGTTACCTGTGCCCTGGGGATGGAAAGGAACGCCGGGAGCACGCATATGTACAAGATTGTACGCGGGTACTGCTTCAAGTTGAAAAGTCTCTATATTTTTAATATCACCATTTTTCATCAAAATTACACCTGAAAGTTGCTTGGCAACATTTTCATTCGCCACTATTTTTGTTTTTGCTGTTTTAACAAGGCTTATAGCTTTAAGATCGAAATGATCTGAATGTTCATGAGTTATGAGAATCAAATCGGCTTTCGGCATTTTTGTGTAATCGGCCATCTGCGATACGGGATCGACATGAATGACCTTCTCTTTGATGGACATCATTATCGTTCCATGGCCAACGAATGTTAGAACAAGGTCTCCTCTCGAAGTCTTTATCGTGTCAGACTCAAACTTTTGCTCCGTCGCAAACGCTATCGTGGAACACAGAAAAAATAAACTCGTTAAAGCTAATTTCCCCATAATTGCTCTCCCTAATTCTCTGATTGATGAACGAGGATTATTATGTTTGCTTTTCCTTATTAACCCGCTTATAAAATTTTGTTTACAATTCATCAGGAGTTTCAAATTAAAACCCTCCTGTTTAATTGTCTTTTCCAATGCGCGCCAGACCGTCCATGTAACGGATACAAACATCGTCCAACGGTTCAATACAGAGGCACTTTAAATAAGATTTGATAAAACCTTTGAGAAAAGCCGCTGCAGGAAGCCGCTTAACTTTATCTTCCTCAATGCTGATTAAATAATCCATGCGTATTTTTGTTTCTCCGGCAATCTTTTCGATAGCCACACCCAGTTCATTTCTAATTGACTTAAGATCAGCCCCGCTAATTTCCTGTTTGGATAAAATTTCGTTAATGCGCTTATTTTGAGCGACTTTTTCCTTTAAAGTAACTGTATTGTTTTTAAGCACAGCTGCCTTACCCCACTGCCTGTTTGCGTCATAAATACCCGCTGATCTTTTAGCCCCCGCTTTACCTCCCACATTGTCAAGAATTCCCAACTGAATAAGTTCTTTATCGTAGTTTCTTCTTTCCTTTCCGTTGATGAGGGTCAGGTAAGCCTTTTCCAGAAGGTTAAGTATCTCTTGTCTTTCTTCAAGAGAAAAAAAAGAATAACTGACCAGAGAATCTGCTCGATACATTTGCATAGCAGCATTATAAGCGTGGCGAATTTCAAAAAATGCCGCGTCAGGGGTAACATCCAAAATTTCGTAATAATTAAGGCTGGCAAAATTTTTTTTCATAAAAAGACCTCAAGCGTAATATTATTATAAAATTGATGCCTCTAAGAATAACGCATCAATAATTGCTCGCTTGTAGAGTTAACAATCCGTTTGCTTAGCTCCCGCAGGTCGTAAGCCGTACGAGTGTAAGGATATCGATCCAAAAACGATACCCGCTGGCAAACAGCATCGTGAACGCGGTCATCAAAAGCAACATTACCGGCAAAATCAACCTGGAAACCAAGATGTTTTTCAATAATTTTGCATATTTGTGGGCCGAGCGCGATATTATCCTGCTTACGCAATTGGTTGAGAACAAGCTTGAATCTAAAAGAGCTGAAATCATTTTCCAGTTGTAAACTTTTTCCCGGGTGTGTTCTTTTAACCGCCTGCATAATGCAATCCGGCTTATTAAACGATCCTTCACCAAATTGTTGTATAACTTCTTCTTCCAGTGCCTTAAAATCAGCCGCATTAAAATACTGGCGAATCCGCCGAAAATAAATGGAGCGAACAAGCCGGTAAACGTTTTCAATAGAAGTAGGCTCTGGCGTCGTAATAAATATGCTGTTTTGGGAAATAAGAAAAAAATCAAGGGTATTAAAAGAAGTGCCAGCACCCAGATCCAGCAAAATCCACTCGTAGTTTAATTTAGATACGGCTTTGAGGGTTTTTATTTTTTGTTCGTACGGAAGATTAGCGATATCCAGATTATCGTGAGCGCCGCTGATTAAATAAAGATTAGGTACCGGGGTTTCCAAAATGGTGTTTTCTAAAAGGGGTATTTTCTTGCTGATGAAATCGGAAAGACACTTTACCGGATAAGGCACATCCACCAAGGTGTGCAGATTGGCCGCACCCAGGTCGAGGTCGATCAGGAGAGTTTTTTTCCCCAATCCAGCTAAAACACGGCCTAAGGAACTGGTCAAGAAACTCTTTCCCGATCCGCCTTTACCTCCTCCAATGGGCCAGATATGCGCCATAAGCCATCAGCCGTTTAATTTCTTTTAATCTTAAAAACATATATGATAAATTAGCAATATTCAAGCATTTAGTTGATTTTTTACGGAATTTTTTTCTGGTTGATAACTTTCTTGACTTCTGAGTCTTTTACTCATAAAAATTGACATCATTTTTTTAAAGAATGGCCTTAAATGTCTATGATTGACAGCGAACCTAGAATAAAAGTCGCCTTATTGCAAAGTCATAAAGAAGCGAAAATAAAGTTAAATGGCCACTTTTCCCTGCCTGACAGCCGCAAAATTACCGGCTATTTAAAAATCCGGACTGAAAAAGGGCAAGTTCTTCTTATTGAATCTCCATGCGTGCAAACCTCCGGGCAAAAGGAAATCTCGCTTTTGGCTCACAATGGAGCAACCTTTACCGTGTTTAATGTACAAATCGGCATTGACTTTCACTGGCAAAGGAGCCAAGAGCAATCGTTTCGCGGTAATTTGTTATTGTCCGCCAATTCCACTTCCTTATTCGATCTCATTAATGAAATTCCCCTGGAAGATTATATAGAAAGCGTAATTTCTTCAGAAATGTCCGCCCTTGCTCCTTTGGAATTTTTAAAGGCACAGGCA
>Ga0326726_10005668_pt1 | contig 11293 bp, 8 predicted proteins | sample MHFenrmetagenome_2_FD_207603 | JGI IMG/M metagenome (GOLD analysis project Ga0326726, IMG submission 207603) | Lab enriched peat soil microbial communities from Michigan Hollow, Ithaca, NY, United States - MHF15MN | ecosystem: Environmental > Terrestrial > Soil > Wetlands > Peat | place: USA...
GTGACCTCAGCCCCGGGGATGCCACGCGCGCACGTAACGCACTTGGCAGTGCTCGGATTCAATTTTCCGTTGGCGTGTTCGCCTACGATCAGGATACGGCTCACGGTACCAGCCCTTTCTTGCGCAGTGCCTCCACGAGCTCTCCGGCGCTCTTCACCATCACGCCCTTCTGACGTTGTGGCGGCGGATCGGTACGCAAGACTTTGATGCCGGCGGTTACCGTCACGCCGAGATCAGCCATCGTGATGGTATCGAGCTGCTTTTTCTTTGCTTTCATGATGTCGGGGAGCTTCACGTAGCGCGGTTCGTTGAGGCGCAGATCGGTAGTGAGTACGGCTGGCAGATCCACTTCGAGCGTCTCGAGACCGGCGTCGACCTCGCGCGTCACGCGCGCGACCGGGCCGTTGATTTCCACCTTGGAGGCGAACGTCGCCTGCGGACGATTCCATAGCGCCGCGAGCATTTGCCCGGTCTGATTGTTGTCATCATCAATCGCCTGCTTGCCCAGGATGACGATGGCGGGGTGTTCCCTTTCGATGAGCTTCAGAAAGACGCGCGCCGCCGTCAGCGGCTCCACGGCGCCGTCGTTCTGTACCAGGATCGCGCGATCGGCGCCCATGGCAAGAGCAGTGCGCAGCTGCTGCTGCGTTTCCGGCGGTCCGATGCTCACAGCCAGCACCTCGGTCGTGCCGTCGCGGTCGCGCATGCGCAGCGCTTCCTCAAGTGCGATTTCGTCGAAAGGATTGATGCTCATCTTGACGCCATCGGTGATCACACCGCTGCCGTCAGGCTTCACACGCACACGCACGTTGTAATCGACGACGCGTTTGATGCAAACCATCACCTTGCTCATCCAGCGCTCCTCGTTTCCCGGCCCGGAAGTATAGCGGCTGACGCCGGTGCGGCATCTCGCAGGGGCACTCTCGCGGCAGATCCGCAGCTGCCATTGCCCGCCGGCAATGGCAGCGTTGCATTTTGCTATGCCAAATGACTTTTCGGCGGCGCAAGCCTCCATGTCGCTTGTCACCGACAAATCGCAGTGCTAATGTCTGGCACCAAGAGGCTTGGCCAACAACTCAGAATCAAAGAACTTTCGGGGGAATCCAGACTGTGAGAGCGGGCGCGCGTAAATGCGGCCCACAAGTTCGACAACTTTCGGTTTACGTCCTGCGCAAAAAAAACTAGAACCAGCAGGACGCGAGGGGAGCACCTGGGCGCACACACCTCGGGTGCCTGATAAAAGCGGCTTTCGCGAGCCGCTTTTTTTTGCCTCCGTTTCCCCTGGCCTCTAGACTCGCGCGTCGCTCGCCGCAGGTCGCTTACCTCACCGATGTTGCGTTACGCCGCCACTCGACTGCTCGGCATTGTGCCGACGCTATTTCTCGTGATCACCGCTGCGTTCTTTATCGTGCGGCTGGCTCCCGGCGGCCCCTTCGATCAGGAGCAGTCGCTACCGCCGGATATCCGGGCGAACCTCGAGGCAGCCTATGGGCTCGATCGACCCATGCTGGTTCAATACGGAAGATATGTCGCCGGGCTGCTGCGCGGTGACTTCGGCCCTTCCTTCAAGTACCGCGACTTCACTGTCACCGAGCTGATCCGTCGTGGCCTGCCTGTGAGCCTCACGATCGGATTCCTGGCGCTGCTCCTTGCGGTGAGCGGGGGAATTGCAGCGGGCTGCGTGGCGGCACTGCGCCGGCGTCCATGGGTTGATCCACTCGTCATGGGCGTCGCGGTGATCGGCATGATCGTGCCAGTGTTCGTCATCGCCCCGGTGTTTCAACTGCTGTTCGGCATCGGGCTGGGCTGGTTGCCGGTATCGGGCTGGAAAGCGGGTTCGGTGGGCGATCTCGTGCTGCCGGTGGTCACTCTGGCGCTGCCGCTGATGGCCTATATCGCGCGTCTGACGCGCGGATCGATGCTGGAAGTCTTGGCGAGCAATTTCATTCGAACGGCGCGCGCCAAGGGGCTGCCCTGGCGGCGCGTAATCCTGCGGCACGCACTGCCGCCAGCCCTCCTGCCGGTTGTCAGTTACCTGGGTCCTGCGTCGGCGATGGTGCTCACGGGCTCCCTGGTTGTCGAAAAGCTATTCGGCCTGCCGGGCAGTGGACGCTACCTGATCGAAGGGGCGCTCAATCGCGACTACACGCTGGTGCTCGGCATGACTGTGGTGGTCGCAACCCTCACACTTACTCTCAACTTGGTTGCCGACCTCATCTACGCGTGGCTGGACCCCCGCGTGCGTTTCAACGCCAGCGCGCCAGGGCCGTGACCCTAGCCATGAGCGCACACACAGTCACATTGTCTATTCCGCAGGCGCGAGGCATGTGGCGCGACGCGTGGCGCAGGCTGCGGCGACGGCGGGCGGCCGTGGGAGCAATCTGGATCCTGCTGCTGGTCGCCGTTCTCGCGGTGATTGGCCCGAGCATCAGCCCCTATGGATTCGAGGCGCTCGACTATGGGCACCTTGCGCAAGCTCCCGAGTTTGTCAGCCGGCACTGGTTCGGCACAGATGATCTGGGGCGCGATCTCTACGTGAGGACACTGCTTGGGCTGCGCATTTCACTCGCCATTGGCCTGCTCGCGACTGCCGTAAGCGTCGCGATCGGGGTGACCTATGGCGCCGTCGCAGGCTACCTGGGCGGGCGGGTCGACGAAGTCATGATGCGGGCCGTCGACCTGCTGTTCGCGCTACCCCAGTTCTTCTTCGTCTTGCTGCTCGCCGTCGTCTTCGATCAGAACCTCATCGTGCTGTTCCTCACGATCGGCGCGTTCGGGTGGCTGGTGATGGCGCGCATCGTCCGCGGACAGACCCTGAGTCTCAAAGGCCGCGAGTTCATCGAGGCCGCCGTGGCAGGTGGAGCGACGACAACGCGAATCTTGACACGCCATGTAGTGCCCAACGTCCTCGGTCCGGTGGTCGTCTATGCGACGCTCACCATTCCGCAAATGATCCTGCTCGAAAGCCTGCTGAGCTTTCTGGGACTCGGCGTGCGCGAGCCGCTCGCGAGTCTGGGCGGACTCGTCGCCGATGGCGCGGCACATATGGAAGTCGCGCGCTGGATGCTGCTGATTCCGGGCGGATTCCTGTCACTGGTGCTGCTCGCATTCAATTTCGTTGGCGATGGATTGCGTGATGCGCTCGATCCGCGGGAGCACGCATGACCCCAGTGCTTCATATCGAGAATCTGCACGTGCGCTTTGCGACACCGGATGGCGTGATCGAGGCCGTGCGCGGCGTCGATTTCAGTGTCGCGCCTGGCGAATTCGTTGGCATCGTTGGCGAGTCAGGGTCCGGCAAGAGTCAGATGCTGCTCGCCGTACTCGGCCTCCTTGCGCGCAATGGGACTACGACCGGACGCGTGCGCGTCGAAGGCGTCGAGCTGTCGCAAGACAATGAGGATGCGCTCAATCGAGTCCGCGGCGCTCGCATCGGCACCATATTTCAGGATCCGATGACGTCGCTCACTCCGCATATGACCATCGGCAAGCAGCTTGCTGAAGTGCTTGAGGTGCATCATGGCCTTACGCACGCTGAGGCACGGCTGCGCTCAATCGCGATGCTGGAACGCGTTCATATCGGCGCTGCGCAGACTCGCATCGATCAGTATCCGCACCAGCTCTCGGGTGGCATGCGTCAGCGCGTGATGGTCGCGATGGCGCTCGCCTGCGGGCCGGCGCTCGTGGTCGCGGATGAACCAACGACGGCGCTCGACGTGACCATCCAGGCGCAGATACTCGCGCTGTTTCGGGATCTGCGCCGCGACTCGCAGCTGGCGATGGTGTTGATCACGCACGATTTTGGCGTCGTCGCCGATGTCTGCGATCGGGTCGCGGTGATGTATGCCGGACGGATCGTCGAAGCGGCTGCGACGCGCGACATCTTTCGAACGCCACGTCATCCCTACACCGAAGGGCTGCTTGCCGCGGCCCCGCGACTCGACGATGAGGTCACGGGGCCCATGCGCACGATCGCAGGACAACCGCCATCCGGCTACGTCGACGTTCCGGGCTGCAGCTTCGCGGAACGCTGCCCGTGGGCCAGCGATCGCTGCCGTCGTGAGCGTCCGCGCTTGCTCGAGAGCGGTGGCGGGAGGTCGGTCGCCTGTCATCACCCGCTGACGGAGGTGCGCGCGTGAGTGCGCCGCTCCTGGCCGTGCATGCGCTCAACGTGAGCTATGACGTCGATCGCCGCAAGCTGCGCGCGTTGACCGACATTTCGTTTGACCTCGACGGCGGCGAGACGCTAGGTGTTGTCGGCGAATCGGGCTGCGGCAAGTCGACACTCGCGCGGGCCATCCTGCGGCTCGTGCGCGTCGCGAGCGGTCGCATCGACTGGCAGGGATCGGACTGGCTGCAACATGACCCGCGTGCCTTGCGTCTGCTGCGCCGAAACGTGCAGATCGTATTTCAGGATCCGTTCGCGTCGCTCGATCCGCGCATGACCGTGGGAGCGGCCATTGCCGAGCCACTCGAAATATTTCGGTCCGAGCGCACGCTCGCGGAACGCGAGCGCGAAGTTGCGCGCACCCTGGAACGCGTGGGACTTGGCGCGGCGCTGATGAATCGCTACCCGCATGAATTGAGCGGCGGCCAGTGTCAACGAGCCGCCATAGCGCGCGCGATTATTCTGGAACCACGGCTGCTCGTGTGCGATGAACCGGTGAGCGCGCTCGACGTTTCGATTCAGGCACAGATCGTGAATCTGCTGCGGGAATTGCAGATGGAGCTCGGCATGAGCATGATCTTCATCAGCCACAACCTGGCGGTGGTCCGGCGCATCAGCGATCGGGCACTGGTCCTGTACCTCGGGCGCACGATGGAACTCGCGTCGCGGGACGCGCTCTTCAGAACACCGCGCCATCCCTACACTCGTGCGTTGCTCGATTCCGTGCCGACGCCGAGCGTTGGCGCACGCCGCCGCGGCGTGCGCCTGGATGCGAACGAAATGCCCGCGCCCATCGATCCGCCGGGAGGTTGTGTCTTTCACACGCGCTGTCCATTTGCGATCGATCGTTGCCGGCAGGAAATTCCGCGGCTTGAAGAGGCTGGGCCCGGTCAACGCGTGGCATGTCATCGCTGGCGCGACCTGCCGGTTGGAGACTGACGAGTCATGGGTCCACTGCGAGGTGTCACGGTGCTCGATCTCAGCCGCATTCTTGCGGGCCCCTGGGCCACGCAGGCGCTTGCAGATTTCGGTGCCACGGTCATCAAGATCGAACGGCCCGAGGGCGGCGATGACACGCGCGGCTGGGGCCCGCCGTACCTGAAATTTGCCGACGGCAGCGAGAGCGAAGAGTCCGCGTACTTTGCGAGCGCGAATCGCGGCAAGCAGTCCGTCGCTATCGACTTCAGCCGTCCCGAGGGTCAGCAGATCGTGCGGCGCCTGGCAGGGCACGCGGACATTCTCGTCGAGAATTTCAAGGTGGGAGGACTGGCACGCTTCGGTCTCGCCTACCACGACCTCGCCGAACTCAACCCGCGACTCATTTACTGTTCGATCTCGGCCTTCGGGCAATCGGGTCCTGAGGCCGCCGCGCCCGGATACGATGCAATGATTCAGGGCATGGGCGGGCTGATGAGCGTGACGGGCTTGCCGGACAGCGCACCAGGCGGAGGTCCGCAGAAGGTGGGAATTGCGGTAAGCGACCTGATGGCGGGGATGTACTCGCTGTCGGCCATTCTCGCCGCCCTCTACGAGCGCGAGCACTCTCAGCAAGGACAGTGGATCGATCTTGCGCTGCTCGACTCGCAGGTGGCCTTGCTGGCCAATCAGGGTCTCAATTTTCTCACGACCGGCAAGGCGCCCGAACGGCATGGCACAGCGCATCCGAATATCGTTCCCTACCAGGCGTTCGCGACGGCCGACGGTCACCTCATGCTCGCCGTCGGCAACGATCGTCAGTTCGTGAAGTTCTGTGAAGCTGCGGGCTGTGCGGAGCTTGCGCGCGACGCGCGCTACCTCACGAACAAGATGCGTGTCAGCAATCGCGACACGCTTGTCGCCTCGCTTGCTCCGGTCCTACACCGCCGCACGACTCGCAGCTGGCTGGCTGCATTGGCGGACTCGGGGGTGCCCTGCGGACCGATCAACGACATAGCCGAGGTGTTCGCCGAACCGCAGGTCAAGTACCGTGAGATGCGCATCGATCTGCCACATGCTCTGACGGGTAGCGCCCCGGGGATTCGCAATCCGGTGCTGTTCTCGCGTACGCAGCTTGAATATCGCACCGCGCCGCCCGCACTCGGGCAGGACACCGCGGCGGTACTGAAGTCCGTGCTCGATATGTCAGACAGCGAGCTCACGGTCCTGCGGGCGGCGGGCGTCGTACGGTGATCAGCTACCACGGCGTTAAGACTTCTATCGAATTCAGGCTCCATTCGCTATTCTTCAACGCATGACTACTCCACGCATGATCCGAGTAAGCGAAGGCCTCGCAGGCGTGCGCTACGAGATACGCGGGCGGCTCGCGCGCCGTGCGCATGAGCTCGAGCTCATGGGCTACGAGATCATCTCGCTCAACATCGGCAATCCGGGCGCCTTTGGCTTTCGGACGCCCGAGACCATGCGGCTCGCGATGATCGAGAATCTCGCGAGCGCCGAAGCCTATTGCCATCAGAAGGGCATTTTCCCCGCGCGCGAGGCGGTGGTCCTGCAGCAGCAGGAGCGCGGCATCGAGGGTGTCACGGCCGAAGACGTGTTTATTGGAAACGGCGTGAGCGAACTCATCGATCTGACGCTGCGTGGCCTCCTCAATCCGGGTGACGAGGTGCTGGTGCCGAGTCCCGACTATCCGCTCTGGACCGCGGCCGTCACCTTGAACCGCGGCAAGGTGCTGCACTATCCGTGTCTGCCGGAGCAGGGATTCGTGCCTGACCCCGAAGCCATCGCGGGGATGATCACCCCGCGCACGCGCGCGATTGTCGTCATCAATCCCAACAATCCCACCGGAGCGGTTTATCCGCGGGCCGTTCTCGAAGCGATCGCGCGTCTTGCGGAGAAACATCGTCTCGTCGTTTTCAGCGATGAAATCTACGATCAAATCCTCTACGACGATGCCGAATTCACACCGCTCGCCAGCCTTGTGCGGGCGACGCTGTGTGTGACGCTCAGCGGACTCTCGAAAGTCTATCGGGCGTGCGGCTACCGCGTGGGCTGGGCCGTGCTATCGGGCGACACGGAAAGCGCTGCGGACTACATGCGGGCGCTCGAGCTGCTGGCAGCACTGCGTCTTTGCAGCAATGTGCCGGCGCAATGGGCGGTGCAAACCGCGCTCGGTGGCTACCAGAGCATTCGCGACCTGACAAAGCCGGGCGGCCGCCTGTATGAGAGCCGCAAAGTGATTGTCGAGGCATGCAGAGCGAGCCGATACCTGCAGGTGGTCGAACCACGAGGCGCCATGTATGCGTTTGTCGGCGTGCGCGCTGACTGCATGGCCGATTTCGACGACCAGGCGTTCGCGCTGGACCTCCTTGAGCAGAAGCACGTGCTGGTCGCGCCTGGCGTGAGCTTCAATGTGCCGTACCGCAATCACTTCCGCATCACGAATCTCCCGGATGCGCCCGTGCTGCAGACGGTCTTCGAGCGGATGGAGCAGCTACTCGACAGTTATGCCGCGGGACGCGGCCGCGCAGATCTGAGAGTGGTTGCCAGCACCGAGGCGCCCACCCGCACGTCGGGTTGATTCTTCTTTAGATAAGTTAATCAACTTATTGATTAATAAGGGTTGATGAAGCCAGACGCACGAGTCTTCGAGAATCTCGCGGCAGGCGTGCTCCTGATCGTCGAATCACGGGAGACGGCACGCGCCTGGCGCCAGTCCTACGACCGTGCGCAGCGCGCGGCCGGCCGCGATCTCTGGCGTTCGGCTCGGGTATCGACTCTCGATGACTGGCTCGTACAGCTTTGGCGGGCGTGGCGCGCCGACCACCACGACTCCCGCATTCTGATGTCGGACACGCAGGTGGTGCGTGCGTTTGAGGCAATCATTGCTGCAGAGTCCCTGGCGCCCTTGCTCAACGTCAACACGACAGCTCGCACGGCCGCGCGCAGCTGGCGCCGACTGCTCGACTGGCGCGTCGATCCCGGGAGTCTGTCCGTCAGCACGGCGGAAGGGCGGAGTTTCCGCGACTGGATCGAATGCTATCGCCGTCAACAGGCGCAGCACCAATGGATCGATCGCGCGCAGCTCGCGGGACTCCTTGCTGTCTCGCCGCCGCCTGCCGTCACCGGCGAGCGCGTCATCGTGCTCGGTTTCGAAGATCAACCGCCGGCACTGACAGTGTTGATGCAGGCTTTCGTCCGGGCCGGCGCGCAAATGGAGCGCGGCAGGGCGCCGCAGGTCGAGAGCAGAGTCTGTCAGTTTGCTGCCGCCGATCCGGATCATGAGTTGATCGCGGCAGCCGAGTGGGCCCGCGCGCGCGTCGAGAGCGATGCCAGCGCGACCTGCGCAATCATCGTGCCCGATCTCAAAGGCCGGCGCGCGAGCGTGCGCGCCGCTCTTGAGCGCGTACTGGACCCCGGGAGCCTCCTGCCAACAACGCCCGAGAGATTGCCGCTCTTCGCCATGATCGGTGGTGAGCCGCTGATGGATTTCGCCATCGCCAATGCCGCCCTTGGTGTGCTCGCGCTCGGAACTCATTCGCTCAGCTGGAGCGCGGCGGGCAGTTTGCTGCGCAGTCCGTACCTTCCGGGCTGGCAGGAGGAGGCTGCAGCCCGCGCGCAGCTCGATCGGCGCTTGCGCCGGCTGGGTCAGGTCGAATGGGAGCGGCAAGCATTCGCGCGCCTGGCGCGCGACGGCGCCTGCCCGCTATTTGCGGCAATGATCGATCGCGTGATGGCGGCGCTCGATCTGGGCCGCTCACGACGGCCCATGCACGAGTGGGTCGAGCGGCTGGGCGCGTCGCTCAAGGCCGCGGGCTGGCCAGAGGGACGGGCACTGTCGAGCGTCGAGCATCAGGCGGCACGCCGTTTTCGTGATCTCCTCACGGATCTTGCGCTGCTCGGAGCGATGCTGCCGCCCGTGGAACTGCGCGCGGCGCTGCACGAACTCGAGCGCCTGTGTCGCGACACCGCGTTTCAACCCGACAGCGGCGATCCGCGGATTCACGTAATCGACGCACTTCAACATCCGGGCCCGCACTACGACGGCCTTTGGATCACGGGTTTCACGGCGGACCGCTGGCCGCGTGGCGTCGAGCCCGATCCTTTTCTGCCGCTCGAGCTGCAGCGATCGCTCGCCATGCCCGGCGTCAGTGCCAAGCGTGAACTCGAAGAGGCGCGGCGCGCGACCGCAGATTTCCTCGCGGCGGCAGACGAGGTGATCGTCAGTTGGCCGCAGCAGATTGATGATTCTGCCGCGGAGCCATCGCCGTTGCTGCCCACCGCGCTCGCAGACTATGTGCCTGCGGTTGTAGTCGCCGACATCGCTGAACGCGCGTTTCGGGAGCAGCGCATCGAAATCGTGCGCGATATCGGGCCTCCCTTTGCAACGCCGGCCGGCAACCTGCGCGGCGGCGCGAAGGTCACGGAGCTCCAGGCCAAATGCCCGTTTCGTGCCTTCGGCGAATTGCGGCTCGAAGCACTAGCGCTCGAAACACCAACGGCAGGCATCGGCCGTAGTGTCCGCGGACGCGTCGTGCATCGCGCGTTCGAGAAGTTGTGGCGTGAACTCGCGTCCCACGCGCGTCTTGCCGTAAGCACGCGGGTGCAACTCGAGTCGATGATCCACGAAGCGGTACAGGTTGCGTGCATCGAGCATCAGCTCATTGAGCCGCGACGACTGGTGGGTCTCGAACGCCAGTGGCTGAGTAAAGTCATGCAGGAGCTCCTCGAGATTGAGCGCAAGCGCACACCGTTCAAGGTGGCTGCGCTTGAAGCCAAGGAGCGGTTTGCCATCGGCGGCGCGTTCCTTACGCTCTCGATCGATCGGATCGATGAGCTCGATTCGGGCGGCGAAGTCATCATCGACTACAAGACCGGCAGGCCAAATGCAACGCGGTGGCTCGGGCCGAAGCGTGACCTGCCGCAATTGCCGCTCTACGCAGTGACACGGTCGGCGCCGCCGTCCGGGCTCGCCTTTGCGCGCGTGAATCTGCGCGAACCCGGGTTCTCCGGCATGGCCGCCCACCGGGGCGTGGGCCCGGGCTTTCGTGAACCTCGGGAATTTCGCGCCATCGCGGACAAGACGCGCACCTTTGTGGAGCAGGTCGAGGATTGGCGACGCTGGGTCACGTCGCTGGTCAATGATCACATCGCTGGCGTTGCGCGGGTCGACCCTGTCTCCGATCTGACCTGCCAAGAATGCTCGCTCGCCGCGCTGTGTCGCGTGGGGAGCGATGCCCCGGTCGACGAACGGAACGACGATGCAGACTGATCTCGATCAGGAAGATACGGTCTCGCGGGAGCGTGCGCTCGACGTGCGCGCGAGCTTCGTCGTGCAGGCGCCAGCTGGATCGGGCAAGACGGGATTGCTGACACAGCGCCTGCTGGCGCTGCTCGCCAGCGCCGATGCGCCGGAGGAGGTGCTCGCAATTACCTTCACGCGCAAGGCCGCCGGCGAAATGCGTCAGCGCGTGATCGTCGCGTTACGCGCAGCGCTGGCGGGCCAGCCGCCGGCGGAGGCCTACGAGCGCGTGACGTTTGATCTGGCCGAGCGTGCGCTCGCGCGTTCGCGCGAGCTCGGCTGGGATATCGAGTCGCACCCGGCGCGGCTCCATATCTTCACGATCGATGCTCTCGCGCAGATGCTGGCGCGGTCTCTGCCCATCCTCTCGCGAGCCGGAGCGGGGCTCGAAGTCGAGACCGATGCCACCGCGCTTTATGACGAGGCATCCGAGCGCTTGCTCGCCGAGCTCGAGGACGGCGAGGGCCCCGAGCGCGAGCTCGCGGTGCTGCTCGAACACTTCGATAACGACTACGCGAAGTTGCGCGAACTCCTGGCGGCCATGCTGATGCGACGCGACCAGTGGCTCGCGCCAATCCTCGAAGCAGGCGACAGCACGACATGGCGCGCCGAACTCGAGCGCACGCTCGCATCAATCGTGGCGGTATCGCTGGGACAAGTGCTGGCGCTAATGCCGGGGGCTCTGAACAAGGCGCTTTGGGAGAGCGTGATCAAGGCGGCGGGTCGCATCGACGACCCCGACGAGCGGATCGCCCGGCTCGCACAGGCAAGCCCACCGGACGGCGTGCATGTCGGCGATTTGCCGCTGTGGCAGATAGCCGCGCGCTTTCTCCTGACCGGGAATGACAAACGCACCGCGGAGTGGCGCAGACCCCGAGGCCTCAACA
>Ga0326726_10005669_pt1 | contig 11293 bp, 9 predicted proteins | sample MHFenrmetagenome_2_FD_207603 | JGI IMG/M metagenome (GOLD analysis project Ga0326726, IMG submission 207603) | Lab enriched peat soil microbial communities from Michigan Hollow, Ithaca, NY, United States - MHF15MN | ecosystem: Environmental > Terrestrial > Soil > Wetlands > Peat | place: USA...
ACGACTGCCCTCGCCGCCGCCTACCGCGAGCGCATTCGCAGAGCCCTGCCGAAGGGCTCCCGGTTCGAGCCTCTGATGACCCTTTATCTCACCGACAACACCGGCGCGGAGGAGATCGCGCGGGCCAGGAGCTCTGGGTTCGTTTTCGGGGTGAAGTACTATCCGGCGGGCGCGACGACGAACTCGGACGCCGGGGTGACGCGGATCGAGCGGGCCTACCCGGCGCTCGAGGCCATGCAGCAGCACGACCTGCCCCTGCTCGTTCATGGGGAGGTCACGGCTCCGGGCGTGGACATTTTCGATCGCGAGCGCGTGTTTCTGGACACGGTGCTCGCCGAGATCGTGCGCCGCTTTCCGCGCCTTCGCGTCGTGGTCGAGCACGCGAGCACCCGCGAGGCCGTCGAGTTCGTATCCGCGGGCGGGCCGCGCATCGCAGCGACGATCACGGCGCATCATTTGCTCTATAACCGGGGAGCCCTTTTCGCCGGCGGATTCCGGCCGCACTACTACTGCCTCCCGGTACTGAAGCGCGAAGAGCACCGCGCGGCGCTCCTGCGCGCTGCCACAAGCGGCAATCCGAAATTCTTTCTCGGCACGGACAGCGCGCCGCACGCGCGCGCTAGCAAGGAAACGCTCTGCGGGCACGCGGGAATCTACTCCGCGCCTGCCGCGATCGAGCTCTACGCGGAAGCTTTCGAGCAGGCAGGCGCTCTCGACAGGCTCGAGGGCTTCGCAAGCGTTCACGGCGCGGTTTTCTACGGGCTGCCGCGCAACACGGAGTCAATCGTCCTACGCAAGGAAGCCTGGACCGTCCCTGGAGAGTTCCCGTTCGGCACGGCCACGGCCGTGCCGCTGCGCGCGGGCGAGTCCGTCGCGTGGCGGGTCGCAGGAGGATGAGGACCGAGTCCTGGAGCGCGGCGCTCTCCGCGCCGATCTTCGACGCGCTGCGGCCTTTGCTTTCGCGCCTGGCCTCCGGCAGGTTTCCACGGAACGACGATCTCAATGCGTTGGCCGAGCCTTCGCTTGTGAGCGGGGGTGGTGCTTCCATCCGCTTCGTGCCTCCCGCACCCACCAGGGATCCTTCGGCCCGGTACGAGATCCGCATTTTCGAGACCGGCGAGGTGCAGACGCGCCCGGACAACTGGCACGATTTGTTCAACGCGCTCGTCTGGCTTGCCTTTCCGAAGACCAAGGCGGTCCTGAACCGGCACCATTACGAACAGATCGGCGCGCGCCGCGCGGAACGGCAAAGAGGCACAGCCCGCGATGTGCTGACCTTGTTCGACGAGGGTGGGGTCGTGGTCGGCTCGGCCGACTCGACCCTGTCGGCCCTGTTGAGGGATTTCAGGTGGAAGGAGCTTTTCTGGACGCGCCGTGAGGAAGTGCGACGCACCATGCGCTTTCACGTATTCGGCCACGCGATCTACGAGAAGGCCCTCGAGCCATACAAGGGCGTGACGGCAAAAGCGCTGATCGTCGAGGTCGCGCCCGGACTACTTAGCGCGTCCACGGAGCAGCAGCTCGCTGAGCTCGACGCCCGGACGGCGCACTACTTCTCCGGGACACAGGCGCTCGCTTCGACCCGTACGCTTTCGCCCCTCCCGATTCTCGGTATTCCGGGATGGGAGCCCGCGAACGAGCGCCAAGATTATTACGACGACATGTCGCAGTTCCGGCCGCGGCGAGTCGAAGCCTAGGGAAACGCGGGCAGGGTCGGCTCGACGCCGCGGTCGGTCGCTTCCGGATGGCGGCGGTGGACCAGATCCTGGACCTCCTCGATGCGCGAGGACGGCACGTCTACCATCAGCAGGATCTTGCCCGCGTCGATTTCCTTCTGGAAGGGTTTCAGGCGCGAGTTCGGCACGGACATCGCCACCAGACTTGCTGCCCAGGCGCCGAACAGCGCTCCGACCACCGTGCTGACCAGCACGGTAACAAGCTGCAGCGTCACGCCATCGGGCGGGGTAAGGTAGATGTAAATGCCGATCAGGAACCCGCCCAGACCACCGAGAACAAAGCCAAGCTGGGCACCGTGCACGGCATCGGACTTCTGCAGATAGCCGGCTTCGTGCAGTTTTCCGAGGGACATGCCCCGCTGGGCGAGGAAGTGCATGCAGCTGTCCTCGACGCGAGCGAGCAGCAGATCGTTGGCCGTCTGAATCGCGCTGCCCAGATCAGGGAGCAGGAAATACAGTCTGCGTCTCATGTCCACCTCCTTTGAAACAAGACTGTGTGATCATTCATACGCTGCCGCATTGCCGAAATCAAGCCCGACCCCTGCCGAATGCGCTAAGATTGCCGGTGAAGTTGGCCAGACAGTCGCTGGCAAGCGACACCGCCAGAGGAAAGTCCGGGCTCCACAGAGCAGGGTGCTGGGTAACGCCCAGGCGCCGCGAGGCGACGAACAGGGCCACAGAGACGAGCCGGTTCAGTCCGGTGTGAAACGCGGTAACCTCCACCCGGAGCAACATCAAATAGGCGGACTGCGACGCGGCTCGCCGAGTCCGCGGGTAGATGGCTCGAGCTTTGGGGTAACCCAAAGCCTAGAGGAATGACTGTCCACGACAGAACCCGGCTTATCGGCCAACTTCATTTCTCCTTTCGCGCCGGCTTCGATCCGGTGCGAAATCTTCTCTAGCGGGCGGCGCGCTTCACCCAGGCGGTGATCGCCGCGAGCACTTCCGGCTCGTCGCCGAGGGCGGGTGTCACGCGAAATTCGGTGCTCGCGTTGTCGCGCCTGAGCGCTGCGACCCTCTCTGGCAGCTGGTGCTTCAGGTGCTTTCCCTGCGCGAGAAACAGCGGAACGACGGTCACGATTTGGATGCCTTCGGCGACGAGGATCCGGGCGGCCTCCTCGAGAGAAGGCGTCATGATTTCGAGATAGGCGAGCTCCACCCTCCGGCCTTCCGATCGAAGGCTGTCGCGAACGCTCTCGAACGGGCGAGCCCATTCGGCTTCGCGTGCACCGTGGGCGAAAAGGATGATCGCGCTCGAGGGCATGGCGCAGCTTAGCGGCCGACGACTGCCCGGTCAAAATGTCGGGATCGTCGTGCACCTCGATGATGCGTTCCCCTGCGCTGGACGCTTCCTCCCCGCTCCACACCGAAGTAGCAACGAGTTGATTTTGCTTCCTTGCCGCAACGCCCTGCCATGGACGCGGCGGTGGCACGGCTATTGCACTGGTAACTCAGGAAACTCCGACTATGCGCGTATTGCTCTTCGATGAATCTCCCGAGCGGCTCGCCGTGCTGCGCGAGGGCCTTGAGCGCGCCGGATACGAAGTCACGGCCGCTCTCGCGTCGCCGCTCGAGCTTCTGCGCGCGGTGGATAGGTTCAAGCCCGACGTCATCATCATCGATACGGAATCGCCCAGCCGCGATGTGCTGGAACACGTGGTGCTGATCACGCGCGACCAACCGCGGCCGATCGTGATGTTCTCGAGCAATGACGCGCCCGATGCCATTCGAGAAGCAGTGCGCGCCGGTGTGTCGGCGTACGTTGTCGACGGTCTGGATGCCGCCCGCGTCAAATCGATCGTCGAAGTCGCAGTGGCGCGCTTCGACGAGCACCAGCGGCTGCGCGCGGAGCTCGCCGATGCGAATCTCAAGCTCTCGGAGCGGAAGCTGGTCGAGCGCGCCAAAGGAATTCTGATGAAGGTCCGTGGCATGGACGAGGACGAGGCATTTCAGGCGCTTCGGCGCATGGCCATGGACCGCGGAAAGCGGCTCGGCGAGATCGCGCAGCAGGTCATCGACATGGCGGATCTGCTGACCTAGGGACGGGCCAAGGTAGTGCAAACGGGGAAATTGCTGCACGGCAACAGTGCGCTGCAGCGGGCACCCTTTGCCTGCTCGCCGCGGGAGTGACATGGCAACTCGCTGTAACGATTGAGAAACAAGGGCGCACCGCCGCGTTGGCACATCGATTGCGTAGTAGGTAGGTGAGTACGCGGCCAAAGGCGGTCGCGAGATGAGCAAAGGCGTTCGTCAGGTGGCGGGAAGTCCCGTCGCAAACGAGCGCCTTTTTTATTCTCGGAGAGCGAAATGAATGGGAACAGAGCGGACAAGCGGCGGAAATTTCTCAAGCGGGCCGGCGCGGCGGGAGCCATGAGCCTGATACCCGCGGCGGTGCGTAATGTCGCCTGGGCGGCGGGATCCGACGCGCCGGAGAAGAAGGAGGTGAAGATCGGCTTCATCCCGCTCACCGACTGCTCCTCGGTGGTGATGGCCTCGGTGATGGAGTTCGACAAGAAATACGGCATCAAGATCGTTCCTTCGAAGGAAGCCTCCTGGGCCGCGGTGCGCGACAAGCTGGTCAACGGCGAGCTCGACGCGGCGCACGTGCTCTATGGACTGATCTACGGCGTGCAGAACGGCGTGGGCGGGCCGAAGAAGGACATGGCCATACTGATGAACCTGAATCACAACGGCCAGGCCGTCACGCTCTCCAGCAAGCTGTACGAGAAGGGCGTGAAGGACGGGGCGGGCCTCAAGGCGCTCATCGACAGGGAAAAGGGCGAGTACACCTTCGCGCAGACCTTCCCCACCGGCACGCATGCCATGTGGATCTACTACTGGCTCGCGACCTATGGCATCAATCCGTTCGCCGACGTCAAGACGATCACGGTGCCGCCGCCGCAGATGGTGGCGAACATGCGCGTGGGCAACATGGACGGCTTCTGCGTTGGCGAGCCGTGGAACAACCGCGCCATCGTCGACAAGATCGGATTCACCGCCAATACGACGCAGGACATCTGGAAAGACCACCCGGAGAAGACCCTCGGCACGACCGCCGAGTTCGTTCAGAAGTACCCGAACACCGCGCGCGCCATGACTGCCGCCGTCATCGACGCCGGGCGCTGGATCGATGCCTCGCTCTCCAACCGCCAGAAGACAGCCGAGACCGTGGCCGACAAGTCTTACGTCAACACCGACAAGGAAGTGATCCTCGCGCGCATGCTCGGCCGCTACGACAACGGCATCGGCAAGGCCTGGGACGACCCGAACTACATGAAGTTCTACAACGACGGCTACGTCACCTTCCCATTCCTGTCCGACGGCATGTGGTTCATGACCCAGCACAGGCGCTGGGGCCTGCTCAAGGAGGACGTGGACTATCTCGCGGTGGCGAGGAAGGTCAACCGCATCGACATCTACAAGGAGGCAGCGGCGGCCACGAAGACGCCGCTTCCCAGAGAGCCGATGCGCAGCGCCAAGCTGATCGACGGCGTGGTCTGGGACGGCAAGGACCCGAAGAAGTACGCGGGGTCGTTCAAGATCAAGGTGGCGTGAGGCCTCGATGAGCGCCGTTCCGGCCACCGTGCACACGCTGAAGCCGCCGCGCGTCGAGGTCGGCCCCACCGAGAGCTCGCCGCATCCGGCTGGGAATCCGGCGAGCCCCGCGGCCGAAAAGCCGCTGTACGTCCGCACCCGGGCGCCGGACTGGCTGCCGCGGGTGCTGGCACCTGCCATCGGTCTCGCGGTGTTCGTCGCGTTGTGGGCGATTCTCGCGAATGCCGGGGGCCGGCTGCCTGATCCCCTCTCGACGTGGCATTCGGCAGTCGAGGTGTTCGGTAATCCGTTCTACAGGAAGGGCCCGAACGACCAGGGCATTGGCTGGAACGTGCTCACTTCCCTGGGCCGCGTCGGCATCGGCTTCGGACTCGCCGCGCTCGTCGGCATCCCCCTCGGGTTCATGCTGGGCCGCTTCCGTTTTCTCTCGGACATGGCGGCGCCCGTGATCAGCATCCTGAAGCCGGTGTCGCCGCTCGCCTGGCTGCCGATCGGCCTGATGGTGTTCAAGGCCGCCAACCCGGCTGCGATCTACGTGATCTTCATTTGCAGCCTGTGGCCGATGATCGTGAATACCGCGGTCGGCGTGCGCCACATACCGCAGGACTATCTCAACGTGGCGAGGGTCCTCAATCTCCCGGAGTGGACGGTGTTCCGGAAGATTCTCTTTCCGGCGGTGCTGCCGTACATGATCACCGGCGTGCGCCTGTCGATCGGCGTGGCGTGGCTGGTGATCGTCGCGGCCGAGATGCTCACCGGCGGCGTCGGCATCGGCTTCTGGGTGTGGGACGAATGGAACAACCTCAACGTTCAGCACATCATCATCGCGATTTTCACGGTCGGCATCGTCGGCCTCGCGCTCGAGCAGGCGATGATCATGCTCGCGCGCCGCTTCAGCTACGAGTGAGGACGACATGAGCGAGCGATACTTGCAGATCGACAAGGTGCGCATGGTATTCGAGACCAAGAAGGGACCGTTCTGCGCGCTGGAGGAAATCAGCCTCGACATCCGCGCTGGCGAGTTCGTCTCGCTGATCGGGCACTCTGGGTGCGGAAAATCAACGCTGCTCAACATCGTGACCGGGCTGGTCGAGCCGAGCGACGGCCATGTCTTCCTCGCGAACCGCGAAGTCACCGGCCCGGGTCCCGACCGTGGCGTGGTATTCCAGAACCATTCGCTGCTGCCCTGGCTTACCTGCTACGAGAATGTCCATCTCGCGGTGGAGCGCGTGTTCGGGGCGACGGAGAAGAAGGCGGCGCTGAAGGAACGAGCGCACCGGGCCCTGGAGCTGGTGCAGCTCGGACACGCCGAGCACAAGTATCCGCACGAAATCTCGGGCGGCATGAAGCAGCGCGTGGGCATCGCGCGGGCGCTTTCGATCGAGCCCAAGGTGCTGCTGCTCGACGAGCCCTTCGGCGCACTCGACGCCCTGACGCGGGCGCGCCTGCAGGACGAACTAATGCGCATCGTTGCCGCCACGGGCAGCACGGTCCTCATGGTGACGCACGACGTCGACGAGGCGGTGCTTCTCTCCGACCGCGTCGTGATGATGACCAACGGCCCCGCGGCGAGGATCGGGGGCGTGCTGGAGATCGATCTTCCTCGTCCGCGCAATCGTCTGGCGCTGGCCGGAGACCGGCGCTACATGGCGCTGCGGGCGGAGTTGCTGGAGTTTCTCTATCGCAAGCAGATGCGTGAGGCGGCCTGAATGAAGCTGGTCATCGTCGGCAATGGCATGGTCGGGCAACGCTTCCTGGAGCAGCTGGTCGGCCGCATGCAGGGCGCGGCGGCGGAGATCACCGTGTTCTGCGAGGAGCCGCGACCGGCGTACGACCGCGTGCAGCTCACCAGCTTCTTCTCCGGGAAGAGCGCGGCCGATCTGAACGTGGTGCCCGAGAAATTCTTCCAGCAGCACGGCGTGACGCTGCGGCTGAACGACAGCGTGCTGTCGATCGACCCCGAGAAGAGGATCGTGCGTTCGGCGCGCTACAAGGACGTGCCCTACGACAAGCTGGTGTTCGCCACCGGCTCCTATCCGTTCGTGCCGCCGGTGCCCGGCAAGGACCGCCGCGGCTGCTTCGTCTATCGCACCATCGAGGACATCGAGGTGATCACCGCGGCGGCGGCGCGCACCAGAGTCGGCACGGTGATCGGCGGCGGCCTGCTCGGCCTGGAGGCGGCGAAGGCGCTCAAGGACCTCGGGCTCGAGACGCACATAGTCGAGTTCGCCCCGCGGCTCATGTCGGTGCAGCTCGACGACGCCGGCGGGCGGCTCCTGCGCCGCAAGATCGAGGCGCTCGGCGCGACCGTGCACGTTTCCAAGAACACCAAGGAAATTACCCAGGGAGAAAAGACCAGGAATCGCCTGGTCTTCACCGACGGCACACACCTGGAGACGGACATAGTGGTGTTCTCCGCCGGCATCCGGCCGCGCGACGAGCTGGCGCGCGCCGCCGGGCTCGCCGTCGGCGAGCGCGGCGGCATCCGCATCAACTCGCGCTGCCAGACCACCAATCCCGACATCTACGCGGTCGGCGAGTGCGCCCTGTGGGAGGGCCGCATCTTCGGCCTGGTTGCGCCCGGCTACCAGATGGCCGAGGTCGCCGCCCGCCACCTCGCCGGCGACGCGCAGGTACAGTTCCTCGGCGCCGACATGAGCACCAAGCTGAAGCTAATGGGCGTGGATGTGGCCTCGATCGGCGACGCGCACGCCGCCACGCCCGACGCGCAAACCTACGTCTACACCGACGAGGTGGTCTACAAGAAGCTCGTCGTCAGCCCCGACCGCAAGCAGCTGCTCGGCGCGATCCTGCTGGGCGACGCGGCGGCCTACGGCGGGCTGCTGCAGATGGTCCTCAATGCCCTGCCGCTGCCGGAGCACCCGGAGGACCTGATCCTGCCGGCGCGCTCCGGCGCAGCGGGCATCGGCGTCGACCTGCTGCCGGAGAGCGCCCTGATCTGCTCCTGCAACGGGGTATCGAAGGGAGCGATCTGCGCTGCGATCGCGGACGGCTGCACTTCGCTGGGCTCGCTGAAGACGAAGACCAAGGCGGCGACGAGCTGCGGTGGCTGCGGGCCGCTCGCCAAGCAAATCCTCGACGCCGAGATGAAGAAGCGCGGCTACCGGGTCAACAACCACCTCTGCGAGCATTTTGCTTTTTCACGACAGGAGTTGTTCCACCTGGTCCGCGTCAACGAGATGAGGACTTTCGAAGAGCTCCTGCGGAAGAATGGAACGGGCAGGGGCTGCGACATCTGCAAACCGGCAGTCGCGTCGATTCTCGCCTCGTGCTGGAACGAGATGGTGCTGAAGCCCCAGCACGCGCCGCTGCAGGACACGAACGACCACTTCCTCGCCAATCTGCAGAAGGACGGGACCTATTCCATCGTGCCGCGCGTACCGGGCGGCGAGATCACGCCGCAGAAGCTGGTCGTGCTCGGTGAGGTGGCGAAGAAGTACGGCCTGTACACCAAGATTACCGGCGCGCAGCGCATCGATCTCTTCGGCGCGCGCGTCGAGCAGCTGCCGCTCGTCTGGAAGGATCTCGTCGACGCCGGTTTCGAGTCCGGGCATGCCTACGGCAAGGCGCTGCGCACGGTGAAGTCCTGCGTTGGCAACACCTGGTGCCGCTACGGCGTGCAGGACTCGGTCGCGATGGCGATCAACATCGAGAATCGCTACCGGGGCATCCGCTCGCCGCACAAGATGAAGATGGCGGTGTCCGGCTGCACGCGCGAATGCGCGGAGGCGCAAGGCAAGGACGTCGGCGTCATCGCCACGGAGAAGGGCTGGAACCTGTACGTGTGCGGCAACGGCGGAATGAAGCCGCGCCATGCGGACCTTCTCGCGACCGACCTCGACGACGCCACGCTCATCCGGTACATCGACCGCTTCCTCATGTTCTACATCCGCACCGGCGACCGCCTGCAGCGCACCAGCACGTGGCTGGAGAACCTCGAGGGCGGGATCGAATACGTACGCAAGGTGGTGTGCGAAGACTCGCTCGGCATCGGCGCGGAGCTGGAGGCGCACATGCAGAGGCTCGTCGATACCTACGAGTGCGAGTGGAAGAAGGCCATCAACGACCCGGAGATCATGAAGCGCTTCCGTCACTTCGTGAACAGCGACGAGCCGGACCGCAACGTGGTGTTCGTCGCCGAGCGCGGCCAGATCCGTCCGGCGCGGCCCGAAGAACGGGAAAAAGACTTTGAAACCGTATGAGGGCGACGCGATCCAGGTATGCCGCCTGGAGGATATCGTCCCGAACACCGGCGTGTGCGCGCTCGTGCGCGGGCGGCAGGTCGCGATCTTCCGCTTGGGCGACGACAGCGTCTACGCGCTGGACAACCGCGATCCCTTCTCGAAGGCGAATGTGCTTTCGCGCGGAATCGTCGGAGATCTCAAGGGCGAGCTGGTCGTGGCGTCGCCCGTTTACAAACAGCACTTCGGCCTCGTCTCGGGCCGCTGCGTCGAGGATGCGGCGGTCCAGGTACCGGTCTACCGTGCCAGGGTCGAGGACGGCTTCGTATTCATAGAGATCTCCGAGGTTCAGACCACCTGCTGCTTTTGCGGGGTCGGATGCGGAGTCCTCGCCTCGGTTTCCGGCAACACCGTCACTTCGGTGAGAGGTGATCCGGCGCACCCCGCCAACTTCGGCCGGCTGTGCACCAAGGGCCTGTCGTTGCACAAGGCCAATCCTTCGTTCCGGGGACTCTTTCCGGAGATACATGGCCGGAGAACGTCCTGGGACGAAGCTCTGAGCTTCATTGCCGACCGCTTCGGGAAGACCATCGCGAAGCACGGTCCCGACTCGGTGGGGTTCTACATCTCCGGTCAGTTCCTCACCGAGGACTATTACGTCTTCAACAAGCTTGCCAAGGGGCTGATCGGGACCAACAACATCGACACCAACTCGCGCCTCTGCATGGCATCCGCGGTGGCGGGTTACAAGCAGACGCTCGGCGCGGACGCGCCGCCCGCCTGCTACGAGGATATCGACTCGGCGGAATGCGTGTTCATCGCCGGCAGCAACACCGCCTGGGCTCATCCGATCCTCTTCAGGAGGATCGAGCGGGCGAAGCCGCAGCACCTGATCGTCGTCGACCCGCGAAGGACGGAGACCGCGTGCTCGGCGACGTTGCACTTGCAGATTGTGCCGGGCACCGATATCGCGCTCTTTAACGGCATGCTATGTGTCATGCTTCGGGAAGGCTGGTGCGACGAGGGCTACATCCGCCGGCACACTGAGAATTTCGAATCGGCGGGGCAGGTCGCAAGTGAGACCTCGCTGGAGAGGGCCGCGGCCGTTTGCGGGGTCCCCGAGGCGCACATTTATGAAGCGGCGGAGATCTTCTCGCGTTCGAAGGCGACCCTCTCTCTGTACTGCCAGGGCCTCAATCAGTCCTCCAGCGGCACGGCGAAGAACGCCGCCCTCATCAACCTGCACCTCGCTTCCGGGCAGATCGGCAAGCCCGGCGCCGGTCCCTTCAGTCTGACCGGCCAGCCCAATGCGATGGGGGGACGGGAAGTCGGCGGCATGGCCAACCTGCTTTCCGCCCACCGCGATCTCGGCAACGAGAAGCACCGGCGCGAGGTTGCGGAGCTCTGGGGAGTGGAAGAGGTTCCGTCGAAGCCCGGAAAGACCGCAGTGGAGATGTTCGATGCGGTGCGGGCTGGCGAGATCAAAGTCATCTGGATCGCTTGCACCAACCCGGCGCAGTCGCTGCCGGATCAGAAGCTCGTGCACGAGGCGCTGGAGCGCGCCGAGCTCGTTATCGTGCAGGATGCGTACCGCAACACGGAGACGACCGCGTACGCCGATGTCTTCCTGCCGGCCGCAGGCTGGGGTGAGAAGGACGGAACGATGACCAACTCCGAGCGGCGCGTCTCGCGCGTGCGGGCCGCGGTGCGCCCTCCGGGCGAGGCCCTCCCGGATTGGCGCATTGCCGTCGAATTTTCAAAAAAACTTTCTCTTCCCGGGAAGAGAAGCGATCTGTTGAG
>Ga0326726_10005670_pt1 | contig 11291 bp, 6 predicted proteins | sample MHFenrmetagenome_2_FD_207603 | JGI IMG/M metagenome (GOLD analysis project Ga0326726, IMG submission 207603) | Lab enriched peat soil microbial communities from Michigan Hollow, Ithaca, NY, United States - MHF15MN | ecosystem: Environmental > Terrestrial > Soil > Wetlands > Peat | place: USA...
CGTCGCGCGGTGCATCCGGAAGATCGCGGGCTGGTCTGGATGGCCGTCGAGGACGCCAGGCGAAACCGCACGCCCTATGTCGCGGAATTCCGCGTCCGCTGGGCGGACGGCACCGTGCGTTGGGTGTCGGCTACGGGAAAATTCCTCTACGCAGCAGACGGCGAGCCTGATCGCATGCTGGGGATGGCCGTGGACGTGACCGAGCGCAAGCAGGCCGAAGAATCGTTGCGCAAGAAAGAGATGGAGCTCACCGAGGCGCAACACCTGGCGGGAGTCGGCAGCTGGCAATGGGATCCCGACAGCGACACCGTCGTCTGGTCTGAAGAACTCTATCGAATTGCCGGTCTCGATCGTCACCTGCCGGCCGTCAGTTTCAGGGATCACCCGCAACTGTTCAAACCGGAAAGCTGGGAACGGTTGCGTGGCGCCGTCGAAGAGGCGCTCCTCTCCGGTACGCCGTACGAACTCGACGTGGAGATGATCCGCCCCGACGGCACGACGAGGTGGCTCACGGCTCGTGGCGAAGCCCAGCGTGATTCCACCGGCCGCATTGCAGGCCTCCGTGGCACCGCCCAGGACATCACGGAGCGCAGGCAACGTGAGGAGTCACTCGCTCTGTTCCGCAACCTGATCGAGAGCTCCAGCGACGCGCTCGAGGTCATCGATGCGGGGACGCTTCGCTTCCTCGACGTGAATGAGCAGGCCTGTCGCGATCTTGGCCGCAGCCGGGAAGAGCTCTTGCGGCTGACCGTCCGGGATATCGATCAAGGGCTGGACGAATCTTCGAGGGTGGAGCCCGCGAAAACGTGCGGACCGGGAGGAGTCGTCGTGTTCGAGAGCGTCCGCCGGCGGAAGGACGGTTCGACGTTCCCGGTGGAAATCAACCTCAGACACGTCGCGCTCGACCGGAACTACCTTGTGTGCGTTGTTCGTGACATCACCGGGCGCAGGTTGGCGCAGCAGACCCTGCGCGAGAGCGAGGAACGGCTGCGACTGGCGGCTGCGTCGGGAAAGATGTTTGCCTACACGTGGGATGCCGTCACCGATGTGATCGTGCGTTCCGGAGAGTCCGCCCACATTCTTGGAATTGCTGACTCGACTCCCACGACCGGCCGGGAGGTCCTGGCAAAGATTCACCCGGACGACCGGGAACGCGTCGCGGCCGCCGTCACCGGACTGACGCCCGAGAATCCTGACTTGCAGATGACGTATCGCGTGATACGACCAGACGGTACGGTGATTTGGTTGGAAGGGACCAGTCGTGCGTACTTCGACGACAACGGGAGCAGGTTGCGGAGTATCGGCATGGTTGCGGATATCACGCCACGCAAACTTGCGGAAGAAGCGCTCTCGAGTGTCAGTCGCCGGTTGATAGAGGCCCAGGAGACGGAGCGTGCCCGGATCGCTCGAGATCTGCACGACGATATCGGGCAAGGGCTGGCGCTGCTGACGGTGACGCTCGACCAGATCAAGCGCCTCACTTCGGATTCGGCAGTCGAGGCCCGCCGGTGGATGGACCAACTCGAGAGGCAGATCTCGGAGATGGCAGCCGGCGTACAGGCGCTGTCGCACGATCTGCATCCCTTCAAGCTGCAACTCCTGGGCGTCGTCGCCGCGATGAAAAGCTTCTGCGCGGAACTGTCAGAGCTGCACAGAGTCGAGATTGATTTCAACGATCAGGACGTTCCCCGGAGCATGCCGCCGAAGATCTCGCTCTGTCTTTTCCGGGTGCTCCAGGAAGCCCTGCACAACGCCGTGCGGCACAGCGGCGCACGGCGATTCGCGGTCCACCTTCGTGGCGCGTCGGATGCGGTCCGGCTCACCGTCCGTGACGCGGGAATCGGGTTCGACCCCGAGACGGCGTCACACGGGCGTGGGCTTGGTCTCACCAGCATGAAGGAGCGTCTGAAGCTGGCCGGGGGTGAGCTCTCGATCCAGTCAGAACCAACGCGTGGGACCACGATTCTGGCCTTGGTGCCACTCACTCACCAGGAAGGACCGTCATGACGCGCCAGCAGGTCGAAGCGCTCTTTGCCCGCCGGGACGCCGCGGTCAGCCAGCACGACGTCGTCGGCATCAGCGCGCTCAACTCCGAAGACGTCGTCGTCTCGAGCCCGATGGCCGGCGGCACGGTCGTCGGGCGAGCCGCCGTTGACGAGGTGAACCGCGCCTATTTTTCCGGCTTTCCTGACGTGACCTTCACCCGGGAGACGCTCGTGATCGACGGTGACCGCGCCGTCTGGATCGGCGAGGTACGTGGCACGGACACCGGCGGCTTCATGGGTCTGACCGCCACGGGTAAACCTTTCCGGCTGCCGATGGTCATGGTCTGCACGCTGAAGGACGGCGTCATTATCCGCGAGCAGCGGATCTACGATTTCACCGGGATGCTCATTCAGATCGGCGTGCTGAAAGCCAAGCCTCTGTGACGTTGTCGGCCGGCACCAGGATCGGTCCCTACGAAATTCAATCGGCGCTCGGCGCAGGCGGGATGGGGGAGGTCTATCGCGCGCGCGACAGCAAGCTCAATCGCGACGTCGCGCTCAAGATCCTGCCGGACGCGTTCGCGCTCGATCCCGATCGCCTCGCGCGATTCAAGCGCGAAGCGCAAGTGCTCGCGTCGCTGAACCATCCACACATCGCAGCGATTTACGGCTTCGAAGACTCGGGTGCCACGCATGCGCTCGTCCTCGAGCTAGTGGACGGTCCGACGCTCGCCGATCGCATTGCGCGCGGGCCGGTTCCCCTCGGTGAGGCACTCCCGATCGCCAAACAGATCGCCGAGGCGCTCGACGCCGCGCACGAGCAGGGCATCATCCATCGCGACCTGAAGCCCGCGAACATCAAGCTGCGGCCGGACGGGACAGTGAAGGTCCTCGATTTCGGACTTGCCAAGGCGACGCTCGGCGAAGGGCCAGTCGACCTGACGCACTCGCCGACGATCACCGTCCACGCCACGCGCGGCGGTGTGCTGCTGGGGACGGCTGCGTATATGAGCCCCGAGCAGGCGCGTGGCCAGCTGGTGGACAAGCGCACGGACATCTGGGCGTTCGGCTGCGTCCTGTACGAGATGCTCACGGGCCGTGCGACCTTCGCCCGCTCGACGCTCACCGACACGCTGGCGGCGCTTGTCGAGCGTACGCCCGAGTGGGACGCGCTGCCGGCGACGATGCCGCCGGCGGTGCGCTATGTGCTGGCCCGCTGCCTCGAGAAGGATCCGAAGCTCCGGATGCGCGACATCGGCGACGCGCGGCTTGCGCTCGACGACGAACGGCTGATGCCCTCCGGGAAGGGCCGCCAGGACGCCGCTCGATCGACGCGGCGTTGGGCGGTGGCGCTCGCGGCAGCCACGATTGCCGTCGGAGTTGGCGTCTGGTTCCTCAAACCCGCTCCTTCGTCGACGGCATCGACTGGCGACGTGGTGGCCCGCCTCGCCGTCGTTCCGGAATCTCCGCTCCCTGCAGAAGGCGAAGGCGTGATCGCGCTGTCGCCGGACGGACGACACATCGCCTACGTGGTCGGCGCCGGCGGCCGTCAGCAGCTGTATCTCCGCGACGTGGATCAGTTCGAAGGCAAACCGATTCCCGGCACTGAGGGCGCCGACTACCCGGCGTTCTCTCCTGACGGCAAATGGCTGGCGTTCTCCGCCGCGTTCAAGCTCATGAAGGTCGCCGTCGCTGGCGGGATGCCGGTCACCGTGTGCGAATACACCGAAGGCCGCGGCCTGAGCTGGGAATCGAACGACTCGATTCTGTTCAATCCAGGGCGAGCCAGCGGCATCTGGCGCGTCTCGGCCGCCGGAGGCAAGCCGACGGAGGTGACCACGCTCGAGGACGGCGCGACCGAACATGGTTACCCCGCGATCCTGCCCGGCGGACGCGCGCTCTTGTATAGCGCGCGGTTCGGGGGGATTGCCACCGACCTCCGGATCGTGGCGCTGTCTCTCGCGACCGGTGAACGGCACATGCTCGGCGCCGGCGTCGGTGCGCGATATCTGCCGACCGGACTTCTCGTGTACGTTCAACGAGGCACCGTATTCGCGGTGCCATTCGATCCTGTGCGCCTGGAGGTCCGGGGCAGCCCGACGATCGTGCTCGACGGCGTGCGCCAGAGCGCCGTCGGCACACCGCAAATCGACTACTCGATGACTGGTTCGATGGTCTACGTGCCGGCAGGGTCCGTAGAACGCCAGGATACGCTGGTCTGGCTGGACCACGGCGGCGGACAGGCGGAGACGACGGCGTCTGGCGCGGCGTTCTCGATGCCGCGCCTGAGTCCCGACAACCGCCGCGTTGCCGTGGCGCTCGGTGCCGGCAACGCGCCCGGCGGCAGCGCGAGCGACATCTGGGTCTACGACCTGATGCGCGCGACTCGAAGCCGGCTGACCTTCGATGGAAACAGTTCGTTCCCGTTGTGGGCGCCGGACGGGCTCCGGTTCGCGTTCAGTTCCTCGCGCGACGGACCGTTCGACCTCTACGTGAAGACACTTGACGACCAGACGCCCGAGGTGCGGCACCGAACCGGGCGAGCGATCAATTATCCGTTGTCCTGGTCGCCCGATAGTCGCTTTCTGGCGCTGGTCTCGGTGAACCCGGCGACGGCGAACGATATCTGGGTATACCCTGTCGACCAGCCGTCGGGTGCCCGGCCGTTTCTCCAGACTCCATTTCGCGAAGGCGCGCCCACGTTTTCTCCCGATGGCCGCTGGATCGCATACGCATCCGAACAATCGGGGCGGAGCGAGATCTACATGCGCCCGTTCCCGGGCCCCGGCGAAGAGTGGACGATTTCAACCGACGGCGGAACGGAGCCCGTGTGGGCGAAAAAGGCCGGACTGCTTTTCTACCGGCGCGGCAACGCGATGATGGTCGTCGATATCACCACGGCGCCGGGCGTCGCCGTGGGCAAGCCGCGCCGGCTGTTCGAGAAGCCGTACAACCGGAGTGTCGGGTTCTGGCCGGACTACGACGTGACGGCGGATGGGCAGCGTCTCCTGATGGTCCAGAGCAGCGCGCTGGAGGCGCCCACGCGGATGAACGTCGTGCTGCACTGGTTCGACGAACTCAAACAGCGTGTGCCGCTGAAGTAGATCAACGATGGGGAGGACCATAGTGCTGCGTCGCGCCGGTGTCGCGTTGTTCGTTGTCGTTGCCGCGCTGAGAATCGCGTCCGCTCAGTGGCTGAATTATCCGACTCCGGGAATTCCTCGCCTTCCCGATGGGAAGCCGAATCTCTCGGCGAAGGCGCCGCGGACGCGTGATGGAAAACCGGATCTCTCCGGCGTGTGGCATGTCTACGCCGAGCCGCTGGATGAGAAGAAGCGCCTCTTCGGACCGAACGTCGGCGCCATCTCCGTCCCTGGCATGGAGCCGGACACCGTTTCGAAGTACGCCGTGAACATCCTGCTCGACTACAAGCCGGGCGAGATCGTCATGACGCCGGAAGCGCAGAGGGTTGTCGATCAGCGGCGAAAGGACAACGAGGATCTGACGACGTTGCATTGCCTGCCGATGGGCACGCCGCTCGCGACGCTGGTGTCCGAAGTCCAGAAGATCGTCCAGACTCCAGGACTGATTCTGATCATGCACGAACTCGACGGCATCCCCCGGCAGATCTACACCGACGGCCGGAAACTGCCCGCGAATCCTGACCCGACCTGGCTCGGATCGTCAGTCGGCCGATGGGAGGGCGACACTCTGGTCGTCGAGACGGTGGGGTTGAACGATCGCGTCCGGCTCGACCTCGGAGGCCATCCGCGCAGCGAAGGCATGCGCATGACCGAGCGCTACCGGCGTCGCGACGTCGGCCACCTCGACGTCGAGTTCACGTTCGACGACCCGCAGTACTACAACAAGCCGTTCACGGTGAAAGTCACGCACCTGCTGCAGGCCGACACCGACATCCTCGAATACGTCTGCAACGAGAACGAGAAAGACCGCGCGCACATGGCGAAGTAGGAGTGGCGCTCGGTCCCGGCTCCCGCATCGGTCCGTATGAAATCGTCTCGCCCCTCGGCGCAGGCGGCATGGGCGAGGTCTATCGCGCGCGCGACGCGAAGCTGAATCGCGACGTCGCGCTGAAGGTGCTGCCCGACGCCTTCGCCCTCGATCCGGATCGCCTTGCGCGGTTCCGGCGCGAAGCGCAGGTGCTCGCGTCGCTCAATCACCCTCACATCGGGGCGATCTACGGGTTCGAAGATTCAGGCTCGACGCACGCGCTCGTGCTGGAGCTCGTCGAAGGTCCGACGCTGTCCGATCGCATCGAGCAGGGACCGATTCCGCTCGAGGAAGCGCTCCCGATCGCGACACAGATCGCCGATGCGCTCGAAGCCGCCCACGCGCAGGGCGTCATCCATCGCGACCTGAAGCCCGCCAATATCAAGCTGACGCCGAGCGGGAAAGTCAAAGTGCTCGATTTCGGCCTGGCGAAGATGCTGGAGACCGATCGCGTCTCCCCGTCGCTGTCGATGTCGCCGACGATCGGCGTGCAGGCGACGTACGCCGGCGTCATCCTCGGCACCGCGTCGTACATGAGCCCCGAGCAGGCGCGTGGCAAAGCGCTCGATCAGCGGACCGACATCTGGTCGTTTGGCTGCGTGTTGTTTGAAATGCTGAGCGGCCGGAAAACCTTCGACGCCGGCGACACCGTGTCCGATGCTGTCGCCGCGATTCTCACGCGCGATCCCGATTGGTCCGCGCTGCCCGATGGTCTGCCGTCCGGTGTGCGGACCGTGCTGCGGCGGTGTCTGCAGAAGGATCCGGAGCGGCGGCTCCACCACATCGCCGATGCGCGTCTCGAGCTCGAGGAGCCGGCCAGCGCGCCAGTCGAGGTCCCGGCCGACGCGCCACCGCGTTCCCTTCCGCTGTGGCTGCGCGCGCTTCCATGGGCGATCGCGGCGCTCGCGCTTGCCGCGGCTGCGTGGACGCTCTGGCGGCCGGCCGGTCGTGCTGTTGAACAGCATGCCGTCGCGCGGCTCGAACTGAACCTGCCGCCCGGACTCGAGCTGTTTACCGCGTCAACACGTTCGGTCGTGGTTTCGCCTGATGGTCGTCGTATCGCGTTTGTCGGCACGCGCGGCGGCGCCCGGCAGGTGTACGTGCGGCCGCTCGATCAGTACGATGCATCGTCGATCCGCGGCAGCGAGAACGCCACGTCGTGCATGTTCTCGCCCGATGGCCGGTCAATCGCGGTCGTCACCGCCGCAGGCGTCCTGAAGGCGATCTCGCTCACGGACGGCCTGAGCACGACGGTCACCGAGGACGTGAACTTTCTGTATGGCGTCACATGGACGCCCGACGATCGTTTTGTGTTCGTTCGCGCCGGCGCCTTGTGGCAAGTCGCTCGCGGCGGAGGCACTGCCGCGCCGCTGACCATGCTCGGGGGCGCGCGGAAGGACACGCTCCACGTGTGGCCGACTGCCTTGCCGGGGGGCAAAGCGATTCTGTTCGGCGCCATGTCAGCCGATCAGTGGCGTGTGGACGCGCTCACGCTGGCGACGGGCGAGCGTCGTACGGTTGTCGAACGCGCCTCGCTGCCGCTCTATGCCGCCAGCGGTCACCTGGTGTTCCTCCGGGACGACCGGATGGTCGTCGCCCCGTTTGATGCCTCCCGTCTGCAATTGACGGGACCGGCGACGCAGCTCCTCGAGAGCCTGCCGGCGACGACGACTCTGGGCGGAGCGATTGTCGACCTTTCGTTGACGGGGACAGCCGTCTATTCGCCCACCTCCGCCGTCAACCGCCTCGTGTGGGTGTCGCGCCAGGGCAACACGCAACCCGTGGACGATGTGCTCCGCAACTACGCGAACCCGCGGATCGCGCCCGATGGCAACCGCGTCGTCGTGCAGGCCGACGGTCTCTGGATTCAGGATCTCGCGCGCGCGACGTTCACGCGTCTGGCGTCGAGAGATGTCGTGACGAACGGGTTTCCGATCTGGACGCCGGATGGCCGGCAGATCATCTACAGGACCGCGACCGGTCTGCAGGTGCAGGACGCTGACGGCAGCGGCCGGAGCCGGTTGATCGCCGGCAGCTCTGAATTCGACTATCCCGGCGCGGTAACTCCCGATGGCGAAACACTGGTGTTCCTGCGCAGCACTCAGGAGACGTCGTTCGACGTCTACGCGTTGCTCTTGAAGGATCCCGGCAAGGTCCGGACGATTGTCAAGACGCCGGCGTACGAGGGCGGCGCGCGCCTCTCGCCCGATGGGCGCTGGTTGACCTACGTGTCGAACGAGTCCGGGCAGAACGAGATCTACCTGCGTCCGTACGACGGCCCGGAACGCCGCTGGCAGATCTCGTCGCAAGGCGGCACGCAGCCGTTGTGGAATCCGAACGGCCGGGAGGTCTTCTACAGGAACGGCGACAGGATGATGGCCGTTGACGTCACGACCTCACCCGACGTGAAGCTGTCGCCGCCGCACCTGTTGTTCGAAGGCCGCTATGCGTTCGGATCCGGCATCACGATCGCGAACTACGACGTCACGCGCGACGGTCAGCGGTTCATCATGGTCAAGGACGAAGCCGGCGCCGCCCGGCTGAACGTCGTGCTGAACTGGTTCGACGATCTGGCGCGTGTCGCGCCCGCGCCCGCGCGCTAGACGGGAAACGCGGGATTCTGGCGAACCTGACGCGCCTGGAAGGTGTGCCGCCGCTCATGCGCGAGCATCAGCTGGATGAATGCGCCCAGACTCCACTTCACCAGCGGTATCGGCGATTTCTCCCTCGCGCGTGCCAGATCGAGCCCGTCGGCTTCGCGCAGGCGTCGGCCGAGCTCGTCCTGCCACCGCAGAAACTCCGCCCGCACCTCCTCGAGACGCTTGTTCGCGGCGGGCTGAACGCGTCTGGGCGCCTTGAACCTCATTTTCGGCGGCGCGTCGTTGGTCCTCACGCACCAGCGTTCGAACGCCGAGTAGGCGAACGGACCGTTGCTCTTGAGATCCTGCGCACGCGCCCTGGCGATGGCGGCGTCGATCTTCGGGATGAACAGCTGCGCGGCGGACTTGTTCAGATGATCGAAGCACCCGGCCATCGACCACCGTCCCGGTTCCGGCTGCCAGTTGAACTGCGTGTCGGACAGGCCGGACATCAGACCGGTGGCGTCCTGTTTCACTGACAGCAGCTGGTCGCTGTAGCCTTCCAGTTCGGCGATCACATCAGATCCTTCACGCGACGGTCAGAAGCACACACTACCGGCCGCGAAACGACGCGAGCCGCTCCACGATGGAATCGAACGCGGCCGTGATCACGTTGGAGGAGTTCTCGTAGTTGTTCGCGATGACGGAGAACGCCAGCGTGTCGCCGTCGGCGGTCCGCACGTAGCCGGCCATCGCGCGGACGTTCGTCAGCGATCCGGTCTTGATGCGCGCGTTCCCGTCCGCCGCCGTTTCCTTCATCCGGTTCTCGAGCGTGCCGTCGCGTCCCGCGACCGGCAGCGTCGCTTCGAACATGCTCTTAAGCCGCTCGTCGCGGCCGATGTGCGCGAGAATCGCGACCATCGTTTCCGGCGTGATGTAGTTGTAGCGCGACAGGCCGGAGCCGTCCGCCTGAATCAGGCCCGCCGGGTCGATGTTCCAGCCTTCGAGCACCGAGCGAATCACGGCGAGCCCGCCCTGCGCGGTGCCGGTTGGATGATCGTTGCTGTCGATGCCAATCGTCTTCAGCAGGGTCTCGGCGTACAGATTCTGGCTCAGCTTCATCATCGTCGTCGCCAGCATGGACAGCGGCGGCGACTGGTACGTGATGAGAGGAGCGGCGGCGTTGTGGGTGGGCGGCTTGTCGAGATCGTCGATGTCCACGGCCGGTCCGGACACTTCGATCCCGTCCGCCAGAAGCGCGTGCCGCAGCGCGGTCACGAAGTACAGCGTCGGGTTTTCCACCGACGCGGTTTCCGAGAACGGACGGGTCCGCAGCGGCAGCGAGCCTCGGACTTCGAGACGCGGGCTCCCGGGCAGACGACGTCGTACGACTGCCGGGTATCCACCGGCGCCCGTCGTGAGGTGGTTGTCGATCGTGAGGCCGCTGAAATCCGGCTCGAGTGTGATCACAGCCTTCGAGCCGATCGATCGGCCCGGTGCGATTTTCAGCTGCACCGATCCTTCGTTGAACTGGAGCGCGCTGACGCCGGCGGAAAAGCTTCTGGCCATGTCGTCCCACGACCATCCGAACCCGAACCCGTCGTCGTCGAACAGGTTGTCGTCGCCGATGATCCGGCCGCGGATTGAACGGATGCCTGCGGCCTTGAGCTGCGTGGCCCAGTCGGCGAACAGCTCCGTGGCCGCACCGTCCCAGTCGTCGATGCTCGGATCGCCGGATCCGACCACGATGAGATCGCCGTGCAGGATCCCGTCGCTGATCTTTCCCGTGGTGAACACGCGGGTCGTGTACGTGTAGTCCCAGCCCAGCTTTTCGGCGGCGGCCGCGAGCGTCACGACTTTCATCGTCGACGCCGGCATCATCAGCTTGGTCGCGTTGTGTGAGTACACGACCTCGTCGCGATCGACGGCCTTGACCAGCACGCCCCAGAAACCGCGCTCGAGCGCCGGGGCGCCGATGACGGCGTCGATATCGTGCTGGAGCAGCGCGAGCGGAGACTGTGCGGCGAGCGAAACCGGGATCAGGGAGAGTGCGAATGCAACGATTGCCGCGCTATTTCGCGAGCTCATCCAGCTTCTTGTTGATGTCGTCGAATTCCATCGGGCTGACTTTCGCGGCGCCGGGCTCGCCGGGGCGGCTCGCGTAGACGGCGTCGCCCGATTTCCCGAACGTCACGCGCTCTTCCTTCTTGCCGTCGTCGAACTTCGCGTACACGGTCATCGCCGGCGCGTCGAGGCCGGTTTTGGCGGTCGACTCGACGAACGACGTCGCGCGGATACTCTCGAGCTTGGCCAGCAGGACGCTCATCTTCTCTTTATCGGCATCAACGGGCTTCGCGCCACCCGACCCGGCCCGCTGCCACTTGTCTTCGTCTGTGGGCTTGGCGCCCCCGTTGACTTTGACCTTGTCGAAGGCGATCGTCTGGCCACCCCGCGTGATTTCGACGCGGTTGGCGTCGTACGCGCGGAACGCGAACAGATCTTTCTTACGGTACTCGTCCGCGCCCTTCTTGAAGTCGTCGAGCAGCGTCGCGTCGAGCGTCATCACCAGCGGTTTGGACGCGTCCCTGGCGTACAGAGAGCCGTCGCCGGACTTGCCGCCGACGAGCAGCGACGCCTTGGCGCTTCCCAGGCTGAACGTCACCGTGGCCGTCGGCTTGTCGAGGCCGTACTTCTTGAGGTCGGCCGCGCTCACGTT
>Ga0326726_10005671_pt1 | contig 11291 bp, 12 predicted proteins | sample MHFenrmetagenome_2_FD_207603 | JGI IMG/M metagenome (GOLD analysis project Ga0326726, IMG submission 207603) | Lab enriched peat soil microbial communities from Michigan Hollow, Ithaca, NY, United States - MHF15MN | ecosystem: Environmental > Terrestrial > Soil > Wetlands > Peat | place: USA...
ACCGCTGTTCTGCCCGACGACCACTTCATTTTCAAGCGGCCTTCTCAACTGAACTCAGTCACAATATAAGTGTACGTCATGAAGCGCATCTATTTCATCTCCCTGACGCAGTCCCCGGAGTGAATCCTGCGCTCACATGATGCGGGTCTGAGAAAGTACTATCTGGCTGGTGCGATGTCTCGGTATTTATCCTGCTCTTCGGTCCGCTTCACGCGCAGGATTTCACACTCGACAACCTGCACGCAGTGGACCCACAAAGGGGAACGATCGCCCGCATTGCTTCCATTCCGGATGCCGGCGAGTTTAACCCGTCTCGGTCCCGAGACGGAAAGTTGTGGGGTTCACTGCCTTCCTCGCGGGACTGACGGACTGCGCCGGAAATGAGGACCGGCACTTGTTGAATTCCTCGGGTATTTTCTGCACCATCGGTGAGTTCTCTGACAGCAGGCTGGCTTCTTAGTTTGTAGTGACGGCTGCTGTCGTTTTTTTTGTGTGCCGGCCCGTTTAACAATGGGGGACCTCCAGTATCGGAATTCTTCCGACAAGAGCACGATCGAGTCTGAGAGCTGCAAGGAAGACTCTGAATCTCGGAGTGCTCTCCGTTCTCCCCTCCGCCACCCGGCTGCGACACTTCGATGTCCGGGAGTCCCGGCGTGGCAGCGTGACCGTGCGCTCGTACACGTCGGGTAGGAGCGGTTTTCCGCTCGTGGTCTTGCACGGTTTGACACGCGAGGGTTTCAGCGATGCCAGGTTGGTTCTTTTCAGTAAAATGCTGGCCGCCGTGGGGTTGTGTGTATACACCCCAAACCTTCAGGGGTTGTGCATGATGGACCCCGATCCAACGGACATAAAATCCATCAGTGCTCTCCTGAAGGCACTGGCGAAAGAGCACAAGAGTCAGATCGGTCTCATTGGGTTCAGCTTCGGCGGGACGTACGCCGTTCTTGCTTCATCATCCCCCGAAGTGGCAGAAAGTGTCCGGTTCGTGCTGGCCGTGGGTGCTTACTACTCTCTCGAGAGCGTTCTTGAGCGCATTTTTTCCCAGAGGCGAACGCGGAATCTCTCCCCTGAAGCGACATACGCGCTGTGCGCACTGGATTGGAAGTTTCGAAAGATACTACCGCTGACGGAGGGAGAAATCGTTGCCTACGAGGAGCTGATGGATCACTTCTGTTCACGTGAGAAGCACTTTACGCCCCGAGAAACTGCCCTTGTGGCGAACATTACAGGACTTCAGCAACAGGAAGACATCTACATACTGTGGAAAACCAGGCTTCCTGAGATCTCCAGTTTGAACATCGAAGGCAATCCAACTCTGGAGTCGCTCCAGGCTTCTGTCTTTTTGTTGCACAGCGAGCACGATACAAGTATTCCGGTTGAGGAAAGCCTTCGCATTGCGGTTGAGCTCACACGCCACCACAAGAATGTCCTGCGGTACATCGGTCGCCTCGGAGATCATGTCACGTTTTCAATCCGAAATGACGCAGGACTGGCGCGTTTTTTCTATAGGATAATGCTCTTGACAGAGAATCAGAACATCCGGAATACCTGGCAGGCGGAAAAGAACACGTAGCACAATCAAATGATCAAGTGCCTCAGACTGTCTGTTTCCACACTTGTTCTCTCCCTTGGAGGGGCTTTTCCGCATGCGTCTGCCCAGACCGACAGTTCATGGGTGAACCCATATGAGACTGACGATGGCATTGCGGTCTATTCCCGCGAGGTACTAGAGTCGGGCATCCTTGAACTCAGGGCTGTCTGTATCGCTGATGTTCCACCCAACATCGTATTTCAGACCGCAATGCGGCGCGACACATACCGACACACCTCGAAGTACGTCGTGGATTATCAGATCATCCGCACGGACCAGAGTAATGTGTGGTACACATATCAACGGCTTGCCATTCCCTTATTCAGGGATCGTGACTACACGCTTCGTTACGAAGCGAAGCAAGATTCTCTTCACGGGCACTATTCACTTGTCTGGACGATCGCCAACGACAAGGGACCTCCTCCCAATGAAGATGTAGTGCGCATCGAGGTCTCCCGGGGTGCGCTCGAAATGGTCCCCCTGGATGAGGGAACAAAGACACAGCTTACGTGTACCATATATGCTGATCCAGGGGGGAGTATCCCGGGGTGGTTGGCGAACATTGGCAACAAGTCCACCGTTCCGGATCTCCTCCGAGCTATACGAGATAGCAGCCTGGCCGAACATGATTATTGGAAAACTAATGGAAACTAAACAAAACGAGCGAATTCGTGTATTGCGGAAAAAGGGGATGTACGTACTATCGTTTCTCCAACGAAAGTTCGTGCATGTCAACCTGCAAATCCTCTATGCATGCAATTATCGTTGCGCGATTTGTGACTTCTGGAGAAGTGATAGGGCACATGAGCCGCCGATGAGCTTGGAAGCCGTTCAGACACTTGCTCGCAAGCTATCGTATCTGGGACCGCAAATAATTTCGATTGGCGGTGGGGAACCCATGCTGCACCACGATCTCGTCCGGATCGTCGAGGTCCTTTCCAGAGACCATATCCCTGTTATGATCACAAACGGCTGGTACATGACCCCTGAATTGGCCCGTGCCCTCTTCAGCGCCGGCATGTATGAGGTGAGCGTCTCGATCGACTACGCAGATCCAGGGAAACATGACAGACAACGGGGCAGACAAGGGGCGTTCGAGCATGCCGTTAATGCTCTCCGGTACCTGCAAGAAAACAGGGTCAAACCTTTCCAGCGTGTGCATATGATTTCAGTTGTCATGGAGGACAACGTCAATGAGATTGAGAATCTCATCCTTCTGGCCAGGGATCTCGGCGTCACATATCTTGTGACGCTCTACAGCAGCAAACGGGGTGAACCGCCCGTGGGATCGGCAACCTCCGGATTAAGCCGTCATCTTCTGAACCTCAAAGAGAAATATCCCGAGTTCGTATCGCTTCAAGGATATCTCGCCAAATTTACGCAGGCCAATGCAGACGGCGGCATTGCCCCCTGCTACGCGGGGGCGAATCTCATGAACATCGATAGCCAGGGAAACGTGACGACGTGTATCGATCGTCTGGAAGAGCCGGCGGGAAACATCCTGACCGATGATATCGAGAAAATCCGGACCACCCTCCTTGCACGCCAACGTGAAAACACTTGCGCCCGGTGCTGGACGAGTTGCCGGGGTTCCATCGAGACCATGATGTACGGGAAGCCACGGATGGTGAATCTGCGTGACTACTATCGCATGACGCGGGACATTCCTGTGTTGGAGGGGCGCGGCAGATGATCATCGAACAGCCCAGGGCCTTCGTGCAACACCGTCGGCAGAACATCACAGATGTCGCTCTCTTTCTGGTGGTCGTTACCTGGTGCAGTGTGCAGCTATATAAAACCTGGGCGGAAGGGAGACTCGATTTCATCGAGATCTCTTTTGGGATCCAGAATATCGTCATGGCCTTTCTCTTCCTGATACGTACGAAACATAGCCTCTTCAATGAGAGCATCCGGGATCAGTCGGTGGCGGCTCTCGCGTTTTTCTCGGGCGCGGCGTTTATGGGACAACCGGAGACTGCCTCCGGCTCTGCATTGATGCTTGCCCGTGCCATCATCGTTGCTTCGAATACATTAGGACTCGTCACGTTGCTCAACCTGGGCAGGAGCTTCGGAGTGTTTATCGCGTTCCGGGAAATACGGACGACCGGTCTCTACGCGCTGGTACGGCATCCGATGTACCTGACGGATATCCTTTTGCGGGTCGGGTACCTCGTCAGCCACTTCACAACATTTGTAGTTGTGGCGTTCATCCTTTCGTCGGCATGCTATATCTACCGCGCTATCCTTGAGGAGCGTTTCCTTTTGAATCGACCTGAGTACGCTGAGTATCTCCGGAAAGTGAAATATCGGTTCATCCCGTACGTGTACTGATGAACCCTATTTTAGTGTCGTCCCTTCATCATTGATACAACGGGAGTCTTTCCATGCGATTCCATCTCATTGACCGCATTGAACAGATCGAGTATGGCAGATGCATTGAGGCGGTGAAATGTGTCACGCTCACCGACGATGTGTTCAATGAACACTTCCCCGGGTTTCCCGTCTTTCCCGGGAGCCTGATCCTTGAAGGGTTGGCACAATTGGGTGGGGCGTTTTTCGAGATCATGATGAAACAGAAAGGCCTTCCGGTGAAACGTGCTGTCCTCGTGCTCGTGCAGCAATTGAAATTCAAGCGTCCGGTGACACCCGGAGATAAAGTCCGCTACCGGGCGGAGTTGATCTCTATGCAGGAGGCATACGGGGCAGTTAGGGTGCGGGCACAGCTCGAAAGCGGCGAGATCTGCTCCGAAGGTGAACTCCTGTTTTCGTTTCTGGATGTGCAGAACGAGGCGCTCAACAAGTCTCGTGACGAAATCTACGATATCTATACCCGGAATATGAAGGTTGTGCAGGAATGAATGCCGCGTTTTCCACATTTGCCCATGGTGAAACGATCCCGGTCTTCGACTATCTCAAAGACCGCAAGCTGGCAAAGTACTTCAGCCGCGAAACGGCGGCGGCGATCGTGTGTCTGGGAAGGCTCCTGAAAGACGTAGAGGTCCCTTCCAGTATACCGGTCTACTATGCCACCGGTATTACCGAGCGCGAAGATTACGGTCTCCCCGGCATCGCAAGGAACAGCACTGACCCATCGGGCAGGTTCTCGCCGGAGTTGTTCATTCGGAAGGGATTCGCTGAGGTGCCGCCGATTACCCAGTTCAAACTGCTGTGCAACATGCCCCTCTGTTTCATTTCATTGAACTATGGGCTCGGCGGAGACAACGCTGTGGTCTATTCCGCTGCCTCGGCGTTGCTGTGCCAGGCTCTTTTTGCGCCCGTCGAATTTCCCATTCTCCTGGGTGCTGGCAAATCCCATGCAGATGGCTGCGTTGAAGCCGGGTTTGCGGTTGCTGCCAAAGAGGAGATATCCTCCTCTCCCTTTCTTTCGTCACCCGTTGAAGCTGTTGAGATCTTTCGAGCGTGGACGGTGAGATCCGCACCATGAATCCGCGCGTCGTCATAACGGGCATTGGGGTATGCTCTCCTATAGGGACAGGGCTCGAAGAGTTCACCGCCGGGCTTGAAACCGGATGTCGGGGCATTGGTACAATCACACACTATGACGCAACCGGGTTTCCACTCGCGTACGCCGCCGAGGCCAAGAAAGAAGGCAAGGTGCTTCGATTTCCTTCAACGGTGGACCGAAAGGAGCGGTTCATGCGGGAAGCTTTCTGCCAGCTTTTCAGGTCCGGCAAATCAATGCGCTCTTACCAGCCTGAGGATCGTTTGCTCAACCTGGGCACCGGTATCGATTACTTTGACATCGAGGGATATGTCAATTCCGGTGATGCAGTGTCGGGGCGCTGGCCGGAGCACTGCAAACGTTCATTGACAATTGCCCGTGGTCTGGCCGAGGAGTTTGACATTAAAGGCGGTTGTACGGTCAATCTCTCCGCCTGTGTTGCCTCGACACAAGCTCTGGGGCTTTCCTTCCGCACGCTCCAGCGGCTCGCAGGGAAAGTGGTGGTAACGGGTGGGGCCGATTCGATGTTGAACCCTCTTTCGTACATGGGCTTCTACAAGCTTGGCGCATTCTCGCAGTGGAAGGGTGATCCCGGCCGGAGCTGCAGGCCGTTCGACAAAAATCGATGTGGTCTGGTGATCGGGGAAGGTGCTGCGGCATTTTTGATGCAACGTCTCGAGGATGCCGACCCCACGACGATCGAAGCTGAAATCGCGGGATATGCTTCGACGATGGATTCATATATGATTACCGATCCGCAGCCGGAGGGAACTGCACTTGCCAGGGCAGCACTCGAGGCGATTGAAGCGGCGGGGATTACTCCTGAAGAAATCGATTGTGCTCACCTGCACGAAACCGGCACTTTGAAAAATGCGCCGGCCGAGGCAAAAGCAATGCAGAAGATCTTCGGAAAACGATTCTCCGAAATACCGGTATACTCTCTGAAGGGCCAGACGGGCCACCTCATCGGTGCCTGCGGAGCAATCGAAGTGGTGGCGGCAATACATTCGCTCCGGACCCAGAAAGTCTTGCCGACGGTCAACTTTGAGGAAGCGGACGATGAAGTGCCTCTTCGCATTATCCGGGACGGACCGCTCCACCACAACATCGAATATATTCTCAAGCTGAGCTCCGCGTTCGGAGGTCAGAACGCGGCTCTCGTACTGAAGAGGTATCATGCGTAAGATTGTCATCACGGGCGCAAGTTCGCAGATCGGGGCTGCAATTGCAGAGAAGGTGGTTGCGGAAGGCGACCAGGTCATACTCCAGTACTTTCGGAACCAGACTGCATGCTTGCCCCTGAAGGAACGAATCGGGGAGAAATGCATTCTTGCCCCGGCCAACTTTGCCGAAAGATCCGCTCTCGAGGAATTCTGCAAACGTCTCGGTGAAGTCGATACGGTCATAAACGCCCACGCGGTAACCGTGACGGGCCTTTTTCCCGCGCTTACGGTCGAAGATATCCGAAGGATGATTGAAGTCAACATCGTTGCAACGGTCATGATTTGTCGCGCGGTTATCCCTTCTATGGTGCACAGGCGGGCCGGGTGCATCGTGAATATTTCCTCTGTTGCGGCGGCCCGCGGCAATCGCGGTCAGAGCGTCTATGCCGGGACGAAAGGTTTTATTGAGTCCTTTTCGCGGGCGATGGCCGCCGAATACGGATCGCGGGGGATTAGAATCAATTGTGTCGCTCCAGGTCCGATTGAGGCGGGGTCTCTTCGGGAACTTCTTTCTCTCGCTCCCGAAGAGGTCAAACAAAGCGTTGCCGGCAACCGCCTTGGCACTCCCGGAGACGTCGCCTCTGCGGTAGCTTTTCTCTGTGATTCCGGGGCCGGCTTCATCAACGGTCAAACGCTTCACGTCGACGGCGGTTTTATGAAGGGGGTGTGAAAATGGACGCGTACGCTGCTCTTGAAGCGCTCTGCACAGCCCGGCACAGCACAAGGCATTTCCTTGACATGCCGGTTTCCGGAGAGCTTGTCGAGAAGGTTCTTTCTATTGCCCGCACCTCACCGTACGCAGGGGGGAGCAAGAAGTGGGATGTGCTGCTCGTGAACGAGAAGGATCGGATTGCGGATGCTGTTCGGGTGGTGCGATCACGCGTGTTGGAACTCCAGGTCTCAATCCGGCCTCAGTTTCAGAGGGGATTCCTGGAATATGCAAGTTATTTTTCCGCGTTCGAAAATGTGCCGGTGTTGTTGTTGCCAGTCTTTAAGGTCAAGAGCACAATGTCCTTCATGTTTCGTGAGCCGCCGGAGAGTATCCTTCTCCTGGAGAGCGAGAATTTCGTGAAGTCCATTTCGTGCGTGGCGATGCTCATCCTCCTTGCCGCGCAAAGCCTCGGCCTTGCCAGCTGCTTCATGACCGGAGCACTCATTGCGGAGGAAGAACTCGGCCGGCTGGTGAAAGTCAAACCGGGGTACCGCATTGGAGCGGTCATCCCGCTGGGATATGCGGCAGACCTCCAACAATCGGGAAGGTGATGATCCCATGAATATTGAAAATCGCGTACGGCAATTGCTCTTGCCCGTCTTCAATCCGCCTTCAATCGAAGATATCAAACCCGAGGCCTCTCTCGTTAACGACCTGGGCGCGGAAAGCCTCGACTTCGTCGAGATCATTTATCTGATCGAGCGGGAGTTCGGCGTGGTGCTCCAGCCAGACGAGATCATGAGCGGAGCCACATCGGAATCACCAGAGTCGATGTTCCGTGAAGGCAAGCTCACGGAAGTGGGCGCTGCGGTCCTCAACACGCAATTCCCCGGGCATGCCGAGCGTTTTGCGGAGGGGATGACGAAGCGTACAATGTACCTCTCTATAACCGTTCGCGATCTCGCACTCGCTATTGAGGCAAGAATCCAGAGGGGAGAACCCCGTGCTTGAAGGGAAGAAAGTGTTCGTTTCGGGCGGCACCGGCCACATTGGTGCAGAAATCTGTCGCCTCTGCTCATCGTACGGAGCCTCCGTGATCTTCTCCTATCATGGAAACATTGAGAAGGCGCGGACGTTGGCAGAAGAGCTCAACGCAGGTAAATCCGTTGCTATTGACCTCCGCAATGTCGACGGAATAAACGAAGCGATTGCCCAGCTGCTGCGTGAGGTCGGGCCGATTGATGTGCTGGTGAACAATGCAGGTGTGAGCCACGTGATGCCGTTGGCCCTTGTTGAGGAGATGGACGCCGATCTTGTGTTTGACGCCAACATCAAGGGCACGCTGTTCCTCACACGCGCCCTCATTAAAGGAATGATCCGGAAGAACAAAGGGGCCATCGTGAACATCGGATCCATCGCCGGGGAGCGCATGCTTGACGTCCCGGTGACATACGCGATGTCCAAAGCTGCGATGACGGGACTCACCATGTCGCTGGCGGTCGAATTGAAGAAATTCAACATCCGCGTCAATACGGTGATCCCGGGACTGATTGACGGGGGAGTGGGAAACGGCGTTCCCGAGAAACAGCGGGAAGATTTCATAGCGCATTGTGCGGTAGGACGCGCTGGTACTGCACGGGAAGTGGCTGAAGTGGTCTGCTTTCTAGCCTCCGACCGGGCGAGCTATGTGAACGGTCAGCATCTCTTAGTGGATGGTGGCATATGACGTTGCTCGGATCAACACTGGCGTATTGTCCGGAATGCCGTACAACCGAACACGCCCGCATCGTGGCGAAAGAAGGCGGGGTGTTCATGGAACGCCTTTGCCCCTGCAATGGACCGGTGAGCGTGAAAATTGTCACCGATTACCGCTGGTATATTGACCGCACAAAGGAATGTCAGAAAATCAGCGATATGCCGGATCCATTCCCCTCGAAGAAGGGTTGTCCGTTCGACTGCGGGCCCTGCCAGTGGCATACAGGTGGTATCCACTTACCCGTTTTCTCGATAACCAACGACTGTAACCTCAGCTGTCCGATCTGCTTTACGTTTAACCGTCCTGACAGGAAGTATTACAAATCGGTCGAAGATACACGGACGATCATCCGCAAGATTGTTGAGCGTTCAGGCGGGGTTCAACTTATCAACCTTACGGGTGGTGAACCCACTCTTCATCCGGATCTCTTTGCCATTCTGGATGCCTGTCGTCATGAAGGGATCGGTCGCACGACAATGAACACGAACGGACTGCGGATTGCGCGGGAGGAGGGATTTGCGGAGAGACTCAAGGAGACCGGGGTTCAGCTCGTTCTCTCTCTGGATACGTTCGATCCCGCAAAAAGCCGCACCATTCACGGCAAAGATATCACTGCTGAGAAACAAAAAACGCTTGAGATTCTTGAGCGGCTTGGGATACCTACTACGATTCTTGCAGTCTGCATTAAGGGGATAAACGAGGAAGATGTCGCCGAGATCACTCACACATACCTGAAAAAAGGTTTTGTCCGGAGTGTGACGATTCAGAATATGACCTTCACAGGCAGGAACGGCAGCCGGTTTACGCCTCGTGATCACCTGACGATAGACGATGTGGAGACCATCCTCGTTTCAAGAGGAAAGATCTCCCCCAAGGATTTTTTCCCGCTTTCATCATATCATCCCCTCTGTTATTCGGTCGCCTATTATATGGTGGTCGATGACGCCATGGTCTCTCTCTCTCGCGTACTGGACCGGGAGACACTGAAACGGATGTCCGACAACCGCTATTTCCTCGAGCCGGACGATGACATGTATCGTCCGTTTCTGGATGGAATTAACCGCCTCTGGGCTGAACTTGATGATGACGACCTCATCCACACCCTGCGGAGCAAGATTGAGATGTTGTTTCCCCAGAAGGGAGGTCTTACTGACGAAGAGCGTAGACGGAAAGCAGAGCTTTTTATCAAGACCATCTACATCCACCCGCATATGGATGAGGACAATTTCGACATCGACCGTGTGAGTCGCTGTGGCGATCTTGTTCCCGATGAGACCGGGCGGATGATTCCGGCATGTTCCTACAATCTGCTCTATCGTCAGCAGGATCCACGATTCTGGAGCGAAGCGACGAAGGGAGGACGATGACGAACAAGCATGTGTACTCCCACACCGAAGCGCTCTGTCCGAAGTGCAGACGCAGAGTGCAGGCACGCATTATTCAGGTCAACAACCGGGTCGAAATGGAGAAGTTCTGTCCGGACCATGGCTATGCGTCCGTTCTGATCAGTACCGATGTCGAATGGTACGAACAAAGCCGGCGTTACGTCAAACCAAAGCAGAAACCTCTGGAGGTGAGCGTCAGGAATTACCGGGGCTGCCCGGATTCATGCGGGATGTGTCCCGAGCACCAACAACACACTTGCCTGCCTGTCGTGGAGATCACGGGACGATGCGACCTGGATTGTCCGATCTGTCTGAAGAACCGCTCTATGCTTTCGGATATCTCGAAGAAGGATTTTGGTCTCATCCTCGACACATTGTTGAGAACCGAAGGGAAGATTGACGTCCTGAATCTCAGCGGTGGTGAGCCCACGATGCATCCTGATCTCGCCGGCTTGCTTGACCTTGCTGCCGCGAAGGGAGTGCTGCAGACCACTGTCTCTACCAATGGACGGTCGTTGTTTCGGCGCAAGTCTTTGCGCGATCTCTTCAAAAAATTCAATGCGATCGTCGCTCTTCAATTCGATGGATTCAGCCGCGAGTCCTATCAGACGATGAGAGGTAAAGACCTTACGGACGAAAAGCGATCCCTGATCGAAATACTCGAATCAGAAGGAATCAAATACTCGCTGGTCTCGACTGTTGCCAATGGCATCAATGATGGGGAAATAACCGGAATTGTTGATTTCTTCTTCCGCTCAAAAGCCCTGAGCCTGATGTTCCAGCCGGCCACGTTTACCGGCAGTGCTGCCGCACTCAAGGCGGCTACCGAGCCACTCACCATTGCCGACGTCGTGCGGGAAGCCGGGAAGAGCTCGTTCATTCATCCTGGAGACTTCAATCCGCTCCCCTGTTCTCACTACTCGTGCTTTGCACTCTCATACTACTTTGAAGTTGAGCCGGATTCCTATGTTAGTCTGAAGCAGATTCTCGGCGAAGATCGTTTTCTTGAAACCATTACCAACCGCACACTCCCGGGCCTCGACCGTGAAGGGCTCGGACTTTTCAAAGAGAGATTGTACGAGATGTGGTCTGCGGCGGATTCTGCAGACGGCAATGAGAAGATCTTGAAGCGCATTAAATCCATCCTGGGCACTATGAATGACAGCCGGTTCGATTCCCGTAAGGCGATGGATCTGGGATTCGAGTCGATGAAGTCAGTCT
>Ga0326726_10005672_pt1 | contig 11290 bp, 8 predicted proteins | sample MHFenrmetagenome_2_FD_207603 | JGI IMG/M metagenome (GOLD analysis project Ga0326726, IMG submission 207603) | Lab enriched peat soil microbial communities from Michigan Hollow, Ithaca, NY, United States - MHF15MN | ecosystem: Environmental > Terrestrial > Soil > Wetlands > Peat | place: USA...
CGAGGACGCGCGTGCAAGCATCGAGCGCACGCTCGCCAATTTACCGCACGACAGTACCGGTGACGCCGTACGCGGCGAGTGCCTGCTCGACGAAAGCACGATCGACCGCCTGATGAGCGACGGTGTGCGCGCTCTCGCAGAAGCCGAACGTGGCAACGAGCTGCTGCAAAGAGCGGCCTCCGCCACACAATGGAACAAGCTCAATTCCATGATCACGCTCGCGGATGCCCAACGCAGTGCCGGCCGCTTCGCGCAGGCGGACGCCACCTATCAACGCGTCTCCGATGGCTTCGATCGTCTCAGCGTGCAGCGAACGGGAATGGCGCGGGCGCTTTACAACAATTGGGCGCTCGATCTGGTGAACCTCGGCCAGCCCGGCCGCGCGGCAACTTTGTACGAGCGGGTGATGGAATACGACAAGTCCCAGACGACGCCGGATGTGTTTACGCGGGTCAACTACGCTGGCGCGCTCTTGCTCTTGGGGCGGGCGGAAGAGGCGCGTGGCGCGCTCGAGCCCGCGTATGCCAATGCTGTCGCCAATGGCAATCGCAGTTCGGCCGCCATGGTGCAGATGGCGCTCGCGCGAACCTATCGGGAACTCGGCGATCTCGACCGGTCGGAGCAATCGCTCCGAGACCTCGAAGCGCAGTTGCGCAAAATGCTGCCGGAGGGGCACGAGGCGTTCGGCGCGCTGTATCTCAACCAGGCGCTGCTCGCGCAGAAGAGGCAGGACTACGCGGCCGGCTTGAGCGAAGTGGATCGCGCGATCGCAATCTTTGCGGCCAAGCCCGGTCTGGCCTATCGCGCGGCACAGGCGCGCACCACCCGTGCCGAGATCCTGCTGGCTCTCGGACGCACGGACGAAGCGCGCGTGGAAGCCAATCGATCGTTGACGGCTCTGCAAGGAATCGTCGAACCCAACGTCAAATCATTGTACATCGGGCGCGCGTGGCTGATCGCCGCTCAGATCGAGGCCAAGGCCGGCGATGCCGCGGCAAGTCAGACCGCGGCTCGCCAAGCCTACGCAGAATTGCTCGACACGGTCGGCGCGCAGCACCCACTCACAATCGCCGCTCACGACCTCGGAAAACTCTGAAATCAGTTTGCAGCCGCGAGTGCCTTCTTGCGCGTCGCCTCGAACTCATCGCCGGCATTCCAGACGGGCATCGCATCGGCCTGACTCACGAGCCAGCCGATGTAGAACGTCATCTGCGTGTCATCGATCATCCCGTCGAAGTTCCAGGTGTCATCGATCTGATCGCTCGGCTGGTGATAGGTCTTCAGCTCCCATTCCTCGATCTTCTCGCGGCCCCAGCCGGCGGGGCGGCCAACGTAATCGGTGCCCTTGCTGAAATAAAGCGCGGGCACGCCGACCTTCGCGAAGTTGAACTGATCCGAGCGATAGAAATAGCCGCGATCCGGAAATTGATCCGGCGTCACCGTACGGCCCTGCGACTGGATGACGGACGCAGCGACGGCATCAAGCGAGGACTTGCCCGACCCAATCTGCGCAATGTCACGCGCGCGGCCGAAGAAATTGCCGCCGTCGATGTTGATGTTCGCCGCAATCTTGCCCGGCGCAAAAGTCGGGTGCGTCGCGTAGTACTGCGAACCGAGGAGGCCCTGCTCTTCCGCTGCGACGAAGAGAATCAGCGTTGAACGGCGCGGCCGCTCAGGCAGCGCGGCAATCGCGCGCGCGACGGTGAGAACCTGCGCGCAGCCGGACGCATTGTCCTCGGCACCGTTGTAGATGCGGTCGGCGCCCTGCACGGTATCGTCCTGCTTGGCACTGGCTACGCCGAAGTGGTCGTGGTGCGCCGAATAGATGACCACTTCGCTCGCGAGCTTCGGATCGCTCCCGCGCAGGAGGCCTGCGACGTTGGCCGTCTGCACGTGCGACACTTTGTTGTCGAACGCAAACGAGGTGCGGATACCGAGCGCAACGGGTTTGAAGCTGCGCGAGTGCGCTGCCGTCACGAGCTTGTCGAGATCCTGGCCGGAAGCTTTCAGGAGCCGGCGCATCGCATCTTCCGTCGCCCAGCCCTTGACCTGAACATGCGGCTCGCCTTCGGCGGGCAACGCGAACTGCGTGCCGCCCCAGGAACTCTGCACGACCTGCCACGGATAGCCCGCGGAGGGTGTCGTGTGAATGATGATCACGCCGGCCGCACCCTGGCGCGCCGCGCTCTCGTACTTGTAGACCCAGCGGCCGTAGTACAGACGGCGCTTGCCTTCGAAGATCTTCGGATCCCAGTCGGGATCGTTGTTGAGCATCACGAAGACCTTGCCCTTCAGGTTCATGCCCTTGTAGTCGTTCCACTTGAATTCGGGCGCCTCGATGCCGTAGCCGACGAACACCAGCTCCGCATCCTTGATTTCGCCGTGCTCGGTCTGCACACCGCTGCCCGCGATGTAGTCCGTGCTCCACTTGAAATCGACGTTCTGACCTTTCGTCTGGAAGGTCCAGGTCTCAGGCATCTGCGCGTTTGTGCCGACGACGTCGAAGGGCTGCTGGTACGAACCGTTGGGTCCCCCCGGCTCGTAGCCGAGACCGCGCAGCTGCGTTGCGAGGTACAGACGCGAGAGCATGTCGCCGCGTGTCGCGGGTCCGCGTCCTTCGAGCAGGTCATCCGCGAGATAACGGATCGGCGCCTCGAGCGCGCTTGCGGTAATCGTTGACTTGGCCACGTGTTCGACCGCCGGCGGGACGAGCGCTGTCTGCGCACTGGCGACAGTCGCGGCGAGGCAGAGAGAGAGGGCGAAAGCCACGGCGTGGCCTCGGGATGTCTTGGCCATTGAATTTCTCCACAAAGGTGCAGGCCCGCATTCTAGTCCGGGCCGCGCCAGCCAGAAAGTCTCGAGTTACCTTGGGTGCCCGGCGCCGAAAATGCCGCCAATCAGGCCTGCCGACACCGCACCTCGAGTGGTCATCTTCATGGCTGTGGCTCTCGCGGCTTCGCGGTGAGAATGCGCGTCCACGCAGCCACGCGCGCACGCGTGTAGGCCTGCGACTCCGCGGGCACGAGATGCAGGCGGGCGCGTTCTTCCTCCGGCGGATACACGGCAGGATCCGAGCGCATGCTGGAGTCGACGAGCGCGGTCGCGTCGCGGTTGGCGTTCGCATATTTCGATGCGTTCGAGATCTCGGCAATCACGGCGGGCTCCAGCAGGTAGTCGAGAAAGCGGTACGCCGCCTCGCGGTGTGGCGCGTCCGCGGGAATCGCCAGCAGATCGACCCACAGGAGTGCGCCCTCCTTCGGCACCACATAGCGCACGTCCACACCGCTCCGGCTCTCGCGTGCGAGATCACGCGCCTGGACCATGTCGCCGTTCGGACCGATGGCAATGCAGATCTCGCCGCTGGCGAGATCCGAGCGATTGCGTCCCCCGCTCTCCACGTAGCGCACATAGGGGCGCACGCGCATGAACGCCACTTCCGCTGCGTGCAGATCCTCGAGACTCTCGCCCGCCGGGTCGCGACCAATCGCGAGCAGGCCGAGATCGACCATGATCGAGCCCGCGCTGTCTTGCCAGGCGATACCGCATGGAGCCAGCCGGCGCGCATTCTCAGGATCGAAGATCAACTCCCAGCTCGGCTCGGGCGCATGCCCGAGGGCTTGCGTAACGAGCTTCACGTTGTACGCAAATGCGTGGGTGCCCCAGAGATACGGCACACCGTACTGATTGCCCGGGTCGATTCTCTGGAGCGCAGCCAGCAACGCGGGATCGAGGTGACGCCAGTTCGGCAGTTTCGACTTGTCGAGCCTCTGCAGCGCTCCTGCTGCGATGAGCGGTTGGATGAAATTGGAGCTCGGCACGACGACATCGCTGCCGGAGTGACCGGTGAGCAGTTTCGTCTGCAGCGAAACGTTGTCGGGAATGTCTTCGACTACGACATGGATGCCCGAGCGCTGCTCGAATCCGGGCAGCGTATTTTGACCGATCTCCCCTTCCCAGTTGGAGAAGTAGAGCGGCGCGGAGGCGACGGTCTCAGCCTTGTGCGCGGTCCTGCCAACGTCGCCGCTGCACGCCGCAACCAGCGTCAGCAGCAGGGCGGCGACGGCTGGCTGGCCGCGGCCGGAGCTGACGCGCCTGGGACGCGGCATGCGCCTCAGGTATGCAGGGACTTCACGTACGTCGCGACGGCCTGCAGCTGCTCCGGCGACAGCATCGGCCACGGGACCATCAGCGCCGATCCACCGTGCTTCGCCGCTCCGTCGTGCACGATTGCCTTGATGTCATCGATGTCGCCTTTCGTGCCGTTCCCGTTCGCGTCGTACTTGAACGCACCGGCAGCGAAGTTCGCAGGCTTGGGGTTGAGCCCCGCCGCCGCGAGCCCGTCGCCCTTGCCCGCAGGTCCGTGGCAGGTCTGACAGTACGTTTGAAAGACTTTCGCCCCTGCAGCGAGGTCTACCGCAGCCGTTGTCGCGGCGGCAGGCGCTGCAGCGGCAGGCACTGCGGCAGCAGGCGGCGCGGCGGCAGGCGCTTCGGCAGCAGGTGCCGTGGCTGCCGCGGGTGCCGGCGCCGCTGAAGGCGCCGGTGCGGCCGCCTCTTGCGGGGCCGCGGTTTCGCCCGCAGCGCCGGATTCTTTCTTGGCGCAACCCAGCGCCGTAAGCAGAACTGCCAGGGCAGCCGCAAGGGCCGCGTTCGCCATACGTGTTCTCATGATTCATTCCCCTTTGTGATACGCAGCTACTCGACTAGATTTCGCCCCGCTTTGCAAACCGGGCAATGTGCTCGCCAGCGCGAAACGCGAGCGCCTGAATCGTCATCGTCGGCTGACCTCTGCCCGAAGTGACGAGACTGCTGCCGTCGCAGACGAAAAGATTCGGCACGTCGTGCGAGCGGTGATACTTGTCGACGACCGACTTCGCTGGATCGTTACCCATGCGGCAGGTACCGAGGAGGTGCATCGAGAAGCTCTGCTCGGTCACCGGCGCCTTGTCAACGCGCAAGGCTCCAGCCGCCGCCAGAATCTCCGCACCGCGATCCTGCAGAAACCGCGCGTTGGCGATATCGTCCGGATGATCCTTGTACGTCACGCGGATCGCCGGCATGCCCCACTCGTCCTTCAATTCCGGATCGAGCGTGACGTTGTTCGTCTCAACGGGCAGCGATGTCCCGTGCCCCAGTGCGAGCATGGTGCGTGGAAATTCCGCGAGACGTGCCTTGTAGGCGCTGCCCCATGCCGGGCCGTAGTCCGCGACTTTCTGCGCCCAGATGGTCGGCTGCGGACCGATGCGCGCATCGATGCCGCCGCCGCCGTAGAAACCGCGCTTGGGATCCGAGTCGTAGAAGTCGTGCACGATGCGCGAGACCTGCACGCTCTTGAACTCGTTCAGCTCGTGCTCGAACACCGCGCTCGACCGCCCGGTCGCGTTGAACATGAGATACTTGCCGACGACCCCGCTCGAATTCGCGAGCCCCTGTGGAAATTGCGCATTCGCCGACATCAGCAGGAGTCGCGGTGTCTCGGCGCCGTTTGCGCAGACGACAACTGCCTTCGCTTTCTGAAAGTGTTCGCGCTTGTCGCGGTCGAAGTACGCAACACCCGTCGCGCGCCCGCGCTTGTCGGTTTCGATGCGCACGACAAAGCTCTCCGGGCGAACTTCACAGTGACCGGTCGCTTCCGCTTCCGGAATGACCGTCGTCAGCGTCGAGGCCTTGGCCATCACTTCACACGCGAAGCCGTGACAGAAACCGCAATGCACGCACGCAGGCCGGCCGCGGTAGGGCTGCGAGTTGATCACCATGGGTGACGGAAATGGATGGAGGCCGAGCTTGCGCGCGCCGCGCTCGAGCAGCACGCCCGAGGATTTCACCGGCAGCGGCGGCATCGGATAGGGCTTGGTGCGCGGCGGATCAAAGGGACTCGCACCGGCGAGCCCCGCAACGCCGATCTCCCAATCCACCTTGGTGTAATAAGGTTCGAGGTCGGCATAGCTGATCGGCCAATCGTCGAATCCGGTGCCAGCGATCGAGCCAAGGCGGCTGCGCTCGTTGAAATCGACCTCGTGAAAGCGCCAGTAGTTCGCGGTGTAATGCAGCGTGCTGCCACCGACGGTGCGTGCGTACCACAGAGACGGCTTGACGACGGCGCGCTCGGCCTTCTTGGCAGCATCGTTGCGAAACGTCTGCGGATTCCTCACCGCATCGTTTGAGATGCCGCCGAGAAACCAGTATTTGAGCTCATCGTGCTCGAAATCGGACGGCGTGAGCCGCGGCCCCTGCTCGAACAGGACGACCGATAATCCCGCTTGCGCCAATTCCCGCGCGATCACCCCGCCCGCTGCGCCCGATCCGACGACGACGAAGTCGACCTGCCGAGACGAGGGGTAGTTGCGCGCGCTCACGTTGATTTCGCTGGTTCGATGACGAAGCCCGGATAGTCGCGGTCGTAGTAGCCGAAGGGCGGCTGAAACGCGTGCAGGTCTTCGAAGCCTATGAGTTTCCAGCCCGCGCCGTCGCGATTTCCGCCGTACGCCGGCATCGTGAACATGCCAAGCAAGGTCAGGAGCTTCATGCTGCCGAAGAACGGCGTTTGATCGACTGTCTTCAGAAACTCGATCTGTTGATCTGACGAAAGTGCGGCGAACGCAGCGGCGTCCGGGTAGCGCGCATGACACGCAGCCTGGAATGCAGCGAGCTGCGCGCGAAAGTTGTCGTCCATGCGCGTGAAGTAAGTCGCAAGCGCACGGTCGATGAAGTGGATGACGCCTGCTTCGCGCGCGCCGGGTGTTCCATCACTTGGGATGATCTGAGCAGCGATCGCTTCGACGTCGGCCGCTTCAGCGTTCGTAAGAAAGGCAGGCGTTGCGCCACCGGGAGTCTGCGCTGCCACGTGCGCGTCGTGAGCCGCGTTCGCGACCTCGGACCAGTTGAGCGTGAGCAGGGAAACGCCGAGCGCCCCACTCATCGCTTGCAGGAAGGCACGTCGGGACACGTCGTCGTGTTTCATTAGATATTCTCTGGAGATCAGACGCCCGCGCGCATTGTGCCTCAGCGCACTGCAATCCCCTACCCTTCCGGCGTCCAGCGGCAGACAGTATGCTGCTTCAGATCTTCGCCGACCACGTCGCCGATCAGAATGAATGCCCGGGGGAAACAAACATGAACGCCTATCTCATCTGCTCCGCCATCCTGGTCATCGTCTACTTTCTACTCGCTTTCAACGTCTCGTTGACTCGAGGCGCCACCAAGACCGGCATCGGCTCGGGGGAGCACCCGTCCGGCCGCCTCAACAAGGCCATCCGCGCGCACGGCAACGCCGCCGAGTACATTCCGATTTTCGTGCTGCTCTTTCTGTATTTCCTCAATACCGGTGCGAGCGGCTGGATCACCTGGGTGGTCGTCATCGTGACGATCTGTCGAGTCCTTCATCCGATCGCCATGTTCCTGTCGCCGGACCTCAACAGGGCGTATCCGCTGCGCTTCGTCACCTCACTCGGCACCTACTTGGGCGGTCTCGCACTGGGTGGCGCAATGTTGATGCGCGCCTTGATGTAGCTCTGCGCTGGGTTTGGCCCTGCGCTGCACCGGTGCGCGCTGTGCCGACATAACACCCCGGATTTCGCCCCGAAGTTGCGAAAAACATACGCTGCCAGCGCTATCTTTCCCCGCAAATACCGCATTCAGTCGCCGGCTCGCGACCGGAATGGCATGGCTGTGGCATGATACGGGCGCCCAGGGGTGACTGAAGAGATCCGCAGAGATCTTTGGGGGATCGGGGCGTGCACGGTAAGGCGAAGTCCATCGACATTGCATACCTGGCTGGCGTATCGCAGCCCACGGTGTCGCGTGCGTTGCGCGGCAGCCCGAAGGTGAGCGCCGAGACCCGCCGCCGCATCGAGACAATCGCCCAGCAGCTCAACTACAAGGTCGACAAGAACGCGTCGAACCTGCGCAGCCAGCACTCGAACACGCTCGCCTTGTTGCTGTTCGAGGATCCGACGCCCGACGATTCGCTGATCAATCCGTTCTTTCTGGCGATGCTTGGATCGATCACGCGCGCTTGCGCGCGGCGTGGCTACGACCTGCTCGTGTCCTTCCAACAGCTCTCCGGCAACTGGCACGTCGACTTCGAGGATAGCCGCAAGGCCGACGGCATCATCCTGCTCGGCTACGGCGACTATGAGGATTACCGCTCGCGGCTCGATCAGCTCGTGCGGCAGGGAACGCACTTCGTGCGCTGGGGCGCGGTGCTCGAAGGGCAGCCGGGGCTTTCGATTGGCTGCGATAATTTTCGCGGCGGCTATCAGGCTGCGCAGCATCTGATCAATCTTGGCCGGCGCAAGATTGCCTTCCTCGGCACGGCCTCGAGTCACTATCCGGAATTTCTCGAGCGTTACCGCGGCTGCATGGCTGCGCTCGAAACAGTCGGCGTTACCGCCTCCTCCGCGCTGCAAGTCGATGCGATCACGTTGGAAGCCGCCGGACACGCGGCGGCCTGTGAGTTGCTTGCGCGCGGCGCGGCATTCGATGCCATCGTTGCAGCGAGCGACCTGATTGCGATCGGTGCACAGCGCGCACTGCAGGAGCATCAGCTCAATGTGCCGGGCGACGTCTCAGTCGTTGGCTTCGACGATATTCCGGCGGCGAGTCTCGCGAGCCCGCCGCTCACGACCGTCATGCAGGACACGCGGGTCGCGGGCGAAATGCTCGTCGATAATCTATTGCGGTTGGTTCACAAGGAACCGATTCGCGAGACGGTACTGCCGACACGGCTCATCGTGCGCCGCTCTTGCGGAGCTCACGAAACAGCCTGACTTTCCCTCGCGGGCCGCGGTACACGCAGCACGAGCATTCCCGCCAGCATGAAACTCACCCCGCCAAGGATCAGCGCGTAGATCGGCTCTCCATGGAAGAGGCGTTTCAAGAGCAATCCCAGGACGCTTGCTGCCACGAGCTGCGGAATCACGATGAAGAAATTGAAGATGCCCATGTAGAGGCCCATCTTCTGCGCCGGCACGCTGTCCGAGAGCAAGGCATACGGCAGCGAAAGAATTGACGCCCAGGCGAAGCCCACGCCCACCATGGAGAGCAGCAGCCAGTACGGATCGCGGATGAACTGAAAGGAAATGAGGCCGAGGCCGCCGAGGAAAAGATTGACCAGGTGACTCTTGCGGATACCGAAGCGCGCAACCGCAAACGGAATAAGGGCCGCGGCGAGCGCTGCAAAACCGTTGTAGGCGCCGAAGAGCACGCCGACCCAGTTCGCCCCTTCATTGTAGGCGTCGGATTGCGCATCGCTCGTCCCGAAATGCACCTGCGTCACCGCCGAGGTGGTGTAGATCCACATGGCGAAGAGCGCGAGCCAGGAAAAGAACTGCACGGGAATGAGGCGACGCATCGTGTGCGGCATCACTTGCAGCTCATGCATGATCGTGCCGAACATGCCGGCGCGATTCACCACGCCCTGCGTGAGGAGCGCCAATCCCCACAGGAGCGCGCCGGCACATACGAGGTAGAGCTGCTTGTCGAGCTTGAAGTAAGCGACGCTCGCAATGCTCGCGATACCTATCGCGCTCCACAGAAGCCCATGGCCACGACGTCGGCCAGCATCGCCGGCCGCGACTGACTCCGTTGTCGCAGGGGGCTCGGCATCACCGAATGCGCGCAATTTCTCCGGCGGATATTCCCGCGAGCGCACGATCGTCCAGCCGACGGCCGCGAACAACGCGATGGCGCCTATATAGAAAGCGTAACGGACCGTATCCGGAATCGCCGTGCCGCCGGACGCCGCATCGACATGATTGCTGACGCCCATATGCTCCAGGAGCCACGGCAACATGCTGGCAACGACGGCGCCGACCCCGATGAAGAAACTCTGCATCGCGTAACCGGCTGGCCGCTGCGCTGAGGAGAGTTGGTCGCCGACGAATGCGCGAAACGGCTCCATTGAAATATTGATCGACGCATCGAGCATCCACAGAAGCGCTGCGGCAACCCACAACGCCGGCGAATGCGGCATCAGAATGAGCGCGGCGGACGCCAGAATCGCGCCCGTCAGAAAATACGGCCGGCGCCGGCCGAGCCGCGTCCACGTCCGATCGGAGGCGTAACCAATGATCGGCTGCACCAGAAGTCCCGTGAGCGGTGCGGCAATCCAGAGCGCCGGAATGTCATCGAGGCTCGCGCCCAGGGACTGAAAGATCCGGCTGACGTTCGCGTTCTGCAGCCCGAAGGCGAACTGCAGCCCCAGGAAACCCAGACACATATTCCAGATCTGCCAGAAGGAAAAGAGCGGACGCACCGCGCCTGCGGCATGGGCGAACGGGCTCCCGGCTGTCGGGCTCGCGGTTGAGTTCATGTTGTTCTTCGCTTCAACCTGGTGGCGATGATCCTAGGTTTGAGCATAGGCGATTCTCCATGAATACGTATGCGCCCCGTTGGAATTGGACGGCGCTCGGCTGAGACTCCGGCCTTCACCATTCGGTGAGGGGGGAACTAACGATGAAAGGGTCCAAGAAGGCGCCTGGAATAGATATGCGTACCACCGCGACAGGATGCGCGCTCCTGCTGCTTGCAGCCACGGGCGCAGCACAGGCGGCTGATACGGCGAGCTCGGACGAAGCAATCGAAACCGTCGTTGTTACCGGCATCCGGCACGCCATCCAGGGCGCGATCGAGGAGAAGAAGAACTCCGGCAGCATCGTTGAAGCGATCACGGCCGAAGACATCGGCAAGCTTCCGGATACCAGCATTGCGGAATCCATCTCGCGTCTGCCCGGCCTTACCTCGCAGCGGGCCAACGGCCGCGCCTCGGCAATCAGCCTGCGCGGTACCGATCCGGCGTTCACCAGCGCGCTCCTGAACGGCCGCGAACAGGTCAGCACGGGCGACAACCGTAGCGTCGAATTCGACCAGTACCCGTCCGAACTCCTGAGTTCCGTCATCGTCTACAAGACGCCAGACGCGCAACTCGTTGGCCAGGGCCTCGCCGGCACAATCGATCTGAGGACCACACGTCCTCTCGACTATGGCAAGCGAGCCATCGTGTTCAACATCCGCGGCGAACGTAACTCAAACCGCGATCTGGGTGCGAATTCGACCGACCACGGCTATCGCGCGAGCTTCTCCTACATCGACCAGTTCGCCGACAACACCTTCGGCATCGCTTTCGGCTACGCGCGGCTCGACCAGCCGCTTGCGACGGAAGGCGTTGGCGCCTACGAGCCGTGGCAAGTGCGTGACGGAGAACACGCAACGGTCCCGAACGGCCTGTTCGTGACGGACGGCATGAAAATTCGCACCGACATGGGCAAGAACACGCGCGACGGCGCGATGGCGG
>Ga0326726_10005673_pt1 | contig 11286 bp, 7 predicted proteins | sample MHFenrmetagenome_2_FD_207603 | JGI IMG/M metagenome (GOLD analysis project Ga0326726, IMG submission 207603) | Lab enriched peat soil microbial communities from Michigan Hollow, Ithaca, NY, United States - MHF15MN | ecosystem: Environmental > Terrestrial > Soil > Wetlands > Peat | place: USA...
CCGGGCTTTATTCTACCCGACTCCAAGCACATTAAGAATAGAGGGAATTTTTAATTCAAAACAACATTACTTTGATCTTTCGGAAATTGTTGTTGAATTAAAAATCAATAACGAACAATTAAAAGTCTTATTGAAATATATAAGCGACACGATTTGGAAAGATGAAAACGGAAAGGATAAAATTTTAAGTACTCAATATTTGGATAGAGTTTACTTCTTAAAAGCAAAGGGTGTGTATTATCTATTTAATACCTGCAACACCTGGCTTGCACGAGGTTTAAAGCAAGCAGGATTTGAAATAAAAGATGATATAATCCTCACCGAACAACTTTTTAACGAAGCTGCAAAAATTGGGAAGGTGCTAAAGGTGGAATGATACTTAATTATGCTATTTCAATAAAATTGTCTTTATTGTCTTATGATAGTTGCCCGCTATCATTTGAATGAAGTAAACACCATCTGAAAGGTTAGTTCCTTCATCGTCTTTCCCATCCCATTGGACTGTATGTTCTCCGGCAGGAAGATTTTCATTTATCAAAAATTTTATTTCTTTCCCTAAGATGTTATAAACAGTTATTTGAATGTTGCTTTGTTCTTTTACGATAACTTTGAACTGAGTAGAAGGATTAAACGGGTTAGGATAGTTCTGTGACAAATCATATTTCTCAAATATTTGTGCACTATTGTTTGCTACTGATGTTATTATATCCTGAACAAGGATATAAGACACATTTGGAGGTGGATAAATGTTCATAGAAAGTAAGATATCTTTCTTTCCGTCCTTATTCAGGTCATATATTGTAGATGGAAGGAACATAGCACCCGGTTGTGTTGCTTCACCTATTTTTGCGAAGAATAGACTATAACTATGTTGGTTCGGTTTCCCGGTAAACTTCAAAATCAATAAGTGATTACCAATATTAATTACCAATTCTTCTACACCATCATTATCTATATCTGCAACCTGCAAATAATTAGTGAATAATGAAACAAGATATCTTAATTCAATTCCGGCAACCGGAATGTAATTATTGTCGCCATCTGCTTCATAACACCAAAACTTTGATATACCGGTGTTAAAATCCTGCCCGCCTATCCAGAATTCTGGCTTGCCATTCCCATCTATATCTTTTGTTGATGTTATCATATAAGCGTTATAAGTTGGAGCTAATCCCTGCCATACAACTGAATATTGGTTGGTATCCTCTGCTTCGATAATATAAACCTGTTGCGATGAAGTACCGATTATAAGTTCTGTTTTCCCATCTTGATCAAAATCGTTGATAGCGAAACCAGAGGAATAGTCATTTATATTATATTCAAACACCTTATAAAAATTGTTAATTGAACTATCGTACGTTGCTATGAATGTAATTGGCCAATCTATAAATGCACAATCAGTTATATCATTCTTGTCAAAATCTCCAAAAGTCATATCATTAATTTGTGCTGTTGTATAATAGTAAAAGATGAAATCGAAAGTGGTTGGGAACGCACCAAGACTATCAGCTTTGTAGAATTTTCCATTTAGTGTGTCAGTGGTTTGTAGATAAACTTCTTTTATACCATTTGAATTTACATCACCAATACCCAGAAGACCAATACTGGTGGAATCGTAAGAATATACTGTTTGGAATATACCTTGACTATCTTGTTCAAGAATATCTACCTGCCCTCCTAATGGCCAATTATTTCTTGTGGCTCCGTATACTTCAAGTAGACTATTTTTATTGATATCTTGAATAGGTATTATTTGTTCCCAAGAACTAACAAAATTTACTTTTTGCCAGAATTTAAATTTATCAGCATATAAGGTTGTGTCTATTTCCCAAACGTTTATTATAGTAGAATCAAATTCTTCGGTGTAATTGTTTTGGCGTGGTGCAGGATTAAAGTTAAATACTCTTTGCGTGCCATCGCTGTACGTTAGCTTATACATGTTGGAGGAAGTCTCATCAACTTTACCACCTCTTTCAACAAACCTTTGCAGCTCCGCTTCTTTGTTAAAGCCGTTGTGCTGTGCAACAACAATGTGACACATTAAAATTATTATGGAAATCGATAATATCTGCTTCATCTTTAACCTTAAAAAAAAAGGAAAGAAACGCTGTTAGATTCCGAAATGAATTCGGAATGACAGACATTTTTTTTAAGCCATGTAAAACCTGTAAAATACCTTTGCCAAATGCCATAACTTGATTTATTTATTTTAGTGGAAAAGGTACAAACAATGTGCCTTACAAAAACTAGTGTTATAAGAGTAAGATGGGTTTTCCAAATATCAGTGAGGTATAAAAGTAACAGTTGAAAGAAAATCATTCCGATTTTCTCCCTGTGAGATAGAAAGAGAGTAAGTGTTTTGCCAGAAAAATTTTCATCTGGCTATTAACCTTAAACTAATTTCAATATTAATGTATCAGGTTTTTGATTATAAGTAAAAATCTTTTCAAAAATAATTTGCAGTTTAATCTTTATTTTTTCTTTGTTCAAAAATTACTCACTTTTTCCATTCAATATTTCATTAGACAATCGTTTTGCTTTGTAAAGGTCTCGTAAAGCTTCAATCATTCCCTGTGCGCTTACACTTACTGTTCTGTTCATTTCTGGTGTGTAAATAAATCTTCCTGAATGACTTTCCATATTCCCATCAAAAGCTAATCCAACGACTTCGGCATCAGTATTTATAACTGGGCTGCCTGAGTTACCACCAATAATGTCACAAGTGCTTATGAAGTCAAGTGTTGTAGAAAGATCAAACTCCGGCGGCAAGTTTTCCCAATATTTTGGAAGGTTGTAAGGAAATTTTTTACTGAATGAATAATACCTGTCAAGGGAACCATAAAAAGTTGTTTTTATCGGTGCCTTCGTTCCGTTGTAATCGTATCCTTTAATTATTCCATCCGAAATACGCGAAGTGCCAGTTGCATCCGGAGGAATTGAATCACCATAAACTTTAAAAAGAGCCTCGCCAAGAAGCTGATTATTGATTTCATCGGTATCGTCAAGCTTTTTGTTTAGGGTTTGAAGCTCTTTCAATCTTTCACTTGAGCTCAAAACAAATTTTATAAACGAATCATCGCAATTGAGAATCCCTTCTGCTCCAGAATTTGCCAGCTTAATAACTTCTTCTTTACTTGTAATCTTTGAGCGTGAGAGAAGATTTTGTACAGCATCTTTCCCTTCTCTTCCATTTAACATCAGCCGATATAATGAATTTTCAGGAGATAAATTATTTTTGATCACATTCAATTGTACTAGAAGTTTTTTGTTTTCTAATTCTTTGTTAAAATCTTTAGGAAAAATATTGTCAATTAGGCTATCGAGGTTGTTATCTTTGTAAGAATCACTTCTTTCAGCTTCAGGCAGTTTAATTTGATCAGCTAAGTTGACCAGGTCTCTCGCAATAAAAAGATATTGCGGTGAATATAGAGAGCTGATTGTTAATGCAAAAATTTCCTTGGCATATTTTGATGCTTCCTGTCTGTTGCGGGCAATATCTTCCCAGATGTTTCCATATTTTTTATTTAATTCGGGATTGGATTGTACTGCTTGCTTAAAATTTTTCTCGAAATCTTTTTTTCTTGCTATAAAATATGGATCCTGAAGAGCTTTGTAAGTTGCATCATAAACTTTTAATCCATTCCCTGCATTGAATAATGTAGCAACAAGTTTCATATCTTCTGCTTTGGTTTGTTCTACTAATTCATCGTAGACATTATAAAGATCTTTGCGCATTGGAGTCTGCAAACCATAATGGTAGTCTTTCAAATATTCAAGCTGTGCAATCGTATAAAGCCTGTTTGTGCTTCCAGGATTTCCAACAACAAACACAGGTTGGTCCTCGTAAATAGGTTCAAAACTCCAATTAAAATAGTAATTCGTCTTTATAGGTTTATCATTTTCATATACACGGAGGAATGCACAATCCAAACCGTAACGCGGGTAGGTAAAATTATCATAATCTCCTCCTAATTTGGAAACGATAAGTTCTGGTGCAAAAACTAATCGAATATCATTGTACTTCTTATAACCATATAAAGAATATTTTCCTCCATAGTAGAGGGAAATAACTTTATATTCTAAATCCGAATTAAGCTTAGAATATCTGTCGATTATCTCTTCAATTTTTTCATCTTTTCTTGCGACTTTTTCAGAATCACTTTCAACTTCATTCATCGCCGATTGAATTTCATCTGTAACATTTACAATCATCATTAATTGACTTACTGACAGATTTGGTATTTTTTTCTCATCTTTCAGAGAATCAGCATAAAATTTGTACTTTAATAAATCCTCTTCATCTGTGCTCATATCTCTGAGTATCCCCCTGATGCAATGATGGTTAGTCATTATTAAACCATCTGCAGATATAAATGATGCGGAACATCCGCCACCAAATTTTAATGAGGACTTCTGCACCTTATCCAACCACTCTTCCGTCGGTCTGAAATTATAGAGTTGTTTAAAATAATCAAGCGGTGGATTTTCAAACGTCCACATCTTGCCCATATCGTACTTCTGGGCTTTAACTGTATCGAAATCTACTCCGTAATAATAAGTTTGTGCATTAGTATTGAAATAATAAATAAATAAAAGGTAGCTGAGGGTTAGAAATATCTTTTTCATTTGATTCTTCGGGTTATGAGAAAAATAAATAACCAAGTAGTTTTATATTAACACTACAAAAATATTAAACTTTCAACTTTAATGTCATGAGAAGAAAATCCTTCAGGATAAGTAAAGCAGGATCAATCAATAATATTAAACTGGTTGAAGAAAAACTTGGTGAACCGGCAAATAATGAAGTAACAATAAAAGTAAAAGCAATCGGGCTTAACTTTGCCGATTTGTTTGCAATTCAAGGTCTGTATAGTGCAACTCCTAAAGGCAGCTTCATTCCCGGTTTGGAATATTCCGGAATCATTGTAAAAAAGGGAAAGGACGTAAAAGATTATGAGATTGGTACCAAAGTCATGGGTGCAATTCGCTTCGGTGCTTATACAACTCATTTGAATATAGATACTCGATATATTTTGAAATTGCCCGAAGATTGGAGCTTCGAGGAAGGTGCGTCATTCATTGTTCAAGCACTTACAGCTTACTATTCACTGGTTGAACTGGGAAACATTAAACAAAATTATACCGTCCTTATCCATAGTGCTGCAGGTGGGGTAGGAATTTATGCTAACAGGATTGCTAAAATATTTAACGCTTTTACAATCGGAACAATCAGTTCGGAATCGAAAAGAAACTTTGTAATTAAAGAAGGTTATAATGAAGTTATTTATCGGCGAAATAATTTTGGTAAAAAGCTGAAACATATTCTCGAGGATAAGGAATTAAATCTTGTGCTAGAGTCAATCGGCGGGAAGGTTTTTGAAGAAAGCTTTAATGCTCTGGCACCATCCGGAAGAATAATTATATACGGTGGAGCTCAATTTATGTCCCACTCACCCCGACCTGATTATTTAAAGATAATTCCTAAATTCTTATTTCGTCCAAAGGTTGATCCACTTTCACTTTCAAATATGAACAAATCAATTATGGGTTTTAATCTTATTTACTTATGGGACAGACCGGATGAATTAAGGGAAATGAGTAAAAATATTTTGAAGATGAATCTTAAAAAACCATACATTGGTAAAGTTTTTTCATTCAAAAATTTAATTGAAGCGTTAAAATATTTTCAGTCAGGAAGATCAATTGGGAAAGTAGTTGTGAAGATTTAAATATCTATGCTTTATAAAAGTAATTATCGCATTGAAACGAGCAGGTTAAAAGATTGGGATTATTCAACGCCGTGGTGGTATTATGTTACAACTTGCACCAAGAATTTTAGAAATTGGCTTGGTGAAGTAAAAAATGGTAAAATGATTTTGAATGAGTTTGGAAAAATAGTAGAAGAAGAATGGTTGAAGACTAAAGAAATTCGAGCAACTGTTGATTTAGATTTTTTTGTTATAATGCCAAACCATTTTCATGGCATTTTAATATTAAGAATGTAGAGACGTCCCGTCGGGACGTCTCGCAAACAAAGGAGACGGGTCATCGACCCGTCTCTACTCAACTAAAACCAAATTCACTTGGTTCAACAATCGGACAATTTAAATCAATCTGCACAAAACGTATCCACAAAATTGGATATGAAAGTTTTCACTGGCAACCGAGATTCTACGATCATATTATAAGAAATGAAGCTGACTTAAGAAGAATCAGGAATTACATCCAAAACAATCCATTGAAATGGGAGTTGGATGAATATTTCAAAACTGAAGTTTAATTCAAATATTCTTTCAAATACTTACCCGTCCATGAACTTTCAACTTCTGCAATTTCTTCCGGAGTGCCGGTTGCAACAACTTCTCCTCCTTTCTCTCCTGCTTCGGGACCGAGGTCAATAACATAATCCGCACACTTAATTACATCAAGATTGTGCTCAATAATAACAATTGAGTTATTCCTTTCCACAAGCATATTAAAACAATTAAGTAGTTTCGAAATATCATCAAAGTGAAGCCCCGTTGTTGGTTCATCAAAAATAAAAAGTGTGTGTTTGTTCTCCCTGCTTGCAGCAAGATGAGAAGCAAGCTTTACTCTTTGTGCCTCGCCTCCTGAAAGGGTATTTGATGGTTGTCCCAGCTTGATATATCCCAATCCTACATCTGAGAGAACCTGAAGAATTTTTTCAATTTTTCTATGATCTTTAAAGAACAACAAAGCTTCGTCGACTGTCATTTCAAGAACATCGACAAGGTTTTTCCCATGATAAGTAATTTCCCTTGTCTCTTTTTTAAACCTTGTTCCTTCACAATCGTCGCAGGTGAGATAGAGATCAGCCAGGAATTGCATTTCGACTTTTATATAACCATCACCCTGGCAGGTTTCACACCTTCCGCCCGGAACATTAAAAGAAAAATATCCGGGTTTGTAACCTCTCGACCTTGACTGATGTGTGGAAGCAAATAGCTCACGTATTTGCTCAAAAGCTTTTACATAGCTGATAGGATTTGACCGGGGTGATTTCCCGATAGGCGATTGGTCTACGATCTCAATTTCATCAATATATTTTGAACCTACTATATCGTCAAATTTTCCAATATATGAAGGTGCCATTCCAAAATATTTTGCAACTCCTGCATATAGTACATCATGAATTAAAGTACTTTTACCGGAACCGCTGACTCCGGTCACAACCACAAATCTGTTAAGGGGAATTTCAACAGATATGTTTTTTAAATTATTCTCTCTGGCACCAACGATTTCTATGCTTTTAGTTTTCTTAGTTATTCTTTTCTTTGGAAAAGGAATCTTCATCTTCCCTGATAGATACTTTCCTGTAAGAGAATTATTGCTTTTAAGAATATCATCAACTGTACCGGTAGCAATAATTTCTCCGCCATTGATTCCAGCTTTTGGTCCCATATCAAAGATAAGATCAGCATTCTGCATCATCTCGGAATCGTGTTCAACTATAAGAACAGTGTTTCCAATATCACGAAGATTTTTTAATAATTGAATTAACTTGTTATTATCTCTCGGATGAAGTCCGATAGTTGGTTCATCTAAAACATAAAGAGTTCCGACAAGTGATGATCCAAGAGAAGTTGCAAGATTTATCCGCTGTGTTTCACCACCAGAAAGTGTGCTGCTCAATCTATCCATAGTCAAATAGCCGATACCGACATCGTTCAAAAACTTCAATCTTTTTATTATCTCTTTAAGAATTCTTTCGCCGATGATCATATCATAATCTGAAAGTTTCAGCTCTTCAAAGAACTTTAACGAATGCTCAATTGGCAAAGCAACGACATCATAAATTGATTTGCCTGCAATCTTAACCTGCAATGCTTCTCTTCTCAAACGAGAACCTTTACAGGCACTACAAATTGTGTAACCTCTGAACCGGCTGAGCATAACACGAACATGCATCTTGTAAGTTTTTTGTTCAAGCTTTTCAAAGAAGCCATCAATTCCAAGATAAGTTCCGAAACCTTTTTTAACAAATTCAACCTGGTTTTCTGTTAATTGTTTGAAAGGAACATTCAAAGGAATCTTTAACGCCTTAGCATTCTGTACCAAGTCGCGAAGAAAGGAACTGTACTTGGCTCCGCGGAAAGGTGCAATAGCTCCATCCATAATGCTGAGATTTGGATCTGGAATCACTAGATTCATGTCAATACCGATAGTTTTGCTGAATCCCTGGCAAACAGGACAAGCACCAAATGGATTATTGAAAGAAAAGAATCTTGGTTCCGGTTCTTCGTATCTTATTCCACAACATTCATAATACTTGTTAAACTCTTTCTCTTCCCCTGTTTCTGCATTGATTAATATCAGTCTGTTCTCGCCTTCCTTAAAAGTTACTTCTATCGAATCAGAAAGTTTTTCTCTTATCTTATCTTTTTCTGTTTTGAATCTTTCAATAATAACACTAATATTTTTTGCATCTTTAGCAGAGAATTTTTCTTCATTCAGATCAAACAATCTGTTGCCACAATAGATTCGGAAGAAACCACGTTTTTTAAGAAGATCGATTTCTTCTTTTGCAGTGTGCCCTTCATGCTGATGAAGTGGAAAGCCTAAATAAAATTTTACGCCATCTTCCTGCTTTTCTAAATATTCCACAACAGTTGTGGTAGTTGCTTTCTTAACCTCTTTACCGCATTCAAAGCAAATTGTTTTTCCAATCCTTGCAAAAAGCAAACGCAGATAATCATAAACTTCTGTTGTTGTGCCGACCGTTGAGCGTGAATTACGTGCGACAGTTTTCTGCTCTATTGCGACTGCGGGAGAAATTCCTTGGATGAAATCAACATCGGGTTTGTTCATTCTTTCCAAAAACTGCCGTGCGTATGAAGAAAGACTTTCAACATATCTTCTCTGCCCTTCTGCATAAATTGTATCGAAAACGAGAGAAGATTTACCGCTGCCGCTTACACCAGTGAACACAACTAGTTTGTTCCTCGGAATCTCAAAGCTGAGGTTCTTAAGGTTGTGCTCGCGTGCACCTTTAACAATTATTTTTTTGGTGTTGGTATTTGCTTTCTTTTTAGCCATTCAACAATCTATTTAAACAGAATAACGAGGAATGAATTTTAATTCCAGATTGTTAATTTAAGAATTTATTAGTTACCTGTGAGGGGAAAATGTGAGTATAAATAGTAGAAAACCTTAATTAAGATAAGAAAAGTCACGAGTTAGTTCGTGACCACCTTAAATTATTAAAACGGAGGAAGTATATTCTATTTGGGTTTTTTATTAAACTCCTCGATCGCGATTTTCTCAAGCTCACTTTTCATTTCTTTTGGAAGGGTGACAGTTTCATAGTACTTGCCATCTTTTCCTTTCTGGTCGGGAGAAGACATGAATAATCCGTTGGAACCGTTTACTAGGCGGAACCCCTTCAGGATTATTCCATCATCAGTTTGAACATCGAAGAACGCTGCAGTCTTTCCTCCAGCGTCATTTCCCAATGGATTCATTCTTATAATCTTCATCTTTGTAGCCTCCAGTTCTGGTTAGGGATAAATAGTGGAATAAATTTATAATTTTTGTTGGATGATGTCAAATACCCCGAAGGATAAAAATTGCAAATTAATAAAGAAATCCTATTTATTCTTTGTTTCTAAAGAATTTAACTCCTCAATCTTTTTATCCAAAAGTTCAATTTTTTCGTTAAGCTCTTTTGTCTTTTGATCTATTTCCTTTTCATATTCAGGTGAATCCCAGTATCCCCTTTCTTCGAAGTAACTTTTAAAGAGCCAATTGTGTTTAAGCGCTTCCATATTTTCAGATAGACCCACTGCTGCAGCTTTTGATGATTCAGATATTTCCCTGAGATTTGTAATCAAAGCTTTGAAATTTGAGTCCGCACTTGTTCCTTCAACTAAGAGTGAGCCCATTATTCCCTTTCCTTTAGAAACATCACCAAGAAGCTTGTCTATTTGCAAAACTACATTATTTATATTCGTTACTGCTGATGCAACACTTACACCCAAAGCTTTATATTGATCCGTTATAATATTAAGCTCTTTTGTTATGGAGTTAAGGCTCTTATCAGCGGATTTTGTAAGATCTGTCGCTGCATAGTACAATTCATCATCATTAAATACTTTTCCAATTGTTCCTTTCCCCGCGTTAATTTTCCTGATGATGTCAGCAAGATCCATTGTCATTTCTTTAGTGTAGCCCATAATTCCCTGGGTTTCTTCTATAATATCTGCAAAACTAACCGGCTCCTTTGCGAGAATAACTCCCCCATCTTTAACTAACTCTGCCCCGCTGTCCTGAATTTTAAGTGACACAAATTTATTTCCCACAAGTCCTTCGGTTTGTATTTCAGCCTGAGTATCAATTCTTATAAAATGCTCTATTTCTTTTAACAATCTCATCTTCACTTCTATTTTGCTTAATGTATCTCCGACCACTTTAATATCCTGTACAGCTCCGACATCAATACCGCTCAGTCGAACAGGTGAACCGTTTCTTAAACCTTCTATATTATGGAAGTAAGCTTTTACAGTAAAAGTTGGTTTGAAGAGAGCTTCTTTGTTGCCCAACATAAAAATTCCAATAACAAGAAGTGTACTTCCGATAAAAATAAATATACCAAGCTTGGCACCGGATAATCCGCCTTTCATTTCAAACTCCCGTTATGATCAAAAATTTTATCACTGAAAAAGTTTTTAAGTAATGGTTCTTCTGAATTAACAAGTTCATTTATGCTGCCTTCTTTAACAATTTTACCATTGTCAAGAACTATAGCTCTGTCAGCAATTATTTTTGCGCAGAGCAGATCGTGTGTAACAACTATCGAGGTCATATTCAATGCATGCTGCAAGTCATTAATAAGAACACTTATTTCTTTTGCTGTAATCGGGTCTAAACCAGTTGTGGGTTCATCATAAAGCATGAGTTTTGGTTTGGTAATTATTGATCTCGCCAATCCAATTCTTTTTTTCATTCCGCCTGAAAGTTCAGAAGGCATTTTAGTCATAGCCTCGAGAAGATTGACAGACTCCAGAACAAAATGAACTCTTTCGTCAATTTCTTTTTGATCCAGATCAAAATTTCTGATAAGCGGAAATTCCAGATTTTCTCTGACACTCATTGAATCATATAAAGCCGATCCCTGAAAAAGGAAACCAATACTTTTTCTCAGTTCATTCAACTCCTTAAGTTCTAATTTAAACACATCTTTACCCTGAATAAAAACATCACCCGAATCAGAATCCATCAAGCGTATCATGCATTTTAAAAGTACGCTTTTCCCCGTTCCACTTCTGC
>Ga0326726_10005674_pt1 | contig 11284 bp, 12 predicted proteins | sample MHFenrmetagenome_2_FD_207603 | JGI IMG/M metagenome (GOLD analysis project Ga0326726, IMG submission 207603) | Lab enriched peat soil microbial communities from Michigan Hollow, Ithaca, NY, United States - MHF15MN | ecosystem: Environmental > Terrestrial > Soil > Wetlands > Peat | place: USA...
CAGGATGGCGAGCGGCATCGGCGGCCCCTCGGCGGCGCGAGCGTAGACAAACAACGTGTCGCCAGGCGAGAGCTTGTCGCGCAGCTTCTGCGACAGTCGCACCGTGCCGCGGACACCGGGATGCGAGGGTGCAGTCGCGCGCTTAGAAGAAGGAGCGGACCTCGCAGATGGAGTGCCTGGCTTCGCAGTTTGGACGTCGGCGCGCGCAGTCGGGATGCCGGCGCGCGTGCGCGCTTCGGCCACGTTGTCCTTGATCTGGCGCGCATCCTCGGAATCCGGCTCGACGAGCGGCAACATGCGTTCCCAGTAATCGGCGGCCCGCTTGAAATCGTTGCGATGGAAGGCGGCGGTGCCGGCGAGCGCGAGCGCCTTGAGATTCTGCGGGTCGATCTCGAGCGCGCGCAGCACCAGCTTCTCCGGCTCGCCCTGCAGTTTCTGGCCGTGCACCATGGCAAGCGCGTCGGCGAAATCCGCGAGCAGCGCCGCGTCGCGCGGCGCGAACTTCACCGCCTTCGCGTAGGCGTCCACCGCGTCGGCAAAGCGCCCGAGCACCGCGTAGGAGCGGCCGAGCATCTTCCACCCCTCTACGTCGTCCGGGTTGTTGCGCATTTTCGCCGCGAGGCGCCCGACCATGTCCTCGATGCGCAGCTCGCTCACCTTGTCCGGGCTCACGCGCGGATTCACGGCATCCGGGCTGCCAACGAAGAAGTACAGCGCGACGGCACAAGCCGGCACGGCCAGCCCCACCGCGACGGCGACGCCGCGCCCCGAGGCGCGCGGCGCGGCCTCGGCGGCGGCCGCGGCGTCCACGTCCTCGAGCAGGCGGGCCTGCAGCTCTTCCTTCGCGCGCTGATGGTCGGCGGGCGCGATCTTGCCCGCCGCGAGCTCAGCCTCGAGCTCCCTCAGCTGGTCGCGGTAGACGGCGACGTTTGCCTCCTTGCGCGATACCCGGCCCGCCGCGCCGCGGCGCGCGAGCAGCGGGCGCAGCAGCAGCGCCAGCGCGAGCGCGGCAAGCGCCGCGCCGAGGAACCAGAAGAGGATCATTCGAGGAGCTTCGCTGCGCGGCTGCGCTGGTCGTCGCTCAACTGCGGCCCGGGAATGCGCCGGCGCGCGAGGCGCCGCCACAGCAGGAGCGCGCCCGCAATCAGCAGCACGAATGGGCCGGCCCAAAGGGCCACCGTGCTCGCCTTGAGCGGCGGCCGGTACAGCACGAAGTCGCCGTAGCGCGCAACCATGAAGTCCACCACCTCACGCTCGCTCGCGCCCTTGGCGAGCTGCTCGCGGATCTGGTTGCGCAGGTCCAGCGCGAGCGGCGCGTTCGACTCGGCGAGCGACTGGTTCTGGCACACCAGGCACCTGAGCTCGTGCGCGAGCCCTTGCACGCGTTGCTCGAGCGCCGGGTCCTCTGCCGCGCCGGCCGGCTGCGCTGCGACGACGGCGGGCAGCGGCGCGAGCAGCGCCGCGAGCAGCAACGCGTTTGCGAGACCGGCCATGCCGCGGCGGACCGCAGCACCCCCGGCGGCGACGGCAGCGCTAGGTTTCACCCGCGAGCTCCTTGAGCAGCGGCTCGATCTTGTCGCGCGACAATTCCGGGGTGAGCGGCCCGATTTGCTTGTAGCGAATCACGCCGCGCCGGTCGATGACGTAGGTCTCCGGCACGCCGTACACGCCGTAATCCATGGCGATGCGCCCGCTGCCGTCGTACACGGAGAACTGGAACGGGTCGCCGTTTCTCTTCAGCCACGGCAGCGCGTCCTCGCGTGCGTCCTTGTAGTTCATGCCGACCACCGGCGCCAGGCCGGATTTCGCCAGCGCCGTGACCACCGGGTGCTCAATGAGGCACGGCGGGCACCACGAGGCCCACACGTTCATCACCCAGACCTTGCCGAGCATGTCCTTCTCGCTGAACATCTTTTCCGGCGCGTGCAGCAGCGGCAAGTCGAAGGCCGGCGCCGGCTTGCCGATGAGCGGCGAAGGCACCTCGCGCGGGTCGAGGGTGAGCCCTACGGCGAGCAGCACCACCAGCGCAAAGAACGCCCCCACCACCCATGCGCGCCTCATGCGGTGACTTCCGCCGCCGCGCTTTCCCGCGCCGGCGCGCGCAAGCGATAGCGGCGGTCGCTCGCCGCGAGGATCCCGCCCAGCGCCATCAGCAGGCATCCGCCCCAGATCCAGTCGATGAACGGCTTCACCTGCACCTTGACCAGCCACGCGCCGCCTTCCAGCGCATCGCCGAGCGAGACGTAGAGATCGCGCGTGAGGCCGGTGTCGATCGCCGCCTCGGTCATGGTCTGCTCCTGCACCGTGTACCGGCGCCGCTCCGGGTGCATCACCTTGACCGTGTTGCCGCCACGCATGACTGTGATGCGCGCCTGCGCGGCGCGGTAGTTGGGCCCGTCCACGGAGCGCACGCCGTCCAGCCGGAACACATAGCCGCCCAGCTCCACGCTGTCGCCCGGCTTCATCTTGGCGTCGCGCTCGGCGTCGTAGCCCTTCACCAGCGCCACGCCGACCACGAACGCGGCGATGCCGATGTGCGCGAGCACCATGCCGTAGTGCGCTCGCGATTGGCGCAGGCTCCTGCGCAGGGTCAACAGGCCGCTGGCCACGATCCACAGGGCGAGCGCGAGACTGAAGCCGACCAGCGCATGCCACTGGCCGAAGGCGAAAGGCAGGAGCAAGCCCACGGCGAGGCTCGCGGCGAGCGCCCAGCGCAGCAGCAGCGCGAGTTCCGGCACGCTGGCGCGCTTCCAGCGCGCGAGCGGTCCGACGCCCATGAGGAAAAGCGCCGGCGCCATCAACGGCGCGAACACCGCCTCGAAGTAAGGCGGTCCGACCGAGATCTTGCCGCCGCCGACGGCATCGAGAAACAGCGGATAGAGCGTGCCGAGCATGACCGACCCGGCCGCCGCAGTCAGCAGCACGTTGTTGGAAAGAAGCAGCGACTCGCGCGAAACCAGCGCGAATTCTCCGCCCAGCCCGATGCGCGCGGTGCGCCAGGCGTAGAGCGCGAGCGCGCCGCCGATGGTGACGGCAAATAATCCGAGGACGAAGATGCCGCGCTTGGGATCCACGGCAAAGGCATGCACCGAGGTGAGCACGCCCGAGCGCACCAGGAACGTACCCAGCAGCGACAGGCCGAAGGCGATGATGGCGAGCAGCACCGTCCAGCTGCGGAAGGCGCCGCGCTTCTCGGTCACGGCGAGCGAATGGATCAGCGCAGTGCCCACCAGCCACGGCATGAAGGAGGCGTTCTCCACCGGATCCCAGAACCACCAGCCGCCCCAGCCGAGCTCGTAGTAGGCCCAGCCGCTGCCAAGCGCGATGCCGAGCGTGAGGAACACCCACGCCACGGTGGTCCAGGGACGCGACCAGCGCGCCCAGGCCGCATCGAGCCGGCCCGAAAGCAGCGCCGCCACCGAGAAGGCATAGGCGACCGAGAAGCCCACGTAGCCCATGTAGAGCATCGGCGGGTGGATCACCATGCCCGGGTCCTGCAGCAGCGGGTTCAAGTCGCGGCCATCCGGCGCCGCCGGGAAAAGGCGCTCGAACGGGTTGGAGGTGAACAGCAGGAACGCGAGAAAGCCCGTGCTCACCAGGCCCATCACCCCGAGCACGCGCGCCGCCATTTCCTCGGGCAGGTGGGAGCTGAACAGGGCCACGGCGGACATCCACACGCCGAGCATCACGCACCACAGGAGCAGCGACCCTTCGTGCCCGCCCCACGCGCCGGCGATCCGGTATTGCAGCGGCAGCGCGGTGTTGGAGTGCATCGCTACGTACTGCACGGAGAAGTCGTTGCTGACGAAGGCGTACACCAGGCAGCCGAAGGAGAAGGCGATGAGCAGCGCCAGCGCGTGCGCCGCCGGGCGCGCCACGCCCATCCAGGCGGCATCGCCGCGCGCCGCGCCGGCGAGCGGCAGGATGGTCTGCACCAGCGCCACCACGAGGGCGAGCGACAGCGCGAGTTGCCCGAGCTCGGGAATCATTGGAGGGTCTTCGCCGCTTTCGCAGCGGTCTCGTGCGCGCGCTTCACCGCGTCGGCGGCCTCCGGCGGCATGTAGTTCTCGTCGTGCTTGGCGAGCACCTCGCGCGCGCGGAACACGCCGTCGGCGCCCAGCTGCCCCTGCGCCACCACGCCCTTGCCCTCGCGAAACAGGTCCGGGAGCGCGCCCTTGTAGACCACCGGAATGGTCTTGGCCGTGTCGGTGACCACGAAGCTCACCTCCACCCCTTCGCGCTTCACGCTGCCCTTCTCCACCATGCCGCCGATGCGGAAGGTGCGGCCCTGCGGCGCCTCGTTGGCGGCGACCTGCGAGGGCGTGAAGAAGAACACCAGGTTCTTCTGGAACGCGGAGAGCACCAGCGTCGCGGCGATGCCGAGCGCGACGATGCCGGCGGCGATGGCGACGAGGCGCTTATGACGCGGTTTCACGGCTTCTCCTCGTGCGGCGCGCGAGCGCCCAGACTTCCACCGCGATCGCCGCCGCGGTCACGCCATAGGCACCCCACACGTAGAACGCGTAGCCGCCCATGGCCCAGAACTCGGACCAGCTTCCCCAGCTCATTCTCTCTCCCGGATGATGCAGCGCACGCGCGCCAGCGCCGCGGCGATGCTGTAGAGCCAGAACGCGAGCGCCATCAGCAGCATCCCCCAGAGCATGGCCGTGGCCATGCTCGGCGCGCGCGTGAGGCTCACCGAAGCGCCCTGGTGCAGGGTATTCCACCACTGCACCGAGTAGTAGATGATCGGCACGTTGACCACGCCCACGATCGCGAGCAGCGCCCCCGCGCGGTCAGCGCGGCGCTGGTCGTCGATTGCAGCCTGCAGGGCCATGAAGCCTAGATAGAGGAACAGCAGGATAAGTTCCGAAGTCAGGCGTGCGTCCCAGACCCAATAGGCGCCCCAGGCGGGTCGGCCCCAGAGCGCCCCGGTCCACAGGGCGACGAAAGTGAACATTGCGCCCGTCGGCGCGATGGCGCTTGCCATCATGGCGGAGAGCCGCGTATTGAACGCGAGGCCGATCGCGGCCCAGAACGCCATCACCACGTAGAGGAACATCGACATCCAGGCCGCCGCGACGTGGATGAAGATGATGCGGTAGGCATCGCCCTGCTGCGCATCGGTCGGCGCGACGAAAAAGCCGACGTACAGGCCCGCCGCCCCGAGCAGGGCCGCGCCGATGGCGCACACGACCGCGACCCGCCCCGCGAGGGGAAAGAACGTCTGCGGCGACGCGAACCAGAACCACTTGATCGCTGTACTCATTCCATAGAGATCCGTAGGGCCGTGGCGATCGCCCAGGGGGCGAAGGCCGCGGACACGACCAGCAACGCGGCCAGCAATTGCAGCTGCCCCAGGGCCGACAAGCCCGCGGCGGCCATGTCCACGCTGCCCGCGCCGAAAATCAGCACCGGCACGTAAAGCGGCAGCACCAGCAGCGCTAGCAACACGCCGCCGCCGCGCAGGCCCAATGTCAGCGCCGCGCCGATGGCGCCGATGAAGCTCAGCACCGGCGTACCGAGCAGCAATGATAATGCAAGCGTGCCGTAGAGCGGCACCGGCATGTCGTACTGCAGCGCGATCACCGGCGCGATGGCCACCAGCGGCAGCCCGGCCACCAGCCAGTGTGCGAGCACCTTGGCGGCCGCCACGGCGCCGAGCGGCGCGGCGCCGAGCAGCATTTGCTCGAGCGTGCCATCCGCGTGGTCCGCCGCGAACAGGCGCGCGAGCGACAGCATCGAGGAGAGCAGCGCCGACACCCAGATGACCCCGGGCGCGATGGCGCGCAGCTGGTTGGGCTCCGCGCCCACGCCGAGCGGAAACAGGCTCGCGACGATGACGAAGAACAGCAACGCCGTGGCGACGTCGCTCGGCCGGCGCAGCGCGAGCAGCAGGTCGCGGCGCAGGACGCAGCGGATCGCGGCGATCATGCCGGCCCGCTCATGCCAGCTCGATCACGCGCGCCACCGCGGAGCTGATGGGTGCGTCCTGGTGGGTGGTGAACACGGCGGCGCCGCCGCGCGCCACGTGCTGCGCAATCAGCTCGCCGGTGAAGCTCGCCGCAGCGGTATCCAGCGCCGTGAAGGGCTCATCCAGCAGCCAGAGCGGTACGCTCGCCGAAAGCAGCAGCCGCGCGAGCGCCGCGCGCCGGCGCTGGCCCTGCGAGAGCCGGCGCACCGGCACCTCGTTCCGCGGCAGACCGTAGGCGTCCAGCGCATCGCGCACGGCTTGCAGCGCGGCAGAAACGCCTGCCAGCGTGCACGCGATCGACAGATTCTCGGCGGCGGTCAGGTCGTCCTTCACCGCGGGCGCATGGCCGACGTAGACGAGCTGGCGCGAGTACTCCTCGCGCAGCACGTCGATCGGCTGGCCGCGCCAGCGCACCTCGCCCGCTTCCGGGGCAAGCAGGCCGCACAGGATCTTGAGGAGCGTGGTCTTGCCGCTGCCGTTCGCGCCGGTCACGCGCAGCAACTCGCCATCCGACAGCGTAAACGACAGCCCGCGGAACAACATCCGTCCGCCGCGCTCGCATTCTAGATCGGCCGCCTCCAGCACCTGGCTATTGTCGCCTTTTTCTTGGGCGCGCTCTTTGTTGGCCCGCAGGACGCGCTTCGCGCTTGATTCAGATCAAAGGCCTCCCCGCGTGCCCGCCGATACTGGTGTTCACAATTGGGAATTCGGCTTCAATCGTTAGAGAACAACACAAGAAAGACGGCATCGTTGCTTCCCCTCGCATTATTCTTCGCCGCGGCGCTGCCCCCGCCGGCTTCAGCGGCCGACCCCGACGACAAGGCGTTGAAGGATGGCAAGGCCGACATCCAGGCGACCAAGCTCAAGTAGCGTTCAGCGCAGTTGCTGGGAAAAGGCGGCCGCGAAGCCGTCGACCGCCTTCCAGTTTGTATAGTCGTAGTCTCTTGACGCGTCGGTGTCATGCCCGCCCATCCAGGCGAACCCAATGACGACCAGCCGCTTGAACGGGCCGTACTTGCTGTATTGCAGGGCGCCCGTGAACGTCGCCTGGTGCGGCGGCGCCCATCCGCACTGCCGGAGGAATTTCTCGCGGTAGTGCGCCTTGCCGCTCAGGCACACGGAGAAGAACGCGCCCGCGCGGCCGGCCAGGGCTGCGCGCTGCGCGCGCACCAGCGTGCGAAGACGTGCTGGATGACGCCCGTAGTGCACGGAAGCGCCGACGATGACACCGTCGTAGGCGTCCGGGTCCGGCATGGCGTTGTTCACTTCGTGCAGGTCCACGGCAATGCCGCACTGCTCCAGGCGGGCCGCCATGCGCCCGGCGATGCGGCCGGTGTGGCCTTCACTGGTGACATAGAGAATCAGGACGCGCGCCATTGCGCCATCATGGAGGCCGGCTGGTATCCTACCGGTTGATCTGCATCAACTGCCCTGCACCAACCGGTTGATAGCGTACCGGCAAAGCGGAGAAGTGGACCATGAAGACGATTTCTCTGTTGCTGGCGTTGGCGACCGCGTTGCTTGGCGGGGCCGCAAGTGCGCAATCGGGCGACGAGCTGCTCACATCCAAAGGTTGCCTCGGCTGCCATGGCATCGATGCAAAGGGGATGGGACCCGCGCTTAGGTCAGCGGTGGCGAAATACAAGGGAGCCGAAACCAGGCTGATCGCGGTGCTCAAGGAGGGCAAGGGCCACCCCATCAAGGTGGACGCTACCGACGCCGAGCTGAAGACCATCATCGGCTACCTGGCCGGCCAGCAAGCCGCGCCCGCCAAGCCGGCGGCATCACGGACCAAGGCCCGGGCCGCACCGACGACGCCTGCCGCCGCGCCCGCGCCGGACGCAGCCGCCCTCGACAAGGCCATCTGCCTCGGCTGCCACGGCAACGAAGGCTTTGCGATGCCGGGACCGGATGGCAAGCCGCGCCCGCTGTACGTGGTGCCGGACAGGTTCGAGCACAGCGTGCACGGCAAGCGCCAGTGCGTGGAATGCCACAAGGACATCACGGAGATCCCGCACCGGCAGGGCGTCGCCCACAAGGTGAGCTGCGTCAACTGCCACGACGACCTGTGGAAAGCGGCGCAGAAAGCAGGCAAGACGCAGGAAAACGCGCGGCTCGGCGTAGTGGTGGACCAGATCGACCGCTACATGAAATCGGTTCATGCGCGGCCGAGCCGCGAGGACCAGTCGCGCACCAACGCCACCTGCTACAACTGCCACAACGCGCACTACGTGTACCCGCTCGGCACGCAGCAGCGCGCAGACTTCCGGCTCAACATTCCGAACACCTGCGGCAAATGCCATGCCGCGCAACTGGAGCAGTACACCTCCTCGGTGCACGGCCAGGAAGTGCTGCGCAAGCGCAACGCGGCTGCGGCCGTGTGCTCCGACTGCCACACCACGCACGACGTGGAGCGGCCCGCCACCGAATCCGCCAGGATCGCGATCACGAAGAACTGCGGCAATTGCCATACCGAAAGCTTCAAGACCTATCGGGAGACGTATCACGGCCAGGTGCACAAGCTCGGCTACGGCTACACCGCCAAGTGCTTCGACTGCCACGGCGGTCACACGGTGCTGCGCGTAGCCGATCCCGCTTCCACCGTGCACCGGTTCAACCGGCTGGAGACGTGCCAGAAATGCCACAAGAATGCGACGGCCGGGTTCGTGACCTTCGAGCCGCACGCAACGACGAACGACTTCCAGCGCTACCCGCAGGTGTGGATCGCCACCAAGTTCATGGTCGCCCTGCTCGTCGGCGTGTTCCTGTTCTTCTGGACGCACACCGCGCTGTGGTTCTTCCGCGAGTGGAAGGACCGCCAGACGCAACAGGCGAGGCCCCACGTCACGGGCGTGGACGTGCACCAACCGCACGAGAAGCAGTACCAGCGCTTCGGCCCGGTCTGGCGCCTCGCGCACCTGATCTTCGCAATGAGCGTGATGACCCTCGTCCTCACCGGCATGGCAGTGTTCTTCGGCGAGACGGTCTGGGCGAAGATCGTGGTGGCGATGTTTGGCAGCCCGAAGGTCGCCGCCATCGTGCACCGCACGGCCGCCGCAGTGATGCTGGGCATCTTCTTCATCCACCTCGTCTACCTCGTCATTCGCATCGGCCGCAACTGGCGCGGCTTCCACTGGTTCGGCCCGGTCTCGCTGGTGCCCAACTGGCAGGACGCGAAGGACATGGTCGCGATGTTCTCCTGGTTCCTCGGCAAGCGGCCGCGGCCGCAGTTCGACCGCTGGACCTACTGGGAAAAGTTCGACTACTGGGCGGTGTTCTGGGGCATGGCGATCATCGGCGGCAGCGGCCTGATGCTCGCGCTCCCCGTGGCCACCGCCGCCATCCTTCCGGGGTGGGTGTTCAACGTGGCGACCATCGTGCACGGCGAGGAAGCGGTGCTCGCCGCCGTGTTCCTGTTCACCGTGCACTTCTTCAACAACCACTTCCGCCCGGACAAGTTCCCGCTCGACCTGGTGATGTTCACCGGCGCCGTGCCGCTGGAAGAGTTCAGGCGCGAGCACGCGCTCGAATACCAGCGGCTCAAGGAGTCCGGCGAGCTGGCGAAGCACCTGGTGGACGCGCCCTCGCGGCCCATGAACCTGGGTTCCACGTTGCTGGGGTTCACGCTGATCGCGATCGGCCTGACGCTGCTCGTCATGGTGGTGAGCGGCTTCGTGGGGCGTGGCGGGTAAATTTTTCTGTTCATACGCAAGGAGGCGTCATGAAGGCAACGGTGTTCGTTCTGGCGGTGGCGGGAGCGCTCGCGGCGGGTTCGGCTTGGGCGCAGTCGGGGGCGGAGGTGCTGAAAGCGAAGGGATGCCTGAACTGCCACGAGATGGACAAGAAGAAGGTGGGCCCGGCCTTCAAGGACGTGGCCGCCAAGTTCAAGGGCAAGACGGGCGCCGAAGGCGAGCTGGTGGCCAAGCTCAAGTCAGGCAAGGGCCACCCGAAAGTCCAGGCGTCGGACGCCGAGCTCGAGGCCGCCGTGCGGCAAGTGCTGGGGCTGCAGTAGCCACCGTTGCGCTGGCGCGCTTGATGTAGGTCAAGTCGCGCCGCGAGCCGCGCGGTAGCGTGTGTGGCATGAGTCCGGCCCGGGCGCGGGTGTGCCCAAGCACGTCTTTAGATTGATCGCGTTGCTCGCCGGGGGCCTGGCGCTCGGGCTGACCGCGAAGTGGTATTTCACCGCCGGGTCGTTCTACGAGTACGGCCACTATCGCGCTGACTCGGTGCCCGAAATCGCCGCGCAGGAACCGGCATTCCAGGGCGCAGCTTATTGCCAGAGCTGCCACGGCGAGCGCCACGCGCAATGGTCGGCGAACAATCACAAGTCGGTGGCCTGCGAGGTGTGTCACGGCGCGGCACAGGGCCACCCGCAGAACGGCAAGCTGCCGATCCCCGCCGATGCGCGCAAGCTGTGTACGCTGTGCCATGAAAAGATGGCCGAGCGGCCGCGCACGCAGCCGCAGATCGTCTCGGCGCAGCACGGCGCGGGCCAGCAGTGCATCGTGTGCCACAACCCGCATGCGCCCAAGCTCGCGGCCGTCGCGGCCGCGATCGCCGGAGATGCCGCGGCGGGGGGGCGTAAGCACGCGGAAACCTGCGCCAGCTGCCATGGCACGAAAGGCATCAGCCCGAACGACACCTGGCCGAATCTCGCCGGCCAGAACGCCGACTACCTGGCGCGAATCCTCGGCGCCTACAAGAGCGGCGCGCAGACCGACGTGATGATGTCGCCGGTGGCGCAATCGCTCAGCAATGCCGACGTGCAGAACCTCGCCACCTACTACGCCGGCTTGAGCTGCCGGGTGCCCGCGCGCGCTGCGGGCCCAGGCGCCGCCGCCGGCAAGCTGCTCGCCAAGAATTGCGAGGCCTGCCACGGGGAGACCGGCATCGGGGTAAACCCCGCCTGGCCGCACATTGCAGGGCAGAAGTCGACCTACCTGGCCAACACGCTCAAGGCGTTTCGCGCCGGACTGCGCAAGGATCCGATGATGGCGGGCGTGGTCAGGGGCCTGAGCGACGCCGACATTGCCAACCTGGCCGCCTACTACGCAGCGCAAAGCTGCGGGCCGGCGTCGCCAGGAAAGGGAGGATCATGAAACGCGAAGCGATCAGCGCACTGCGCGCCAGGCGCGGGTTCCTGCGCGGGGTCGGACGCGCTGCAGCGGTCGCTGCCGCCGCCGCAGCCGCGGGCACCGCGGGCGCCATGCGCCAGGCGGCCGCAAAGAACCCAGCTCCTGGCGGCCCCGCCGCGTTCCCGACGGCGGAATACGACTGGACGAAGCATCGCTGGGCGTTCGGCGTCGACGC
>Ga0326726_10005675_pt1 | contig 11283 bp, 15 predicted proteins | sample MHFenrmetagenome_2_FD_207603 | JGI IMG/M metagenome (GOLD analysis project Ga0326726, IMG submission 207603) | Lab enriched peat soil microbial communities from Michigan Hollow, Ithaca, NY, United States - MHF15MN | ecosystem: Environmental > Terrestrial > Soil > Wetlands > Peat | place: USA...
AGCAAAAACCATTGCAACTATCCTCAACTCACATGATAAAATCAAAGGCTTCATATCAACAATCCTCAAAACCCAAACAACACAGCAATAGTTTCCTTTTATCAATAATTCAATAGAAATACTAAAAAACCCCTTCGTGTTTTTCTATCAGCCACAACGAATCTTGCGGGTCCGTAGCTCAGTCAGGCTAGAGCATCGGACTTTTAATCCGAGGGTCGCGGGTTCAACTCCCGTCGGACCCGCCAAATTATATCGGAGTAAGTACTGTTTTTGTGAATCATTTTTCTGTAACCTCTTTTCGAATAATCTGCTTAAGTTCACTCGCAAGAACCGATAGCTGATGACTCTGGAATTGCTCGTCTGTTTCGACCGTTTGGTTGCTGCGGACTAAGACATCTTTAGAAAGTATTTGTTCTGGGTTTTCTCCCCAGGAACGTATAATTTCTTTGAGTTGCTCGATTCGGTTAACTTTAGTTTTGGGTCTGATCGCTAATCCAGCGGCGACATATAGATTTCTGAGAGTTTCAATGCCTAAGCTCTGGACATCTTCGTAGGTGTCAATGGTTTTTCCCATCATGTATTTGATAATTTCGTCGTCGATTTTTGCTGCGCTTAACTGTGTTCTGAAGAATTTTCTTAAGCTGTGCGTTCTAACGCTATACATCCAGCTGTTGGGTAGTTTTTTAGCGACCTTTGCTTCGACAGCGGAGTCATGGACGATTTGGCGGATCGTTTTCTCGCTGACGCCTAAGACTTTGTTTGCTACATGGCTGTTTCTGATCAACGGCGATTCATCAGTAATCTTTTCAGGCGGCATCCCTTGAGTGCCTTGTCTTCTTTCGTCTACGTATAATTTTAGAAGGTAGCTTGCTTCAGCGTTTAGGAATGTGTCATAATCGTGGTATTTGCCCTTAGTAATGTTGGCTTCTATGTGGATATGGATAGGCATGCGTCCGGCTTCTAAGTCGTCTTTGACGTGGCGGTATTTTAGTTTGGAAAAAGTGCCTTCTCTGAAACCTCCTGTTGCTATGCCTGCGATGACAAAGCTTTCTCGTGTAGCGGCTTTATCTAACATTATTGTAAGTTCTTCGGGTTTGGGTGCTCTGTCTTTGTGAGATATTTTTCGACTTAAGGGTTCGTCTAGTTCTATTTTTTTTACTCCGTTGGTACGGTAGAAGGTTTTTACTGCTTTGATGTAGTTGCAGACTGCGCCTGGCCTTAGGTCGCTGTCTTGGAGAGTAGCTAAGTAATCGCTTAAGAATCCGCAGTGGTTTTGTACTTTTATGGGATCCGGGATTGCGCCTACGGGTTTGACATCTTGGATAATTAGGTCAGGATTGTATCCGAGCCAGTCTGCATATTTTTTGAATCGAAGTGCGTATGTGGGACAGCTTTCATAGGAGCCGCTGCAGTGACGTAGAAAGTGCCGGGACATCTTAACCATGCTTTGATGTTCAAAGATGTAGGGGATAATGTTGGGGTATTTGTTGAGGCAGCTGCGTATGATGTAGTCTGCGAGTCCTATTTCTCCGGTCGCTAAGATTTTGCTGAGCTCTATGCTAAGAGGATTTTGCAGGCGGATGTTGTTGAGGCTTTTCTCGATAATGACGAGTTGACCTTGGAATTGTAGTGGCAGGTTGAGTTTTTTTAGGTCATCAACTGTGAGGTTACGTTTTCGCTCTATTGCGGTTGCTATATTTTGTGTCTTTCTCTCTATCAATTTTGCCCCTTCCGTTTGTTTTTAGGGGTGAGTTTTTCGCTTCTTTGGCTAGGAGCGCATACTCGATTCTTTAGTAAAGTGTGTGGATAATTTAAAACATGCTCAAAATTTAGAGCAACCATAGAGACAATGCAGCTTTTAATAACAACCACACCGTTAAAGCCGCTACGGCACTTTGGAAGGGGTCTATCGCATTCGATAAGCATGACCTCATCGTTTTCCTCTTTAACCCAGCCTATTGCTTCCCGTATAATTGCTTGAGCCGCTGGTGTCTCAACGTTTCTGAAAAACACATGGTCTCTGTACCTAACGTAAACAGCTTTGAGGATTTGGGAGCTATCGCCAGCAGCTGATTCGCCAAAACTTACACCGTTCAGGCTAACTTCATCGGTGCTCTTCATACAACCTGTAACGAGATCAGCCATTCACTCCCACCCTTCATCCTTCAATTTTTTTAGATTTGATTAGTTAGCTTGTTTGGTTGTGGATTCGTTTTCACGGTTGACAAGTTCCCAGGGAATGTGTGCCACCAGTCCGCATCCATCATAGCGATAATAATTTACTGGATCAACAAAACTTCTGTTACCTGTTTGGATTAAGTGGGGCTTTTGAATTTTTACGTGACATGCGCACGCTTCGCCTATGCAATCGCTGTTTTCCTGTTGAGGGTGGGCTGCGGCTAAGGGGCAAACTTTGTGTCGCTCCATTATGGTTTCACCTTCGAGGGTGCTAACGCTGTTTCCTCAGCCGATTCAAAGGTCTCGGCTGGATATGGCGCCTTGGGTCGCTTATGCGTTGCCTTGTATGCTTTGAGTCCTTGTTTGAGGATTTCATTGGCGAAGGCGCTTCGCGTTGCTAGGTCCCTTAAGGCGTCTATTTCTTTTAGGACCGGTTGATCGATGGTGAATGCGACTTTTGCTTTCATTTCTCACAATTCCCCTTATAGTTAACTTAGTTAACTCCGTTACAATGAGAAACCTTATAAATCTAATCCTACTAATCATACTTCTGTTAACAGGAGAATACCTCATGAAAGCCATAAAAATCTCAGATGACATCCACAGCAAACTAACCGGTCTTCTAGGCGAGCTCACCGCTGAGACTAACAAAATGCAAACCTACCAGGACGCCATTAACGCTCTCCTAGTGCAGTCAGTTATTCTTCCCTCTGAAGTCATTGCCAGAGTGGAGTCCTTTATTGATGAAAACAAAGATACAGGATTCACCAACAAAGAGGACTTTGTCCGAGATGCTATACGCTACCGACTTGAACGATTGAAAACCGACAATGAATGCATTGAAGTTTCTCGTGAGCAATATAACGAACTCGAAGAAGCCCTAAAGGAAATGGGAACACCATTCCATAGTCCGGAGCAATTCATACGCAGCCAGATAAGTGATGTATTGTACAAATACGATGAATTCAAAAAGAGCAAAAGCCGATGAGCAAAGCGCTGCACTATTGAGATAATCTACACGCTTTGTTTAAGCTGTTACGTTACAGTTTTTCTTGTGGCATCCAAACTGGTTTGTTGTCAGCTATCTCCCGTTGAATGGGCAACGTATAAGGCAAACATAAAGCGTCAAATACCCCTTGCTCTGTTTCTCCTGCAATTGCCACGCCGTCTTTGATTAGGCATTCACTGTATTTGAGCCGCATACCTTTGGAAAACGCGTGCCCAGCAAGCCACATGTTATGTTCAGCTGAACCTGTGCGGACAAGCAAGTGAATTCCAAATGTTGACGGTTTCGCACGGTAGAAATCCACTTGGAAAAGACCACCTTGGCACGGCACAAAGGCTTTAATGACACTAATTCCTGAGCAGTTAGGCTTAGCTTTTAGGAGCCTAAGTTTTTCATTAATCTTCAGCCAATCAACATCGCTTTTTGCAACTACAACAAAGTCAATGTCGTGGACTTTGCTTTTCTGCCGTCTCATGCTCCCTGCATCTTCGATAAGTTCACATTGAGCCTTCAAGGCTGCTTTTACCTCAGCCGCTGTTCTTTGGGCTTCTTCTAAGTCCAGTTCAGCGATAATCTTTACTGCATCCTGAGGAAATAACGTCGCTTGTTTCTTCATCATTTTCATCACTTACTGCTAAAGTTCCTTATTATCTTGGTTCATAGATGATGCTTGTTGGGTTTTTTCGAAAACTTTGAGTTCTTGTTCAAGCTTGCGCAATCTTTGCTGTTGACCCAACAGAATAGACATAACCATAGGTTCAAAAATTATCGGGTTAGTTGCGCAGCTGCTCTCCGAAGCAAAAGTCCTACACATATCCATAACCTCATTAAAAGCCTCCAAATCAGACTTACGCAAAGCCCTCGCAAAACCCCTCCACCGGACAATCTCTTCCTCCAAAGCCATACGATAAGCTGGAACAGTCTTACCCATAACCCGCTAAGCCCCCAAACAACCTCATTGGCAATCACTTGGAACATACGCATCAACTAAAATTCCATATAAAACAAAGGAAAAAACGACCCCACCAAACAGTAGAGAGTAAAGTAAAAGTGAAAATCCTTCACTACCTTTCGGTCATAGAAAGAACCCAAACCAAAGCTAAAGAATACCTTGATAAAGTTAAGTTTATCAAGCTTTTCATTTAAAATTTAGTTTATGCTTTTTCCCCTAAACTTTGGGTTTGCTTTGAGAGATAGTTTTTCTTGCCAAGTTTCGAATCAGTTAAGCAAGCGTTCACAACTCTTATATTATCAGACCTTTGAAATTGTCTTAGTGTTGCTTGCACTGAAGGGCTAAAATGAAAACTTGGAAAATAATAGTTATCTTCATCGTTAGTATCGCAATAGCTTATTTCATATTCTATATGTCATATACTCCAATGGGACCATCAATAGGAGTATCAGATTCAATAAAAGAGAGACTTGTAATAACAAATGCTTATACAAATTCGACTCAGAACGCTGTTTTCCTTGATACATATTCTGTTGAGTCAAACACAATTCACATTTTGTCTGGAATGATTAAAGATTCTAACGGTAACGTTGTAGCTGTTGATGAATGCGTTAACACAACTATAATTAACAATCAACATGTTACTATACGAATTAACTATGACATTACCTTGACAGGTATTTACTCGATAAATTTAGTAACTTCTACTGGTCGATCTTTCGGTTCTCCACCATTCAACGTTTCTTGACCAAAGCAATAATTAGCTCTTAGAAGCCAACTCAATAAAAGACTTCTCGTACAAGACTCTTGATTAAACTTGGTCAAACTTCTTTTACTTAGTTGTGTTTGTGTTTTTTGTGGTAGACCAACAAACCAGCAACCGCCGCTAACACTTACTTAGAGAGCCATAGCGGTAACAGTCATAACTTTTCAATCTAAGACTTCATATTTCACTTCATCGATAAACGGCTTAAGTGCTCTAAGCAATCCTTTATCCAAAGTTGCAACGAAAACTTTCTCCTTAGCTTCCTCATAGAGCTGGACTACTAGAGCGATAAGTTCTGGATCCCCCTTCTTTACTGCAAACTCTGGCATTGCCTCCAGCTTACTTAGGTGCTTTCTGACATTGTCGATTACTTTTGAGTATTTCTTATAATTCACCGTTTCAACTAAAATTAGTCCTTGTTCGATAGTTGCGCTTATTCTTTCAACAGAATCCAATATTTTGTCTGCTAATTCTGGGGATGTTTCTCTTATTTTTTCTGCCAAACTTTTGGGGTCATCAACAACTTCCTGCGCTATCGCCTTAGGAATTACCACTTTGTAGTTCTCTTTTTTTTTCTGACGCAAGAAATCAGCTAGTTTCCCTTTCCTATCGTAGAATATGAGAATTGATGAATCCACTACAAGATACTTAGGCATCGATGCCACCGACTTCGTCGAGAAGGCAGACAAACTCATAGTAAGTTATTCCTAAAGTAGCGGCTGCCTGCCTAAAAGTCATCTTTTCAGCTTTTACTTTTTCTGCAACTTTGTTAAATTTCTGAATACCTTCATCTCCAAATCGACCTCTGTAGAGATCCAACATTGTTTGTTGTTCGAATGCCTCCATTAACTTTTGTGGCGAAATTTCAAGTTTGAAGTCGCCGGCAAAATATATTCTTGTGTTGCCTTTAGCTTCGCTTTCTACGGCTCTTGCCGCTTCAAGTTCTCTTAGGTACTTGTAGACGGTTGGTAGGGGGTATCCTAAGTGTTTTCCGATGCCTTCTGCGGTTTCGCCTCTATGTTTTGCTAGGTGCGCGATTATCTTTGCCTTGTTGGGATTGCCTATTGCTCGAAGGATTGAAACTGTTTTCTCAGCCATAAAGGTCAGTTAATAAAATGTATAATGACAACTATAAACGCTTCGCATTAAAATAAAATATCAGAAACATCGCAAGGCGAGTCGGCTTCAAATCAGCGGAGGAAATGCGCACCCGGTTCATTGAGATAAACAAAGGTTTAAGCGAAAATCAACTACTAGACATAATAAGATGGTGAAAGCTCAGGCATAAAGGAGACTAACCTATGTCCAAACCAAAAAAGAATTACTTTATAATTGAATATTTCTCTGAAATTGTGGATGTAGACACCAAAGAAGAAGCGCTTGCAATAGCTAAACATCGCATCCAAGACCGAGTTGTCGAAGTGGATGAGGAGAACACTTGCCAAGTTGAAGACGAAGACTTGATAAAAGAAATCGAGGAAGACGAAAGAAAAGCAGATGAAGAAGAAGCCAGAGCTTCCGCTAAGCCAAAAAAATAATTGCTTAAAAAAAAGCGTGCGCTTTCTGTATAGAAGCCCTGTAATTATTGCCTAATCCAAATTGTGTTTATTGGCAGTTTGTCACTTGATAAGTGATAATCTGTACCTTGATAATTATCGATTGGAAAGAACAAGGTTGAGTATTGAGTGCCGATTATAACTACGTCATTTATGTTAGCTGAAATCCTCACAGCACCGTCAATAAGATAGAAGGAAGTAGCGTTCCATTGGAATATGTAACTGTTGGGTTCAAGTTTAAACTTGATTACTATCGTAGTTTGATTTCTTGATTGTTCTGAATATGTTATTGTGAGCCTTGAATTCGTAGTTGCTGTTGGTTCAGGTGTTGGTGTTATGGTTGGTGTTGGCTCAGGTGTTAAAGTTGGAGTAGAATCGGGCGTTGGGGTGGCGGTAGAAGGGTTTTTACTGCTTAAACCATTATAGTAAAATATCGTTCCAATGGCACTTACCAGCAAAATTGCCACTGCAATTATAACAATTAATGGAAGATTAACTCTACCCATCGTTTCTCCCTCATCGATAATTAAGTGTTGACCAACTTCTTAGCTCTATTCATGGAACAAGTTGTTCCAAAGCTGGAACACTAACTTACCGTAAAGTCATACTTGATTAGATAGGGTAGGTACACCTTGCCCTGGGAAAGGTCATTGATTGGATTTTCTAAGAAGGGGTCTGTTTTGTTTCTCTGTCGCTTATTATGAAATAAGCATTAACTATTAGAAAAGCTAAGAACACATAGAAAGGGAAGTTTGCCAATGGAAGGCGTATTGTTGGAACAGGTGGAGAACCAGTGGACTGAACAAATCCAGTAAAGATTGAAAAAATATTTACCCCTTCTACTATGAAACCTTGCAAGTTAATGAGTACAAATTGGCTTGAAAGATAAAGAAGCAACCCCATGATGATGTTGGCAACAATAATAGTCTTGAATCTTTTTGTCGTGGACTAACCCCTTTGCCATATTGTTTAGATCTTGTTTAAAAAACTTGGCAAGGATTCTAAGAATAGTTCTGTTTTGTTTCTTTGCTCCTTATCAGTTTCATAATGAAAAATACATTGACTACCATAGTGAAGATAAAAATAAACAACGGGTAATTGGGTAATGGCTCAATTAATGTTGGTGGATATTTAATTGAACTTTGAAAACTAACATCTATGAAAATACCTACATTACCTACAATCGTGTCTTTTAATAAAAAAAGGATTTGCTCAATAGACAGAAATAGAATCAAATCCATTATAACGTTAAAAATGATGATGATTGCTGTAAATCTTTTTGTCATAGATAGACACCAATCGAATGTGATTCCTAATTTTAGATATGTTTTGACTTAGCTTAAAAGATTTTAATTCTAATGGGGCAGGGTATACACAAGCTTGGGAAAAGGTCTACTTATTAGGCTGTAACAAGTCTTAATCCTATTAGTCGTGAAGCCAAATTTAATCAAAAATGAAACCTTCCTATGTTAACAAAAAGATTATTTCACTTTGTGTCAATACTTACTTTGGCAGTTTTTGCAATATCAATAAGTCTATTTCTTTTTAAATTGAGGTTCTTCGGTGACTCAGACATTTGGTGGTATGGTGCTCTTTTCCAAGTTGACCATTACAGTAACTCAGATGTATGGCTTTATGGTGCAGTGACAGGTTTTTTTGCATGGCTATTCTTAGGACTACTTATTGCAAACGCTTTTCTATTTTACAAACTCAGGAAAGAAGAAGCTGCAAAAAAAATTAGATAGAAAATAAAAAGAAAATAGCAAAAAGACCTATTGATTTGACTTAGGAGACTTTCGATGCCTTCTAAAAAGCAACAGAACTACAACCAATAACGCTAGAGCTACTATAATTAAGGCAGATATCAAAAACCAATAATTGAATAATTGTTCTGTTGGAGTACCGCTATTGGCATCGACTGTGAATTTTACTGACCCTGACATTTCTTTACCAACGGCATCATGCGAATAAACCCATAAGGTATGGTTACCGTTTGACAAGTTATCTAGCGTTAAAGTACTATTGATATGATATGTATAGCCTGTTTGTGAATCAAAGTGCTGTATGCCTGTTTTTCCTAGTGCAGTTATTGTGACATTTTGGTTATCATCCAAACTATAACTAAGAGACGTGATTTCTGGACTACCCGTTAAGACATTTGCCCCAAAAAATAGGGGAATAGATGAATTTTGATAGGTTACAGGCATAGGAGTAATGATTGCCATTGCGGGGGCTGTAAGAGGGCTTATATAATTTGAAGGAACGGTTATTGTTTGCGTGTTACTCCAACCGCTGTAATGCCCCTCAAATGCATATACTGCACCATTCTCAATACTGGTCTGATATTGGTTTCCAAAAAGTGCGGTTACTTGAATGCCTATTAGTCCGCTTGGAAATTGCTTTCCTTCTAAGGACAATGATACTGTAGTAAAATCAGAGTCCGATGCCTTGTAATACCCACCGTAAGTATAAGGAAGCACATAATATATTGGGTCATAATACCATTGACCAATCATTGTGTTGTTATCTCTGAATCTAAACATGTAGTAAAGATTTGGATAGCTACCGTTTTCATACGGAAGTAAGGGTTGATTTTTTATTGTAACTTCCAAGTTAGTATCAACAACTTTTGCGTTGAATTCTGGTACTGCTGGTCTAGGTGTTGTCGGGTCAGTTTGAGCAGATACAGATTTAGCTATCAATACACTCATACAAGAAATAGCCATTACTCCAATGAGGATATAAGCCAGACTTTTGGTGATGCTACTCATAGCTAATCCTATAATAATTAACGGAAATTAAGTCAATAAAAGGGTATTCGTCAAACTTTCTTGACTAACCTAAAACATCTGGTAAGCAGATTTAGTCAAGGTTTCTTGACTAACAAAAATAACAGGGTGGGTACACCGCATCGCTGGAAAAGGTCATTGCGTTATAGGTTTTTCTATGCCTTCTAATAGTCAAGTTACCGTTGAATTCCAATATATTATCTTAGAGTACAAGTTTGAATTACTTTGAAATGATGAGTCGTTAAAGACTACATCAAGTTTACTTCCGTATTGCTTTAACGCATTGTTAACATCAGTATGTTGCTGGTCTGAAAAGTTATCATTATGCCATATTCCCCATATAGAATCATTGATTCCACGAAAACCAAAACCATACCCATTAGGAAGAACATAGGCAACCCTGTCATTTAGGGTAATTTCTCTTGAGTTACTTTCTGTGTATTGCCAAAACTGCTTTATTGCATTCAATTGGTCGTTACCTAAGATTTCACTACTTTTGCCATCGCTATTAAAAACCACAACATAGCTTGCTCCATTATCATAGGCTAACTTCATGTCATCATAAAGTTGGGTGGCGTTTTCAAGGTAGGGTGTGCGGTCGTAAGTCCAAGTTATCATAACACCCCAATCTTTGTTATGACTTATAGCCGCACCTCTACAGAGAGCAATATTCATTTGCCTTGAATTGTTCCAGCCAAACTCTGAGAAAACCGTATCGTAACCACCCGCATAATCAAACCAATATAGACCATAATCTGAAGTGTAAAGCTTGACGTTAGATTGATTACCGATTGAAGACAGAGCGGTTTTCAGATTACTTACATAGAAATTTGAAGCATCAGCATATTTTAGAAGAGGGTTCAAGTTCCAGACTTGTTGGTATGGTTCAAACTGTGAAATGTTTCCTTGATTAGTTAAGACTTGACCGTTTTCATCAAAGACTTGCCCATTTGGCTGATAGATTAGTGTTGTTTCTGTTGAATAAGTAATCGTGCCATTGGGATAGTAAACGGTTTGGTCAGGTATCATAGGCGTTCCATTCACGGTTATATTAGTAACCGTGGGAGGTGAGTCGTGGAAAGTAGTTGTCGAAATTGTTGTTATTTTGGTTATAATTCCTGAAACAATGCCAAATTCATACTGAGTTGAAATTGTATTCAAACCCATCCCTGATTGGTTAGCAAATGAAATGATTGTGTCGGAATTTTTTGAGATGCTAAGGCTTGTATTATTATCGTTAAGAAGGATATAGGGAGAATCAAGCATATGACCAGCAGGTTCATCATTGAAGTACAACCCAAGAAAGTGATTTCCCCATTGTTCTGCTAAGCTGAGTATCGTATTCAAGTTATTTCCTAGACTGTTGGTGCTACCGCTTATGATGACATTTAGCCCTGACTGGATTGCATAATCGCATATTTCTTTTGAGGCAGAAACGTCATACATTAATGGTCCTGACTGCAAAACAAACAAGTTAGTGTAATTCTTAACGTTGTCAATTAGTTGTTTAGCCTCATCAACTGAGTCACCGCAATAAGTTACCCCGACATAAAATGGCTTATTGTTGATAGCAAGACTAGATGGAAATTTGTATATCTCAATCGCTGTAAATGCTGAGATAATAATTACGGTTGCTATTACAAGCGAAAGGATTATTGATAATCGCTTCTTCAATCTGATTGTCAGGCTTCTCTTCCTTCAATGTTTTGCAATGGATAGTAAGGCAATATTTAACGCTATTCTCTATAACACAAAATCGCTGGAAAAAGGTCTTTTGCGAAGAGTGCGCAAAAAAAGAAGAGGTGAATATTTACTGCTTGTTGACTTTGCTCTTCCAGTAAAGCAGAATCGCACCCGTCACAGTGGATGCTAACGCAGTCGCCGGAGCCTTAATCTCCAGCGGGATCGGCAAAGAAGCAACAAACGTGGTAGCAGCGCCCGCAACTGTGCCAGCCAAAACGATCAGGGCTTCCTTATTCTCAGATACCTCTATCTCATCAACCAAACAAATCACCTCCAAGAAAACATTAACAGGA
>Ga0326726_10005676_pt1 | contig 11282 bp, 7 predicted proteins | sample MHFenrmetagenome_2_FD_207603 | JGI IMG/M metagenome (GOLD analysis project Ga0326726, IMG submission 207603) | Lab enriched peat soil microbial communities from Michigan Hollow, Ithaca, NY, United States - MHF15MN | ecosystem: Environmental > Terrestrial > Soil > Wetlands > Peat | place: USA...
GCGAGATCGCCCTGCCCCAATCCATCGTGGTGGGCAATCCGGGTGGTAGGAACCTCGAATGGATCAAACCCCATCATGGAAGCGCATACGGAATCGACGGCCACGGCATCGCCTCCGCTCACAATGGTATCAAATCTCACGGGGGTCCCAAAAGCCGGCCCCTGCCCTTCCATGACGGTGAGAGCATCGACCACACAAAGGTTGGGTCTGACGATCCTGAGGAGGTCGACGAGCTTATGATGGAGATCCTGTCTGTGAAATTTGGCTTTTTCCTGACTCACCAGGAGCCCCTGGGCCGACTTGATGGCACACGATATAATCGTAATCCAGTGGGTTTTTAACTTTGGGATGTAGATAATCTTATCTACAGAAAGGACGGTTTCAGGAAGCAGGGTTTTGGCCATGACGACACCACCGGGGATTTCGACCTCAACGAGATGATCTTCGTCAATATATCTGACCTCTGCCCCGGCCTCAATGGCAACCGATTCAGTCCCCGTCCCCTTCAACACATCTCTTGACCAGGAGCTCTGCCGGGGCATATCGCCTACGATGACCCGACCCGCCTTCCCTTCCCTCAAAACGATGTCTACGACGCTTTGAACCACAACAGGGTTTGTCGTGATGGCAAATTCGGGGCCCTTGGATAGCAGGAGGCTGGGTTTGACGAAAACTCTATCTCCGGGATTGATAAACTTGCCTATCCCGCCCAACAGGTCAATGCTTCTCTTCACCAGTTCTCTCACCTCCTGGAACCCGGTGGCCGGACCAACACTCTTGACAATAGAAACCTTATTCATGTCTTTCCTCCTAATCCCTCACGTCCAGTTCTCCTTGCCGGGAAAACCCTTCGGCCGGTCATCAGATCCTCCGGCTGCTTGGCAACCTGATGAAGAACTTATTTTTATGCCGCTGGCCCAAAATACCCAGACACAAGAAGCAATCCCGAGGAGCGAGGGATACGTCAATACGTACGCCTGAACGTCGAAGGACAAGGGGACATCAGCGGATCTCCGTTTTTCCGGAGCCTCTTACACAACCAGCACAGGTCTGCCCGTAATGCGGTTTTCTCGCAGCAACTGATGAACCTTTTCTGCTTCCTCCAACGGGAACGTTTGTGTAACAACGGGTTTGATTTTGCCGAGTCGTACCAGGTTTACCGCATCGATTAGGTCGGTCATGGAGACATATCGGGATCCATGGATCTCTAGCCCTTTATTCAAAACGACCAGCGGATCGACTCTGAAAATGGGCTCGACCTTAAAAACCTCTGGCGGGCGAGATCCCAATATAACGAGCCTCCCCGCTCTGCCAAGACATTCAAAGCCAGATTCTAACGTCTGAGAAGAGGCCACAAAATCCAATACTGCGTCAACTCCTTTTCCATCCGTTAACCGATTGACCTCTTTCGACAAGTGCAATTCCTTGCAGTCAATGATCTCATCGGCTCCCAGACCCTTCGCCAACTCAAGTTTTTCGTGAGAGATGTCTGCGGCAAATACCCGGCTTCCGGAGAGTTTTGCCATCTGGACGGCATGGATGCCCACGCCTCCGCCCGCTCCAATGACCAGAACGTTATCGCCAGGGCCGATCTTTGCTTCCGTTCTGCACGTATAGAGTGGAGTGGCTACCGCATCCGAGATAATAGACGCTTCGACAAAGGGAATATTCTCAGGAAAAAGACAGAGGTTGAGTGCTGGGACAACCATGTATTCCGCATAGCCCCCATCACAAGTAATTCCAACATATCCGGCCCAGTTTTCGCAAAGAGTCTCTCTCCCGCTCCGACAGAAGCGACAAGCCCTGCACGTGAGATAAAAATGACAAATCACCCTATCCCCGACCTTCACGTTATGGACTTCACTACCAATTTCGGCAACCTCGCCCGCCACTTCATGGCCAAGAATTCTTGGAAAGTGGCTCATAAGGCCTGGCGTCTTCATCATCGTGAGGATCGTCAATCCGACTCCTGCCGCTCTGACCCGGATCTTCGCGTCGCATGGTCCAACACGAGGCTCATCCACTTCCTTGAATGTGACCGGTCCTCCCAACTCATGAAGCAACATCGCTCTCATCGACTATCTTCCCCCAATACAATTCCCCTTCATTCCTCCTTTGCGACCTATCCGCCTAACCATGCACAAATTTCCGGGTAATCCCAACCCAAAGGATGACTTCCTGTGTGCTCTTTGTCAAGAACCCCGTGCTAACCTTGCCCTTCAGGGCGTCCAAGACCTTTTTTGTTCTATTTCTCTTCTAATATTGATGAACTATCTTTGTCCCCTTAAATGTTTGACCCATGGTGACATAGTAGGCGCCGGTTTGTTCCAAAGGCTTAAGGGAAGTGTGTTCCTCTACGGCAGAATTCGTGAAGACAAGGCTCTCCGGCTCGGCGGCCCATGCCTCTCCAAATCTAACGGACTCCACAACATTGGTTACGATTTGATGAACCAGAGGTTTGCCAGCATCGATGTCGGTGGACGGGAAGTGGACGATATTAAACCAGTTCAGGCCGAATGGAGGGGGCAATTCGGCTGCGGTAATTTTGCGGGTTAACTGAATCGTCGCTGTAATCAGTCTCTCCCCGTGAGCCTCACAAAAGGCCGTGAACCTTGTTCCTGGACCAACCTTGCCAAGACCCGGATTCAGCTCATAGAGGTGAGCTTTGTTGAATGTCAGGTGGATTCTGCCCATTTTTTTTGGGAAACCGTAAAACCATCCCCTGAGCACCGCATTGTCCTTGTCGACCCAAATATATGGGCACCTCAATCCCTCAGCCCCATGGACACGGCAACGGATGGCGAGTAGACATTCCTGGTACTGGGCCCTCTCTGGGTTAACACAGATCATCTCTTCATCCGATTCCCCAACAAACAGCCAATCCAAGAACCAACAAGACACGCCGTCGGGCTCAATCGCTGAAAGCTGATAGGGCTCCGGGAGAAGTTTCCTGAGCTCCGCAGGGTCAGCTTTATAGTTGATGCCGATTAAGGCCGCCGAGTAATGCCAGGGGAAGGGGCTTACAATTTGAGCCCTGCCTTCTGGCGACAAAGGGTGAGAGAAACCACGTAACGATGCACACATCTTTTTGCCTCCTTAATCTATATCTGATAATCAAGCCAATTACTATTTCGGCAGACGTTATCGAATGTTCAGAAATAAGGCTATCGGGCATGGAAGATCGTGGCCATTGCTTCCAACACCTTATCTATTTCTTCATTGGTATTGAATGGGCCCAAGCTTAAGCGTACTCCCCCTTTTGGACTGGTGCCCAGATCCTGGTGGACTAACGGGGCACAATGGAGGCCGGCGCGGGTAGCAATTCCGAAATCGCCATCCAGAATCGCGGAGAGGTCTTCAGGGTCCATGCCATCAAAATGGCACATCATGATAGGCACACATTGACCCGGCCTGTCCGAGGCATACACCCGAATCCTCTTGATTGTATTCAGTCCATCGCGCAGGCGCTTGGCGATAGCCAACTCCTTTGTATAGGTCTCCTCCAAACCCTGTTTAAGAACGTAATGAAGACCGGCTGACAAACCGAAAACACCAGCAATGTTGATTGTTCCCGCCTCCAGCCGGTGTGGATAGGCCTGAGTGTGAATCAAGCTGAGAGAGTCTCTTCCCGTCCCGCCGAAGCGTGTCGTCTTCACGTCCAGCGCCGGGCTGAGAACCAATCCCCCAATGCCGGTTGGTCCTAAAAGGTATTTATGCCCTGTAAACGCGACCGCGCTCACCCCCCATTCATTCATACGGATAGGAAGGAGCCCCGCTGTTTGAGTCACGTCGAGAAGGAGAGGGACACCTCGTTCGCGACAGATCATGCCAATCTGTTCCACAGGCTGAACGGTTCCTAGGACATTGGAGGCGTGTGTAAGAATAACAAAGCGGGTGTTCGGCCGAATCGCCTCGGCGACAGCCGTCGGATGGATGAATCCTTCCGAATCGAAGGGAACGAGGTCAAGATCGATGACGCCATGTTCCTTGAAATGATAAAGCGGTCTGAGGACAGAATTGTGCTCAAGACGTGAACTCACAACATGCGAGCCTGGGGTGATCAACCCCTGGATCAATGTGTTCAGTGCATCCGTCGCGTTGTACGAGAAAATAACCCGCTCGGGATCGCTTGCGCCGAAAAATCGGGAGAGCTGATGGCGGATGGCCATGACTCGCTCTTCGGCTTCCGCAGACAGGTCGTAACTTCCCCTTCCCGGAGACACGCCCAGGCTCGAATAAACTTCGGTCATTTCTTCCAGGACTTCCCGCGGCTTGGGAAAAGTAGTCGCAGCGTTATCGAGATAGATTATCTTTCCGAAAGCGACCATATCTTTCAGCTACAACTTGCAGGATTGGGCAGGCCAGCCAGCCGACGGGCCCCGTACTTGATGCCGCCGGGAAAAAGCGCTTCCAGGTCCATAAGGCTTATCCCCGTTCCTTCTTTAATCTGACGGTTAAGAGGAGATCGGCCATTCTCAAAGTAATATTCACGAAGAAACCGGAGGATCCTCCACTGGGTTTCATTCAGCTCTTTCATTCCGGCTTCTTCCGCCAGGGCCATCGCCACCTCTTCACTCCATTGATGAGGGTCCCAGAAGAAACCGTCTCGATCACAGATAATCTCCCGGCCAGCGATCAGACGTACTTGCTGACCGTATTCTGCCACACCCGAAACCGCCTGGGTATCTCGTCCCACAACGCTCTACCTTTTTGCCTCAACCAGGGCTTGTAGAACTCTGTCCGGTGTCGCAGGCAGGTGTCGCACGCGCGCGCCGCATGCATTTTCGATCGCATTCATCACGGCGGGGGCCGTAGGAACCATCGTCATCTCTCCTACGCCGGTTGCTCCCAGGGGGCCTTTGACCCTGGGGGTTTCACGGACAATCGTCTCCATTTCAAACGAATGGCCGATGGTGGGAAACTTGAAGCTGGTCCAGTCTTTGGTTTGACCGTCTACGTACTTTTCTCTCAGAGCAAAACCAACTCCCATGTCCATGCCCCCTTCGAGCTGTCCCTCAAGATTCTTAGGATTGATGACACGGCCCGGATCGACAGCCGTCGTCATTTTGACTACCCTGACCTCTCCGGTGCTCATATCCACCTCCACTTCTACTAACTGGACAGCGTGGACCTGTGATTCAAATGAAGGCCCCTGGCCGGTTTGGGGATCCAGGGGTCCGGCATCTTCATTCTTCTTCGTTCCCATGTAACGGGTCGGCTTCCCCGCCGCCCGGAGCTGCTCAGCGGTCGCAGCGTTCGCTTCTGCCATGGTTGTCTTGAGTTTATCGATCGCGTCCACCATAGCCCCTCCCACCATGTAGGTGATACGGCTTGCCGCTGCCGGACCCGTCGCTGTTGTCCGATCCGTGGTCCGCGTCACGAGTCTAATTTTGTCCATGGGAAGGTTCATCAGATGAGCCGCAATCTGGGTCAGCATCGAGTCATTTCCTTCACCCGGGTCTGCCGCCGCGCCGAAAACGGTTATCCCCCCATCTGGACCCAGTTCCACGGATACCGTGGCCGTATCGCCGGGTCCTCCGATCCCAAAGCTACCTGTGCCTAGCCCCACCCCGCGTTTGACAGCACTGCCCTTTAGATTAAATTCTGCCGCATCCTTTCGAGCACGGTCGTAATGGGGCCTGATGGCTTCAATGAGTTCCGGGAGAGGCCATTGCTCCACCACTCTTCCGGTCGATTTGGGCTGGCCCGGTCTGAGTGAGTTCATCAGACGAAATTCCAGCGGATCAATCCCCAGCTTCGCTGCTAACATATCAACGGCTGATTCCAGGGCGTAGTTGACTTGAGGCGCTCCAGCTCCCCGCGCGGCCGCTCCCCAGGCAGTATTGGTATACACCAGCCGGCCCATCGCTTTGATTGCGGGAATGTAATAAGATCCGGATAGCATCAATAAAGCCCGGTTGACGATAGCTTTCCCGTTGGAAGTATACGCCCCATTATTTACGGTGAAATCAATCGCATAAGCCGTCAGTTTCCCCCGGGCGTCCGCTCCCAGCCGCACCTTCATTTTGAAAGCATGGCGTTTGGGGGTGAGCCACATCGATTCCGTCAGGCTGGGAATATAGCGAACAGGCCGCTTGAAGTGAAGCGCCGCTGCCGCTGCCAATCCCTCCGACGTGACATCCACCTTCATGCCGAACTGCCCGCCCGAATAGGCCTCTTCATAGCGGATATTTTCGTAACCCAGGGCATCCTGAAGCATGCCCATATGAAAATGGATGTTAATACTCCGGCCAATTACGACGAGGGTTGGCAAATCGCCGTCTTCCTTCTCCAAGTAGGCCACGCAAGCTTCGGGCTCAAGAGGAGCCTGATGATTGGTCTGAGTGGAAAAGTCCGTTTCCACCACAGCGGCCGATCCTATTAGAGCTGTCTCCGCGTCCCCTCTGATCTGTGGCTGAACGTAACAGAGATTCGGGCGATCAGGGTCAATCTGAAAGGTTCCCTCTGCAAGAGCATCTTCGGGGTTCATCATCACGGGTAACAACTCATATTCTACCTTGACAGCCTGCACCCCTGCCACTGCCTGGTCTCTTGTTTCTGCGAGGACGGCAGCAACTGGGTCCCCGATGAATCGAACCTTTTCATCACAGAGGATCGGGCGGTCAGGCACAGTGTGCTTCAACCGGTTCGTTCCCTTTATGTCCTTAGCTATCATGACACCGATCACGCCTGGCATTTTTTCGGCCACGGACGTGTCAATGGTCTTGATCAAGGCATGGGCATAGGGGCTGTGGACAGCCGCCAATTCTGCCGACCCTGCCACATGAACATCTGCAGCGAACTCAGCCACACCGCAGGCCTTGATCATCCCGGACGGCCGGGGATGACTGACTCCGATCAGACCTTGTTTCGGATCAGGTCTCACCTGGTTAGGCGTCAGTTCCCCGCGCAAAAAAAGCCCGGCCAATTGAACTGCTTCTATGATTTTCTTGTACCCAGTGCAACGACACAGGTTCCGGCGGAGTGCCCTTTTGATATCATCCACAGAAGGATTCAAATTCTCGTCAAGGAGCGCCTTGGCTGCCATAATCATTCCTGAGGTACAGAAACCGCACTGGACCGCTCCGGATAAAACAAAGGCCTCTTGGATCAAATGGGGATTTTGCGGCGTACCCAAGCCCTCAACCGTGATGACGTTGGCTCCTTCGAGGCTGGCTACCTTAGTCAGGCAGGACCGAACCGCCTTGCGGTTCACAATCACAGTGCAAGCGCCGCATTGTCCCCTTCGGTCGCAGGATTGCTTCGCCCCGGTCAGGCGAAGATCGCTCCGCAAAAGATCAAGCAGGATGTAATCCGGCTCAACAATAAACTGACGCCAAGTTCCATTCACGTTCAAAGAAACTTTCTTCATGATAAATGATCCCCCTCCTGTCAAAATTTCATTAGCCCTCGAAGATCCTTAAGGAGATCAAAAGCTGCTTTAATACTTGTTTCCGGGTCAAACGACTCGATTGAATCCATCGCAAACCAGAGGCCTGTGATTTCAAATGAGAACATTGACTGATTTAACATAACATCATTAATAATTGCAAATTGGTAATCCTTTTGACTTTGAGAATTTTTCAGTTTCTTTCATTTTACAGACAATATTGAATTTTCTTCTTAAGAACCGGGAAATACTACTAAATCAGCGCCCAAATATTTTCACGCCCATTGTCATTTTCCTTTTGATCCTGATCGGGGCATTGATGAGCGTTAGAAAGGTTCTGTTGGCTTGTGGAAGCGGGGATTGGAGCAGGTTCCAAACCACCTTAAGCTGGCCGGTTAAGAGCTAGAGTGTTGAGCGTTAAAGAACAGTTATGGCAGGGATCATGCTCAATGAGATTCAGAGAGGCGAGCGCAGGCGAACCACGGATGAGGTGTCGAAAGTATAAGGATGACGTCAGAACTGGGGGCTTTCTCTACTCCAAGGTCTGAATTCCCCCGACTGTATGGGACTATTTGGTCTTTCCTAATCTTTGAATCGCTTGAAACATATTTCTGCCAAGCTCCTTGGCCTCATCCATTGCTACCATGTTTTGCCTGACCTCACCTTTTTTGTCAGCGTAGGCTGCGACTCCTCCGGCAACGTACATCTTTTGAATATAACAATAGTTAGTCAAAGCGCTAAACGTCTGCGAGATACCTCTTCGGCGTGCAACAATCACAAGACCTACAACTTTATTTTTTAAAGGTCGATCTGTTCTAAATATGAAAGTGCGGTCAATAAGTGTCTTGGCTTGAGCAGTCATTCCCCAGTAGTAGACCGGTGTACCAAACACAATTCCATCGGCCTCGATCAACTTAGAATAGATCCCTTGCATGTCGTCTTTAACCTTGCATTTCCCTGTCACAATGCAAGACTCGCAGCCATCACACGGAGCAATATTCTTGTCCGCTATAAAATCCAGTTCAATATCGGCTCCCGAATCCTTTGCGATGGCTAATACCTGCTCCACTAAAACTTCTGTATTACCGCCTTTTCGAGGACTGCAGACAATTCCCAATATTTTCATGTTTCACCCCCCCAAGTGAATTTCATCTCCGTTAGCCTCTTGAAACAAAAACTCCTTAGACAAACAAACCACAGAAAGGTGCCTCTGTCAACATAAATAGGCATATAACTTGCCACTATCCGCACCTGCCAAAAGGTTTCGATTTGAAAGACATATCAAAACTTTAAGTGAGAGGATAATGACACCTATCGATTACTAATTGCAATCGAGCATACTTTGCCAAATTGGCCCTTCGTGGAAGAAGTCGAGATCTCCCTTGACAACGTCCGTCAAGTCAAATCTCAATTTTCACACGAGGTGCTATAGTTAAAAAATAAAGGATACCCGACTACAAGACTGCTCGACTATTCCATCCCGGATTTATACATCTTCTCAATAATATCTTGATAGGTTTCGTTGATAAACTTTCGTTTCACTTTCATCGTGGGTGTGACCTCCCCGTCCTCCTCGTAAAGTTTCTTGGGGATAATGCTAAATTTCTTAATCTGTTCGACGTTGGCAAGCGTCTTGTTTATCTTGTCCACCTCTCTCTGAATCAGTTGCCTAACCTCTGATGCCTGAGTGAGGCTTGCATAAGTTCCAAACTGAATTTTGTTATCCTGCGCATATTTGATCACATTCTCTTCATCGATCGCGATTAAAGCGACAAGAAACTTTCGACGGTCGCCGATCACAATCGCATCGTTGACAAAAGGGCTAAATTTAAGCTGATTCTCAATATTTTGGGGAGCAATATTCTTTCCCCCTGCGGTGATGATCAAATCCTTCTTTCGGTCGGTGATCTTTAAGAATCCATCCTCATCCAACTCCCCCACATCTCCCGAATGGAGCCAACCGTCCCTAAGCGTCTCTGTCGTGGCTTCCGGATTCTTAAAATAACCCTTGAACACCCCCGGGCCCTTCACGAGGATCTCTCCATCGGGGGCGATCTTCACCTCCACGCCCGGCAGAGGTTGTCCGACCTTGCCGATTTTAAGGCGGCCTTTACGGCTGACAGTGGTCACGCCTGTCCCTTCTGTCTGGCCGTACCCTTCGATGAGTGGCAGGCCAATCGCATTGAAGAATTTCAGCACATCCGGTGAGATAGGCGCTGCTCCGGAGTAAGCCACCCTCACGCGATCAAAACCCAATCGTTCCTTGAGCTTGCGGAAAACAGCGAGATAAGCCGCTAGGTAAGCCAGCTTTAAGTAGAGAGGAATCGGTTTAAAATTCAATTTTAATCCAGCATACTTCATTCCAATCCCCAAACCGGCCTTGAAGACCATGCGCTTAAACCAGGTGGCATCGGACATGCGAATCACAATTCCGGAGGCATATTTTTCCCAGATTCGGGGGACCCCATAGGTGACCGTAGGAGAGACCTCTTTCATGTTATCCATGATCGTATCCGTGTTTTCGATGAAATTGACGATGGTTCGATAGCGGATATTGACCATGACGGTGAAAAGTTGCTCGAAGATGTGACAGAGGGGGAGGAAGGAAAGGGTCTCGTCACCCTCATAAATTGGATTCGTAGCGACCATCGACTCACCCATAAACAGAAGGTTGCGATGCGTAAGCATGGCGCCCTTGGGAGGGCCTGTCGTCCCCGAGGTATAGATGAGGACGGCCAGGTCATCGGCCTTCACTTCGCTGAGCCTTTGCTCGTAAAGGCCGGGATTTTTTGCATCGAACTCTTTCCCCAGTTTTAACAGGTCATCAAAGCTCATGAGCAGGGGATCTTCGTAGCGCTTCAACCCCTCCATCTCAACGACGATAATCTTCTCAAGCGTGGGAGTATCCTTCCTAAATCTCAGGGTCTTGTCGAACTGCTCCTCATTTTCCGCAATATAGAACCTCGACTCAGAGTTCTGGACAATATAACCGCATTGCTCAGCTGCGTTTGTCGTATAAATTCCTGCCGTCACCCCTCCGGCGCACATAATTCCAAAATCAGAATAGACCCACTCCGGCCGGTCCTCACTGATGACGGAGACACATTCGCCTTTCTTAAGACCGAGGCTGATGAGTCCCATGGCCACCTGCCTCACCTTTTCTCCATATTGCTCCCAGGTGATGTCGTGCCAGATCCCGTAATCTTTGTGTCGCAATGCCACTCGATTGGGATGCTCTTTAATATGCTTTTGAAAATAGGTCAAAAGCGTTTCGTTGCTCATTGCATCCTCTCCTTCAATTCAGGACGGCGCTTTTCAAAGGATCTTGAAAAAAGATTCCTCAAAATCGGGCTTCCCCTCGTACTTCTTCATGAAATATCCAGCCGCCATATCCATCGTTTCGAAGAAATCCGGACTCACGTCAATGCCGGCTTCGTGAAGGGCTTTGAGGACTCTCTTCAGATCCGGCGGGCATCCTCGAACGGCGATCATCTCCTTGATATCGGCATTGTCCCGGTTGGCCTGGACCATGCATTTCCCTATCAGGATTGTCTTTTCCCTCCCGGGCCTGGGCTTCATCACCTTGCCGGTCAGGATTTCTATCTCGTCCCAGGGTTTCCCTTTCCAGGCGTTGGCAATGGCCATCAGTATCACTGTACTCAATCCTGCACAGTAGGTGCAAATCGTATCATCATATTGCCGATAGGACAGGCCTTGCACCCCCATCTTTTCCATGGGTTTGGGAAGATTTCCGTCCTCTGAATAAGGAAAGGCATATTCGTGGCGAGAGGCCACAGCCTCGATCTTTTCGCCGACCGCCTCGACATCCGACAGATCGGTTGTCCTTCCAAAATCATTCGCAGCGTGAACCAGATAGGGAACCTCCGATGGA
>Ga0326726_10005677_pt1 | contig 11281 bp, 12 predicted proteins | sample MHFenrmetagenome_2_FD_207603 | JGI IMG/M metagenome (GOLD analysis project Ga0326726, IMG submission 207603) | Lab enriched peat soil microbial communities from Michigan Hollow, Ithaca, NY, United States - MHF15MN | ecosystem: Environmental > Terrestrial > Soil > Wetlands > Peat | place: USA...
GCATGTTGATGCGTTGGAAGGACAGCCCCGACAAATCGATGTGCACGCCTGGCAACGAGAACAAGGTGATGCATGCGTCACTCACTATCGGCGAAACCAGGGTCATGGCGTCAGACGGGCGCAATACCGGCAGCCCCAAGTTCGATGGTTTCGCGCTTTCGGTGAATGCCAAGGACGAAGCCGATGCTGACCGGCTCTTCGACGGACTATCCACGGGTGGGAAGACCATCATGCCACTCGGCAAGACATTTTTCTCTCCTCGTTTTGGAATGACGCAAGACAAGTTCGGCGTGAACTGGATGGTCATTGTCGAGCACTGAGAAATATTCACCAACGGAGGAAAACGACGATGGCCGGTGATTTCGTGATGTCGCGCGTGTTCGATGCACCGCGCGAGCTTATGTGGAAGTGCTTCACCGAACCGGAGCGCATGAAGCAGTGGTGGGGTCCGAAAGGCTTCACCGTCATCGCTTCCAAGATGGATCTGCGGGTCGGTGGGACATATCACTACGGCATGAAGGCACCCGACGGCACGCCGATGTGGGGCAAGTTCGTATTCCGTGAGATTGTCCCGCCCGAGCGCCTGGACTTCATCAACTCGTTTTCCGATGAAAAAGGCGGCACGACGCGCCATCCGGGCCATATGTCGTGGCCGCTCGAGATGCATTCGACATTCACTTTCGAGGAATTACCGGGCGGCAAGACCAAATTCACCGTGCGTTGGGAACCACACAACGCGACAGAAGCCGAGAAGAAAACCTTCGATGCTGGTCGCGACAGCATGCGCATGGGCTGGAGCGGCACCATGGAGCAACTCGAGGCCTATCTCGCAAAAGTCGAGTAACCGAGCGAAAGGAGGACATCATGGCAATCGCCAAGCACAAGATCACGCCGTGCCTGTGGTTCGACACCGAAGCGGAGGAAGCGGCAAAGTTCTATTGCTCGATCTTTAAGGATTCCAAAATCGGCAAAATCAGCCGCTACACCAAGGCCGGGCAGGAGGTCCACCACAAACCGCCGGGGTCGGTCATGGTCGTTGAATTCGAAATCGAGGGACAGACCTTCACGGCCTTAAATGGCGGTCCGAATTTCAAATTTAACGAGGCGGTCTCTTTGCAGGTTCGCTGCGAAACCCAGGCCGAGGTCGATTATTTCTGGAGCAAACTCACCCAGGGTGGTCAGGAAGGACCTTGCGGCTGGCTGAAGGACAAATACGGCCTGTCATGGCAAGTCGTGCCGGCCGCGATACCGAAAATGATGACGGACCCGGATCAGACGAAATCCGAGCGTGTAATGAACGCTTTTCTAAAAATGAAGAAACTCGATATCGCGGCGATTGAACGCGCTTATGAGGGGCGGCCACAATGACAGCCGCTGCAAAAACGGCGCCGTACGGGGAAGCGAGCGTCATTCTCACTCGCGTATTCGAAGCGCCGCGTGCGCTGGTATGGAAGGCGTGGACCGACCCTAAAATGATGGCGCGATGGTTCGGGCCGCGCGGGTTCACCAATCCGGTCTGCGAGCTCGACGTGCGAGTAGGCGGGAGCTTACGCATCGTGATGCGCGGGCCGGACGGCAACGACTATCCGATGAAAGGTATATTCCGCGAGGTTTTAAAACCCGAACGGCTGGTGTTTACCAACATCGCAATCGACAAAGCGGGCAAGCATCTTCTCGAGGGCGAGACCACAGTCACTTTCGCCGAGAGCAACAACAAGACCACACTTGTCGTCCGAACTCATGCGGTCGGTCTTGTTCCGATGGCTCCGCAAATGCTCGCCGGTATGGAGGCGGGCTGGACGCAGAGCATCGACAAACTGGAACAACTGGTCACCGCCTCGGGGTGACGGGTCACCGCTCAGACCAGCATCCACGTGATCCAGGCCAGGAGCGCCGCGATCACCCAAAGAGCTATCGCTGTCCACCGATTGCGTCGCGCTTCTGCCGCACCAATGGCAGAAACGGTTTCCGGAGAAAGCACCAATCCATCGCGAGTAATATCGTCCAGCTGGTCGAGCAGTGTCCCCGCGCGCGTGAGCAAGCTGGGAACCTGTCCCAGGAAGCGGCCAATCTCGCCGGCGCCTTCGACTGCGTCCTCAAGCCGGCCGACCGGCCCCAGATTGCGCGCGATCCATTCGCGCACCACAGGGTCGGCCGTGCTCCACATATCGAGCTTGGGATCAAGTGAACGGGCGACGCCTTCCACGACCACCATCGTCTTTTGCAGAAGAAGCAATTCCGGACGCGTACGCATGTCGAACAGGCCAGTCACCTCGAACAGCAGCATCAAGAGCTTCGCCATCGAAATATCTTCGGCAGTGCGATTGTGAATCGGCTCACCGATGGCGCGGATTGCCTGGGCGAAGCTCTCAACAGAATGCTGCCGCGGAACGTAACCTGCGTCGAAATGGACTTGTGCTGTTCGCTGGTAATCGCGGGTAATGAAGCCGAACAGGATCTCGGCGAGAAAGCGCCGCTCTTTCGGCCCTAACCGTCCCATGATGCCGAAGTCCACGGCCACCAGCCTACCTTCATCATCAACGAATAGATTGCCGGGATGCATGTCGGCGTGAAAAAACCCATCACGCAAAGCATGCCGCAGAAAACTCTGGATCACGTTTTGGCCGAGGTCCGGCAGATCGAAGCCTTTCGCTTGCAACGCTCCGTGGTCGCTGAGGCGAATGCCGTCGATCCATTCAAGAGTCAGCACTTCACGCGCGGTGCGGTCCCAGTCGACTGTTGGCACGCGAAAGCCAGAATCCTCGCGGGTGTTCTGCGCCATCTCCGAAGCGGCCGCCGCCTCCAGACGGAAGTCCATTTCGATTGCGACTGAACGGGTGAGGGTGGATACGACCTCAATCAAGCGAAGCCGCCGCGCTTCCGCCGAGAATGCCTCCGCCTTGCGCGCTGCGAAGAAGAAAGCATCAAGATCGGATTTGAAGCGGCGTTCGATACCGGGCCGAAGGATTTTCACCGCCACCGGCTTGCGCGCGCCGTTAGTCTCGATCTCGGCACAATGCACTTGCGCAATAGAAGCCGCGGCGACTGCCGGCCCGAAGCTGGCGTAGACCGCAGAAAGTGGCTTGCCAAAGGCGGCGGCAATGGCCGCCTCTGCCTCGCCCTGCGGAAACGGCGCCATTTTGTCCTGAAGGCTTTCCAGATCGCGTGCGATCGCCGGGCCGACCACGTCCGGCCGCGTCGCAAGAAATTGACCAAGCTTGACGTAAGTGGGGCCAAGCTGGGTAAGGGCAGCGGCCAGCCGGCTTTCGCCGCTTTTTGTGCTTGGCCGCTCCAAGAGGCGGGCGATCGCAATGGCCGTCTTGGCCGGCAACGGTAAAGGCCGCGTATCAACCAACGCGAATACGCCCTCGCGCGCAAACACGAAGCCGGCGCGGGCAAGGCGGAGCAAATGAGAAATAGCAGCGATCACAAGCGCCAGCCTGAGTGCAGGGCCACTACACCGCCGGTCATCGGCGAAAACGAAACCCGCCGAAAGCCGGCAGCTTCGATCATTTGGGCAAAATCCTTCGGCTTTGGAAATTTGCGAATCGATTCGACGAGATACTGATAAGCCTCGCGGTCGCCGGTCACGACTTCTCCAACGCGCGGAATGACCTGAAAGGAATAGAGTTCGTAGAGCGCATCGAGACCGGGTACGTCGACTGAAGAAAATTCAAGGCACAGGAACCGGCCGCCAATCTTAAGGACGCGATATGCCTCATCCAGAGCGCGTCCGATGCGCGGCACGTTGCGGATGCCGAAGGCTAGGGTCACGCAATCGAAGCTGCGATCGGAGTAAGCAAGTTTCTCGGCATTGCCTTGCTCGAAGGTGACCACACCGTCGAGCCCGCGCTCGCCCGCGCGTTTGCGGCCCACGCCAAGCATATCGGGGTTGATGTCACACACGATGACGCGAGTACCGACGCCACCGCCTTGCGCAATACGGAAGGCGACGTCGCCGGTACCGCCGGCCAGATCGAGCACGGTAAATTCGCGGCTGCTTTTCGGCGGGTTTACCGCCGTCACCAAGGCATCCTTCCATGCCCGATGCAGCCCGCCGGACATCAGATCGTTCATCAAGTCGTAACGCCGCGCGACCGAATGGAAAACGTCGTCTACCCGCTCTTGCTTGTCACCGAGCGATACGGTCTCGTAGCCGAAATGGGTCTGTTCGTTGCCGCGGGGCATGGCCAATAGTCCTTGTCCGGCAGGACCATAGCGCGGGTGACGTGAGGGCGCTATGTGTCAGCGCGGGAGCGGTTAATCAATGCCCGAATTGCCAGAAGTCGAAACCGTGCGCCGCGGCCTGGCGCCCGTCATGGAAGGGCAAAGCTTTGCGAAGGTCGAAGTACGGCGTGGCGACCTGCGCTGGCCGTTGCCCAGGGGCTTTGCTCAGACGCTGCATGGCAAGACGGTTGAGGGGCTGGGCCGCCGCGCGAAGTATCTGTTGGCGGACCTTTCCTCCGGCGACGTGTTGCTGATGCATCTCGGGATGTCAGGTTCATTTCGCGTCGGTAGGGACAGCGCGCCCGGCAAGTATTATCACGAGCGTTCCAAAAGCACCGCGCACGATCATGTCGTTTTTCACATGTCGAACGGCGCAACGGTCACGTTCAACGATCCGCGCCGCTTCGGCTCGATGAAGCTTGTGTCACGTGCCAAACTCGAGAACGAGCCGCTGCTGCGTGCGCTTGGCCCGGAACCATTAGGAAACGAATTCGACGCGGCGATGTTGGCGAAAGCCTGCGCGGGCAAGAAAACATCTCTGAAGGCTGCGCTGAGCGACCAGCGCGTTGTTGCAGGCCTCGGCAACATCTACGTCTGCGAGGCACTGTTTCGTGCGCGGCTGTCGCCCAAACGGCGCGCCTCCACTATTGCGGACCGCCACGGCAATCCGAACGAGCGCGCCGAAAAACTGGTTGATGCCATCAAGGCGGTGCTTATGGATGCAATCGAAGCTGGTGGTTCGTCCCTGCGCGATCATCGACGTGCCGACGGCTCGCTTGGCGATTTCCAGCACAATTTCAAGGTCTATGATCGCGAGGGCCAGCCTTGCCCGGACTGCAAAGGCAAGATCAAACGCATTGTGCAAGTTGGCCGTTCGACCTTCTATTGCCCGTCATGCCAGAAGTAGGCCACGTTACGTCGCCTGAACGCCGACGGGGTTGTTGATATGCGCAAATGTGCCCTGGTTGCCCTGACGCTCGCCACGATGGCGGCTTCCGCTCCGGCCGCAGATTATCCCGATCATCCGATCCGTTTCATCGTTCCGCAAGCCGCGGGAAGCGCGACCGATACTGTCGCTCGTATTCTCGCTGCCGAACTCTCGAAGCAATTCGGTCAGCAGGTGATCGTCGACGATCGCCCGGGTGGCGCGCTCACCATAGGCCTCGACCTGGTCGCAAAGTCGGCGCCCGATGGCTACACCATTGGCATGGGGCCGATTGGCGCACTCGCCATCACCCGGCACATGGTCGCGAAGCTGCCCTATAACATCGAACGCGACTTTCAACCGATTGCATTGGTCGCGCGCGGACACTTGTTGCTTGCGGTCTCGCCGAAATTGCCGATCCATTCGGTGAAGGAGCTGGTCGACTACGCGAAGAAGAACCCGGGCAAGCTCACGAACGCTTCATCCAGCAATGGTTCGCCCGGTCATGTCGGCGGCGAATTGTTCAAATACATGACCGAAACCGAAATCGTGCACGTGCCGTACCGTGGCGGCGCGCCGGCAATCACCGATCTGATTGCGGGGCACGTTGACCTCATGTTCGAGAGTCTGCAATCGATCGCGCCCTTCGCGCGCGACGGCAAGGTGCGTGCACTTGGCGTCAGCGGGGCTGCGCGGTCACCTGCGTTTCCGGAGTTGCCGACGATTGCCGAAGCCGGCGTGCCCGGATATCTGGCGCCGACCTGGACAGGTGTGATCGCTCCAGCCGGAGTGCCGCGGCCCATCGTTGATAAGCTCAACGCGGCGATCAACAAAGCGCTTGAGTCAGAGGCGTTCAAGGAGAAGTTTGCCAAGATCGGCGACGAGCCAGCCGGTGGAACGCCGGAGGAATTCGCTGCAACCATCAAGGCCGATTCCGCCAAATGGGGCGACGTCGTGCGTCGCTCCGGCGCAAAACTCGACTGAGCCAGGGATTAAGTCATGACCTATCAGAACATAATTGTCGAAACGCAAGGTCGGGTGGGCATCATCCGCCTCAACCGTCCGCAAGCGCTCAATGCTCTCAACAAAGCACTGATTGCCGAACTCACACAGGCGATCGAGATGTTTGACGCCGACGAAAAGATCGGTTGCATGCTCATCACCGGCAGCGACAAGGCTTTCGCTGCGGGAGCCGACATCAAGGAAATGGTAGATAAGCCATTTATCGAGGCCTATCTCGGCGATTTCGTTTCAAACTGGAATGCTGCGGCCCATGCTCGCAAGCCTATCGTTGCTGCCGTAGCTGGTTTTGCGCTGGGCGGCGGCTGCGAGCTGGCGATGCAATGTGACATCGTCGTCGCTGCCGATACCGCCAGGTTCGGCCAGCCTGAGATCAAGCTTGGCGTCATTCCGGGCATCGGCGGCACACAGCGGCTTGCGCATGCAGTTGGCAAGGCCAAGGCCATGGACTTGATCTTAACCGGACGGATGATGGATTCGGCAGAGGCCGAAAGGTCCGGTCTGGTGGCGCGCGTCGTTCCGGCCGCTCACCTGATGGACGAAGCCATGAAGGTTGCTGAGACTATCGCCAATATGTCGCTGCCGTCAGTCTTGGCGGGCAAGGAAGCCGTCAACCGTGCATTCGAAAGCGGGCTCTCGGAAGGCATGGCCTTCGAACGGCGCATTTTTCACTCGTTGTTTGCGACTGAAGATCAGAAGGAAGGCATGAAAGCCTTCATCGAAAAACGTGCGCCGAAATGGAAAAACAAATAGCTATTTACGGACGCAAATAACGCGAACGATTGCCGCCTTCGCATCGTCACCGTCCGCTGCAGGTACGACGTTCTGCGCGATCAGGAAGTCGCGGATGGTCTCCGCGGTAATGAGACGCACCGGCGGTGCAGCTGGCTCGGTACTCGCGAGCATGAAATTTTGCATCGCCATCATGCCGAGGAAATGTCCTTGTGCGTCGAGCGCGGCAGCGCCGGAAAAACCTGCCATCGGTACCGGTTGACGCAATTCAATCGCATTGCCTTCGGCAAGCCGCGCCTTGATCTCGGTGAGCTTCTTGGCGCCGTTTTGCTCTTTCGGATCCGGGATGCCGATTAGGGTCAAGTCGCCTCTTGTCGGTGCAGCAGGGCCAAGCGTGACTGGCGAGAGCTTGCGCGGGCCGTATACGCGCAGCAGGGCCAGACCGGCATCCTTGTCTTCGGCGATACGGTCAGCATCGCCAAGACCAGCGGCGATAATGACCTGGCACCCCGACGCAAGCCTGCGGTGGGTGATGATGTGGCCACGCGCACTTACGACCAGGCCGTTGCCATATTCGACCGAAGTTGCCATGGCAGCGAACGGCGAACTGCGTTCGGGGAAAGGCGAGAAAGCGCTCACCATCGCTGCCGTCACGGGCGCGACAATGGTTTCCATCATTTGGTCAAACAGCAGCCTGAAGCCGCGGATTTCGCCGTCGCGCGCGTATGCGCGCACGGAGAATTTCTTCAGCCCCTGCATGCCGCTGATAAAAAAACCGTCGTCGCGCAGTGCGCTAGATTCGATTTTGCGGCTGGCCGGTTCCTTCTTCTCTTGCTCGAACAGCGCAGCGAGCTTGATGCCGGTATCCTTGATCCGGAAGGTTTCGACCTGCACTTCGCCGTGCGCGGCCGACCAGCGTGTTCCGCGCGCAGCGTCGCGCACTTGCGGCACTAGTTTCAATGGCAGGCCGAGCCGCACACCCGTCGATGGATCGGTCACAATGGTCCAGCCGAATTCGTCTTCATGGTTTTTGGCAGCGGTGAGCAGATTGGCGCGCTCGGTGGGCGAAAGGACACCTGTGATCTTTGACCTCGCGCGCTTCTGGAAGTTTTTGATGGCGGAAAGAAAGGCGTCTTCACCGCCGACCGAACCGGTATAGTCACCTGACCACAAGAGTGCCGCCTGGATTTTCAGACGCTCGGTGTCAGAAAGAGCTGCGGATATTCCCGCGGCCGGCTCAGCCTCGATAGCCTCGGTTTTTAACGCTGCAGTTTTTGCGGCGACGGTCGCCGGCGCGGCAATCTTCGGCGCCGCATGTTTGCGAACGTGGGTCGATTTTGCTCTCTCAGGCGGCTGAGCAGGCTTTGGCATGATTCCAGACGAATCCTGCGCCAGCGCTGGAACGGCGCCGAGCAGAAGCGCAAGTATTACGGCCAGCCCACCCAAACGCATCGTATTGACGACGCCCCAGTCATATTTTTGTGGGGAATCTTAGCTGAAGGAGGTGAGCGCGCAAGGCGGGCTGGGGACTTCTGTGCAGCAGAGTTACCGGGCCACGTAACATTTTGCCTCCGCATGACGCTTTTCGAAGCCCGGTTCGCGCTTTTACCGTCATGCGGTAAGTTAACCTTGATGCTCGACGCCAAAGAACTCGAACGCTATGCCCGCCACATCGTGCTGCGCGAAGTGGGAGGTCCGGGCCAAGCCAAGCTCAAGACCGCGCGCGTTCTGGTCGTCGGTGCCGGTGGGCTCGGGGCGCCGGTGCTGCTCTATCTTGCAGCCGCTGGAGTCGGCACGATCGGCATCGTCGACGACGACGACGTGTCGCTATCGAATTTGCAACGACAGGTGATCTTCGCAACCAATGACATTGGCAAGCCAAAGGTCGAGCGCGCCGGCGATGCAGTAAAGAATCTCAATCCGCATGTGAACGTCGAAACACATCATGTGCGGCTGACTGCAGCCAATGCACTCGATCTGATCTCGCGATACGACATCGTGGCCGACGGTTCCGACAATTTCGCCACGCGCTACCTTGTCTCCGATGCTTGCTACTTTGCCAAAAAGCCTCTCGTCACCGCCGCGGTTGGCACCTTCGACGGATCACTCACGTCGATCCGTGCTCACGAAAAAAGCGCCGACGGCACCCGTAATCCGACCTATCGATGCCTGTTTCCCGAGCCGCCGCCGGCCGGCACCGTGCCCGCCTGTGCGGAAGCCGGCATCCTCGGCGCATTGCCGGGAGTTCTCGGCTCGCTGATGGCGCTTGAAATCATCCGCGAGATCGTCGGTTTTGGCGAGGGCCTCGTGGGGCGACTTCTTATGGTCGATGCCCGCTCGATGCGGTTCGAGACGCTGACCTATGCTTGGGATTCCGGCAATCCGTTGTCGGGCGAGGCCCCGACAATCAAGGATTTGTCGGTCCATAAATGATGTGTCGGTCTGACTGGCGTGAATTTCCTTAACCCGTGCTCCTCGATGGAGGATGTCATGCGGGCTTTTTCTTACAGCATCGAAGGCAGGACCCGATCCGGCGGGCGATGGCCGTCGATGAAAGTCTTGATGTTGATAATGACTTTCTCGCCCATATCGATACGGCCTTCGATCGTCGCCGATCCCGTGTGCGGCAGCAGGACGACCTTGCCAGCGCGCGCGAGTTTAACCAGTTTTGGATTGACCGCCGGCTCATGCTCGAACACGTCAAGCCCCGCGCCGGCGATCTCACCGGACTCGATCAAGCGAGCGAGGGCGTTCTCGTCAATAACCTCGCCGCGCGATGTATTGACGATGAAGGCTTCCGGCCGGAGCATCTTGAGCCGCCGTGCCGAAAGCAAATGATATGTCGCCGGAGTGTGCGGACAGTTGACCGACACAATGTCCATGCGAGCGAGCATCTGGTCGAGGCTCTCCCAGTAGGTAGCGTCGAGTTCCTCCTCGATCTTGGGCGCCACCCGCCGTCGATTGTGATAATGGATCTGCAAGCCGAATGCGCGCGCCCGGCGCGCGACAGCCTGGCCAATTCGCCCCATGCCAATAATGCCGAGGCGCTTGCCCCAAATGCGGTGGCCGAGCATCCAAGTCGGGGACCACCCGTCCCAGTCCTTCTCCGCAGTCAGGACATGGGAGCCTTCCACCAGCCGGCGCGGCACAGCCAGGATCAGCGCCATTGTCATATCGGCGGTATCTTCGGTGAGAACGCCAGGCGTATTGGTGACGGTAATACCGCGCTGAACCGCGGTAGCGACATCTATATTGTCGACGCCGTTGCCGAAATTCGCGATGAGTTTGAGCTGTTCGCCCGATTTGCTGAGGACCGAGGCATCGATCCGGTCAGTGACGGTGGGCACCAGGACGTCGGCGGTCTTCACCGCCTCGGCAAGCTGACTTTGAGTCATCGGCTTGTCGTCCGGGTTGAACCGGGTGTCGAAAAGTTCCCGCATTCGCAGCTCGATGGAATCGGGCAGCTTACGCGTCACAATGACCAGCGGCTTCTTGCTTTTCGCCATCTGCTCTCAACTGCGGAAATTGGCGGGATACCGCCAGGAAGCACCGATTTAGCCCTCATTAACCGGGCTCGCCCACACTGCGCGTTAGGCGAAATCCGTTCTTTTTTCCTACCAGATGGCAGTGACAACACAAAGCTTCCGGACCACGCTCCGCGGCCTCGTACTGGCAGCCAGCATTGTGGCGGTGCAACCGGCTCCCGCCCGGTCAGCCGGTGATGTTGTTGCCACTGGCTCAGTAAGCGGCCTTCCGATCCCACGGTTCGTGAGCCTCAAGTCGGACCGGGTCAATACGCGGTCGGGGCCCAACAAGGACCAGGACATACGCTGGGTCTATACCCATGCGGGCATGCCGGTAGAAATCACCGCAGAGTTTGAGAACTGGCGCCGAGTCCGCGACTGGGAGGGCGCCGAAGGCTGGGTCTATCATTCGCTGTTGTCGGGCAAGCGGATGGCCGTGGTGGTGCCGAAAACGAAAGACGAGCTGGTCCCCCTTTATGAAAGCGCGGATATTGAATCGGCGGTGGCGGCTCGCCTCCAATCCGGCGTGCTCGGCGCAATCAAGTCCTGCAACGGCGCATGGTGTCAATTCAGCGGCAAAGGCTTCGATGGCTATGTGCGCCAGGAGCGTCTGTGGGGCGCCTATCCGAACGAGAAAGTGGAGTAATTCCCGCCAAAGCAAAATGCCCGGCACTAGGCCGGGCACGAATAACAGCTTGGCATTTAGCGATTAAAGAGCGCGATCAGCTCTTTCGTCGCAGCCGGACGACAACATCAACGCGCGCAATCTCGAAGCCTTCCGGCGGCGTCGGAGTTTTCCCGACGGTCACTTCCGCATCGGGAATATCAAACACTTCATCCTCACCCTCGACAA
>Ga0326726_10005678_pt1 | contig 11281 bp, 8 predicted proteins | sample MHFenrmetagenome_2_FD_207603 | JGI IMG/M metagenome (GOLD analysis project Ga0326726, IMG submission 207603) | Lab enriched peat soil microbial communities from Michigan Hollow, Ithaca, NY, United States - MHF15MN | ecosystem: Environmental > Terrestrial > Soil > Wetlands > Peat | place: USA...
ATGGTTGAAGTAATAACGCCGCCGACCATGGGTGCGGCAATCCGCTTCATCACGTCGGCACCGGTTCCATGGCTGAACATGATCGGGATGAGACCCGCAAGAATGACACTCACCGTCATGATCTTGGGACGAATTCTCTTCACGGCACCATACATGACGGCCTCTTTCAAGTTGAGCACACTGTTCAGTTTCCCCTCTTTCTTCCATTTCTCATAGGCAAGGTCGAGATAGAGGAGCATCACCACGCCCGTTTCCGCGTCGAGCCCCGCAAGGGCGATGATACCGACCCATACAGCGATACTCATGTTGTAATTAAGCAGATAGAGAAGCCAGAAGGAACCGACGAGGGAAAAGGGAACGGCAAGAAGGACAATCACCGTTTTCGTAACCGACTTTGTATTAAAGTAAAGAAGGACAAAGATAATAAAAAGCGTGAGCGGAATGACGAGCTTCAACCTCTCATGGGTCTTAACCATGTATTCATATTCGCCACTCCAGGAAAGACGATAGCCTTCGGGGATCTTCAGAGAGGCCACTTTCTTTCGGGCTTCATCAACATAACCGCCGATATCCCCACCCGAGTAATCGATATAGACATAGGCGGTCAAAAGCCCTTCCTCACTCTTTATCGCTGTCGGCCCCTTGACTATCCTGATATCCGCAAGTTCACCCAAAGGTATCTGGAGAGGACCTGATGAGCCTGACATGCCTGCTGCCGATGCGGCAACAGGACGGTTCACTGTCATCACCGGTACAAATACACGTCTGAGCTTTTCCACGTCATTGCGCAATTCCCTTGAGTACCGGACGTTGACCGGGTAGCGCGCCCTTCCCTCAACCGTTGTAGTCAGGTTCATCCCCCCGATGGCCGCCTGGATCACTTCCCCAACATCATCCACGGTCAGGCCATAACGTGCTATCTCATCCTTCTTGACGGCTATATCCAGAAAGTATCCGGTAGTAACCCTCTCCGCATAGACACTGCGCGTTCCCGGAATATCCTTGATTTGTTGCTCCAATGCAATTCCTATCTTCTCTATCTCCTCAAGGTTCGGTCCCAGAATCTTGATCCCCACAGGCGTCCTGATCCCCGTGGCGAGCATGTCAATGCGCGCCTTGATCGGCATGGTAAAGGAATTCGAAACACCCGGTATTGATAAAGCGTCATTCATCTCATCCTTGAGTTTTTCCACGGTCATACCTTCACGCCACTGAGATTCAGGCTTCAGGTTGATCACCGTCTCGAACATTTCCAGTGGAGCCGGATCGGTTGCAGTCTCGGCGCGCCCGGCCTTCCCAAAGACCTGGGCGACTTCCGGGATTTTTTTCAAGATCCTGTCCTGTATCTGCAACAATTTTGAGACTTCTGAAATTGATGCCCCGGGCATGGTCACCGGCATGTAGAAGAGGGTTCCTTCGTAGAGAGGGGGCATGAATTCCGAACCCAGCTTCATAAAGGGATAAACAGTCAGCACCAGGATGACAGCGGCAACAATGATAACCGTCCTTCTGAATCTGAGGGCAAGCCCAGCAATGGGTTCATAGAGTTTGTGCAGGATAATGCTGATGGGATTTTTTTCTTCAGGTCTGATCTTCCCCCGGATGAACAATGTCATCAAAACCGGAGTCAGTGTAATAGCAAGGAATGACGAGAAGAGCATGGCAAATGTTTTCGTATAGGCCAGCGGCTTGAACAGTCTCCCTGCCTGCGCCTGCAGTGTGAACACGGGAAGAAATCCCACCGTGATCACCAGGAGTGAAAAGAAAAGAGAAGGGCCAACCTCCTTGGCCGCCTCGATAATCACATCCACCCTATTTCCCGGCCTGCCCTCCGCTTCCCATTCTTCCAGCTTCTTGTGGGAATTTTCCACCATGATGATGGCTGCATCGACCATGGCGCCAATGGCAATGGCAATACCGCTGAGACTCATGATATTGGACGTGACACCCAGATAGAACATGCAAATAAACGATATGATGATGGCAACAGGCAGGGTAAGGATCACGACCAGAGCACTGGGCAAGTGAAACAGGAAGATGAGACAGACAACGCTGACAGCAAGGGCCAGCTTTATGATCTCATCTTTCAGGGTGTCGATAGAGCGCTTGATCAGGTCTGAACGGTCATAGGTAGTGACAATATTCACACCTTTAGGGAGGCTCGGCGCGATGTCTTGTTGTATCTTTACCTTGACCCGCTCAATGACATTAAGGACATTCTCGCCAAAGCGGACGACAACAATACCACCGGCAACCTCTCCCCTGCCGTCCAGTTCTGTCATTCCCCTCCTGATTTCCGGCCCGAACTGAACACGGGCTACATCCTTCAAAAAGATTGGTGTTCCCGCATTGTTCGTACCCAGGGAAACATCTCCCAGGTCTTTGAGGTTTTTGATGTAACCCCTGCCTCTTACCATGTATTCCACGCCGGACATCTCCAGCACCCTGCCCTCCACGTCCCGGTTGCTTTTCCGGATCACTTCCATTACTTTTGTGATCGGAATATTGAAGGCAAGAAGGCGGTTGGGGTCGATGGTCACTTGATACTGTTTCACAAACCCGCCGACACTCGCGACCTGTGAAACGCCAGGAACACTTTCCAGCCCCAGTTTGATGTTATAGTCCTGGATGGAGCGGAGTTCGGAGAGATCATGCCCGCCCGTCTCATCAACGACGGCATAGGTAAATCCCCATCCCAGGCTTGTCGCATCGGGGCCGAGGACGGGGTTTACGTCGGCAGGTATCTTGTTTTTTACGGCCTGAAGGTACTCCAGCACCCGGCTTCTCGCCCAGTATATGTTCGTGCCCTCTTTGAAAATGACATAGATGAATGAACTGCCGAGATAGGAAAACCCTCTGACCGCCTGAACCTGCGGGGCTGCAAGGAGGGTGGAGGATATGGGGTAGGTGATCTGATCTTCCACCAGGTCGGGGCTCCGTCCTGTCCATTCGGTGTATATAATGACCTGGGTATCGCTTAAATCGGGGATGGCGTCGAGCGGCGTATTCTTCAGTGCCCAGTAACCCCAGGCAAGGGAAATGAACATCATCAGAAAAATGATAAATTTATTGTGGGCACTGTATTCGATGATTTTGGCGATCATAGGATGATTTTCAGTTTCGGTTATGGCTTGCGCAGTGGTTTGATTCCTTTGAGCTGGGCTTCAGAGTCAATGAGGAAATTTGCTGATGACGCTACTTTTTCGCCGGCTTTCAGGCCCTGCAGAACTTCCACAGTATCGTCCGTTCTGAGACCAAGCCGCACTTCCCTGGGTTCAAATTTTCCTTCTCCGCGGTCCACATAAACCACCTGCTCCTTGCCGGTGTCAATAACCGCCGATTCTGGTATGACAAGCCTCTTGCCCAGGTTGACCCTGATTTCCACATCCGTGTACATCTGGGGTTTTAACTGGCCACCCGGATTGGGCATTGTCAGGCGGACCTTCGCTGTTCTGGTGTCTGCTGAGATGGTAGGGTAGATGTAATCAATCTTTGCCGACATCTCCTTGCCCGGAAAGTAAGCGAGAGTGATCCGAGCCTGCTGGCCCATCCTGACGAAGGGCAGCTCATACTCATAAACATCGGCAATGATCCAGAGGATGGAGAGATCGGCTATGTCAAAGAGCTTCTCTCCCGGCATGACCTTCATTCCCTGGACGGCCATCTTCTGTATGACGAATCCACTGACAGGGCTATACAGGGTCAATGTCCGGACAGGTTGGCCCGTCTGTTCTATCTTCTTTATCTGAACTTCGGAGATATCCCAGAGAAGCAGCCGCTCCTTGGCTGCATCCAGTGCGGCATTAGAATCTTTTGCTATCATGCGGCCGAGTACATCATCCCTATTGTCATCACCCGGCTGTTTTACCCACCTTAATACACTCAGAAATTCCTTCTGCGTTGCCAAAAGTTCAGGCGAGTATATCTCCGCCAAGGGTTCACCTTTCTTAACATAGCGCCCCGTGTAATCCACAAAGAGCTTCTCAATCCAGCCCTCGATCTTCGTATTAACAGTCGCCAGCTTCTTTTCATCGGCCTCGATCCGTCCCACCGTCCGGATGACCTTCTGCAGGGGCTTCATGGCAACCTTTACCGTCTTTACTCCGATGAGCTGCTGCTGCTCCTGGGAAATCTCAACCTGGGGACCCTCTTCAGCCGCCTCTTCCTGCGGAGCCGGTTGCACCACCTGAGATTTGATTGCTCCAGATTTTTCTGCTGCCGCCGGGGGTTGAGCCGTGTGGCCGGCATGGCCCTGAGCCAACACCGACGTTGAAATGATGTTTCCCAATAGAAATACACTTCCTATGACACTGATGAACAATAACACCATGGGGGGATATCGCTCTTTCACTTCTCACCTCCAGTTGTCGATGCCAGACCTTCCGCAATCGCATGGAGTCTCGCAATGGCCTTTTCCCTTTCCACAAACTGGCCCCAGTAAAGGATTTCATAATCAAGCAGGGTTTTCAGCCTGGAAATAACGACTATCGCCTCAGTCCTCCCTGTGGCATATCCTGTCAGGGCTGAGTCAACATCCTGAGAATTTTTCGGGATCAAACCGTTCTTGTAAAGGTCCATGAGCTTTTCCGATGACTTGAGCATGGAAAAATTATCCTGGATGGCTGCTGCTATCATCAGTTTCACTGCCTCCAGCTCCTGCTTTGCCTGAGCGAGAGATGCCTTCGCCTCCATCAATGCCGGCTCCTGTTTCGTCTTGAAGTACAAGGGAATGTTTATCGTCGCTATCGCGCTCCACATGTCCACAAAGTCACCGGACCGGTTGAAATAGGTGGCGGCGATATTGAAGTCCGGATAATACTCCTTCCGGGCCATCAAAACTTTGGTGTCCGCCGCTTCGATCATTTTTGTTCTCGCCTTGATCTCCGGCGAGTTTTTTTCGGCCATCTGAAGGGCTTCATCAACTGTAATTATAAACGGCTGGAAGACTGGCTCTATCGGCCTCCCCATGGATAGCCTCTTTTGCCTGCCTATCGTGGCACGGAGCATGGCTTCCTGAGATTGTATCTTCTGTTTGAACATTTCTTCTTTTTCAAGAAGCATATATTTCTCTGTCTGCGCCATGAGGACCTCCTGTTGCATTGCTCTTCCGGATGCGTAACGGGCTAGGGCAAGGTCTTCTATCCTGACAAACAGATCCCGCTTGTCTTTTAAAAGATCTATATTTTTGTAGGCGAGAAAGAGATCGTAATAGAGTTCTTTGACCCGCGCCGTCGTCCTGAGCTTCAGGAGTTCATGCATGGCTTCTATGCTCTCGGCATCCCGCGCTGCCATTTCCCCTTTCAGTGCACGCTTGCCGGGGAAGAGAAACTGCTGCGATGCCGAAAACATCCACTGGGAATTCGGTTCCTCGCCATATGTATACCGCCTAAATCCCTCGTTTTGATAACCGAATGACAACAGAGGATCCGGGAGACTCTTCGATTGGGGAATCCGGTGCTTTGACGCCTCGATCTTCGCCCGGGAAGCCAGAATGTCAGGGTTATTCTTCAGGGCCTCGTCAACAAGATCGGAGAGCTTCAACTCCTGGGCGAAGGAAGAACTTCCCAGGAGAAGAACCGCTATAGTAAGAATAAACTTTCGCAGAGTCTTAACTGACATCCACATTGAGCTTCACCGACTGTGTCTTTCCGGCGTGTGTGATTTTGACATTAACAGTCCAGGCTCCCGACATGGAAAAATCAATAGTCGCCGTGTACCGGCTACCGTTCAATTCAGCTTTCGTCTTGTAATTCATGGCTGGCATCCCGGGCATGGCGGGCATGGAGTATTCGACAGCTACTATAGCATCTGTTACATCGGAGCCGCTGGCATCCTTAATGCTTAATTCCATCTTATTCTGGCCGGTAACCGGAGGATTCTTGTCCATCTTCACGTCAACCGTGTAGTCGCCCGCCTTTTTCATGACCATGTAATCCTTCGCATAGGCCAATCCGAATGTTAAAAACAAAACTAATAAAGTAACTGAGATTCTCTTCATATCTACCTCCCGCTTCTTTTTAATATTTATTTTCTTACACTATCATTTCGAATCGCGATTTAAAACAAATAATTCCACGATGTCATTATTTTACGCTTTCAAGACTTGCAGTTGCTGTTTACTCAGAAATAAAGAAATGCGTAGCTATTCACCATAAGGAATATCCTGATTTATGGCTTCGAAATTCCTTATTATAGACTTCGAATATTCTTATTGATGACTGTTTTTTCAAAAAGCCATCAGCCTCACTACCAGCCTCATGCTGCCAGGAGTTGCTCACGGGGGATGGTGGCTATTTCCAGCCCCGGCATAGCCTCATCCATATCCATTGAGTATCCGAGGCAGAGTAATTGTGATAAATCTTTTCCACTATCATAGGTACAGCATCCCACATTTTGTGGCCAGTTTTTCATTGACATACAACAGCTGCCTTTTCTATACTTTCTTCTCCAAAAAGAAATTCCTTATCAAACATCGGTTGCGTTCCGTGATGCGCAGAGATCCCGGATGACTGAAGCGGGTGTTCGGGCTGAGTACACGAAAGGACGGGCATGAGGATCTACGTGGATGCGGACGGTTTTCCCAGGGCGGCGAAGGAAATCCTGATCCGGGCCGTTCTGCGCCTGCGTGTACCCATGGTCTTCGTGGCCAACAAGCCGGTCCGCTACGACTCGTCGGAGTTGATTTCGAGCCTCGTCGTTCCCGAAGGCCCGGACATCGCCGACGACCGCATTGCCGAACTGGCGGCACCGGGCGATCTGGTGGTTACGGCCGATATTGCCCTAGCGGATCGGGTCGTTGCCAAGGGCGCCTTCGCCCTTAACCCTCGGGGCAAGCTCTACACGGAGGAGAACATCAAGGACCGGCTTGCCATACGTGATCTGCTGAGCGAACTGCGGGATGGCGGCCTGATAACGGGCGGGCCACCGGCCTTCGGCCGGAAAGACCGTCAGGCGTTTGCCGATCAACTGGATCGTTTTCTTATCAAATCATTGATGAATACAGGTCGAAACGTATAATGCTTTGATGGGCTATTTTCTGCCTTTGCAGCTTATGACTGTTTTCCTGAAATCTTGAATTTTAAGATTTCTGTAAATATACAATAGTTCAATTGGTAATCGATAAACGAGAACGTTATTGATATTTTTTCTAAACCTAATTAGAACCTGAAGCCAAAATTTCCAGTACCCCTGACCCCGCTCAAGTTTACATCCTGACCGAACAGATTAGCGGTCAACCATACATATTTAACCTCAACTCCGACAAAAAAATTCCTGCTGATATTATAATTGAGACCACCACCGAGATGCCATCCGAATTCTGTCTTATCGTCGCTGATATGATCATCATGATGATGATTATGATGATCCACTTCAATTCGATCATATACGTAATAGGCGCCTATTCCGCCTATTGCATAAATCTCAAGCCAAACATTAATAGGCACACTTGCCCTCAGAGACACGGTAAAAGGCATCACTTCGATCCTTTCATCTGCGCGAAACGTGAAACCTCCCTGATCTACAACAGTAACGTCTCCTTTTGTCTGGAAGTAACCTATTCCTCCTTCTAGTGCAATATTAGGAGTGAAATAATGTCCAAAAGCGACCTCAGTATTAAACCCCGTATCATATCCACTCAGGTCGTTAGACGTAGGTGTATAAAAACCTAGTTTCCCCACCACATAATTGTTTGGATTAGCATTAGCTCCCAGTGCAGGCGCCACACCTGTTACCAATATGAATAAGCCAGTCAGCAAAACCCACCAACACCTCTTCATCTTTTTCCTCCTATTCATTCCATCTTGCGTCTCAATGTACGACTTACTTGCGGACGTATGCATTACTTTGGCTACTTCGCGGTATATCCGCGTGCATCGAGGCACGCACCCAACAAGATTCCGGACAAGGCGGCCAACATAATCATGAAGGCAACGCACTTAATTGTATTTTGAATATTTATCATATTATTTTAGCGGGGACAATTTCATTTTCATCGCAGGTTTTTGGAGAAGCTAAGTCCGGCGGCAATAAATTTGTGAGCAGGTATTTCTTTCTATAAACAATTGATATCCTGCTGGTAAAATCAGGGTCGTGTATAAGCCGGTTCTTTGGGGGGGAGTGTAAATCAGGAATCGTGATCGAATACATATCCCACGGAGCGCAGACTTCGGAAGAACGCTGGTTTGCGGGGATTGTCCTCGAAGTACCTCCTTAATCGTACGATGAAATTATCCACAGTTCTCGTTGACGTGCTTCCTGTGTAGCCCCATCCGATTTCCAGAAGTTCACCCCTCGAGAGGGGTTTCCCGCGATTTGCAATAAAGAGCTTGAGGAGCTTCACTTCCTGCTCCGTCAGTGTTACCCGGCCCAATCGGCAGTTGGCCGTAAACGTAACGAAGTCGATCGTGTTACCGGCAAAGGTGTACACGGACCCCTCTGGAAGACAGCCCGCAGGCGACTCTCCTTCGCTCCATGCCGCCCGCGTGACAAGCCGGTCAACCCGGAGCAGGAACTCTTCAAGGTTGAAGGGCTTTGATAGATAATCGTCCACACCGTAGGAAAGTCCTTTCACCCGATACTCATGCTCGCTCTTGGCCGAGAGTATGAGGATGGGAAGCCGTTCGTCCTCAAGGCGGATACTGCGAAGCACAGATAAGCCGTCGATACGGGGCAGCATGATGTCCAGGACGATCAGGTCCGGTTTCCATTCCCGCCACTCCCTGAGGCCGGCGGGACCGTCAGCAGCTATTAAGACGTCATAGCCCTTGAGGGAGAGATTTAATTTCAGGCCCTCCGCGATATGACTGTCATCTTCAATGATCAGGATTTTTTTCTTCCCGCTGACCCCTGTCATCCTTCGACCTCACCCCGCATTGGCAACGTTAAGGCAAATACGGAGCCCTTTCCCTTTCCTTCACTTTCTGCCGTCACTTCTCCCTTATGAATTCGCGCAATCTGCCGGGCCATATACAGTCCCAGGCCACTCCCATTCGCCGTATCATCCGCCTGGCCCACCCGGTAAAACATCCTGAATATCTTTTTCGTTTCCGATTTTTCAATGCCGATGCCGTTGTCTTCAAACCTGATCTGCAATCCCTTCTTCCGGGGAATGAAACGCACGTCCACACTGGGGTTGTCGGATTCATTGTATTTCACCGCGTTTGTCATGATGTTCATCAGAAACATTTCAAATAGTTGTGGATTGACCGGATAGTGCAGCGGTTTACCCGCAAGGTTGTGTATCTTGAATTCACAATTCCGGAAGAGGTCGGCATTGTTCCCATAGAACTTCTGAACGGCATTCACCAGATCCATTATGACAAATTCCTTCCAGTGGTTGCCGCTCTCGATTCTAGCAAGATCCAGGATCCGGTTGATATTCTTCAGAAGACGCTCTACATCCTGGATCATGTAGCCGACATACTTGATCTGTTCTGAACGGGGAAGGTCGTATTTCGTAAACGTGTCAAGGTAGAGCTTCAAAGACGTCACCGGCGTCTTCAGTTCATGCGTAAAGTTGTTGATGAAGTTTCTCTGAAGACGGTAGAGTTGCCAGGTTTTCTGGTTGTACACAAAGATGACAAAGACCCCAATCAGTATAATGCCTACCAGAATTGAGAGGACAAGGACAACTACCCATGTATTGACCTCGAAAAACTGGTTGGGATCGAGATTGTAATTTTTGATAATTGAGGCCAACCCGGTGCTGACTCCGATATACCAATATACATAGAGGACAAGGGACGCAGCCAAAGCCACGATGGAGAAAATAAAGATAAAAACAGGATGATAAAACCATTTGAATCTGTTCATTTGTCAAACACCAAGCAGGCTTGTGATTATATCTTGGCAGTATAAGTATACCATGACATATCTTGTGTCAACGGACAAATATACTAACCTAATTCCTCCTGTGATCCGCTATGTAAAAGTTTTGTAAAACCCCCCGAAAGGCCTTTTATTCCCTTTCATTTTCCTCTAAATAAGCGCAGGTACATCGCACACGTGATTCTTGAATGGAAAGGAACAGGAGACATATGACGAAATCACAACCGGTACACCACAAAGGAAAACACGCGAAGATATTGCTCAGCAGTGTTTTCGGTCCTTATGCACAGAATGATGAATACGGCAGCCGCAAGATCAACCCCATGGAACTCTACCAGAACCAGGTGACGCGCATTCAGGGAGGATTCTCTCTCCGTATGTTCCATCGCACCTTCAGTCTGCTGATGCTGCAGGCCAACATCGACGCGCCCTGTACTGTAATCGATTTCCCGTCCATAGAACATTTCATCCGCGAAATCAGCGAACATGAGTACGACATCATAGGCATCAGTTCCATCATACCCAATGCAGGTAAAGTAAAAATAATGTGCGAACTGATCCGAAGATACAGGCCGGAGGCAACGATTGTTGTCGGGGGGCACATTGCCAATCTGGGGGATATTGACCGCCTCATCGATGCGGATCATATCGTCAAGGGGGATGGGATTCAATGGTTCCGGCGGTTTCTCAACCAGGATGAGAAAAAACCTGTCCGGCATCCCATGGTATATTCGGGATTCGGAACGCGGATTATGGGAATCAAGATACCGCACATGAAGGGGCGTACGGCCGCCATTTTGATTCCCTCCGTTGGCTGCCCTATAGGTTGTAATTTCTGTTCCACGTCAGCCCTTTTCGGAGGTAAGGGGAACTTCATCAATTTCTACGAAACAGGCGATGAACTCTTCTCAGTAATGTGCCAGATTGAGAAGGAGCTTTCGGTCCGATCGTTTTTCGTTCTTGATGAAAATTTCCTCTTCCACCGGAAGCGGACACTCAGGCTTTTAGAACTCATGCAGCAGAATGGGAAAAGTTGGACACTCGATGTCTTCAGCTCCGCCCGTGTCCTGCAATCCTACACCATTGAGCAGCTGGTGGGTCTGGGCATTGCATGGGTATGGATCGGCCTGGAAGGCAAGAGCAGCCAATACCGCAAGTTGGACGCCATAGATACGCACACGCTGGTCAGAACTCTTCAATCCCACGGAATCCGCGTTCTGGGATCGTCAATTATCGGCTTGGAAAACCATACGCCGGAAAACATCGATGAAGTCATTGAGCACGCTGTTAGTCATGACACCGACTTTCATCAGTTCATGCTCTATACCCCGAATCCGGGCACACCGCTCTTTGAGCAGTACCAGAAAGACGGAAGACTCTTTCCCGAATCGGAGTTTCCTCTGGCAGATGCGCATGGCCAGTACCGATTCAACTACCGTCACGCCCATATAAA
>Ga0326726_10005679_pt1 | contig 11281 bp, 7 predicted proteins | sample MHFenrmetagenome_2_FD_207603 | JGI IMG/M metagenome (GOLD analysis project Ga0326726, IMG submission 207603) | Lab enriched peat soil microbial communities from Michigan Hollow, Ithaca, NY, United States - MHF15MN | ecosystem: Environmental > Terrestrial > Soil > Wetlands > Peat | place: USA...
AGATCTCAAGCGCCGCATCGAGCAATGGGTCGAGCTGGCTCCACTGCTCGCGGGACAGCGGTGCGCGGCTCATCGCCCGGCGGTCGCGAAGCTCCGGTGCTGGCCCGTGTGCGACGGCGGATCGTTGAGCGCGCGATAGAGGATCGCGCGCGCCTTGGTCCAATCGCGTCGGACGGTCCGCGCGGTGATGCCGAGGCTCTCTGCCGTTTCCTCCTCGGTCATGCCGCCGAAGAACCGGCATTCGACGACGCGCGCCAAGCGCTCGTCGATCTTGGCGAGGTCGTTCAGCGCCTCGTCGAGCTCGAGGAGCGACTCCGGGTCGTGCGCGCCGTCGACGAGACCGTCGTCGAGCGTGATCGGGCGCTGCGTGCCGCCGCGCTTCTCCGCCGTGCGCCGCCGGGCGCGATCGACGAGAATGTGGCGCATGGCGATCGCCGCGACGCTGAGGAAGTGCGCGCGGTTCTGCCAGGCGGATCCTTCGGACCGCGAAAACTTGAGGTAGACCTCGTGAACGAGTCCGGTCGCCGAGAGCGTATCGCTCGGACGGACGGCGAGCTCGCGACGCGCGGTGCGGCGCAGCTCATCGTAGACGAGGGGCAGGATTTCGTCGAGCGCTTCGGTCCGCCCGGCGCGGAGCTCGTCGCGAAGCTGGGGAAGGGTCGCGGGCGGCGACCACGGGGACTGCTTCGGCCTGATCACAGTATAGCCATCAAGAGGTTGACAATAACGACCTGTCCGCCGGCATCGGCGGTTCGTCACTGACGGTTTCGTATTCTGGATCCGAGACCATGCCGGCGGAGGGCACCGGCGTCATCGCGCGACGCTCGCGGCGTTAGGCCGAAGCGGTCGTGATTCGCGACGAGGGGAAGGTCAATCCGAGCACTGAAAACTCGTCCGTCATAAATGAATAGTTGCTGCGTTGACAATTATTGTAGACGGGTCAGCCGCGAAAGTCCACTCCGGTCATTCTCCCAACACGCAGACTTACAGAACCCGAACGGCGACAGTGACTTGCGTCATGCATGTCCGCTTTCGCGACGAAACTGCGTATTGGGCGCATCGCATCGCGAGACGGGCGATTCGCCTCGACAGACCCGCCTCGCCTGGACTCGACGCTCGGCGCGCCTCAAGATTCCGCTTCGCTTCGGAGCGTATTCCCTGACTGAGCGATCTCGAGCGTTGAGTCCACGGTGAGATCGCTCGGCCTCAAGCTCGGCCGAGCGCTTCGCCCCCGGTGTCCGCGAGCATGAACCTCACGGAACTCTTCGACCGGTCGCTTCGCGCCCGTGCGGATCGCGTCGGCATCGAGTACGCCGGCGCGGACGCGGTGCCGCGCGCGCTCACGTTCGGTGAAGTCGACGCGCGCGCGAGTCGCATGGCGAACGAGCTCGCGGAGCGCGGGCTCTCGCGCGGCGACCGGCTCTGCGTTCATCTCCCGAACCGCATCGAGTTCATCGACCTGTTTCTCGCATGCGCGCGACTCGGCGTGGTCCTCGTGCCGATCAACATTCTCTATCGTGAGCGCGAGCTTCGACACATCGTGACGGACGCCGAGCCGAAGGCGGTCGTCGTCGAGTCGAAGGACCGCGCCACGTATCCGGACACCGCTCCGCTCTGGGACGTGCTGGCGTTGAGCGCCGCTGCGGCGTCTCGCGAGAGCAGCCGTCCCGCCGTTCCCGTGACCGGGCGCGATCCCGCGCTCATCGTCTACACGTCCGGGACCACGGGCACCGCCAAAGGCGCGGTGCTCTCGCACGACAACCTCGCTGCCAACAGCATGACGCTCGTGTCGGTATGGCGGATCACCGAAGCCGATCGCTACCTCGCGATGCTGCCGCTATTCCATGTGCACGGTCTCGCCAATGGAATTCACGGTTGGCTCATCAGCGGCTGCCGCATGCGGCTGCTCGAGCGATTCGACCACCGGACGACGCCGAGTGTGATGGCCGACTTCAGGCCGTCGCTCGTGTTCGGCGTGCCGACGATCTACGTGCGGTTGCTCGATCCCGCGGTGCTGAGCGACGAGCAGGCGCGCGCGATCGGCGCTGCGGCGCGATTGTTCGTCTCCGGCTCGGCGCCGCTCCCCGCGCACGTGCACGACGCGTTTCGCGCGCGGTTCGGCCACACGATCCTCGAGCGGTACGGCATGAGCGAGGCGCTCATGATTACGAGCAACCCCTACGATGGCGAGCGCCGTCCCGGATCCGTCGGCCCTCCCCTTCCCGGCGTCTCGGCGCGAATCGTCGGCGAGAACGGCGAGGTGCTCGGCGACGACGAGGTGGGCGAGGTCGAGGTGCGGTCGCCACATCTATTCTCGGAATACTGGCGGCGCGCGGACGCGACCGCCGCGGCGTTCCATGACGGCTGGTTTCGGACAGGGGACGTCGGTGTGCGATCCGCCGACGGCTACTACACGCTGCGCGGCCGACGCGGAGACCTGATCATCAGCGGCGGGTTCAACATCTATCCGCGCGAGATCGAGGACGTGCTGCTCGAGAATCCTCGCGTGCGCGAGGCGGCGGTGGTCGGCGCGCCTGACGAGGTTCGCGGCGAGGTGCCGATCGCGTACGTCGTGAGCGACGGCGATCTCGACGCGACCGGGCTCGAGGCGGCGTGTCGCGCGCAGCTCGCGTCGTTCAAGGTTCCGCGGGCGTTCGTGCGGATCGACGCCCTGCCGAGGACGGCACTGGGAAAGGTTCAGAAACACCTGCTGCCGAAATGGGACGGGGATGGCTGAGCTGAATCGGCGTACCTATGTTCTGTCCGCCAACCACCCCTTCCATATGCGTCGCTTTCGATTGACGCTCGTCTGTGCCGCCGCCGCGCTGCCCTCGCTCGCCCGCGCGCAGGCGTCCGCGAGTCCCGCGTTCTCGTTTCAGGAAGTCATGATTCCGGTGCGTGACGGCGCGCATCTGCAGACCGTCGTCTTGCGCCCGACCGGACACAGCGAGCCGTTGCCGATCCTGCTCACGCGCACGCCGTACGGCGTTCCCGCCGCGGCGCCGCCGGCGATCCGGCCGAACCTCCGCGAGCTGATGGCCGACGGGTACATCCTCGTCGTGCAGAATCTGCGCGGGCGATTCAAGTCCGAAGGAACATTCCTCTTGTCGTCGGCGGTGAACCTGGCCGACAAATCGCCCAAGAACGTCAACGAGACGACCGACGCCTACGACACGATCGACTGGCTCGTCAAGAACGTGCCGAACAACAACGGGAAGGTCGGGATGTACGGGGTGTCGTACGACGGGCTCACGGCCGGCATGACGTTGTTGATGCCGCACCCGGCGCTCAAGGCGATCAGCGAGCAAGCGTCGCCGGCCGACGAATGGATGAACGACGACAACCACCACTATGGCGCGCTGCGCGAGAGCTACACGTTCGAGTACGCGGTGATGGAACAGGCAAGCAAGACGGCCAACACGCACTTCGACTTCGGGACGTACGATACGTACGAGTGGTACTTGAAGCTCGGACCGCTCTCCAACATCAACGCCAAGTACCTGCACAACTCGATCCCGGCGTGGAGCGAGACCGTCGAGCATCCCAACTACGACGCGTTCAACAAGCGTGAGGCGTGGTACACGCAGATCAAGGGCTCGACGGTTCCCAACCTGAACGTCGCCGGCTTCTGGGATCAGGAAGATCCGTGGGGCCCGTGGGCGATCTTCCATCAGGCCGAGAAGAACGATCCGGAGCATACGAACTTCATCGTCGCAGGACCGTGGTATCACGGCTCGTGGCAATCGCCGAAGAACGACAGCATCGGCGTCATTCCACTCGGCGGGCACGAGACGGCGCGCGAGTTTCGCGAGAACATCGAGGCGCCGTTCTTCCGTTACTATCTGCACGGCAAGGGCACGAAACCGATCTGGCGCGCGACGACGTTCCAAACGGGGTCGAACTCGTGGAAGACGTATGACTCGTGGCCGCCCACGACGGCGAAACCGACCGACCTCTATCTCCACGCCGATGGCACGCTCTCGTTCACGAAGCCGGCATCGAGCGCTGGCCCGGCATATCGAGAGTACGTGTCCGATCCCGCGAACCCGGTTCCCTACCGCCAGCGTCCGATCTCGCCAACGTATCCAGGAGGGGATTGGCGGCTCTGGGAAGTCGCCGACCAACGCTTCGTGGAAGGCCGCCCCGACGTGCTCACGTACACGAGCGGGCCGCTCGACCACGACGTCACCGTCACCGGCGCGCTCTCGGCGACGCTCTTCGCGTCGACCTCGGGCACGGATGCGGACTTCGTGGTCAAGCTGATCGACGTCTACCCGGACAGTGCGCAAGCAAACGCGTGGAATCCCGATGCGGGGCCGCCACCCAACGCCTACGCGCGATCACTCAACGGGTACGAGCTGCCGATCGCGATGGAAGTGCGGCGAGGGCGATTCCTGCAAAGCTACGAGACGCCGCACGCGCTCGTTGCGAACAAACCCACGGAGTGGCCGATCCCGTTGCGCGAGCACGACCACGTGTTCCGCAAGGGCCATCGCATCATGGTGCAGGTGCAATCGACCTGGTTCCCGCTGATCGACCGCAATCCACAGAAGTTCGTCCCGAGCATCTTCGACGCGACGGCGGGCGATTTTGTGAAAGCGACGCAGCGCATCTATGGAAGCGCCGCCCTACCCTCGCACATCACGCTGCCCGTCGTTCCATGAATCGATGAGCGCGCCGAGCCTCGCCGTCGGCATACAAGCCACTCGCACAACGCTCAACCGCCAGCAGATCGTCGGCTTCTGGGCCGCGTGGAGTGGTTGGCTGCTCGACGGCATGGACTCGGTGATCTACGCACTCGTCCTCGCGCCCGCGCTCACGGAGCTGCTGCCGCGCTCGGGGATGGAAGCAACGCCCGCGAAAGTCGGATTCGTCGGCTCGATCTTGTTCGCGATGTTTCTCGTCGGATGGGGCTTCTCGTTTCTCTGGGGCCCGATCGCGGATCGGTTCGGCCGGACGCGCGCGCTCGCCGCCACGATCTTCGTCTACGCGCTCTTCACCGGCGCCGCCGCGTTCGCGCAGAATGTCTGGCAGCTCGGCGCGTTCCGTCTGCTCGCCGGCATCGGCGTGGGCGGCGAGTGGGCAATGGCCGGCACGTACGTCGCCGAGGCCTGGCCCGAGGATCGGCGCAAGATGGGCGCGGGATACCTGCAGACGGGCTACTACTTCGGCTTCTTCCTCGCCGCGGCGCTCAACTACACGATCGGCGCGCGCTTCGGCTGGCGCGCGATGTTTTTCTGCGGATTCGTGCCGGTGATCGTCTCCGTGCTCACGCTGCGCCGCGTGAAAGAGCCGGAGCGCTGGAAGCGACACGAGTCCGAAGCGAAACGCGCACACCCGCTCGCCGAGATCTTCAGTCCGACGTACCGCAAGCGCACCATCGTGAACGCGACGCTGCTCACCGTCGCGATCATAGGACTGTGGGCGGGCGCCGTCTACGAGCCCGCGGCCATCACGACGCTCGCCAAGAAGGCGGGCATCGTCGGCCCGGCCGCCGCCAAGCTCGTGTCGCTGGGCACCGCCGTGCTGTCGATCGGCACGATCCTCGGCTGCATCTGCCTGCCGATCCTCGCCGAGCGATGGGGGCGCAAAGCGACCGTCGCGCTCTACTTCGCCGGCATGATGGTCACGATTCCGTTGGCGTTCGGCTGGGCGTTTTATCTCGACAACGGGCTCACGCCGTTCATCGTCATTCTGTTCTTCATGGGATTCGCCGGCGGCAGCTTCGCGGCGTTCAGCCTATGGCTGCCGGAGCAGTACGACACGCGCGTGCGCGCGACCGCGTTCGCGTTCTCGACGAGCGTCGGCCGTTTCGTCGGCGCGGGAGCGAACTTCGTGATCGCGTCGATGGTGTTGCGCATGGGGACTCTCGGCACGCCCGTGGCGCTCACGGCGATCGCCTTCGGCGTCGGGATCATGATCGTTCCGCTGGCAATCGAGACCACGGGGCAGGCTCTGCCGGAGTGATCCTTCGCCGGGCGCGACGGCATAGTGCTTGACCTGAAGCACAGGCATGCACTCCACAGCCGCGCAGTCCGTGGTGAAGCCGCGCTCGCGACGACAACGAGCGACTGTCGGCGATTGGATGCGTCTCATCGTGCCGGTCCTGTTGCTCGCCGGGCTGGTGATCGCGGCGTGGCAACTCGGCTACTTCGACCTGAAGGAGCCTGACAAGCTCAACGAAGCGGCGGATCGTGTACGCCATACGCCGTGGCTCCGGACAATCTTCGTCGCGGTCTACGCGGCACTGGCCGCGATGGCGGCGCCCGTGTCGCCGCTCGCCTACGGGGCGGGCGCGGTGTTCGGCTTCGTCGAGGGATCCTTCCTCGTGTGGGGTGCGTCGATGATCGGAAGCGCCGCGGGCTATACGCTCGCACGCACGGTGTGGTCGGAATCCGCGCGGCGTTTGCTCGGCCGCCACGAAGCGAAGCTTTCCAAGCTGCGCGAAGGCAGTCCATTCCTGACGATGCTTCGGGTGCAGCTGGTGCCGGTCGTGCCCTTCGGAATGCTCAACTACGCGGCCGGCACGGCGCGGCTTCCCTTTTTCCAGTTCTGGTCGGCGAGCGGGTTGGCCATCATCCCGTCGACCATCGCGGCCGTCTACGTCGGCGACCGCATCGCGGCCGGCGTGCGCGGGAGAGGCACCCACGCGTTCGTCGTCGCGGGACTCGTGATGGTCGGTCTCTTCGTTCTCTCGTTCCTGCCAGGGCTTCTCAAGAGAGAGCAGCGCTGAACGACGGCGGGCCGCCGCTTGCCCCTGCCTGATCGGCCGACGCATACTCTCGCCGCGACGCAGTGAACTCAGCCACCTGCGCAGGAGCCATCAATGGATCCGAAGATCGAGAGCGAGGCGGACGCACCGAAGTCCGGCATCAACCGTCGTGACTTTCTGCACGGTACGATGGCGACAGCCGCGGCGCTCGCCATCGGGAGTGGGCCTCGCGGATCGCGTTTCGTTCTGTCGCCCAAGGACGAGGTGATCGCCAAGATCGCCGGCCAGCACGATCAGACCGTGAAGATGTTGCAGGACTGGATCGCGTTGCCGTCGATTGCCGCCGAGAATCGCGGATTCCCGCAGGGCGCCGACTATATGGCGAAGCTGCTGCGCGACGCGGGATTCCAGCGCGCCGACGTCATCCAGACCAAGGGCAAACCCGGTGTCTTCGCGACGCTGGACGCGGGCGCGGCGAGCTCGCTCGGCCTCTACTTCATGTACGACGTCAAGCAGTTCGATCCGGCCGAATGGAGCTCGCCCCCGCTCGAGGCACGTCTCGTCGACAAGCCCGGAGTCGGCAAGGTGATCGTCGGACGGGGCGCGACGAACGAGAAGGGCCCGCAGGTCGCCTGCCTCGCCGCGCTGCACGCCTTCAAGGCGGCGAACCAGAAGCTTCCGGTCAACCTGGTTCTCGTCTGCGAAGGCGAAGAGGAAATTGGCTCGCCGAACTTTTCGCAGATCGTCCTCAAGCCCGAGGTCGAAGCAGCGCTGAAGAAATGTCTCGGCGTCGTCATTCCTTTCGGGAACCAGAGCCTCGACGGCGCGGTCGAGATCAACCTCGGCGCGAAGGGCGTCGTGGAGGTGGAGCTCGTCTCGAGCGGCGAGAAATGGGGGCGCGGGCCGAAACACGACGTGCATTCCAGCCTCGAGGCGCAGCTCGACAGTCCGTCATGGCACCTCGTGCAGGCGCTGAACACGCTCGTTCAACCGGACGGGCACACGCCGGCGGTCGCCGGATTCTTCGACAAGGTGCGCCCGCTGTCAGCGCGTCAGAGGCAGATCCTCGAGGCGGCAATCCCCAAACGCAACGAAGCGCTGACCAAGAAAGCGCTCGGCGTCGAGCACTGGTTCAAGGACGAATCGTTTCACGATGCGGAGGTGCGACTCGTGACGCAGCCGACGATCAACATCGAAGGGCTGGTCGGCGGCTACACCGGGCCCGGAGGCAAGACGATTCTTCCGCACCGCGCCGTCGCGAAGATCGACATGCGCCTCGTGCCCGACATGACGGCGATGGGAACGCTCGAGCTGCTCAAGCAGCACCTCGCGAAGCACGGCTTCGGCGACATCGAGGTGAACATGAGCGGCGGCTACGATCCGACGGAGACCGATCCCGACTCGAAGCTCATCAAGGCGCAGATCGCCGCGTACAAGCAACAGGGAGTCGATCCGCTGCTCTGGCCACGCCTCGCCGGCTCCTGGCCCGGCGTGACCTTCACCGGCGCGCCGCTGAAGTTGCCCGCGGGACAATTCGGGCTCGGCCACGGCGACGGCGCCCACGCGCCGGACGAGTATTGGATCATCGAGTCGGCCAACCCGAAGGTCGAGGGAATGAACGGGGCGGCGCGATCGTTCGTCGAGCTTTTCTACGCGTGCGCGCAGTGACAACGACAAAGCGCTGCTGTCGCGCTATTCTCGCAGCGCCTCCATGGGATCGACGCGAATAGCTCTGCGAGCCGGGACGAGACAGGCGACAGCCGCAACGGTGAGGAGCACCGCCGCGGCGCCGCCGAGCATCAGCGGATCCGTCGGCCCGACGCCGAACAGCAACGATTGCAGATAGCGCGTCGTCGCCAACGCGCCGAGCAATCCGAGCACGACGCCCACCGCCGCAAGACCGAGCCCGCGTCCCAGCACCATCCGCAGCAGGTCGCCCGGTGTCGCGCCGAGCGCGCTGCGGAGACCGATCTCGCGCGTTCGCTCGGCGACGCTGCCGGCGAGCACGCCGTAGATGCCCGCCGCCGAGAGCAACAACGCGAGCGTCGCGAAGGCGCCGAACAGGGTGAGCGCGAGCGAGCGCTGCGCCGCCGACGACGCGACGACGACGTCCATCGTGCGCAGGTCGGTGACCGGCTGCGACGGATCGACGGCCCCGACGGCCGCGCGGATCTGGCGCACGAGCGCCGCCGAGGTCGAGCGCGCGCGCACGACGAGGATCGCGTTCCCGCTCGCCCAGCCCCACGAGGATTCGGGGATGTACACGGCCCGCCGATCATCCGCGTCGAGCGATTGGTGTCGAACGTCGGCGGCGACGCCGATCACCGTGGACCACTGATGACTCGCGTTCGGCACGTGTATCCGCTTGCCGACGGCGTTCTCGTCTCCCCAGATGACCTTGGCGAGCGCCGCGCTCACGATCGCCACCGACGACGATGTGTCGCGCGCGTCCTGATCGGTGAAATCGCGGCCGGCCAGGAGACGAATGCGCATCACCCGCAGGTAGTCGCCGACCACACGGTAGCCCGTCGCGTACGGCGCCAGCTCGGGATTGTCGAGCGGCTTGTCCTGGGCGCTGATGCCGTACTGGTCGATGTTGCCACCGAGGGGAATCGACGTCGTTTGCGCGGCGCCAATGACGCCGGGCACCGCGCGAGCCGCGTCGATCGTTCGCTGACGGAAGTCGAGCGCCGATGCCATTTGCGCGTACCCGGGGCCCGACGATTCGACCTGCATCGTGATGAGACCCTTGGGCTCGAAGCCCGGGTCGACCGACAACAACCGCACGAGGCTGCGCGCCAGAAGGCCCGCGCTGGCGAGCAACAGCAGCGCGAGCGCGACTTCGGCGACGACGAGCGTGGATCGTGTGCGATGGTGGTCGGCGCCAGTGACGCGGCCCGCGCCGCGCAGCGCGCCGGAGAACAAGACCCGTTTGCGCGCGCCCCGCGCCGGTACGACACCGAGCACGATCGCCAACGGCACGACGATCGCCGCGACGACAGCCAGCGCCGCAAGATCGAAATGAATCGCGTCGATCCGAGGGAACGATCGCGGGAGGCGAGCCACGAGCAACGGCAGCGTCGCCCACCCGAGCGCGACGCCCAGCGCACCGCCGGCCGTCGCGATCACGAGGCCCTCCGCCGCAAGTTGCTGGGCGAGCCGGCCTGTGCCGGCACCGAGAGCGAGTCGCACGCCGAATTCAGTGTCGCGGCGAACGGCGCGAGCGAGTTGCAGGTTGACGACGTTCGCCACCGCGATCAGCAGCACGAGCGCCACGGCGCCGGCAATCGCCAGCAGCGCGGGTCGCACCGCGTGTGTTGACTGTTCCTGCATCTGCTGCACGAACATTCCCGCCGCCGAGTACTCCTTCGGGTACGCCGCGACGATCTGCGCGGAGATCTGATTCAGCTCGACGTTCGCACGTTCGCGGGAAACACCGTCGCGGAGGCGCGCGACGGCCGTGAGGTGGCGGCACGAGCGGCAGGCCCACGGCTGACCGACCGCGTAGCCGAGGGGCGTGTAGAGCTGTGCGTCGGACTGGTGGACGTCTTCGAACGACTTCGGGAGGATGCCGATCACCGTGCGCGGCGTCCCGTCGAGCACGATCGTGCGTCCCACGATCGTCGAGTCGGCAGCAAACCGCCGCGTCCACAATCCATAGGTGAGCAGCACGACCTTCGCCGCGCCAAAGTGGATCATGTCGAGCGGCGTATCCTCGGCCGCCGTGAAATCGCGGCCGAGCGTGGGACGTACGCCCAACGTGCGGAAGTAATTCCAAGTGACGCGCGATCCGTTGAGGCGCTCCGGGTTGGTCGGGTCGGAAAGCGTGGTGGTCCAGAACGAAACCGCGGCGACGGAGGCGAGCGTCGTGGAGCGCGCGCGGACATCCTGCACCGTGGCAAACCCGGTCGTGATTTGACGGCCGGCTTGGTCGCGCTCCCAGACGTACACGAGGCGGTCGGGATGGTCGTACGGGAGGGAGCGAATCAGGAGCGGATCGACGACGCTGAAGATCGCCGTCGTCGGCCCGATGGCGAGAGCGAGCGTCACTGCGCAAAGCGCGGCGAAGGCGGGGGCGCGCCGCAGCAAGCGCGCCGCGTGGCGGAGGTCGGCGAAGAACGATGACATGAGATCCTCTTGGTGCCGGGCGCGTCTTAAGCCCGCGAGTGAGCCGAAGTGACGAATGGCAACGAGCGCTTCCCACCAGAAGCGCGCGTGAGCCGCCGGCGCGCCGCGCTCGTGGAGGTCGCGGCGATGTCGTTCGACGAGATCGCCCACGATCGCGTCGCGCATGTCGGGGCGGATGACGCGTTCTATCAGTCGCACAGCGAGCGTTGGCGGCTCGCGTCGCGCGGGATTCGTCACGGCGCCTCGAGCCCGACGTCGAGCCCCGCGGCCATGCGGCGGAGCGCGAACAGGTTCTGTCGCAACGCGCGCTTCCCTGCCGCGGTCACGGCGTAGTAGCGCTTGGCGCGGCCGCCACGTTCGGCGGTCGGCTCGCCGACGTGCGACGCGACGAGCCCCTTGGTCTCGAGGCGCGAGAGCGCCTTGTAGATCGTGCCGAGGGTA
>Ga0326726_10005680_pt1 | contig 11279 bp, 11 predicted proteins | sample MHFenrmetagenome_2_FD_207603 | JGI IMG/M metagenome (GOLD analysis project Ga0326726, IMG submission 207603) | Lab enriched peat soil microbial communities from Michigan Hollow, Ithaca, NY, United States - MHF15MN | ecosystem: Environmental > Terrestrial > Soil > Wetlands > Peat | place: USA...
AAAAAGAATGTTGGACACAGACACAGTTTTTCCTTCATCTTTAAAAGCCCTCTGTTTGTTCGTGAAGTATCTCCAGGCAGCAGGGTCAGTAAATTTTTTCTTCTTGTTATAAATATGAACTCCTGATTCTGTTCCGAACCAGATAAGGCTATCACCATCAAGCTCAATAGATTTTATTGTATTTGATTTTTCGTCTGTCCCCTGCACACGGTTAATATCATCATATTTTCTGGTTTTCAAATCAAACCTGGTAATATTTCTAAACCTTCCGATCCACAGCACATTTTGTTCAGGATCAAATCTTAAAGATCTAATCCAGTTACCGAACTCGCCGCCCTGGGCAAATTTTCTTTTATCCCATCTTCCGGCCTTTTTCACAAAAGTATACAATCCTTCAACAGAAGCAGCCCATACAAAATTTTTACTTACTTCAACTGCATAGAAAAGATCGTTATCGATGTTGCCAGTACTTGTAGAATAGTTTACCCATTTACTATCCGCAAACGAGTAGCGGTAAATTCCCTGCCCGTAAGTTGCAACCCAAAGGAATCCGTCCTCTTCATCTATATCGGTTATAGACGCACCTTTCAGAAACATTTCAGATTTAACCTGGGCGAAGATCGGAATGGTTAAAACGAAAATCACTATAAAGAATAGAAGTGATTTTTTTCGGAGAGCAGACGTTTTGAAAATTCCGGAATTAATAACTTTCATCTTTTGAAGGGAAGCTTCCTTTTTTCACATCATCTATATATGACTTAACTGCATTATTTATTTCAGCAGCAAGCTTGGAATAATGCCTCACAAAGCGGGGATGAAAATCTATATTAAGTGCAAGCATATCCGGAGTAACAAGTATCTGTCCGTCGCAAAATTTGCCAGCACCTATTCCTATGGTTGGAATTGTTAATGAAGAAGTAATTCTTTTGGCAAGTGAGGCAGGAATTTTTTCAAGCACAAGTGCGAACGCTCCAGCTTCTTCAAGTACTTTGGCATCCTCAAAAATTTCATTGGCTTCCTTTTTGTTTGTTCCCCTTTCTTTGTAACTGCCAAACTGGTGAATACTTTGCGGAGTTAAACCAACATGTCCCATAACAGGTATTCCGTTCTCTGTAATCTTTTTAACAGTTTCTGCTACACGACTTCCACCTTCAAGCTTTACAGCTGCGGCATGCGTTTCTTTTAATATTCTGCCAGCGTTTCTAAAACCATCATCAGCACCAAGCTGGTAGGACATAAACGGCATATCAACAACTACCATCGCACGGTTAATTCCTTTTGTAACAGCTTTTGTATGATAGATCATTTCGTCCATCGTAACAGGCAGTGTTGTTTCATTTCCTTGAAAAACGTTACTCAACGAGTCTCCGACAAGGATTATATCAATACCTGCTTCGTCTAAAATTTTAGCAGTGATAAAATCGTAAGCAGTCAGCGCTGTAATCTTAATTTTTTTCTTTTTAAGAATAGCGAGTGCTTTTGTTGTTACCCTTCTTATTTCTTTATCAGTAGACATCAATTCACCTGTGAGAATAATTCTTTAACTTTATCTTCATCGAACGTTACTTTAAAGTGATCTTCAAAACCTTTTTTTATTGATTCTGCAAGTCTTTCATAATTAATTTTTTCAACAAGAATTGTTTCCAGCTCTGTTGTGGTTTGCTCAATTTCAATTTTAATTTCCTCAAGCTTATCGGAAGGAAGATTCAGATAGCCCACAATTTTCTTATGGTAACTTCCGCAAAGTATGGAACCATGCTGGAGAATAACGTTCCTGATTTTCCTCTGAGCACTACCCACCACTTTTTTACCCTTATAGTTAAGTTCGTTTCTGGCAGAAACAGCAAAGCAGAGAGTGCTTTTAGAATCTTGATAGAAAGCAGGGAAATTGGGTTGTGAATGTTCCAGTTCTATAGTTTCAAAAAGTGAGCTGTAGTTTATTAATCCTTTTCTTAAAGCAAGATTAATTTCACGATAGATTTGTTTTGGTGAACTGTCATCAGAAACAGGATGAACAACCGAATAAGTTAATTCTTCTGCATGGAGTATTGCCCTGCCGCCCGTTGGACGTTTAACAATATCAAGAGCGTCTATGGAAGATTTATTTATGTTGATAGAATTATAATTCTGATTTGCGCCCAATGAAATGCAGTACGGTTTCCATCTATAAACTCTAAGCACAGGTGAATCGGGGACAAAATCATTAACTAGTTCCAAATCAAAATCCATATTAAACTTTCCGGTATTAAAACCGGAATCAATAAAACGCCAATTCATTTACCGACTATTCCTCTCTTACTTCCACTTAAAAAGTTCAGAACTTTTCTTACATAAATATTATTACCAAGCTTTGATTCGATTACTTCCACTGCCTGGGAAACATTTAAAGATTTACTATACAGGTAACCGTATGCTTCCTTTAAAATCTGAATATCTTCAGCTTTAAATCCTCTTCTTCTTAAACCAATAACATTTAGTCCGTTAAATTCTGCAGGATTATGTGCGGCTAAAATGTATGGCGGTACATCCTGCGTTACTTTTGCTGCGCCTGCAATCATTGAGTGCTCTCCAACACGTGAGAACTGGTGTAAACCGGCTAAACCTCCAATGATTACCCAATCTTCTATGTGTGAATGACCTCCTATCTGAACAGAGTTTGCAATGATACAATTATCACCTACAGAGCAATCATGCGGAATATGACTGTAAGCCATCAGCAAACAATTTTTACCAACCTGAGATTTGCCTGTCTCGAGAGTTCCTCTATGTAAGGTAGCAAATTCCCGAATAACAGTATCATCACCAATTATTAAGAGGGTTTTCTCTCCCCCAAATTTCAGGTCTTGAGGAAGATTAGCAATTGAAGCCCCTTGAAAAATTTTTACCCGGTTACCAAGTCTTGCTCCATTATAAATAACCGCATGTGGACCGATAACACAGTCGTTACCAATTTCAACATCGCCTTCAATAAGTGCAAAAGGACCGACAATTATATTTTCGTCCAGCTTTGCTTCTGGATTTACTAATGCGGTAGGGTGGATGTTTTTCATTTTTCCAAAGATAGATTATTATTTTTCGGTTTATCAACAATACCAGCCATAAATTCTGCCTCAGCAACAAGAACTTCGTTTACATACGCTTTGCCTTTAATGACTATAACCTTACTTTTCTTTTGAACGAGTTCTATTTCCATAAACAACTGGTCGCCGGGGACAACGGGTTTCCTGAATTTAGCATTATTTATTTGCATAAAGTAAACAAGGTGATCTTCAGGATTTTGAATTGAACCCAAAAGAAAAATTCCACCTGTTTGCGCCATTGCTTCCAGGATAAGTACACCCGGCATTATAGGATTACCCGGAAAATGTCCCTGAAAAAATGGTTCATTCATAGTTACAGACTTAACACCAACTACTTTTTTGTCAACCTCAAGATCAATTATTTTATCAACCAAAAGGAAAGGATACCTGTGAGGAAGAATTCGTTCGATTGCGTTTGCATCGAATACAACGCCTTCCTTTTTAACAAACTGAAATTTTTTCACCAGCTTTCTCTGCTGATAAAGCTTACGGACTTGTTTTGCAAATTCTACATTTGCTCTATGCCCGGGACGGGCTGCCAATATTTGTGCTTTAAGCGGTGCACCAATCAATGCAAGATCACCAATAAGGTCAAGCAATTTATGTCTTACCGGTTCATTTTTAAATCTTAATTCCTTGTTATTTAGTATCCCATTATTTCCAAGATTTATTTTCTCTTTGACTCCCACTTTTTTTCCGAGGTTCTGTAATTCCTGGTCGCTTAATTTATGGTCTACAATAACAATTGCATTATCAATATCTCCACCTTTAATTAACCCCTGATTTGCTAATGCCTCAACTTCGCTTAAAAAACAAAACGTTCTTGCCGGCGCAAATTCTGAAGCAAATTCTTTTTCAAAATCAAATAAGCCAGTGTGCTGACTGCCGAGTGCAGGATTTTGAAAGTCAATCATTACCGTAACACGATAATCATCCAGCGGCAAAGCAACTATATCAATTTGTTTGTCGTCTTCGTGGTGCATTATTGTTTGATCGATTATCAGATAATCTTTTGGAGCATCCTGCTGTTCAAAACCAGCTTTCTGTAATACCTCAACATAAGGAAGAGAGCTCCCATCACCTACAGGTGGTTCGATACCATCAACTTCAATTGTTATATTGTCAATTTGTAAACCCATTATTGCCGCTAATACATGCTCTACTGTATGAACTTTTGCATCGCCAACACCAAGTGTGGTACCGCGCGAAACATCAACAACATTTTCTGCAATAGCTGGAATTTCAGGATTGCCACCAAGATCAGTCCTGACAAATTTTATTCCGTTATTTTCGGGCGCAGGTTTGAATGTAAGCGTACATTCTGTTCCTGTATGCAATCCGATTCCTGTCATCGAAATAGGTTTAGCAATTGTTCTTTGCTGTTCTAACATATTCTTATCCGTTATGATTTATACGATTTGAAAGTATTAATTGATGGGAAAATTAGTAAGACAAGGTATTAAATCCAATAAATGACTGCGGAGGGAAGCATTAAAACTTCAGGATTTCTTAGCTGATAATTCTTCTTTCAGCTTTTTAATTTCATCTTCAAGCTTTTTAAGACGATTAACATATTCAGGCAGATTCCTGAAGTGAGCTTCCAGAATTTTTGCCGTCTTAAATTCTTTTGCAGGTGTACCAAAGTAGATTCCGGGTTTTGTTAATGTTTTGGAAACACCTGATTGTGCCACGAGTATGATGTTATCTCTAATTTCTAAATGCCCTGCTAAACCAACTTGTCCTGCGAGAATTACATTATTACCAATTTTAACGCTTCCTGAAACTCCACTTTGTGCCGACATTACAGTGTTGCTACCAACAGAAACATTATGCGCAATCTGAACAAGATTATCAATTTTGCATCCTTTCATTATCAATGTGCTGCCAAGTGCTGCTCTGTCAATCGTTGTATTGGCTCCAATTTCCACATCATCTTCCAGCACGACATTTCCTATCTGAGGAATTTTATTGTAAACACCTTTGTCATCTTTCTGATAACCAAATCCATCTGCACCAATTACAGCACCTGCATGAATTATTACTCTCTTTCCGATTTTACTATCCTCACGAATACTAACGTTCTGATAAATAATTGAATCATCACCAACTTCTACATTTTCCAGAAGAACAGTATTATGAAATATTTTAACATTATTCCCAAGTACGCAATTCGCACTTACAACAACATTTTTACCTAACGCAACATTCTCACCTAAAGAAGAAGTTGGGTGGACAAAAGAAGTTTTATCAATACCTTCAAGAATAACCTTTTGAGAAAAGAAATTCATTATAATAGATGAAAAAGCTTGTTCGGGACGGTCAACTTCAATATATGAAATGTCATTGCGTGATTTGTTAAAGCCGGTTTTTACTAAAATTGCTGATGCCGCTGTAGTTTCAAAAAACTTTTCGTATGCCGGGAGATACAGGAATGTAAGTTCCCCTTTATGAGCTTCTTCAATTCTTGCTAGAGAAGTGATTACAAGGTTTTCATCACCAATCAACTTGCCGCTAACAAGTTCAGAAATTTCTTTTAACGAAATGTTTAATGTTTTATTCAAGCTTTAATTTTTCCAGGACTTTGGATGTTAAATCGTATTTTTCCTTAGCATAAAGAAACATTAAATCGCCGCTTCTGTCGAAAACAAAATCAAGGTCTTCTTCTACAGCAATATCCTTTATAGTATTGAAAATTTTATTTTGAACAGGTTTCATCAACTCATCCTGCTTCTGAAATAATTCTCCATTGGCTCCAAATTTTTTATCACGATAGTCGGTGATTTCTTTTTCGAGTTTTGTTATTTCAGCCAACGCTTCTGTACTGGTTTCTCCGGTCATAATCAGTTTTCTTTTTTCATAATCATCCTTCTTTGCCTTCAAGTTTGTTTCCATACCCTTTAATTCATTTTGCCATTCTTGAGTTAAAGCATCCAGTTTTTGTTTTGCATCCTGTACATCAGGTAAATTATCCATAATTGTGTTTGAATCTACATAACCAATTTTTAATTGAGCGTTGCTTACTGAAGATAATAGCGGAAGGAGAATAATAAGCAAAACGATAATTAATTTCATACTGACTCCGGCGAGTATAAATTTTTTAATTAAAGGTCCTTTCCACAAATAGAAAGAACCTGCACACTAAAATAAATGAAATTATTTGCCCCTTTTCAGATTATCCAGGACTTTAAACGTTATATCATATGCAGCATCAGCGTAAAGCAGAATAATATCACCGCTTTTATCGAAAACGAATTGCATTCCTTCACCTTTAGCAACCTGTTCTATTGCTGCATAAATTTTCTTTTTAACAGGAGCAAAAATCTCTTCCTGTTTAGCATAAATTGCACCATTAGGCTGACCAAATTTCTGATTTCGGAAACCCAGAATATTTTGTTCCATCGCTATAAGTTCCTGCTGCTTGGTAAGTTTCTGCTCATCAGTCATTGTGTTGGCCTGCTTTTGGTAGTCTGCAAGCAACTGCTGATATGAAAGCGTCATTGAATCGAGTTGATCTGACCACAACTTGGTCAAAGCATCAAGATCGCTCTGGGCTTTAATTGCTTCGGGTAATTGAGTAAGAATAACTTGAGAATCAACATACCCAAGTTTCTGCGCACTTTGTGCAAAAACAGTCACTCCCAAGAACACAAATAAAATTACAAGATATTTTCTCACTGTTTTTTCCTTATGTTATTTTTAATTTTATAGAACTAAAAACCTTTTCCGAATTGAAAATGAAACAACCATGCGGGATTTCGTCCATCAACAATTTTACGATCAAAACCATAGCCAAAATCAAACCCTATTAAACCGATAGGATTAATTAAAAGCCTCGCACCAAATCCAACTGATCTTCTCATATCAAAAATATCTGTTTTACTAAAACTTTCAAAAACGTTGCCTGCTTCTGCAAAAGTTAAAAGATACAAAGGAATTGGTTCTAATGTAACTGCAAAACGAATTTCTGCTCCGATTTTTGAATAAACCCTTCCTCCAATAACCTGGCCAAATAAGTTTCTCGGTCCAACGCTTCTATCTTCATAACCTCTTAAAGGAATTGTTGCAATTACTAACCCATTACCACCCATATAAAAGAATTCAAATGGCTGAATGGGTGTTCCCTTTACAATCTCATCTATATATCCGAAATCCGCTACAGTGTAAAATGCAACCCTGTTAGAGTTGAACAATCGCTTGTACCATTCTGCCTTAAATAAATTTTTTGTATAATCTACATCGCCGGGTAAAAAAGGACCACCGGAAACTTCTAAATCAAGAGTAAATGCAGAACCCTGCGAAGGAAAAATAGGATTATCAATATTCCTTCTGCTGAATGTTACACCAAGAGTATATTGATGAGTTACTCCTTCCTGATAATAATTTTGTCCCTGGAGTACATTATTATATTGATACCTGAATCTTCCCTGCACGTAGAAAAAATCATCCGGCCATTTTAGCCTTCTGCCTACTCTTAAAGTGCCTCCGGTCTGACGTAAGTCATATACGTACTGCTGACGAGTATCAAACACATCTACTCCAACTGAAGTAGGAGTATCGAACATCCACGGTTCTGTAAACCCGATTGTAAATGTCCGATAAATGTTCCCGAAACCGAATTGCCAATTGAAATTCAGTATCTGACCAGCACCGAGTGAAAATGGTTCAGCAATTGAGAAGTTGGTAAGAGTGACGCCGATTGATCCGCTAAAGCCAAAACTACCGCTATATCCAACCGAAGCATTAAGATAATCACTTGATTTCTCTTCAACATTAAAAGTAACTGCAACTGTACTGTCGCTTTCTAGCTTGGTATCAATACCGCCGGGCCCATAAAGCTTTTCAGCATTGAAGTATTGTAAGTTAGCAAGCTGCTGAACACTTCTGAAAAGAAACGCACGGTTAAAATAATCTCCCGGAATAGTATAGAGTTCTCTTCTGATCACTTTGTCTTTTGTTTTAGTATTGCCTGCTATTTCAACATGTGAAACTTTAAACTGGTTGCGCTCTTCTATTCTTATATGCAAATCAATTGAATCCTGAGCAACTTTCTTTTCTTCGGACTGCACATTAAAAGTTAAATAACCATTATCAAGGTAAAGGGCCGAGATATCGCTTTGGGCTTCATTACCATGGAGATTTTTTTGAAATTTATCATAGTCATAAATATCACCTTTGGAAAAATCCAGTCTCTCAGCAAGAACATAATCAGGATAAACTGTGTTTCCCTCAAAAGTTATATTTCTAACTTTATATAGTGGTCCTTCATAGACATCAATAACTATTTTCAAATCTTTTTTATTGTCAGAATATATAAGCGAATCAGTTAATATTTCAGCATCTCTGTAGCCGTTCTTTTTGTAATAATCTACGACCAACTGTTTATCTTTTTCAAAATCTTTAGGTTTAAATTGTGCACTCGACCAAAACTTCCACCAGACAGATTCACTTGTTTTGTCCATTTCACCGGCGAGCTCACCGTTATCAAAAACTTCATTACCGTGAAATTCAATTTTTCTTACAATGACTTCATCACCCTCTTCAATCGTTAGCTTCAATAAAACACGGTCTTTTATTTTTGATATAAGATTGGAATAAATACGTTCATCACTTTCATAAGTGTATTTGTATTCATCGGAAAAGTCTTTTTCGTTCCGCCAGGTCACGGTAATATCTTCATCCACAGTATCGGCATCCAGATAATCATAAATGTTATCTGTAATCTCTGCGTTGAGGTACCCTTCTTCTGCGTATAAATCTTTAATTCTTATTTTTAGTTTTGCAATCGATTGAGGAGACAGTACGGTTCCGCGTAGAAAAGTTATTTTCTTTTCAATATCGTCGGTATCTATCTCATCATTACCTTCAATTACAACACGCTCGAGCCTTGGATACTCTGTAACTTTAATAAGAAGAAAAGCTCCCTCATTAATTTCTCTTTCAATAGAGATTTGAATATCAGAGAAAATATTCAACGCCCAAAGCTGCTTAATTGCGTTTAGTGTTTGGTCACCGGGCACCTGGATTTCACCACCCACTTTCAATCCGCTGTTTGCAATTATAGTTGCAGCATCGGCAGACTTATTTCCTTCAACTGAAATACCTAAGATTTTGTAACTTTTTTGAGCCCCCTGCGGGAAGGTTGAAACGGAAAGGAAAAAGGCTAATAATAAAACCACAAGCCTATTAAACTTCAAGTGGCGAATCCTTTTTTTGTTTATCAAGTATTGAATTATGGATCTGCTCGCTGAGCTTTCCGAATCTTCTTTCTCTTTTTTGATATTGTTTAATAGCATCGTATAAATGCTTCCTGGAAAAATCCGGCCAATAAACATCTAGTATTACGAATTCTGAATATGCTATCTGCCAAAGCAGGAAATTACTTACTCTGAACTCTCCGCTAGTTCTTATTAGCAATTCAGGGTCGGGCATATTTTTCGTGGTTAAATGATCCGAAATACATTTTTCTGTGATTGAATCAGCAGACAACTTTCCTGTAGATACATCCTTGAAAATATTTTTAACAGCTTCCAAAAGTTCCCATCTACCACTATAACTTAACGCTAAATTTAAAGTCATCCTCTTGTTATTCTTCGTTCTTTCTATATCTTCAAAAAGCTGTCTTTGTACGACGGTAGGCAGCGACTCAATGTTTCCGATGCAGGTCAATTTAATATCATTTTTATCTAACTCGTCAAGCCGGTCTTTCAGGCTTTTCAGTAAAAGTCTCATTAAGGTAGACACTTCATCTTTAGGTCTTTTCCAATTTTCAGTTGAGAATGTATAAAGTGTAAGATACTTTACCCCGATTTCTGCACATGTCTCCACAATTTCACGGACAGTTTCAACACCTCTTCTATGTCCTGTTACACGAGGAAGTCCACGTTTTTTAGCCCATCTGCCATTACCATCCATTATTATCGCAATATGAGTGGGAATATCGCCGCTCTTCTTAAGTTCCTCCTGAAGAGCTTTATCGGACTGTGATTTTTTTTCTGTCAATCTTAAACACTTAAATTGAATGAACTTTCAAAGTTATATGCGGAAGTTTATAAAATCAAGATAAACCTTAATAGAATAGATAATAAACAAAACTCACAGTTCAATAATACAAGGTAAGTTAAAATGAATAAAGGTAAAAAAAAGATGCCTGACAGGATTTACTTAAGAAAAAATTATCTGTTGTGGTTGATTTGATTTTTGGTGATTCCCGAAATTATTTTCCTCAATACGAACCAGTCTTATATTTCTTCTTATTTTTTCGTCAATATTCAGTAATAATTCCTTTACTCTTTTGAGATAAATATCCTCTACACCGATAAAAAGAGTAATTGATTTTCCTGATGTTCTGGATTTTCTTGAAGCTAGATAGTCTATCTTTTCCAGAAGATATGAGTTATATATATCCTCTTTACTTAATGTTATCCCAATAGCATATTTCTCTTTTTGTCTGCCGATAACATCAACCCGAAACTTGCCCACATTTTCAGGTTCGGGTAAATAAGTTCCTAACCGTCTGCTTACTGTGAAAAATCCAAGTCTCCAGAACTCGTTGACCAATAAGTCGATTGTTTTTCTTTCAGAAATATTCATATCCATATCGCTTAATTTTTTATACAGCAAATGAGTTAATTGGAATTCGCGGAGAAAATCTAAATGATTCAATTATCCTGATATTAGCGATTTTATCATATTCAAATTTTTTTATCTCGTTTGTATTTCTTAATCTCCCGTAAATCACTTTTTTCCCGGATTTGTTTTTTGCTAGGTAATAAGGTTCCAAATTAATTTCCTGCAAACCATAAAGGAACCGGAGATTATTTCTTTTACGCATAGCTTGTATAAATATATCTGTTTTCATTATTTCACTCCTTTTTAATTTAACCAGCGTACGACCCCTTTGACTTTACCAATCAATTTGAAGTCGTCTTCACTTTTTATTTCAATAGGTGAATAGGCACTATTCTCTGCAATAAGTTTTATTTTTTTATCTATAAGTTCAAACCTTTTTACAGTAGCTTCATCATTCAACATAGCTACTACTATATCTCCATTTCTGGCTTGCTCATTCGGGGAGACAATTACCAAATCTCCATCGTTTATCCCAACATTTATCATACTATCTCCTCTGATGCGTAACGCGAATGCGTCTTCAGCTTTTTTAAGAAATGCAGGATCAACAACCAATGAGCCTTCCAAATT
>Ga0326726_10005681_pt1 | contig 11277 bp, 10 predicted proteins | sample MHFenrmetagenome_2_FD_207603 | JGI IMG/M metagenome (GOLD analysis project Ga0326726, IMG submission 207603) | Lab enriched peat soil microbial communities from Michigan Hollow, Ithaca, NY, United States - MHF15MN | ecosystem: Environmental > Terrestrial > Soil > Wetlands > Peat | place: USA...
TGTCGGCGTGAAGGTGGCGGCGCTGATGACCGCCGACCTCATCCGCCGGCGGCTGCCGAAGCCCGTGACTGCCGACCGCATCATCCTGCCGGGACGCTGCCGCACCGATCTCGATGCCCTCGGCGCCCACTATGGCGTCACCGTCACGCGCGGCCCCGATGACATCAACGACCTGCCCGAATTCTTCGGCCGCCAGGGTCGGCCGCGCGATCTCTCCCGCCATGACGTGCGCATGTTCGCGGAGATCGTGGATGCCCCGAACCTCGCGATCCCCGACATCCTCCGCCGCGCCGATGAATATCGCACCGCCGGCGCCGACGTCATCGATCTCGGCTGTCTGCCGGACACGCCGTTTCCCCATCTCGAGGCCGCCGTGCGCGCGCTGGCCGATGCCGGCCACCGCGTGAGCGTGGACTCCGCCGACACCGACGAACTCCGCCGAGGCGCCAAGGCCGGCGCCCAATTCCTCCTCAGCCTGACCGAGGAGACGCTGTCGCTGCTCGACGAGGTCGATGCCACGCCGGTGCTGATCCCGGCCCGCCACGGTGATCTCGACTCGCTGCTGCGCGCCATGGATGCGCTGGACAAGCGCGGCCGCCCCTATCTCGCCGACCCCATCCTCGATCCCATCCACTTTGGATTCATGGAATCGCTCGGCCGCTACGCCGCCCTGCGCAAGGCGCGGCCGCAGGCCGAGATCCTCATGGGCACCGGCAATCTCACGGAACTCACGGACGCCGACACCACCGGCATCACCGCCGCCCTCATGGGAATCGTGTCGGAACTACATATCCGCAATGTGCTGGTGGTCCGCGTCAGCCCCCACTGCCGGCGCGCGCTGGAGGAAACCGACGCCGCCCGCCGGATCATGTTCGCCGCCCGCGAAGAGGGCAGCCTGCCCTCCGGCATCGGCCCCGTCCTGCTCTGCCTGCACGACCGCAAGCCGCTGCTCTATACGGCCGCCGAGATCGCGGAGATGGCGACGGCGGTGGGCGACGACAATTTCCGCATCGAACTGGCCGCGAACGGCCTGCACATCTACAACCGCCACGGCCACCACGCGGCCACCGATCCGTTCGACCTGTTCCCGCGCCTCGCCGTCGCGCGCGACGGCAGCCATGCCTTCTATCTCGGCTACGAACTCGCGAAGGCCGAGATCGCCTGGCGGCTCGGCAAGCGCTATGTCCAGGACCAGCCCCTGAACTGGGGCTGCGCCGTCGATCGGCCGGCGGAGGACCTTTCGCGCTTCAAGGCCGCCGGCACGACCCTCGCGGCCAAGCGCAAGGCGCGGAGCAAGCGATGATCCGCGAATGCATCGTGATTACCCAGAGCAAGGCGGGTGCCGTGCATATCGCGCCCCTCGGCCTCATCGAGGAGGGCGAGCATCTGGTGATCGCGCCGTTTCGCCCGTCGCTCACCCTCGACAATCTGCGGGAGAACCCCTTCGCGGTCGCCAACTACACCGACGACGTTCTCGTCTTCGCTGGCTGCCTCACGGGCCGCCGGGAATGGCCGACCAAACCGGCGACGAAGGTGCCGGGCGCCGTGCTGGAGCAGGCCCTCGCCCATGCCGAGCTCCAGGTCGTCGCCGTCGCCGAGGACGAGCAGCGCCCGCGCTTCCGCTGCGCCGTGATCCATGAGGCGAATCACCGGCCGTTCCACGGTTTCAACCGGGCCCAGGCGGCCGTGGTCGAGGCGGCGATCCTGGTCAGCCGACTGCGCATGCTGCCGCCCGAGAAGATCGAGCGCGAGATCGGCTATCTCCAGATCGCCATCGACAAGACGGCCGGGCCGCGCGAGCGTCAGGCCTGGGAATGGCTGATGGAACGGATTGCCGAACACAAGTCAAAGGCAGCAACGGAGCGGCGGGCATGACGGGCTTTCTGGCGAGCGTGACATCGGCGGCCGAGGCGGAGATCGTGCTGGCCGCCGGGGCCGACATCATCGACCTCAAGGATCCCCACAGCGGCGCCCTCGGCGCGCTGCCCGCGCCCGTCATTCGAGAGGCCGTCCGCACCGTGGCAGGCCGACGCACGGTCAGCGCCACGGCCGGTGACTTGCCCATGCATCCGCAGGTCATCGCCGATGCGGTCGACCGGATCGCGGCACTCGGAGTCGATATCGTCAAGGTCGGTCTGTTCCCCGGCGGCGTTCCCCTCGCCTGCATCGCCGCCCTGGCGAAACAGGCGGCAAGCGGCACGCACATCGTCGCCGTGCTCTTCGCCGATCAATCGCCTGATTTCGCGCTGATCGATCGGCTGCATGAGGCGGGCTTCGCCGGCGCCATGCTGGACACCGCCGACAAGGGCGCCGGCGGCCTTCGCCGCCATCTCGGCGACGCCGTCCTCGGCGATTTCGTCGAGCGCGTGTCGCGCGCCGGCATGCTCAGCGGCTTGGCCGGTTCCCTGGGCCTTGCCGACATCGCGCCACTGGCGCGACACGCTCCGGACTACCTGGGATTTCGGGGCGCCTTGTGCAAGGACGGCCGCACCTCGACGCTGGATCCGGAACGCGCTCGAGCCGTCCGCACCGCCATCGATCAGGCCGCCGGTCACCAACCATCGGCGGCGAGGATCGCTACTGCCGCCGCCGGCGCGCAACGCGCCGCCCACTCCCGCGTCGCCGGCTCGGCTTCGACCAGGCTGGCAAAGTCGACATAGGGCCGGCGTAGCCGTTCGGCCAACCGACGCACCAGGAAGCGGCCGACACCGGCACCGACCACCGGCGCGTCATCGCCGAGCGCGCCGCGCGACAGCACGCGATCGATGGCGGCATGCAAGGTCTGAAGCTGCCGTTCCGCGAGATGCTTCGCCAGCCGACGCCAATCCGCGAGGTCGGCGGATTGCAGGTCGCGCCCGAGCATGCGCGCCAGGCGCCGGGCGCTCTCCTCCACCGTCTTGCCGCGCCCGTCGGCCGTCGGCAACTGGTCGGCATCGTCAGGCAGTTCGCCGGTCAGGCGATGAACGTCCGCCATCGTCGCGAAATACTCGGCCATCAGCCGCTGGCGCTGCCCGCCGAACGGAACGCTCTCCGCCATCGCCATTATCGGCGTGCGCGTGGCCCCGGTATAGACAAGCTCCTCCGATACCAGCCGTTCATCGTCGGTGTAGCCCACCGCGTCCACCTGCCCGTTGCGGATCGGGACGACATCAGCGGTCGTGCTGCCGACATCGATGAAGAGCGCCTGCGGGGAGCGCGTGCCGACGAACCTGGCGCTGGCATGCCAATTGGCGGACGCCACCGCTTGCCAATGCTCGCCGGCTGAAGCAACGAAGCCCTGCCGCCCCGCATAGAGGCGCAGGTCGTCGCCCGCGAAGTGCTCCGCCATCGTCTGGCTCAAACGCGCGACCCCTTCGGCGCGATCGGCGAAGAGATCGACGAGTTCGCCGGTCATGGTGACCCCATGGCGCCGCGAGCGCCGCAACTGCCGGCGCGCCTCGCCGAGCGAGTGCGTCAGTTCGTCCATGCCGAGCCACAAGCGACAGGGAACCTGCAGCGCCGTCACCAGACGTCCGCCGCGCTCGACCTGTGCGACCTTGAGATGCGCGCCCCCCAGGTCCCAGCCGGTGACCGCATCGTCAGCCATGGAATTCCCATCCGGACTCGGGACGGCCGCCCGCGGCTGCGCTGTCCTTGACAAGCGCTGTCGGCATCATGTCGTACTCGCGGATCAACAGACGCAAGGCCCGCTCCCCGTGGAAGTCATTCCCGTCATCGACCTCAAAGGCGGCGAGGTCGTCCATGCCCAGCGCGGCGAGCGCGATTCCTACCGTCCCGTGCGCTCGCAGCTCTGCCAAGGCAGCGAGCCCGTCGCTGTCGTCGCCGGCCTGCTCACGGTGTACCCCTTCGCCACGCTCTATGTCGCCGACCTCGATGCGATCCAGGCACGGGGCGACAGCACCGCTTCGGTCCGCCAAATCCGGCAAAGGTTTCCCGAACTCCGCCTGTGGGTCGATAACGGCCTCGCCGATCCGGCCGCCTGCCGCGACTGGCTGGCGCGGGACCTGAGCGACCTCGTGCTCGGCAGCGAGGCGCAGCGGGATCGTGCCGCCCTGGATGCATTGTCGGATGACGATGCGCGCCGCCATCTCATCCTCTCGCTCGACTACAAGAACGACCGGTTCCTGGGCCCGCCCGAACTGCTGTCAGCGCCGTCGCTCTGGCCGGACCGCATCATCGTGATGACCCTGAGCCGGGTCGGCAGCCGCGGCGGTCCGGATCTCGACCTGCTGCGCCGCTGGCGCCACGAGGTTCCCGCCAAAAAGATCTTCGCCGCCGGCGGCGTGCGCGGCGGCGAAGACCTGTTGGCATTGGCCGATTGCGGGATCAGCGGCGTCCTCGTCGCGACCGCGCTCCATGAGCGGAGAATCGGTCGGGCCGAGATCGCCGCCGTCGAATCCGGCGTAGCGTCGGCGTAGCTACGACCGCTCAGCCGGCGCCGAACGGATGCTTGACCGAGCTCTTCTTGGCGACGACTTCCTTCGCCGATGGCGTGCCGGCGACGGCGCGCTGGATCGATTCTTTCGTCGCCTGATAGTTGTACTGCTGGATCTTCTTGTCGTCGGCGGCTTCCCAGTGAATGAACACGCCGACGCAGATGAAGATATCGTCGGCTTCGTCGGCCGGAATGGTGCCGTCGGCGACGGCATCGGTCACCGCCTGGGCCACCGCAGTCTGCGCCGGGCCGAACATCTGTACGGCCTGCTTGGCGTTCTTGATCGTCACTTTGTTGAACAGGATGGTGTTGGGCTTGCAGGGCAGATTCGGCGCCACCACCGCAAGGAGGGTGGTGAACCCATCCTTGTTGTTGGTCAGCGCATGAGTGAACGCGGATTCGACTGAACTGCCACGCGGACCCATGATGAGGTCGATGTGGGCGACTTCGTTGCCGTCACCGACCAACGATTCACCAACCAGGACTTTGTTGATCTTGGCCATGATAAGAACTCCTCCCTATGCGAGCGGTCCGATACGGAAAGCGTCAACCGAAGCGCCCCGCGCATGCGGCAACGCCTCGCTCGCCTCTCTCCCGGCGCACGGAGCTATCCTTGTTTGCAGCGCCCGACCGTAACACGGTCGGACCGGTTGACCAGACAGCAAGCCCCTGGCGGACAGAGGACACGCCCCAGATGGTAGGCACAACGCGCTTCCGTCAGCAAGGTCCGTTTTCGCTGGTCTCGGCGCAATCGGGGTGAAGACACGTCTAACGGCATCAACTCGGTTGTCACCCCTGCGAAAGCGGGGGTCCAGGACAAACGACAGAACGGTTGCCCTGGATTCCCGCTTGCGCGGGAATGACAAGTGATGGGAAGGGGAACGGAGCGTTCATCCGGCTAACCTTCCCCGATCTCGATCCGATGGGCAAACAGGCTCGCAACCGTGAGATCGGCGCTGGTTCCCGGATTGATCCCGGCCGCCTTCAGCTCGCGATCGAACGCCAGCAGCGGCGCTGCCAGCTGTTCGGGGTCTTCGGCCTCGTCCAGGCGCCTAGCAAAAGGCTGTGCCATCGCGCAGACGGCCTCCGCCCGCGCGATGCCGTACTTGCGGGCAACGTGGCTGTCGGGCAGGCGGGCGAGAAACGCGAGATAGGCCGACGTCGTCGCCCATCGCTCGCTGCCCCAACGCGCCAGGCCGGCCCGCAGACGGGGCAGGCCGAGGTCGAAAATGTCGGCGAACCCGCCCGCATACTGCGCCGCGATGCGATCGCGATCGGCCGCGGCGGCCATGGCGACGGCGAGCGACACCGTCGGCGGCGCGCGGACATCATGCGCAGGCGCGGCGCCAAGGCCGCCCGGCTCGGCCAGTCGAATGGCGGCGAAGGCCTGCTCTGCATCGGCCACGTCCAGTCGCTGCAGGATTACTTTCACCCGGTCGTGCAAGCTACCGCCGACCGTCGACAGCGCCGCCTGTGCGAGCGGGGTGCAGAGCAGGACGATGCCGAGATTGGTGTTGCAGCTGACCGCCTGTCGCGTGCGTCGGATCGCTTCCAAAATGCGCGCCCCCACCGAGAGCGCCGGCGCGCCCATCGCCGGTGCGCTCGCTTGCGCGCTGGCCTCGAAATCGGCCGTCGTCATGTCGTGACCGGCGGCGAAGACGTGAACGTTGCCGGGCTTGAGGGCGGCCAGCTCGGCGAGGCAGGCGTCGCGGTAGGCGGCAGCGACAGCGTCGCCCGTGAGCATCAGCGTCTGTTGGCCGCGCGGCGAAGACGGGAGACCGTCGCCCGTGGCCGCAGCGCCGCCACCAGGTTGGCGGCCAGCTCTCCCGCGATGTCCACGGCGACGACGCGCTGCAAGGCAGCCCAGGCCGGCATGCTGTTCACCTCCAGCACAAGATAGCCGGCGTCTGCATCCTGCATGATGTCCACGCCGGCATAGTCGGCGCCGACGGCGGCGGCGGCGGCCGTCGCCAATGTCGCCAGTTCGCCCGCGGCAGGCACGCCTTCGCAGCGCGCGCCCTGGCTGGCGTTGGTGCGCCAGTGCGTGCCGTGGCGGATCATGGCAGCGACCGCGCGACCGCCGACGACGAACACCCGCCAGTCGCGCCAGCCTGGCGCGCGCCCGCGGATGAATTGCTGCAGATAGTAGACACCAGCCACTTCCTCCGCCGGCGGCAGCGCCGCCAGGCCGTCGATCAGCCGCAGGCCGCGTCCCTGGGACCCGAACAGCGGCTTCAGCACCAGCGGCCGTTCGGGCCGCGCCTCCGCGCGCACCAAGCGCCGCGCCGCCGCCATCGACTCGACGCTCCAGGTTGCCGGCGTCGGTATCCCCTGCTTGTGCAGCAGGAAGCTGGTCATCGATTTGTCGACGCAGCGTTCGATGGCCCGGGCGTCATTGTGCACGGGCACGCCGAGTTCCCGCAGGGCATGCAACACGCCCAGCCGCATGGTCACCTGCTCGAAGCTGCCGGCGGAGATCGTGCGCACGAACACGCCATCGGGCAGGGCATCGGCGAAGCCGGGCAACCGCAGCCCGTGACCATCGCCGGCGATCTCGAAGCCGCTGTCCTTCAGGGACAGCGACACGGCCTCGACGCCCTGCGCCGTGAAGGCCCGCTTCAGCCGGCGCGTATGCCAGTCGGCATCGTCGACGAAGATCGCAACCCTAGGACGGGGCATCGCCGAAGGACTTGTCGATCAGCGCCTCGTCGAGCGTGCCGCCATGGAAGCTGCGCCCGCTCGTGAGCGCCGTAACCGTGACGCGTGCCGGGCTGAACAGCAGCCGGTCCATGGCGTAGAAATCGCCGTTGTAGGCGTTGAAGATTTCCGCGAACGGCCGGCCGTAGTCGCGCGATCCGGCGCTCGGAAGGTCTTTCGCCAGCTTCTCGGCGTCGCCATCGGGACCGGTGACGAAGAGCTGCACCGATCCGCCATAGATGATGGCGTCGTTGGTGCGGCCCATGGCCGCCACGAACGACGCTGCCGGCGGCGGCAGCGGGGCCGTGCCCATGCCGTCGACCACGCGCTCGAGCGGGAAACGCAGTTCGTGCAGCTTGTGCAGCGCCACTTCGAGGACGCGGGCGACGATCTGCACCGTGCCGGCGAGACTCCGGGTCGGCGTCAGGATCAGCGTGAGCTGGCGCGGCGAGAGCCCGCAGTCCTTCGATACTTTTTCGATCAAGGCCGGCGGCGGCCGCTTCTCGACTTCGAGCACCAGGCAGGCACCGTCGGCGGTGTCGCGATAGCCGAGCTCGTCGAACAGCACTTCCTTGCGCGCGACCGCGCGGCCGGGCCCGGAACCGAGAGCGTGGTAGCTGTCCTTTCCGCTCCCGACCGTCAGCTGCCAGCCGGCCAGCTGGCTGCCGAGGCAGGCCAGCACGGGATGCGCCGCATGCACGCTGAGCGACCACGGCCAGCGGCGGAACGGACCGCTGCCGGCGAGCTGAACGCTGCCCAGTCCGCCCAGGCATATTTCGGCGATGCGCAGCCCGGCCGCGACGCCGCCGGCGCAATCGATGCCGGCATCGATGAGCGTGCAACCATCGGCCGTTGTCTCGATGCCGAGGCGCAAGGCCGTCGCATCCTCGATGAGGCGCCGGAGCAGCGGCTGCGTCAGGCGATAGAGGCTCGGGGTCGCGGCCTTAGTGGACATGATCCGATGTCTCCTCCGCGGCCGCGACCATTGCCGACTCCTCGACATCATTCAATTCCGAAAATACGTGAGCCGTCCGCGCGGCGATGGTCCCGCGCACGGCCGCGCGCGAGGGCGCGGCCGCCAGCACGGTACAGATCGGCGCCCCCGCATCGATCCGCGCGCCCGGCGCCGGACGATCGGCGACCCAGGCCGGCCAGGACAGCTGCCGAGGCACCCGCAGTGTCCGCTCTGCATAGAGCACCGACATGGCCGTGGCCTGCGGCGGCGGCGTCCAGCGCTCGGGCAACCGACCCTCGCAGGCGGCGATATGCAGGCCGAACAAGCCGGCGGAATCGGCACGATCGAAGACATCGAGATTGGCGCCCGGCCGCGGGTTCACTTCCAGGATTGCGAAGTCGTCGCCGTCGACGATGAGATCGAGACTGTTGAGCCCGACGAGGCCAAGCTCGCCTGTCAACGCATCGAGCGCCGCAGGAATGGCAGCGGCGGTGCGCGGGCCGATCGCGGCCGGCTGCAGCAGACCGCCGAAGCGATAGGATCCCGGCACGGACCATTGCTCGCTGAATCCCAACAGCAACGCGCGGCGACCGTCGGCGAGGAAGGACGCGCCGACCGGCCGACCCGCTATGCGGCGCTGAAAATAGCAGCCGCCGTTGGGTCCCACGCCCGCCTGCGCTGGCCCGACATGGCCGCCGCCGGAGCCGCCGATCCGCTTCATCAGCCACCCCGCGGGATCGGGCGGCGGCGCGTAGGAGATCGCCGGATAGGGCAGGTCGAGCCGATCGAGGAGCGCGAAGAACGCTCTTGGATTCTTCGTGCGCGCCACCGTCGCCGGCGCGTTGCCGAACAGCCGACGGCCGATGGCCAGCTGCGCCAGCAACTCCGGATGCGATTCGAGACCGGATCCATAGACGAGGCCGCAGCGCGGTGGCGACGCCGCCGGCGCCAATCGCTCAGCCGCGGCCAGCAGTGCAGCCGCATCGAAGCCGTCGTCGAAATCGCCATCGACCACCAGGCTGGCCTCCGCGCTGGCCCGCGTATCCGTATCGCCGAAGAGATCGGCGACGACGATGCGCCGGCCGGCGCGCCGTGCGGCGACGGCCAGGGCGCGCGCCGACAACGCGACCGCGAGATAGATCTCCGGCTCAGCCAACGAGTTCACGCGCCAAGGCGAAGGCATCGCGGAAATCGAGGAACAGCGGCTTCTCCGCCTCGATCATCCGGCGGAACAGCCCGGATTGGACCTTGTACTTGACGCCGCCGATGGCGAGCGATCCGATGCCGACGGCACCGCTGCCCTTCAGCGCCACGCCGTCGTCCTGCGCCCCCAGCCCTTCGATGCCCGCCGGCGGCACGGCATTGACGTCGGCCGCGACTTTCAGATTGGACGCCTTCGCCAGTTGCGGCGCGCTCACGATCTGAACGCCCGCGCGCCCGGCCGCCAATATGACGTCCATGTCCTTGATCGCCTGCTCCTTCAGGGCCTCGCTGCTGCCGTCGGCATAGGCGAGCTCGACCTTGAAGCGTTCCTTGGCGAGTTCCGCCAGCGCCTTCACCCGGGCGGCACCGTCATAGCCGATCAGGACGGTCTTGGCGCCCTCGGCCGCGGCGATCACGCCGGCAGCGAAGCCGACCACGCCGGTGGCGCCGAACACGGCGACGCCGCGGCCGCTCAAGCCACCGCCCTTCGCCTTCAGCGCCTTCTCCACCTTGGCAACCATCGCCGCCGCCGTGGTGAAGGATCCCGCGGGATCGGCGAACACCGAGACCTGGAATGGCGGGAACATCGCCTTGCGCGCCGCCGCCAGCATGTCGAGGGCGAGGATCGCATTCTTGCCGCCGATGAAGATTCCGGTGCGCCGGGCGCCCTTGGGCCCGCGCGAGAAGATCGCATCCTGGGTCAATCCGGCGACCTCGCCGAGCTCGACCGCCGTGTAGGGCACCGCCGTCGTGAAGCCGGCATCGAGCGCCATGTTCACGTCGAACGGGCTCACATGCTTCAGCGGGCTCAGCATGTGCAGGATGTACGGAGCCTCCATGGCGTCTCTTCCCCATGCATCGGGCGGCCCGGTCGCGCCTCTTGCGGCGCAGTCTTGTCCGGGAGCAACGCCGAAGACAAGGGCCAATGCGCCAGGGGGCCAATGCGCCCTGCGGTCAGTGCCCGGCCGGCAGGACCTCGATGTCGGCGCCGCGATTGCGCCCGCGGCTGATCGCAAAAGAGAGGCCGGAGTCCGGCGGCCAGCGGCGGCGCGCGGCGGCCAGCAGCGCGGCCGCATCGGCCTCGCTGCCGATCAGCCCGAACCCCGTCGGACCCCAGGAGCTCTGGCCGATGCCGACGATGCCCTCGGCCTCCAGCCAGGCCAGCACCGCCGCCACCGAACGGCTCGAGAAGCGCGCGCCCTGCACCGGCTCGAAATAGTCGCCGATCGCGCGCTGCAGCTCGGCGACGGCGGAGCCGAAGCGATCGAGATTCGCCTCGGCGACTCCGGGCAGCGCCACCATCAGCACGAGCCGGCAGAGATGCGCCGCCTGCTCAGCCGGAAATGGGGCCAGACGACGGAACGCCGCCGCCTCGTCCGGCCCATGCAGTCCCTGCCGACCATGGTCGAAGATCAGCAGCACGCGCCAATGTTCGGGGAACGGCAGCCGGCTCAGCACCGGCGGCGGCTCGTCGCTGTCGCCGCGCCCGCCGTCGAGCACCACGCCGCCCTGCTCGAAGGTGGCGATGCCGATGCTCGAGCGCGCGCCGCGGTCGAGCAGGCCGGCGATCCCGCGCGCGTCCAGATCGAGGCCGCACAGGCGCGCGACGGCCGCACCGGTCGCCAGCGCCAGCTGCGTGCCGGAACCAAGTCCGACATGGTTCGGGATCGATTCCTCGATACGCAGATCCAGCCGGCGATCCAGACGATAGCGATCGATGAGTGCTTCGAGATGGCGTTGCGCGCGCGCCGCATCCGCGCCCTCGACGCGCAGCTTGTCGCCGTGTCCGATCGAGAGGCGCGTGCGCGGCGTTTCGATGGCGATGCCGAGGCTGCCGAAGCGGCGCCCGAGCTCGCCGTTGAGGTCGACGAATCCCAGATGCAGTCGCGCCGGCACCGTGACGGCCACGCGGGCGACAATCGCATCGGCGTTTGCGTTGCCCGCCAAGGCCGGCCCGACTATCATGGGTTGGTCAATGCGGTCTCGC
>Ga0326726_10005683_pt1 | contig 11274 bp, 7 predicted proteins | sample MHFenrmetagenome_2_FD_207603 | JGI IMG/M metagenome (GOLD analysis project Ga0326726, IMG submission 207603) | Lab enriched peat soil microbial communities from Michigan Hollow, Ithaca, NY, United States - MHF15MN | ecosystem: Environmental > Terrestrial > Soil > Wetlands > Peat | place: USA...
GCTGCTGCTACACGGCGCGCAAATGCCCACTACAGAACAATTACCTGAAGATCTCAGCGACTTGGCCTACCGCAATGGATTCGAGCTTAGCCACAACCGTTGGGAATCCGATGTTCAGGAGCTGGTCAAGCGGTTGGGTCTGGTGACACGACATGACACGCCGTCAGGCACAAAGACCGATTCGGCGACGCCGACGCGACAACCTGCGAAGAAACCGTGGGCCGCCATTGCCGGAGCGTTGCTGGTCGCGATCGCCGTCGTGGTCGGCGGAGTGTTGTATTACGAGAAAAGTGCTCAAGAGAAAATGACGGCCGAGAAAGAGGCTCCGCTGGCCGGCGCAAATACTGAGGCTCCGAAGGCGGCCGCGCCGTCGCCATCGACGACGAAGAATCCACCCGACACGTCACCAACTGAGAGAACACCCGCGAGCTCCGGCTTTGCTGATAAGCGCGCAGGGCAGGAGAATACGCACCTTTTCAATTCGCCTGATTTCCAATTGAAGATTGGCAATGCGGGCAGTTACATTCCCAGTCCGTTTAGAGTGGACAATGTGGATCTCAGCAAGGAGTTTTCCATAAGCTTTCAAATTAGGTCGACCAGAAATGGCGGCTCTACCCGCTACGGTATCGCTTGGAATTACACTCCCGAGGATTTTCTGCTGTTTACTCTCCACTCTACGAATGGAGGTTACTATTCGATCGGGCCGGGAAGAAGCCGAACCCACGCGCCATTTTCACGGCTATCAGAGGGACCCGTGAGCATCAACGGCGAGAATGGTTTCGACACCCTCCAAATGACAAAGAGCGGAAGTGCCCTGCTGTTTTCGATCAATGGCAAAGAAGTGTGGAGGACAACCACCTATAGGCTGGATTCAAATCAATTCGCCTTTTGGGTAGCAGATTTCTCAGAAGCACTAATAAAATCGTACACAGTGCGTCAGTAGCTGGCGGAGCAAAAGCTTGAGTAGGACCGAGCGTGCCGGCGGTGGCGTGGTGGGAGCGCGGGCTAGCGGTGGATGTCGGCGCCGAGCAGCGCCTCGCGAAAGCGGCTGCGGAGGTAGGGTCCGTCGCGCGGAGGGAGCGAGGTCGGGCTCGGGGTGGTCGAGACCTTGACGGCGGCGAAGAGCGGCCCAGCGGCTGTGAAGAGCTGCCCAGCCAGCAGCTCCAGCTCCGTCTCGGTGCGGACCGTCACGGCGAGCTTGAACCCGGTCGCCGCCGCGATGCCGGCGAGGTCGACGCCGCGCCCGGTATGGGCGGGCTGCATGCCCGTCTCACCGTAGTGCTCGTTGTCGAGTACCACGATGGCGAGGTTCGAGGGCCGCTCCACGCCGATGGTCGCAAGCGATCCGAGTCCCATCAGCATCTCGCCGTCGCCGGTCACCACCAGCACGCGGCGACGTGGCTGGGCGAGGGCCAATCCGAGGCCGGTCATGGCCGCCCCGCCCATCGCCGCCCAAAGGTAGAAATTGAGCGCGGTGTCGCCGGCCGCGGCCACGTCGTACGTCGGATTGCCGAGGCCGGTGACGACGAGAGCATCACCGCGGGCCGATAGGATCCGGGCGGCCACGGCACGGCGGTCGAGGGGCGCGGTCATTTCTCGAAGCTCTTGGTGCCGATGACGCGCTGGCCGATTAACACGGCCACCGCGCGGGAGGAGTGAAAGGCGAGCGCCGTCGCGGCGCGCACGGTGGGCGCGACGTCGTCGGCGGCATCGGCGCGGTACACGAGCACCCCGGCCGTCTCGAGGGCGGAAGCGGTCGAGCGGCCCATCGGCACCTGCCACGGATTGAACTCGCCCCATTCCCCGCGCATGGTGACCAACGCCAGGAGAGGGATGCGGCACTCCAGGTTGAGCGCAAGCATGTTGATGCAGTTGCCCACTCCGCTCGACTGAAGCAAGAGCGCGCCGCGCTGGCCGCCGAGCCACGCGCCCGCCAGCATGGCCACGCCCTCTTCCTCCGTGGTGAGCGACACCGCGCGCATGGCGGCGTCCGCGTGGCAGAGACCGATCAGCTCGCCGTGTCCGGCATCGGGAACATAGCCGACTTGCGTGACGCGGGCGGTCTGGAGCTCGTGGAAAACGTCTGCGGGCCAGGACGGGGACATGACCGCCGGCGATTCTATCACCGAGCGGACGCGTCGCGCGGCGGAATGGTGCCGCGGACGGTTCGCGCACTGGGCGGCACGCTGCGATCCGCGCATCCGAGGTTATGATGAAAGCATCGTGAGCCGCCGCCGAGTACTCCGCCACGCCGCCATCGCCGCCGCCGTGCTCGTCGTGCTGGTCACGATCACGCTGGCCGCTCTCCCCAGCATCGCGCGCTGGCTGGTGGTCTCCCAGTTGTCCCGGGTGACGGGCCGGATGGTGGCGCTTGACGCCCTGGAGGTCGAGCCCTTCAGGGGCCGGTTCGGCCTTCGCAGCCTCCGCGTGATCGACCACGACGGAGCGCCGTTGCTGACGGTGGACCGGGTCGAAGTCCGATTCAGCCCGCGGGATCTGATCGTCGGCCACCTGCGGATCTTCGACGCGACAGTTCAGACCGCGGCTCTCCGGATCGTCCGGATCGGGCCCGAGACGTTCAACATCTCCGACATCCTGGCCCGTCTCGGCGAGGGCCACGGGACCGCGCCCTCCGTGACGGTCGCCCGGTTCGCCTTCGTCAGTGGTGCGCTCACGATCGAGGACCGCACGCTGACGCCGCCGCGCACCTGGCGTGTCGAGGCGGTGGAACTTCAGGCCACGGACGCCTCGACCGTGGCCGGAGCGCCGCCGGGGGTGGCCACGCTGAGCGCGGTGGCGGCGGGCGGACCGGTCTCGCTTTCGGTGGCAGACCTGCGCCTCTCGCCGCTACACCTGCGGGCAACACTGAACGCGCGGGAGATCGACGCGACACTGGCCGCCCTCTTCCTGCCGCCTCGAAGCCCGCTGAGCCCGACGCACGGAACGGCGAGCGTGTCCGCGACGATAGATCACGACGCCGTGACGGGCTCGCTCATCGGGCTCGATGCCGGACTCACGGGTGTCGAGCTGCACCGGCCGGAACAGGCGAGCGCGTACCTGTCGGCGCCGGCGGTGCGGCTGACCGTGGAGGGACTTCGCGTGCGCCCGGGTGGGATCGAGCTGGCGCGCCTCGCCGTGGACGCCGGCGCCGTCGGGCTGGAGGACACGCGACTCGCGCCAGTCCGGCGCTGGCAGGTCGACGGCGCCGCCTTCGAGGCCCGCAACCTGTCGAGCGCCCGCGAGGCGCCACCCGGAATCGCGACGGCTCGGGCGGTGACGGCCGGCGCGCGGCTGGAGGTGTGGGTGACCAACGCCCGCCTCGCGCCGCTCGAGCTGCAGGCGACCACGATCGTACGTAACGTCGATCTCGCCGTATTCCGGCTCTTGGTGCCGCCCGATCTGCCGGTGCATCCCGAGCGGGGTGTCCTCAACGCGACAGTCCAGGTCGAGCACGGTCGCGGCGGCACGCATCTCGCGCTGGACGCGTCCCTGAGCGATATCGCCCTGCAGCGCCCCGGGCACTTCGTGGCCGCGCCGGCGGTGCGGATCACCGCCGGCGATATTGTGCTCGACGGCGGCGCCGTGACCGCGGGCCGCGTCGCCATCGTCAGCGGTCGCCTCACGCTCGAGGAGCGGACCGCGAAGCCCGTACGGACATGGCCGGTCCAGAACCTGGTGATCGAGGCGAAGGATCTGTCCAGCCGGCGCGAGGCCGTCCAGGGCGTGGCCAGTCTGCGGGCGACCGTCGCCGGGGCCGCGGCGTCGGTATTCGTCACGCGCGCTCGGCTCGCCCCCCTGGAGCTTCACGCGACGGCGGTCCTGAGAAATGTCGATGCGGCCTTGCTTCGCTTCTATGTCCCGGCGGGGGTGCCGGTCCAGCTCGCCCGCGGCCTCGTCAGCGCCACGTTCCAGGTCGACCACACCGTCACCGAGGGGACGCGTCTGGCGGGTGACGCGATCATCACGGGTCTCGAGGCGCAAGGCCGCGACGCCTTTGCGACGCTGGCGGTCACGTCGCCCTCACTGCGGGTGATTATCGCGGACGGGCGGCGTCAAGGCGCGGACCTCAGCGTCGGCCGCGTTGAGCTGTCCGGCGCCAGTGTTTTCACCGATTCGCGCGCAACGTCCGCTCGCTTCGATCTCACGCAGCTCCGCATCGCGACGGAGGCCCTCACATGGCCGCCGAGCGCTCCCGCCCGCGTCGAGGTGAGCCTGCGCTTTCGCGACCGCGGCACGCTCGACGGGAGCGGCACCGCTCGGCTCACCGCTCCGCTTCCGACGATCGCCTGGGCGGCGGAGCTGGGACTTCAGCTCAACGCAGTGGACCTGGCGCCGCTCGCCCCGTACATTCCCGGCGCCGGCGGGCTCGGCGGGCGGGTGAGAGCGAAGGTGACGGTCGACCTCGCATACGCCGGCGCGCTGACGGCCCGCGTGCGCGGCGATGTCGGCGGCGCGCGGTTCGCGCTCACCGACGGGGCGCGAACGCTGCTCGCGCTCCGCAGCATCAACGCCACCGGCCTCGATCTCCAATGGCCGGAGCGGATCACCATCAAGCAGCTCCGGCTGCGCCGGCCGTACGCGTTCATCGAGCGTGATCGTCAGGTCAGGTTTCCACTGCTGGCCCGCTTCGCGTCTTCTTCACCCGCTCCGGACTCTGCCGGGGGCCCGTCGGGGCCGGCGCCCGCTGTCCGCCCGCGCCTGGCCATGACCTTCGAGGAGATCGTCGTCGAGAGCGGCCAGGCCACCGTCGCCGACGACGGTGGGGCTTCGCCCGTGCGCTTCGAGATTCCACGAGTGGATCTTACGGCCCGGCAGGTGACATGGCCGGCATCGGGGCCCGCGCAGTTGCGGCTCGAGGCCGCGCTGCCCGCGGGCGGAACGCTCAACGTCGAGGGCAGCGTGAACCCCGATCCTTTGAGCGCGGACGTCACGCTCGCGGTCAAGGATGCCGAGATCGCCTGGCTCCAGCCCTACCTCGGCTTTCGCGCCCGCGTCGGCGGGCGACTGGACGCCAACCTGACGGTGTCTGGCCCTCTGGCGCCCACTCCGCGGCTCAAGATCCGCGGCGATGCCGGCCTGCGAGCCCTCGACATTTCGGACGGCCAGCGGTCCGTGCTGACGACGAATCGCCTGCGCATCACCGGGATCGACGCGGCCTGGCCGGAGCGCATCGTTTTCGATCGTGTTCAGACTCGGCGGTCGTGGGCGCTCATCGAGCGCGACTCGCAGGGCCGCTTTCTCTTGCGGACGCTGCTGGAGCGTCCGGGCGTCGGAGCGCCGCGCCCGGCTCCGTCCGCCCCGTCGTCGGCGCCCTCTGCCCCGTCCGATCTTTCGGCGCCGTCGGCTCCGGTCGCGTCACCTGGCTCGACCCTGGAGTTCACGCTGCGCGAGGGCGTGTTCGAGGAGCAGGCGGCCACAATCGTCGACGACGCCATGACCCGGCCCGCGCGCATGGAGGTCGCCGGCACCCGATTCACGATCCGCGATTTCGTTTGGCCGTCCCGCACGCCGGCAAAGATCGAGCTGACATCGCCGATGCCGGCGGGTGGCCGCCTCGATGTTTCGGGGACGTTGCAGCTCGAGCCCATGCGCCTCGTGGCGCGTGCGGTGCTCGACGGCGTGGCCCTCGAGCCGGCTCAGTCGTACCTGCCGATCGACGGGCGGGTGGCGGGCAAGGTGAGCGGCGACCTGACCGTGAAGATCGCGCTGGAGCCCACGGCCATTCAGATCGCCGGCCAGGCGCACCTGCAGGCCTTCAGGCTGAGCGATGGCGATCGCGCGGTGGTGACGGTGGGGCGCGTCGACACCGCCGGGATCGACATCGACTGGCCGAAGCGGATCACGCTCGCGCGCGTGCAGTTCCGTCGGCCGCGGCTATTGGTCGAGCGCGACCCGAACGGCCAGATCCTGCTGTACGGACTGGTGACGCCGCACTGGGGGACCCTCCCGACGGCCGCGTCGCGGCCCGCCGTCTCACCGTCGACCCGATCCGCGCAGCCGCCCTCGGCCCGCCCGACGATCGAGATCGCGACGTTCAGCCTCGAGCGCGCGTCCGCGCGATTCGTGGACCACACGACGACGCCGGCTTACGCGGAGGAGCTCGAGGACGTGAACGTGACCTTCGCCCCGCTCACCACGGCGCCGGACCGCCGCACGCGCTTCACGGCCACCGGAGTCATCGGCGGCGGCACGCTCAAGCTGCAGGGAGAGGGCGCTGAAGGAGACCAGCGGACACTGGACATCAAGCTGGATCTCCAGAACTTCATCGTGCCACGCGCCAATCCGTACCTCGAGAAGTACACGGCCTGGACGGCGACGAACGGCACGCTCAGCCTCTCCGGGAGCTACAAGCTGAAGGGCACCCAGCTCGAGACGGATCACGATCTCGTGGTGCGCGGCCTCGAGGTGGCGCCGATCGACGCGCGCGACGAGGTCGAGCGCCGCATCGGCTTGCCGTTCGGCATGCTGGTCTCGCTGCTGAAGGACTCCGGCGGGGAGATCCGCTTGTCCGTGCCCGTCGCGGGCGACCTGAGCAGCTTCGAGTTCGACTATGGCGAGGCCGTCTGGGCCACCGTCCGGAATCTCTCCATCCGCCTGCTTGCCCTGCCGTTCAGCAAGATCGGGTCCCTTTTCTTCAGTGACGACTCGAAGGTGAAGGCCGTGGCTATCGCCCCCGCGCTCTTCGAGGCGGGGACGGACCATCTTGGGCCGGAGATGGGGCCGCACCTCGATCGCGTCGCCGCCTTCCTGCGCGCGACGCCGGCGGTGAAGGTGGTCCTCGATCCGATTGTCGTCGAGCCGGACCGGCAGGTGCTCAGGCGTGAGCAGGCGCGCGCGCGACTCGCCGCGCCGGCCGGCGCGCCTGAGACCTCCGAGCTGCTTGAGCGTGCCCGGAATGAGTATCGCGCCCGGTGGCCCGACAGGCCGATGCCACCCACCCTCGACGCGATCGTTGCCGAGCTGGCCGCCACGGAGACGCTGCCCGCCGACGCGCTGCGGACACTCGCCACCCGTCGCCTCGAGGTCGTGCGCCAAGGGCTGACGCGCGGCGGCGCCATCGAGGTGGCCCGTCTCACGGGCACCGCAGCCCGCAACCCGCTCGTCGAGGCCGCCGGCAGCCCGCGCGTGGAGTTCGATCTCCGGCCCTGACGACTACTCGATGCGTCGGGATATTTCGGCGATAAGATCAGTCGGTGCTCCGTGACGCTTCGAGCGTTTTCAAAGTCAGTCCGCGGTGCACGAGGCCTTCACCCTGTTCTGATCCGCGGCAGGCATCGGCCGGCGGGTCTCTCATGAGGAGGATGTGACATGGCGGAACGTGGGATCCACATCGTGCGCGCGCACCTGGCCAAGCTGCCGCCGTCGGACTCGCTGACCATCGCCGAGCGCCGCGCCCAGTACGAGCGCGCGGAGAAGGTCTTTCCCACGCCGCCAGAGGTCAAGGTCGAGCGCGTGACCGCGCCCGCGGCGCCCGCGGAGTGGCTGCGGCCCCCGTCGGCGGCACCGGGCCGCGTGGTGCTGTACCTGCACGGCGGCGGCTACGTGATCGGCTCGCCGCGCTCCCACCGCCATCTCGCCGCGGCGATCGCGACGGCGGCAGGGTCGAGCGCGCTGCTGCTCGAGTATCGCTGCGCGCCCGAGTCCCCGTTCCCCGCGGCGCTGGACGACGCGGTGGCGGCCTATCGCTGGCTCCTCGACCAGGGCGTGTCCGCCGGCGGCATCGCCATCGCGGGCGACTCGGCCGGAGGCGGGCTCACCGTGGCCACGCTGCTCGCCCTGCGCGATGCCGGGTTGCCGCTGCCCGTGGCCGGCGTGTGCATCTCGCCGTGGGTGGATCTCACGTGCAGCGGAGCCAGCTATGCGACCAAGGCCGACGCCGACCCCATCGTGAAGCGGGCGGGCGTCGACGAGATGGCGCGCGCGTATCTGGGCGCGAGGGACCGGCGCACCCCGCTGGCCTCGCCGCTCTTCGCCGACCTGCGCGGCCTGCCGCCGCTGCTGATCCAGGTGGGCAGCGAGGAGGTGCTGCTCGACGACTCGGTCCAGCTCGCGGAGCGGGCGAGGGCGGCGGGGGTGGACACGACGCTCGAGGTGTGGGATCAGATGATCCACGTCTGGCAGTGGTTCCTGCCGATGCTCGACGAGGCGGAGGAGGCCGTCGCGGCTATCGGCCGCTTCGCCGGAGCGCGAATGACCGGGTAGTCACGCCGGGCGCGCTTCCTGGCGGACGCTCCAGTAATTCCCCGCGAAGATGAGCAGCGCCCCGAGCATCGTCCAGCCGTCGATGCGCTCGCCGTAGATCACGAGCGCGGCCAGGGCGATGCACGGCAGGCGCAGGAAGTCCATGGGCAGCACGAAGCTCGCGTCGCCGAGCGACAACGCCTTGCCCATCGAGTAGTGCGCGGTCAGCCCCGTCACGCCCATGGCCGCGATCCACGGTGCGTCGCTCCACACCGGCCAGACCCAGACGAACAGCGAGCCCACGAGCCCCATGGGGAGCTGCAGGAGGCTCATGTAGAACACCAGGGCGGTGACCCGGTCCGTGCGCAGCAGGACCTTGGCGATCATGATGGCGCCGGCATAGCAGAAGGCGCCCGACAGGACGATCAGCGCGGCCGGGCCGAACGCGCTCGCGCCCGGGTGCACGATGGCGAGCACGCCGGTGATGCCGCCCGCGATCGCCGCCCACCGGTGCGGCGCGATGCCCTCCCGCAGGAAGACGGCGGCGAGCAAGGCGACCCAGACCGGCGTGGTGAACTCGATCGCCGTCACCACGGCCAGCGGAGCCAGCGTGATGCCCCATACCCAGGCGTACTGACCGCAGAAGTGGATCACGTTCCTGATGACGTGCAGGTGCAGCCGGCGCGTGGTGTAGGCCGCGGCGCCGAGGCGGGGCCAGAGGGCGAAGAGGATGACCAGGGCCCCGAGGCTCCGCAGGAACAGGATCTCGACGGTGGCCATGTGGTTGGTGAGCTGGCGCGCCGCGACCATCATCAGCACGAAGGAGGCGATGGACACCGCCATCCACGCCGATGCGAGGAGGGCGGGCCGACCGGCGGCGCGCGTGGTCGGGATCGCGTTCAAGGGCCCAGTATGACTGCGGCGCGGGCCGGGGTGAACTACAATCTCCGCCGCGGTCGGGTGTTATGTCATCTACGCTCCGACGACCGTCATCTGAAACAGCCAAGGAGATCATTCCAACCGCGGACCAGACCCGAAGGAGAGCTATCCGATCGCTGGGGTGCTGGATCGAGGGTTGGGGCGCATCGTGAGCGCCGGGAAGTTCCCGCCGCCATGCCGACGCTTCACGATTCCGGCCGGCCCGCGGTGGTTCGCGCCGGAACATCCTGCCTGATCTCCGGGCCGTGCGAAAGCGCCCGTGGAGCCCTCGACGCGGACATGTTAGTCTCCTGGAGTGGCCATACGCGTGACCTCGAGTGTTGATGGCCTGGCGCGGCGATGGTACTCGCACCGCTACAATCGACCCGACCTGTACGGCCTCGCGGCCCGCCTTGGATGGTTGCCGCGCCGGGTGCGCCTCGGTCTCGCGCGGCAGGTCGGGCGTCTCGCGGCGCGGCTCATGCCCGTGGAGCGCGCGGCGATCCGGAAGACCCTGGAGCGCCTCACCGGCGCCACGGGATCCCGGCTGGACGGGCTCACCGCTCGGGTATTCGTCGACTTCGCCATGTGCTTCAGCGACCTGGTCTCGACAAACCGCGAGCCGAGCGCGCGGCTCGCATCCTACGTCGCGGGAACGGATGGGGTGGAGCGGCTCGACGGACTGACGGGCGGCCTCATCTCGCTGACCGCTCACGTCGGGAACTGGGAGCTGGCGGGGCGACTTCTCGCCGGGCGCTCTGCTCGGCCAACGCACGTGGTCGTGGCGCCCGAGGAGGCGAGAGAGCTGGAGCGCTGGGTGCGACGGGATGGCGAAGGCGTTCGCTTCGTCACGCGGTCCCGTCCGACTGTGTCGCTGGAGCTGGTCGCCGCGCTGCGACGCGGCGAGGTCGTGGCTGTTCAGGGCGATCGGGCACTCGGCACCCGGGGCGACACGATGATCTCGTTCTTCGGGCGGCCGGCCCCGTTCCCGCTCGGGCCGTTCCTGCTGGCCAGCGCCGTCGGAGTCCCGCTTGTGCCGGCCTTCTGCGTGCTCACTGCGGACTATCGGTACCGGGTGAAGGTGGCCGGGCCACTCGTCGTCCGGCGTGGCGACGAGGAAGACGCCGCCCGGGTCTGGGGGGCGCTCCTGGAAGACATCGTGCGAGAGCACCCGACTCAGTGGTTCAATTTTTTCGATATCTGGGACCCGTTGAACGGGTAACGCCGTCTTCGGGAAGGGAGACGGGTTCATGGAAACGGAAAAGATTCTGGAGGGGCTCAAGGACATCATGGTGGAGCGGCTCAAGTTCGACCCAAGTCGGACCTCGGAGCTCACCCTGGCGACAGTGTTGCCCAAGGGAATGGAGGGATCGCTCGGACTGGACTCGCTTGACTTCATCGAGATGTCGATCGCCATCGAGGAGCGCTTCGGCTTCGTCATCGATGAAACGCAAAATGTGGAGACGCACTTCGAGTCGTTAGGCACGCTGGTCGCGTACGTCGCGCTCCACGCGGCGGGAGGCTGATTCCTGGAGCCATACCGGCGTTGCCCCGACACGCGGTCAGTGAGCCCCACGGGTGAGACCAGGGCGGCTCAAGCGCCCAGCCAAATCGGATACGGCGAAGCCGAAGTCACCGCGGCGCGGCTTCGAACGATGCTTCCCGCCGAAGTGGCGCAGTTCGTCGACTTCTCGTTCGTCCGATCGCACCTGCTCTATGGAGAGTTCGTCTACCGCCTCGTCCTCCGGGTGATCCAAGAGGTCGGACTCGAGGCGACGCTCCGGACGGGGGGAAGCGTGCGCGAGATGGCGCTGCGGGGGGGTCTCGAGCCCGAGCGGGCTCTGGTGCCACTCGACTGGATGCTGAGACAACTAGCGGCGCGGAAGATCGTCGAGGAGGTTCCCGGTGAGGGCCCATCCCGGTTCCGTGCCGGCGGTCCCTTGCCGGTCGAGGATCCCGCTCCGCTGCGAGAGGAGCAATCCCGCCACGACGGCTCATGGATGCCGTCCTATGTCCTCGCGGAGGCCGTGGCCCAGGAGTATCCGGCCTTCCTGCGCGGGGAGGTGTCGGGCGAGGAAGTGCTCTTCTCTCCGCGGCGGCTTCGCCTCTGGATCGACTACTTCTCCAACGGCAACCGCCTCTACGCGATCAGCAACCACGTCGGCGCGCTGGCCG
>Ga0326726_10005684_pt1 | contig 11274 bp, 8 predicted proteins | sample MHFenrmetagenome_2_FD_207603 | JGI IMG/M metagenome (GOLD analysis project Ga0326726, IMG submission 207603) | Lab enriched peat soil microbial communities from Michigan Hollow, Ithaca, NY, United States - MHF15MN | ecosystem: Environmental > Terrestrial > Soil > Wetlands > Peat | place: USA...
ACGCCCTCGCCGGAGTGATCTGGGTGATCGGGTGCTGCATGATCATGATGGCCGGGCTCGTGTTCCTGCCGGTCGGGGCGGTCGGCGCCCTGGGCGCGGTGATCGTCGCCGCCCACAACCTGATGGACGGCCGCTTCTGGCAGATCGCCGACACTCTCAACGAGCGCGGCCTGTCCTGGCTCTGGAAGCTCCTCTACTTCGGGTTCGCCGGCGGGCCGATCGAAGCGTTGGGCACGCGCCTGATGGTTCTGTACTCGCTCATTCCGTGGATCGGCGTCATGGCCCTCGGCTACGCGTTCGGCACGGTGATGGTCGTGGACGCCGCGGCACGGCGCCGCTGGTGTTTCGGGATCGGCGGCGCCGCGCTGGCTCTCTTCGTCGTCCTGCGTGCCCTCGATCTCTATGGAGATCCGAACCCGTGGAATCCGCCATCGAATCCCGCCGCCGTTGCGTCCGAGGCCGGAGGCCGGCCGCCCCAGGCGCCGCCGCTCCTGCGCTTCCTGAACACGAACAAGTACCCTGCCTCGCTGCTCTTTCTCCTGATGACACTCGGGCCGATGATCGCCGTCGTCCCCCTTCTCGAGACCGCGCACGGCCGTCTCGCGAAGATCCTGATCGTGTACGGGCGCGTCCCCTTCTTCTACTACGTGCTGCACATACCGCTCATTCACCTGGCGGCGATTGCCGTCTCTTTCCTGCGCGAGGGCCGCCTGAACCCCTGGCTTCTGGCCAATCACCCGATGGGCAACCCGCCGCCGCCCGAGGGATACATGTGGCCGCTGCCCCTGCTCTACCTCGTGACGCTCGTCGTCGTCGCGATCCTGTACGTTCCATGCCGTTGGATGGGCGAGCTCAAGCAGCGGCGACAGGACGCCTGGCTGCGGTATGTGTAGCGGGTAGCGGGGTCAGACCTGCAATCCTGCACTCGGCGCCGAATTCACGAATGCAGGGCTGACCCCAATCTAACGACTCGCGCGGCGCTCCGGCCTCCGTTGGCGACGAGCCGGCGCACGCAATCCTTGCCGAACCGCAGCTGGTCGTGGAGGTGGCTGTAGACGAACTGGCCCGCCCGGCCCAGGGTCTCGAGGTTCTCGATGGACTCGAGCGAATCCTGGATGACGCGCACGTCCTTCGCGTAGTTGATCGCGTAGACCGGATAGGCGTTGGGAGCGCGATGATGGCGCCATTCCACGACATCGGCGGGGTCGACGAGGCGAAGCGACGAAAGCTCCCCGATGACTCGCCGGACGAGCTCCTGGTCGGCGAGCCTCTCGATCTCTTCGCCCGGGAAACAGGGAACCTCCGCGACGACGGAAGTCTCCCCTTCCGGGGCCATCGTCGCCGACCGGTTCCGGGGCTCGCAGATCCGGCTGATGCAGAAGGCCGGGTCGGGAATGTAGATCGACGCATAGCCCGACAGCCGCCTCGACTTCAACCGCAGGAAGACCAGGCGCACGTGGCGGAAGCGCAGCCGCCGCGCCGCCGCGCGCGCTTCTTCGGGCAGCGCGCTGCCGAGAAGCTTCACGAGAAGCGGCAGGGGAAGCGTCGAGACGACCCGCTCCGGCTCCTCCACCGTCCGCCCGCCCGACAGGTGGACCCGGGTCACGACGCCGTTCTCGCATTCCAGGGACACGACCTCGCAGCCGGTACGGACCGACTCGGGCGGAAGTGTCGCGGCCAGAGCGCAGGCAATCTGCCCGTAGCCGCCGCGCGGATACAGGAAGCTGCCGTCGATGTGCCGGGTCTTGCGGCCCGGCAGCACCAGCTCGTTGATCAGGGAACGCAGAGTCATCCCCTGCAGCCGGCGGGTCGCGACGTCGGGCGAAAGCTGGTCGCAGGAGAGGCCCCACAACTTGGCGGAGTAATTGAGGAGGATGCGGCGCGCGAGGGTCTCGCCGAAGCGGCCGACCGCGAGGTCCTCGAAGCTCGCCGCGAACGGACGCCGGCGCGAGCCCGAGCGCACCAGGTCGAAGCCGATGCGCGCCGCGTCGCGCAGGCCGTACGCGAAGATGGCGTTCATGGGCGTCGGCGGAAAATCGATGTAGCGCCCGTGGTCCCGGATCGCGCTCGGCGCGTCGACGCGGACGAGATCGTCGCCGAGAAGCTCCACGAGGTCGCGCGTGATGTCCGCGTCCCGGTCGTGGAAGCGGTGCGCCCCGCAGTCGTAGAGGTGGGCTCCGCAGCGCAGCGTGCGGCACATCCCACCGAGCTCCGGCGAGCCTTCGAACAGGGCGAACGGCAGGCCGGCGCGCTGCGCGTAGAACGCGACCCCCAGCCCGGCCGGGCCCCCACCCAGGATTGTGATCCCCGTCACTTTGGCGGGGACTCTATAACGATGTATGGCGTCAGCGGGCGCGGCCTTCGAGGCCGGCCGACGCCGGGGACATCACCAGCCGCCGCCTCCGCCGCCACCGGAGCTTCCGCCTCCACCCCCGCCGCCGCCTCCGCCGCCGCCGGAGGAGGGCGTCGCCACCCCCGCGGCGATCCCGGCGGCCGCGACGGCCCACGTGCCCGACGCGCCGGCGCCTCCGAAAGCGCCGCCGCCGCCCGTCCAGCCGCCGGAGCCCGACGAGGACGATCCGGACCCTCCCGAGCCCGAGGAGGCTCCCGACCACGACCCGGCGGACGCGCCCGACGCCGCGGCGCCGTGAGCCCGAAACCACCGATCCGCCTCCGAGGTCAGGCCGAAGGCGACCACGTACGGAAACCAGGCGTCTTCGAGGCGCGGGGACGGGTTCTGCAGCTCCTGAGCGAAGAGGGCGCGGGCCGAGGCCAGAGCCTTGCGCCGGGCGATGCGCTTCACGCCGCCCCGCGTTTTCGCGAGGTTGAAGACGTTGTTGAGCATGCCGAGGCGCAGCAGGAACGCCCCGACGACGAACGCGAGACCGATGCGCCCACCGCTCGCCGCGCCCCTCCACGCGAGCCACAACAACAGCGCCGGAAACCAGAGGAACGCGAGCGAGTGGAGGTCGACGCGCGTGATGGATTTCTGAAAGCCCCAGGCGCACAGGACCGCGATTCCGTACGTCACGAAGCTCGCGATCGCGAAGCCGATGAGGCTACCCGGGTCCTCGTGGAACGCGACGCCCGAGAGAACCAGCGTCGCGGCGCCGGCCAGAAGCAGGAGCACCGTCGAACGCCGTGGAATCGCGGGCGCAGCATCCCGAAAGTCGGGATGGGCGGACAACTTCGCCTCGAGCCCCGGCTTGATCTTCGACGCCGGATCGAACCCCGCCGACTTGTAGTGCGCCTTGATGGCGGCGGTGTCGGTCTCCGTGCGGCCGCCGAAGAAGAACGCCTTCATGAGCTCGCGGTCGTAGCCGGAGAGCTTCTCGACCGGCACGAGGAGCTTCATCGTGAGCGTCTTGCCGTCGACGCCGGTCTGGATCTTCTTCTCGGCCGCGAGGCGCGCGATGACCGCGGCCACCTCGGGCGGGCCGATCGTTTCGTCCCAGAGCGCCCCGGCCTCCTCGGGCGAGAGCGAGAGCAGGTTCTGCTCGAGCCACGCCCGATCGATCCGGCCAGTCGGCGTCAGCGGAGCGAACCGGCCGAGGGCCGAATCCCGCCGGCGGAAGGACAGGTAGAAGTACACGATCGCCGCCGCCAGCAAGCCGACGAGGCCCTTGCGTTGTAGCGGGGTCGCCGAGGCCCGCCCGGCTGCGGGTTTGCCCGAGCCGAGGTAGTCGAGGGCAGCCCGCACGACGACGCCTTCGCCGGGAGGCAGGACTCCCCGCGACACCGTGCCCGAGAATCCGCCTTCCGGCTTCCAGACCGGGTCGAGCGTGAGGGCCAGCGAGAACTTCTGGATCGGGTATTGCCGATCGGGAAAGGCGAAGTCGTTGTCGAGGACGTACCGGCTGCCCTCGCGCTGGAGGATGTTCTTCAGCGTGTAGGCGATCTCGTAAACGATCTCGGTGTTGTCGAAGGCGGGATCGGAGGGCTTGCGGCTTCTCCAGCGCAGCGTCTTCGGGTCCGTCCAGGCGAACGCGTCGACGTCGGAGAGGCTTCCCTCCGTCAGCGTCGTCCGCGTCCCGTCGGGAGCGATTCGCGTCAGACTCTCGAGGGCGACGGACTGGCCCGGGAAGATGCGAAAGGTCCGCTCTCCCCCGTTCCAGTCGCCCGTAAAGACCATCGCGTGCCGCTCGACGACGTGAAGCGCGCCCTGAGCGTCGAGCTTCGCCTCGACGTCGAACGAGCTCCAGTGCAGCTCCTTCGTCTGTGCCGGCGCGGCGACGACGCGGAGCAACAGCGCGGCCACCAGCAGGGCGTGACGGGAATTGGGCGTTCTCATCAGCTCTCCTTGGACCCATCATCCCATTCCCGGCTCCGATCGCCTCCGATGCAGGATTTCCGCCTCCGGAAGTCCACCGGGACTCACCTCAAAAGGGAGACGAATTACCGGGTGACCTGGCGCTGGCCCGAGCCGTCGGCGTTCATCACCCAGATTTCCGTCCGCCCCGTCCGGTCGCTCTGAAAAGCGATGCGGTCTCCCCCGGGAAACCAGGCGGGGACCTCGTCGTTGTAAGGCTCGGCGTGCGCCGCGAGCTTGCGGCCGGCGCCCGTCTTCAGATCGACGAGCCAGATGTGTACGGGCTGCTTTCGAGCCGCGGCTTGAACGGCGAGCGTCGAGCCGTCCGGCGACCATGCGGGCATCTGCTCGTTCAGGTCCGGCGCCTCGAAACGAGTCAAGAGCTCGCGCCCGGAGCCGTCGGAGGCGATGGCGTAGACGTGCACGTTGCCGCTCGAGTCCTTGTCGCCGAAAGCGATCCGTTTTCCGTCCGGGGACCACCGCGCGCCCCAGACCACGCCGCTCCCGTCGGTGAGTTGCCGGGCCCCGGAGCCGTCCAGGTTCGACTCGGAGAGGCGCATTGCCGCCCACGTCCCGGTCCAGGAGAGGACCCGCATCCCGTCGCGAGACACTCTCATCGCGCGGCCCGGAACCGTCCCGATCAGCCTCGCGTTCCGATCCTCCAGGCCGATCGAGTAGATCCGGCTCGCACCCTCGGCAAAGACGGAATAGACGAGTCGAGCGCCGTCGGCGGACCATCCGGGTTGGCTCTCTTCTTCGGCCGTGCTGGTCAGGCGCATCTCGCCGGTTCCATCCGCTGCGATGACGTACACGTCGGTTGCGCCGTCCCGGTCCGACAGGAACGCGATCTTCGAGCCGTCGGGCGAGACCGCGGGGGCGCCGCCGTGGAGCGGCGGCTGACGCGCCGCCTGGCCCTCGGCATTCGCCCACGCGATCAGGAGCCCGGCCGCGATTCCGGCGAGATTTCGAACGCGCATCGCCTCTCGATGCCACTCTACAAGAAAAAGCGCGGCTCGCGACGACGGGTCCATGCGGGATCGGACCGCGGATCACCGTCGCGCTCATCGGCCAGTACAGGCGAGAACGACTACGGCCGCCCCTCCAGAATCAGGTTGAAGGCCGTCTCGGTCGCCCGCCGAAACCGCCTGAAACCCGCCGCCGTCGCGATCTCGCGCAGGCGCGCCTCTCCGGCCTGCGCGCCAAGAGCCATCGCACCGTCCTGGGATAGCGACGCGGGCGTGCAGATGACGGCCGACGCCGAGTAGAAGATCCGGCCGACCGCGTTCAGATTGTCCTCGAGACGGTCGTTGGCGAAGGGTTCGACGAGAAGCCAGGTCCCGTCGGGCTTGAGCGTCTCCCGCACGTGCCGGGCGGCGCCGATGGGATCGCCCATGTCGTGCAGGCAGTCGAAGAAGGCGACGAGATCGTAGTCCCGGCCCGGGTAGTCCTGAGCGCGCGCCACTTCGAAGGTCACTCGATCGGCGACGCCGTTGTCGGCGGCGTGCTTGCGGGCGGATTCGATGGACGACGCATGGTAGTCAAACCCAACGAAGCGCGACTTCGGGTACGCCTTGGCCATGATCACGGTCGAGGAGCCCAGGCCGCATCCGACGTCCGCCACGCGCGCGCCCGCCTTCAGCTTCGCTTCCACACCCTCGAGAGACGGGATCCACGACGACACCAGGTTCGCGTTGTAGCCCGGGCGAAAGAACCGGAACGTGCCGGAGAAAAGATCCGGGTCATGCTCGTGCCAGCCCATGCCCTTGCCGCTCCGGAAGGCCTCGGTGATCCGGGACTCGACCTTCCACGACGCCAGCGCTATCTGGAAAAACCCCGGCAGGAACGCCGGGCTCTCCTCGTTGGCGAGACAGAACGCCTGCTCGTCGGGCAAGGTGTACGCCTGCGACGCCGGATCGTAGGTCACGTATCCGCAGCTCGCCTGAGCGTTGAGCCACTCGCGGACCTGGCGCTCGCCGGTCCCCGTCTTCTTCGCCAGCGCGGCCGCCGTCATCGGGCCGGCGCCCGCCATGGCCTTGTAAAGGCCGAGCTTGTCTCCCACTACGACGAGAAGCCCCCCCAGCGCGGCCCCCATGTCGCTGACCCCGCGCCCGAGGAATTCGTCGAGCCTGGACTGATCGATCGCCATGACACGTCTCTCCTGTAAATAGACCGCCCGTTTTGCGGATCCACATCACCTCGACGTGGCCGCCCCCGCAAAGTAGCCGCACCGCGGCCGAGCGCATTTCGGCTTTAGGAACCGTTAACGATCTCGGGCCCGATGATGCGATTGCATCTCGACCCGCTTCGTGTTTTGAGCGACAAAGAGAGTCTGCCCACATCCATGGACCGAAACGAGACACTCCGTCTCAGGGACGGACCGCGCAACGGAGGGTCGATGGGCCTGGCCGAATGGAGAAGGTCCTCGAAACCCGACAGCACGAAAATTTTCGGGCACGGGAAAATCGACTTCTTCGCCATCGGAGGAGGCGTCGTCCGTCGCTTCACGCTCCTGCCGGGTTGGCGCTGGTCGCAGGACATGGGTCCGGTCGCCGGAGCCGGATGGTGCGAGGCGACCCACTTCCAGTACCAGATCTCGGGGCGGCTTCACGTCCGGCTGGAGGACGGGACCGATTTCGAGCTCGACGCGGGAGACCTGGCCGTCCTACCCGCAGGTCACGACACCTGGGTGATCGGCGACGAGCCGGTCATCCTTGTGGACTGGTACAGGACCTCCAACCTGGCGAAGAGAGGCTGACGCCGGAGAGAGGCTGACGCCGGAGCGAATCGCGGCGAAGGTCTTGACCGGCGCAATCCAAGAGACCGAATGAAATCGTTACGGATCATGTCTGCGGACCCCCGTCGCGGCCCTGAGCGCCCCCAGTCCACGTCCGCGAGGACCCCCGGGGCTTTAGTCGCGTGCAGAGCTCAAACGAACGAGGCCCCTTTCGGGGCCTCGACGAATCGGGAGGCGCTTGCGCGCCGCCTCGAGCGCGATTACGCGCGAGCGTAGCTGTACGCAGTCTCGTAGGTTTCCACCCTGGGAGTTCCCTCGATGAACGGCGTGAGCTTCGCAAGGACCTGCGGATACGTGGCCGTGTTGTACGTGTCGGCGTTCTTCCGGTCGTCCCAGAGGCTGATGCAGGTCGCGACCTTCGGATTGATGAGCGTGACCTCCTCCAGGAAACCGCTCTGCTTCCGCAGCATCGGAATCACTTCCTTCTCGAACAGGTTGTTGAACTCCTTCTCTTTCCCACCCTTGATCGTGAACTGAACGTTACGTGCGAATCTCATAATGACTCCTTTCAATCCCCAACCATGCACCCGAACGGCGCTCCTGTCGTGATCGGGTCGCATCATTCTTCGCTTGCCGACTGCATCGTTCGCCTCTCCGCTAGCATGGGCACGCCGTGACGGACCCGAACATCGCCAGCCCCGAGTTCAAAGCGAACCCGTATCCCTTCTACGCCCGCTTGCGCGCCGAAGCTCCGGTGTTTCGAGTCCGGTTGCCGGACAAGCAGCCTGCCTGGCTCGTCACTCGATACGACGACGTCGCGGGGGTTTTGAAAGACGAACGGTTCGTCAAGGACAGAAGCAACGCCCTGACCCCGGAACAGTCCCGCAAACAACCGTGGGTTCCGGATCTGTTCAAGCCGCTGGCGCGAAACATGCTCGATGTCGACGCCCCGGACCACACGCGGTTGCGGGCCCTGGTCCACAAGGCGTTCACGCCGCGCCTGATCGAGGAGATTCGTCAGCGCATCCAGAGCCTGACGGACGATCTGATCGACGCCGCAGAGCGCCGAGGCCGAATGGACTTGATCCGCGACTACGCGCTACCCATTCCCACGACGATCATCTCGGAGATGCTCGGCGTGCCCGTGTCGGACCGCCATAAGTTCCATCGCTGGTCGCAGGTCATCGTCGCGTCCGCTCCCTCCGGCTGGAGCATGCTGAGAGCCATTCCGAGCGCAATGGCATTCCTTCGCTACATCCGCAGGCTCGTCGAGGCGCGAAGGTCTAGCCCTCGGGATGATCTCGTGACGGCTCTCGTTCAGGCCGAGGAGGTCGGAGCACGGCTGAACGAGGACGAGCTGGTGTCGATGGTGTTTCTCCTGCTGATTGCGGGCCATGAAACCACCGTCAACCTGATCGGCAACGGGACTCTGGCGCTCCTCGAGCACCCGCATCAGATGCGTCGTCTTCGCGAAGATCCCGGCATCATCAAACCCGCCGTGGAAGAGCTCCTCAGGTTCGACGGACCGCTGGCGACGGCCACCGAGCGATATGCCCGCGAAGACGTGGCGCTCGGAGGGGCGACGATTCCCCGCGGTGCGCTGGTCTACGCCGTGCTCGGTTCGGCCAACAGGGACGAGCGCCAGTTCCCCGATCCCGACACGCTCGACTTGACCCGCGAACCGAATAGACATCTCGCATTCGGGCTGGGAATTCATTACTGCCTTGGGGCGCCACTGGCCCGCCTCGAGGCACAGATTGCCTTCGGCACGCTCCTGCGCCGCCTGCCGAATCTCCGGCTCGCGATCCCGCCGGAGGCGGTGCGCTGGCGGCGCGGGCTCGTTCTGCGTGGCCTCTCCGCCCTTCCTGTCGAGGTTCTCGCCGCTTCCTCTCGCGCTGGAGCAGCAGGACGGTGACGCTCCCGACCGTGTTTGAAAGTCCACGGAATATGATCGCCTCGATCCATGTCCGAACCTGAGGCCGAGGCTCCCCGGCTTTCCGACGAGAGCCGCTGGTACACGGAGCACGCCGCCCTCCTCATAACGACCCTGAAGTGGGCGCTTCTCGGCGCAGTCGCGGGCGCCCTGGTCGGTGGGGCAACGCGGGCTTTTCTTGCCGCCCTGCGCTGGTCCTCTGCGTCGGTCAAGCGTCTGAGCCTCGGCCCCGTGCCGTACTACGCGCTCCTCCCATTCGGCATGGTCTTCTGCGTCTGGCTGATCCGGAGATTCGCGCCATCGGCCAAGGGACATGGAACCGAGGCCGTCATCGCCGCGATCCATCAAAGGTCCGGGAAGATCGAGTGGAAAGTCGCGCCCGTCAAGCTCCTGGCGACCGTCACGACCCTCGCCTTCGGCGGCTCGGTGGGAAAGGAGGGGCCATGCGCGCAGATCGGAGCAGCCATCGCGAGCGCCTTCGCGGACCTCCTGCGTTTGAACGACGAAGACCGGCGCCGGCTCGTGATCTGCGGTATCGGAGCGGGCTTCGCTGCGGTCTTCGGGACGCCCGTTTCAGGCGCCCTCTTCGGGATCGAGGTTCTCTATCTCGGGCGGATCGAGTACCCGGTACTCTTCCCGTGCCTCATCGCGGGCATCGTGGCGCATCTGGTCTGCGGCGTCCCCCCGCTCGCGCCTCCGCTTCACGAGAGCTTCGGCGTTCTCGGCCAATCGACGCTGGTTCCCGCCTGTGTCGGCTTCGGCGCGGCGTTCGGCCTCATGGCGCTCCTGCTCATCGAATCCATGCGAGGACTGGAGAGAGTCTTCAGCCGGTTCGAGCGCCATCCGTACCTTCTCGCCGCGTCGGGGGGAGTCGTCCTGGCAGTGTTCTACGCACTTGCCGGTGATGCCTACGCGGGCCTCGGAACGCCGACGATCGAAGCCGCCCTGTCCGGCACGGCCGGAATTGCCGCTCTCGCTTTTGGGGCGAAGATCTTCACGACGTCCGTCACCCTGGAGACGGGCGGGAGCGGCGGGATCGTCACACCCCTCTTCTTCATCGGCGCGACGGGAGGAGCCGCAATCGCTCGCCTCTTCGGACTGCCGCCCGGCGCGTATGCGGCCTTCGGCCTGGTCTCGGTTCTTGCCGCGGCCGCCAATACGCCGATCGCCGCTGCGGTCATGGGAATCGAGTTGCTGCCGGGGCCGGTCGGTGTCTACGCCGCGCTCTGCGCATGCAGCGCGTACCTGATCGTCGGCCACCGGAGCGTCTACGCGAGTCAGAAGCTGGGGTTCTCGAAGTCGCAGGGTCTCGACGTCGCCCTCGACGCTCCGATCGGAGAAATGAGACGGTCGAAGCTCCGAGTGCGGCCCGGTAGCCTCACCGAACGCGCGCTCCGCCTCAACTCGCCTCGGACCGGCAAGGGGCCATCCGGGGCGAAGGAACCCGATCCCTAGCCTCTCGCCGAGAGCCGAGGTTTCCGGACACTCGAACACCTCGTGAGATCTGCCTGCCGACCGGATATCGGCGCCCCTACCTGGTTCTTCAGCGGGGCCTCCCTGATTGCGACGTCGGATACGACCCGGGATACACGCGTGCGTTGCATTCACTTCCCAAGGGGCACATGCAACTTATCGCTCGCGAACGCAACCGGCCCGGCATAGGACGCACGAATCGATTTCCGCACCGCAGCCTCCTGCCCTTCCACGTCTGGAGCCAGGTGGCTCAGCAGCAGCCTGGCTACTCCGCTCGCTCGCGCGGCTTCGCCAATCTTTCCGGGCGGCGTATGCAGATCGTACAGTTGCGAAGGCGAACCCGGAGGATCGAGCACGGCACAATCAAAGATCAGCAAGTCCGCATTTTTCGCCAGTTGCACGAGGTTCGACAGCGCCGAGGCATCCATGTCCCCGGAGAAAACAACCCCCACGCCCTTGTAGGAAATCCGGTAGGCCACCGACGGACAGTCGCCGTGGTGCGTCGCGATTTCTTCCACGACCAAACCATCCTCATCCACGATCCTCATGGGCGCGGAATCCAGGCCGATTGCCAGATCGCGAACCGCAAACGATTCGCGCGCGCCAAACGTCTTCTGATACGCAAACGCGCCGCCGTCTCCCACCAGCAAATCTACGAATCGCGAGGTCTTGGGGAAGAGTCCTGCCCCGTCCGGGCCAAACACCCGGTATGAAATTGGTCCGTCACTGGTAAGCGCTCGTGCGTTGAAGAAAGCCGCCAGGTCTCCGCTGTGATCGATATGCAAATGCGTCAACAAAACCGCATCTACTTTGTCCAGGGCCAGG
>Ga0326726_10005685_pt1 | contig 11272 bp, 8 predicted proteins | sample MHFenrmetagenome_2_FD_207603 | JGI IMG/M metagenome (GOLD analysis project Ga0326726, IMG submission 207603) | Lab enriched peat soil microbial communities from Michigan Hollow, Ithaca, NY, United States - MHF15MN | ecosystem: Environmental > Terrestrial > Soil > Wetlands > Peat | place: USA...
GCAGCGATCTTCAGCATTAGTTTCCCACGATCCCTTGGAGCCATCCGCTTCCAGCTCTCGAAGGCTTTGGCGGCAGCCTTCACAGCACGGTCCACATCGGCCTCAATGGCACGGGGAACTTCCGCAACGACGGTTCCTCTCCTTGCCGGGTTTTCAACCGGAATAAACCCTCCGCCTGCACTCGCTGTCCATTCGCCATCGATCAACATCAACTCGCGTTCGACGTTCCCACTCATTTTATCATTCGCCTTCCCAACCGTCTTCATCTCCAGAACCTCCTTTAAAATCCTTCGCTGAAAGAGATAGGATTATTCTCCCATTACAAAGATTGACTTTCAATAAAATTCTTCCGAGAAATGAAGAGGTGAGAATTGGAAAGGGGAGCATGATTCGATGGGAGATATGGCGATATTGGGAGAGAGCCTAAATGGAGGAGTACATCTACCTTCAATCGCAACCAATCCCGTGATTTGAAAATTACGGGTAGAAAGTAAGTATTATTTTTCCCGTCCCGGGACTTCTAAGATCAATAATTCATTCCGGGGCTTTTAAGATCAATACTTATAAAGCCTAATCTTGGAATATCCTCTTGATCGAAAGGAGCAGGCGGCTTGGACTGTTCCTTAACTCCTGAAACGAAGGTAAATGGGAAAACCACTTCTCGACTCTCATTCCCAACCTTGTCGATAACAGAGATCCTCAAGATAATTTGCTCTCCCTCTTTCAAAGCTATCCCTTTTGAACTGAAAGTATTCCATTGGATGTAACCCTTGAAGTGTTTTTGAAATCCTGGTTTAAGGTAGATCCAACCGGTTGGGTAATGACCGTAACCGGACTGGTCAACGTTGCATGCAATCTTGAGCATCTGTCCGTCTTGATCTTCTGCCTCAAGATAGATTTTCCAGATCGATCCGTAATACCCCTTGTCTGCAGCAAGGGCATGGACAATTTTAGGTCCTTTTGCCTCTGGTTTTGGTTGAGCCCGCCCCTGAGGGGCAATCAAAAGCACAATCCCTAAAAGCAGCCCGATTAAATAAACCTGTTCTTTAGTCTTCATATCTACTCCTCCTCCCCATTTTAAGGTAATCTACAAAGGGAAAAATTTCAATTACATTGATTTCAGATTGAAATCTGGACCATTAAGGAAAAGCGTATCAATGAGAATTACAGGAAGAACTCGATACGGTCTCCTGACCATTCATTAAGGCTGATGACCAGCCGATTCAGTGGCTCGGGAGTGGTGTACACCGTATAAGAAAGGCCATGGATGGATGGATGGTATATGAGGAGGAAGGAGAGCCTGCCTTCAAGAATGCTGGTGTGAAAATTGGTGGGACTTTAGAGGGAAAATGAGTGATTTTCTGTGATATCGAGTGATGTTTATGAAAAATAAAAAAGGGCTACAAGTTATTTCTTTAACCTGTAACCCTTTAATTTTTTAATGGAGGCGGCAACCGGATTTGAACCGGTGAATAACGGTTTTGCAGACCGTCGCCTTACCACTTGGCTATGCCGCCCTCTGGAGCGGGAAACGGGATTTGAACCCGCGACTTCAACCTTGGCAAGGTTGCACTCTACCGCTGAGTTATTCCCGCATCTTCCATTCTTTCAACGTTAAAAATTACAAGATTTGCCCTTCGATGTCAATAGTAAAAACCAAAGATGGGGAGATGCGGAGACGCGGAGATAGGGGGAAACGGGGATGGCAAGATTGAAAATGATGGAAAAATGCAATATTGGGGTCATCTAAGGAAGAAGGAAATCAGGGCAACAGACTATCCCAAAAAACATTGGATGGAATGATAACGGCCCCTCGCGACTCACGCCTTGCCTGCCGGCAGGCAGGCGCCTCGCAATTTTTATTTTCAGACGATAATGGAGTTTAGATATTTTCTGAAGTAGTCGACCCCGGAGATGACGGCAATCGCTAAGGCGACCCATAAAAAAAACATCCCGATCGGACGAAAATTGAGGAAGAAATAGCTCCCATTGAGAATAAGAAAAAACACGGAAGCCACTTCGAAAACGGTTTTGTACTTCCCCAATGTGCTCGCAGAAATAACGATATCCTGAGAAACGGCAATCCCCCTCAACCCTGTAATGGCGATCTCCCTCCCCACGATGACAATGACCATCCAGACAGGAACCTCTCTTGCCGGAATGAGTGCGATGAGAGCGGTGACGACCAGAAGTTTATCCGCAAGGGGATCGAGAAATTTCCCCAGCGTCGTCACCATTCCACGGCTTCTTGCGAGATACCCGTCTAACGTGTCCGTAACGGCGGCTGCAAGAAAGAGAAGCCCGGTGAGAAGCTGATATCCCCGACCCATATAAAAAAGGAGAACAAGGATGAGTGGAATCGCTAAAATCCTGAGAATCGTTACGCCATTCGGCAAACTCAGTATCTGCTGACGATTGAGTTTTTCCATGGGGAGGTCATTGTTCGGGGTCTCCCGGACGAATCCGGGATGACTAAGGCCTATAGGATTGATAAAAGCTCAACACCCTCTTGACGTAATCGACTGTTTCCCGATAGGGAGGGATCGAGCGCAATTCGCCGACGATGTTCTCACCGGCATTGTAGGCGGCTAAGGAGAGCCGAAGATCATTATTGAAAAGGGAGAGAAGATACTTAACGTGACGCACCCCCCCCTCAATATTCTCTCTGGGGTTAAAGACATTTGAAACATTCACCCGCTGAGCAGTTTCCGGCATCAATTGCATCAATCCCTTCGCCCCTTTTCTCGAGATAGCAAGGGGATTGAATCCTGATTCTGCTCGAATGATTGCCTTGATCAGAGCGAAGTCCACCTGATATTTTCTCGAAAACTCAGAAATCAGCAAGTCGTATTGATTCGAATCTTTTATGTAGGAAGCGGAAGAGGAATTATTATCATTCCCAACATCCTCTTTACTCTCCCTGATGTAGAGTTTGAACTTGGTGTCTCTCGGGCAATTGGTAAAATGGATGACCCCGTTTTCATCCACGTAACGATAAATCCCGGCTGAGGATAGGGAGGTCAGAAAAAATAGACAAAAAAATATCACCAAGGTGACAACGTACTTCATCAAATTTCAATCCTCGATATGACTATTGGTAAGAAAATTACCATAAAATGTCACTTCTGTCAACGAATTTCTGTTTTCTTAGAATCTATTACCACACCGAACTCATTGAAATTAAAAGAAATTCTTAAAATGCATACAAATAGGCCTTAGTTAATTTTGCAAACTTTGTGCCGGATATTCCTCTTTCCAATAAGAGAAACCTCGTAGAAGATCGTGGGCATCCATTCCTCAATCAAGGTGAAGGGGATCCGAAATAGAATAAAATCTATTTACCGATCGGTAAAAAACGCTTGACCTGCTTCGATGATTATGCTATTTACCGGTAGGTAAACAAGGTGAACGATGCTTGCCACTTTGAGGAAGGGCGGGATGACGGTTATTCTCCGACGATCTGGAAAGGGGGGATAAGATGAAAGCAGCAAGGGCACCCTCGGACATTGCGGTCCGCAACCGCTTGCTGTCCGCAGCGACAGAACTTTTTTCGAGAAAAGGCTACTCTGCTACCACGACCCGTGAGATCGTGGCCGCCGCCGGTGTGACCAAACCGGTCCTTTATTACTACTTCCGGAACAAGGAAGGAATCTACCTTGAATTGATTCGAGAAGCTTTTGCAAAATTCGACGCCCTCCTCGATGGATCCCGCAAGGGGCGCGGAAGTGTGCTGGAAAAGTTGCTCCATCTCTCCGATCAAGTGTACCTCCTTTTTATGGAAAACATAGAAGTGGCGAAACTGATGTACTCCATCTACTATGGGCCACCTCAAGGAGCACCTTTTTTTGATTTTGATGCCTATCACCTCCGTTTCCAGGAGGCCTTGAGGTCTATGATCAAAGAGGGAATCCGGCGAGGAGAATTGCCAAAAGGGAATGTGGAGGACAGGATGTGGATTATTCTTGGAGCCGTGAACATCGCCATGGAGGTTAATCTTTGCCATCCGGAGATGGCGATCGATCGGAAAGGACTCGCCAGGATGCTTCATCTCATCTTAAGGGGACTTCAACAGGAGGGAATGAGAAAATGACTCGATCTGTTTCAGGAGTGGGGCTGCTCATCCTCTGGATCGCCCTCTCGGGATGCTCCGGCAAAGGAGAAAGCAAGGGCCCGGACGGAAAATCGACAGGCCGCCCCCCTGTGGCTGTAGAAGTAATCGATGCTCTCCGGACCGATTTCGCAGAGGGGATTGATGTGGTGGGTTCGCTCTCTCCGAAATTCGGAGCGGATGTCAAATCCGAGTATGCCGGCATCGTCAACGAAGTCTATGTCAACGAATGGGTCAGGGTGAAAAGGGGAACCCCTTTAGCCAAGATCGATACGAGAGAAATGGAGATTCTTTCACAGAAGGCCGGCGCAGCGATCGAGCTGGCCAAGGCAAATCTTCTTCAAGCAGAGGTGGCCGGAAACCGTGCCGAACGTGAATACCATCGTCTGGTGAAGCTCAAGGAAGTCGGCCTTGTCACCCAGCAAAACCTGGAAGATGGCCTGACGGAGAAAGAAGCGGCGTCAGCCCGCATTGCTGCCTCCATGGCCCAATTGAAGGCAGCGGAGGAGGATCTGAAATACACCCAGACGCGACTTTCCAAGACATTGATTCGATCGCCAATCGACGGAGTGGTCTCATTCCGAGGGGTCAATGTGGGCGATCTGGTTGGAGAAATGGGCTCACCGAAGGTGATGTTCCGAATCATCAATACCCAGGTTTTAGAGCTCACCGTAACCGTTCCATCCGGGGAGATGGGGGCGCTACGAATGGGTCAACTTCTCACCTTTTCTACGGATGCCATCGCGGGTAAGACCTATACAGGAAAGGTCATGTTTATCAATCCTGTGGTGAACGAAGCAGACCGGTCGGTGAAGGTGATCGCCGAGGTTGAAAACGTGCCAGAGCAGTTAAAGGGGGGCCTTTTCGTGAAAGGCCGAATCATAACCGGAAGGAGAACCGACGTTCTCAAGGTTCCGCGTACTGCCCTTCTGGCCTGGGATGCCGCTACAAAGAAGGGCGATCTCTTTGTGGTCAGCGGAGAAATTGCAAACCGGCGGACGGTCCTCACTGGAACGGTCATGGGAGATTCTGTCGAGATTAAATCTGGGCTTGCTCCAGGGGAGCTCGTTGTCATCCGCGGCGGGTTTAACCTTAAACATGGTGACCGGGTGATCGTCACCCAGGTCAGTGGAGATTAGGCCGATGTTTCTATCCAATCTCTCCATTAAACGACCTATTTTCGCATCGGTGATGATCTTGGCTCTGGTCACTCTGGGCATCTTTTCCTACCGCCGCCTGGCCATCGACATGTATCCCGATGTGGAAATTCCGATTCTTTCGGTTATCACGAAATATCCAGGTGCATCGCCTGAGACGGTGGAGCGAGAAGTGACCAAGCGGATCGAGGAGGCTGTCAACCCCATCTCTGGCGTCAAACACGTCAGTTCGATTTCTCGCGAAAGCGTCTCCACCGTTGTGGTCGAGTTCAGGTTGGAGGTCAAAATCAATGAGGCATCCCAGGAGTCCAGGGCAAAGGTAAGCGCCATACGGGGCGATCTGCCCCAGGGAATTGAAGAACCGATCATCCAGAAACTCGACTTTTCTGCCTTACCCATCGTCTCCTTCGCCGTCCGTTCAGATGTCCTCTCTCCCCAGCAACTGACCACGGTGGTCGAGAAGAGGGTGAAGCGACGGTTTGAGAATATCTCTGGTGTGGGAAAGGTTGAATTAGTGGGCCAATCGAAACGCGAGGTGAATGTCAACATCAATCCCACCCGTCTGGAGGCTCTTGGGATGGGGGTGGATGAGGTGATGGCAGGAATTCAGTCTGAAAACGTGAATACCCCTCTCGGCCGTCTCAATCAAAATAACACTGAGCACCCTCTCCGGGTATCCGGCAAGCCAGAGATCGTGGACCGATTTAAAACGATGGTGATCGGGCAGCGCAACGGCCGGCCCGTCATGCTTTCAGAAGTGGCGGAGGTCAAGGATGGCATTGAAGAACAGCGATCCCTGGCCTTTGTGAATGGTGTTCAGGCAGTATCGCTCAACATCCTCAAGCAGTCCGGGGCGAATACCGTAGGGGTTGTGGAGAGGGTCAAGAAGGAGATAGAGAGAGTCGAGAGTGAACTTTCTCCCGGAACGAGGATCGAAATGGTCCGCGATGGATCGATCATGATCCGGGACTCCGTCCGGGATGTGCAGGAGACCATTGTCCTCGGCGGGATACTGACCATCCTCATCGTCTTTTTGTTCCTTAATTCCTGGCGTTCTACGGTCATCACCGGGCTGACGCTCCCGATCTCGGTGATCTCATCCTTTATTATCATGAACTTCCTCGGCATGACGCTCAATGTGATGACGTTGATGGCCCTGTCCCTTGCCATCGGACTGCTCATTGACGACGCAATCGTCGTCCGGGAAAACATCGTTCGACACCTTGAGCGCGGGCAGGACCACTTTACAGCAGCCCGGGAGGGGACGAGTGAAATCGGGCTGGCCGTCCTCGCCACCACATTCTCTATCATAGCGGTCTTCATCCCGGTGGCGTTTATGAAGGGGATTGTCGGCCGGTTTTTCTTCCAGTTCGGGATGACCGTCACCTTTGCCGTCCTCATCTCCTTGTTCGTTTCATTCACCTTGGACCCAATGCTCTCCTCGCGCTGGTTTGATCCAGATGTTGAGCGAAAGGGGAAACGCCACGTCGTCGCCCGGGTCTTCGATCATTTTAATCGCTGGTTCGACCGATCAGCGGACCGCTACCGCGTGGTCATTGCATGGGCATTGAGGCACCGGAAAGCAACCTTCCTCATCGCTTTTATTTCGCTCCTCGGGGGGCTGGCGGTGTTCTTCTCCCTTCAGACCGAATTTTTCCCTCTCTTTGATCAGGGAGAGTTACAGATCAACTTCGTGACCTCCCCCGATGCCTCCCTCGACGAGACGAAAGGGAGAACCCAAGCTGTTCTGGGTGCCCTTAAAAAAATCCCTGAGGTGAAACACACCTATTCTACCATCGGGGCGGGCGACACCGGCACCGTACGGGATGGAATGGTCTATCTCAAACTGGTTGACCGCAACGACCGGAAACGGCACCAGAGGGAAATTCAGCAGGATGTTCGCAGGCGGCTTGAGGTCATCCCTGGCATCCTGCCATCCGTTATCGAGGCGGGAAGACTTGATACGCGAAAGCCTTTTCTCATCAACGTCCGAGGAGATGACATCGCCCTCCTCAAGAAATACGCCGCCGAGTTGAAGGAAAAAATTTATGAAATTCCTGGAATGGTTGATCTTGACGTCACCCTGGAGCAGGACATACCGGAGTTCCGTCTCTCCATAAACCGCGAACGTGCGTTTGATTCCGGAGTCATGACAGGTCACATCGTACGCACCGTTGGGGCCCTGGTGGGAGGCCAGACTGTTTCCACTTACGAAGATGAAGATGGCGATGCGGTGAATGTCCGGGTCAGGCTTCCTCTCGTGATGCGGCAAGACCTATCCCATGTTCAAAGCCTGAGATTGGCAGTCCAGAGACCGGGGGCAAACCCCATGCTGATCCCCCTGGGTGAACTGGTCTCTTACGACATGAAGCCTACCCCATCCGAGATTAACCGTCAGGATCTGACCCGCGAGGTGGTGATTTCGGCGAACCTCGAGGGCCTCCCTCTGGGTACAGCCATCCAAAAGGTGGCAAGACAGGCCGCTCAAATGCGCATGGCACCTGGATATCGGGTCGTCTTCTCAGGGGAATCCGAGCATATGGAGGAATCGTTTAGATACCTGGCTGAGGCCCTGATCTTGGCCGTTATCTTTGTCTACCTCATCCTGGCGGCGCAGTTTGAATCCTTCATCGACCCTCTTTCGATCATGCTCTCGTTGCCCCTCTCTCTTATCGGGATGGCAGGGATGCTTCTTCTTACCGGCGATACCATTAACATCATGTCCCTGATCGGCCTCATCATGCTGATGGGGCTTGTGACCAAGAATGCTATCCTGCTCGTTGATTACACCAAAGTCCTCCGCTCTCGTGGAATGGAACGGACCGAAGCCATCATCACGGCGGGCCGGACCCGATTGCGTCCCATCATGATGACCACCTTGGCCATGATCTTTGGAATGATACCACTCGCCATTGCCTTTGGAGCAGGAGCTGAGATGCGGGCTCCCATGGCACGTGCGGTGATCGGCGGGCTGATCACGTCCACTTTTCTCACCCTCTTGATCGTGCCGGTGATGTATTCGCTTCTCGATGATTTTGGCGTCTGGCTCCGCGGACAATGGAAAGGAAAAAGGAGGGCTGTGGCATGAAGAGAATCGTGACCATTTGGAGTTGGAGGAGATGCTTCCTCACCGCCGCCTTTCTTCTGATTGCCTGCCTGGGCACCTTTCCCTTCCACGGAGCCTCCGGAGAAGAAGATAAAGTTCAAGTCCTGACTTTGGAAGAGGCCCTTCGAATCGCAGCAGAAAAAAACCGGGATATCCAGAAGGCCCGGGAATACCGACATTACGTTGAAGCCATTTATGTTCAGGAGAGGGCAGCGGCCCTGCCTCAGTTCCTTATTGCTGCTCATGCCTCCAATGCGCGGGACGAGAGTCTGAAAGCTTTTGGGATAGGTTTTCCTGTTCGAAACAACACCCGATCCGTCGAATTGGGCCTCTCGCAGGCTCTTTTTACCTGGGGGCAGATCGGGGCAGGGATCCGTGCGGCGAAGGTGGGCATCGCAACTGCTGAGGACCAGTTACGGATCTTTCGTCAGGCCGCTTTTCGAGATGTCTCCGCTTCCTTCTATGATATCCTCCTTGCCAAGGAACTTCACGCGATTGCCACCCAGAATCTGGAACAGAAGAAACGCCACTACGATGAGGCCAATAAGAAATATGCCGCAGGAGTGGTTACTGACTACGACGTGTTAGTCGGGAAAGTGGATGTCGAGAACGCACAGCCTGCAGTCATCCGCACTGAGAATCTCATCCGGATCTCAAGAGAGAGGCTTCGGTTTCTTTTGGGAACAGACGGAAGGGACGTGGATGTCAAAGGGGCGTTGGACGCAGACATCTCGCCCTACCCGGAATACCAGGTTGCCGAAGAGATCGCAAGAAAAAACAGGCCGGAGCTTTCTGATCTCCGCCACCGAGTACGGGTCGCCGAGGAACTGGTCAAGATCGCCCAGGCAGGAGACAAACCTCGCCTGGACCTGAAGGGGGGATACGGCTGGCGCGACCTTGACTCGGGACCGGACCAACACGCAAATGGCGCGGCATGGTCCATAGGGCTGTATGCTACCTATCCCATCTTTGACGGTCTCCGGACTCGCGGACGAGTTTCTCAGGCTAAAAGCAATCTGGCAACCCTAAGAATCGAGGAGGCTAAACTGCTTGATTCCGTCCGTTTGGAATTACGTGATGCTATCAATGCTGTCCGAGAGTCTGGAGAGATTATCAAGGCGCTTTCCGGAACCGTGGCTCAGGCGAAACGTGTTCTCGCCATGGCCGAAAAGGGATACGAATATGGTGTCAAGACCAGGCTTGACGTGGATGACGCTCAACTCAACCTGGTTCAGGCTGAGGGAAATCTTGCCCGTGCGAAACGGGATTATCTGGTGGCCTGCGTCACTTATGAGTGGGCGACAGGAACGCTCGGAGAAAGGGAAGCTAAAAACCAAAACGTTAAATTTTGAAATCCCAATCCCGAGGCGTTAAGACTAAATGGCAAGAATGAGAACGATGAGGGCTGTCCTTTATGGGTTGTATTCCTTGAAACCCCCATTCAAAGATTTATTTCTCTATTGATCCCCCCCTCAAATTTTGCAATCTGTCTTTTGCACGCTTCTCACGGATACATCCTCCCCATGGAACGTTCCAATTGTGCCGTGGCGATGTTGAAATCGCTCAATGCGCCGTAATAGTTCACTCTGGCTTGAGCCAGCAATGTGACCGCATCGAGAACATCGGTTTGCGTTGCCACCTGATACTTGTACCTTTCTTCATTCATCCTCAAATTCTCTTCGGCCTGCTCAATCGCCTTTTCCGTCACATTGATATTCTTTTCCGCAGTCAACATGTTGAGATAGTCATTCTTCACTTCCAGGGTAATGGATTCAATGAGTTGAGTCTTCGAATCTTCAGCCTGGGTCACCTTGACCTTGTTCTCTCCTACCTTGAATGCCGTATTTCCCCAATTCCACAGGGTAAACGTGGCGAGGGCCTGAATCGTCCACCGATCACTAAACTTGACGCCGCCGCTCACGTCGATATCGTCGGAGAAACGAGTGTAGTTGCCCGTGAGATTGATCGTCGGGAAATATCCGCTTCTGGCAATCTTCACACTCTCTTTTGCCTGCTCGATGTTCAATTGAGCGGCCTTTATCTCCGGCCTCAGACGGAAGGCCTCCTCAATCGATTGATCATACGAGAGAGGAAAGGGCTTGTAGACAAGAATATCGGCCACCTCAAAGAGGATATTGATTTCCCTCCTAAGCAATATATTGAACGAAGCCTTGGCCGTCGCTAACTCATTCGCCGACTTGACCAGCTGCTGCCTAGCATTGGCTAGCCGCACCTCTGCTTGGAGAACATCATTCTTCGGAACAATTCCGACATCGAAGAAAGCCTTCGTCACCTCCAATTGGGCCTCGAACTGTTTAACCTGCTGCTCGGCCACGCCTAAGAACTTCTCGGCCCTTAAGATGGTGAAGTACCCGACCCTTGTTTGAAGCACCAGATCCCGCTTCACCGTCTCCACAGTCTCCTTGGAGAGATCCACCCCTATCTTCGCTGAACGATAATTGGCCAAGTTAAACCCTCCGGTGAAAATGGGTTGATTGAGGGATGTATTAAAATTCAAAATATCCCTATCCTGGGCGGGAGCGGCTGTCCCAAAAGTTCCCACGGGAATAGGTTGGTTATATCGGGTCCAGGCGTATTGCCCGGTCCACAGAGGAAGGAAATTTGTGATGGCCTCCTTCCGCCTGAATTCAGAACCTACAACCCCCACCATGGCAGAATGGAGAGTTAAGCTCCTTTCCATGACAATCTTAATGCTTTCCTCAAGGGTGAGAGGTTTTTGAGGTTCTTGCGCCCAGGCAGCACCCGTGAAAATAATTGTCCACAAAATGAAACCGACGAAACATTTCATCCTCATTGATCTATTTCCTCCTTTCCATTCCTTTGCACCCCACCTAAAAAGATTTCTAAGATCGTATCCAGCTTCGAAATGAGTGGATAGTG
>Ga0326726_10005686_pt1 | contig 11272 bp, 10 predicted proteins | sample MHFenrmetagenome_2_FD_207603 | JGI IMG/M metagenome (GOLD analysis project Ga0326726, IMG submission 207603) | Lab enriched peat soil microbial communities from Michigan Hollow, Ithaca, NY, United States - MHF15MN | ecosystem: Environmental > Terrestrial > Soil > Wetlands > Peat | place: USA...
GCAGCAGCTTGGCCAACAGCCGCACAAACACCATAGTGGTGGAAACTTCCCGCCCCTCGGTGCCTTTGTAGAATTCCTCGAAATGCGAATCGGAGACAGGCTGAATCGGAGTGGCCCGCACCTGGCGCTCCGGAACGTATCCGCCCAATTGTTTGCGCCGTTCCTGCATGTAGCGGATTTCCGCGCTATCGTCCGCCGGACGATAGAACGGCGCATTGTGGAGCTCCTCATCCGGAATGGGGATGCCGAAGCGCGAGCGGAACATGCTCAGCTCTTCGTCATTCAGCTTCTTCTGCTGGTGGGTGATGTTCTTGCCTTCGCCGGCCTCGCCCAGGCCGTAGCCTTTGATGGTCTTGGCCAGAATGATGGTCGGCGACCCGGTATGCTCGACCGCAGCCTTGTACCCAGCATGAACCTTGATGGGATCGTGTCCGCCCAATCGCATACGCGCCAGTTGCTCGTCGGAAAGGTGGTCCACCATCTTCAACAGCCGCGGATCGGTGCCGAAGAAATTGTGCCGGAAGTAGGCGCCGCTCTCCACGAAATACTTCTGATACTGGCCGTCGGTGATTTCGCCCATCCGCCGCACCAGCAGGCCGTCACGGTCGTTCTGGATCAGGCTGTCCCAGTCCGTGCCCCAGATCACCTTGATGACGTTCCAGCCGGCGCCGCGGAAAATCGCTTCCAGTTCCTGAATGATCTTGCCGTTGCCGCGCACCGGGCCGTCCAGCCGCTGCAGGTTGCAGTTGACCACGAAGATCAGATTGTCCAGCCGCTCCCGCGAAGCCAGCGTGATGGAACCCAGAGACTCGGGTTCATCCATCTCCCCGTCACCCAGGAACGCCCACACCTTCCCTTGCGAAGTCTTCTTCAGCCCGCGATTCTCCAAATACTGGATGAAGCGCGCGTGGTAGATGGCCTGAATCGGGCCCAGTCCCATCGAGACGGTGGGAAACTCCCAGAATTCCGGCATGAGCCAGGGATGGGGATAGGAGGTGAGCCCTCCGCCCGGCTTCAGCTCACGGCGGAAGTTTTCCAGCTTCTGCACCGGGATGCGGCCTTCGAGAAACGCCCGGGCGTAGATCCCCGGTGCGGCGTGTCCCTGGAAGTAAACGATGTCGCGATCGCCATCCTCGGTGCGGGCGTGCAGAAAGTGGTTGAAGGCGACCTCATACAGCGTGGCCGCTGAGGCAAAGGTCGAGATGTGTCCGCCGATGCCCTCCTGGATCTTGTTGGCGCGCACCACCATGGCCAGCGCATTCCAGCGCACCAGGCTCTTGATGCGGCGCTCCATTTCCTGGCTGCCGGGAAAGGGCGGCTGCTGCCGCGAGGCAATCGTATTCTGGTAGGGGGTGGTCGCGGTGAAGGGAAGGTTGACTCCCCCTTCCCGCCGGGCATGCAAGGCGAGGTGCTGCAGCAGCCGTCCCGCGCGGTCCGGGCCGCCCTTCTCCAGCACGTAATCGAGAGAGTCCAGCCACTCACGGGTTTCCAGGACTTCTAAGCCGTCGGTCTGAGTTTGTGCCACGTATCACTTCTCCGTGTGATGAGGGCTAAGGTTTCCATGATAGACAATTACGCGGAATTTTGCTGGTGTACGAGAGCGAGGGGGAAGCATCTGGCGAGGTGTCCTGGCGAAGAGTCGGACGCTCCGCGGGGCTGCGGAGATGCCGCACAAAAAAAGAACCCAGCCTCAGTGAGGCTGGGTTCTGGTGGGCAGTCGTCTCTTCCGGTTACTGAACTTCGATGCTCCCATCCGAATCCGGTCCGTCCAGGTTCGGGCCCTTGTCGCCCAGAATCCAAGCCTTGCTCGGAGAGATGAGATACAAAACGTAGTTAAAGCTGTGATTGGCATCCTGGCTGCCAATAAGCCCACGGCCGGTGTTGGGATTGATAGAAGTGGTGTACAGGAAAGTGACGGGGGTGCTGGACACAACCCCATCCACGCTGGAATCGGCGATGCCGCTGGCGTTACCCGCGCCGTCGAATACCAACTGCATGAGAATCTCGCTGTAATCCTCGGTCAACTCGGAAGCGGTCAGAGCATAGCTGCCGCTAAGGGTATTGTTGCTGAAGCCGCCCGCGTCTGTTATCTCGGCGACGCCTACAGGCGGAGTCGAATAAGGGTTCGCGCCATTCAGGGTTTGCAGGATGAACAGTTTGGAAGGTGACACCATGTAGAAGACGGAAGTTTCAGCCGTCCCGTCGGAAAGGTTCACGGTTATCGTTCCGCGGGCATCCGTGCCGCTGATGTTGTAGTGGCTTCCCGCTTGAACGGTGACTGGATTCTGGGTGCCGTTGTCTTCATCCTGTTTACCGCTAGTGACATTGCCCAAGCCGTCCGCGACGAATTGTCCAATCTTGTTGAATTCGCCACGATCACTGGCCCGGGTTGCGCCCTGGATAGACGGGTGGTCCATCAGGAGGGCGTAGTGGCCGGTCAGATCTGTGTCGTCGGAGTTTACGCCGGACTGCAGCTCCGCCACCCCCCCCAGCGCCGTGCTCGGGCTGGCGTCTACCTGGATGAGGTTGAGGTGGTCGGCGTCAATCGCATAATAGACATAGTTGGCAGTGCCCGCCGCGGTCGTGATCTTTAACGTCCCTCGCCCATTTGCGTCAGGGTCGGTGTAGGCGTTCGGATCTGCGGTGAGTGGCGCTTGGGTGATGGTGCCGGCATCGTCAGCATCCAGCAGTCCGCCAGTAATGCCGGTAAGCCCGTCAGTTTCAAAGACGCCGACCTGTCCCACGGGGCCACTGGTAGCATTAGGCCCACCCAGCAGGAACACATACCGGCCGAGGTCCAATGCGCTCGCTCCCGCCTGCTGTTTGAACGAACCCTTCAGGGTGCCCAGGCCGTCGAATTCCATCATTTTTCCGGAAGCGCCACTCGCAGACAGGATGAAGCGCAGCCTGATTCCTAGAATAAAAAACCCGCTGGGGTCGGGGTTCACCTGTATGGTCCCGCGCCCATCAGAAAACATGGTGTAGGTGCCGCTCACCGGCTCGTTGAGGACCAGCCCAGACCCCGTGTTGGCATCCACAGCCCCCGAAATATTCCCGTTTCCATCCGCCGTAAAGCTGCCAGTGAAGAACTGATCGCCGCGCGTGTCGGCTCCCTGAAGGGTAAACGCGTAACGGCCGTTGAGAGTCGGCCCCGGCGCAGCAACTACGTTGAGTGCGGTGGAATTGCTGATGGAACTCTGAGTTACGGTAACTGTAACTGCGCCCACAGCCACGCCGGTAGCTTGGCCAGCGCTGTTAACAGTGGCAATGGCGCTGTCAGACGTTGTCCAGGCCGCGGACGAGGTAATGTCTTGGGTGCTGCCGTCGTCGAAGTGGCCCGTGGCGGTAAACTGCTCGATATGCCCGACCACGATGCCGGGTCCCGTAGGAGTAAGGTCAATCGATACCAGACTAGGTGTCGGCGGAGGTGGAGGAGGCGGGGGCGCTGTGCTGGAGCCGCCACCACAAGCCACTAACACCGTCAACAACATTGCAATCCCACAGAGCCCGATCTTGCGCATGCTGAATTTCTCCAGGAGAAGAATTTTTGCGAACGCGTACCTCCGCTCACAGGGGAGGAACGTAGCAGCCCTATCCTGCAGCTTCGCTGCCAAACCAATGCTGGCTTAATCATCTTTCTTTCAAGGAGTTGACACAGAACAGACAACAGAAAGTGCAAGATTATTCACACGAAAACTGCCCGATTGCCCAGTTTTCCTCAGGCCTGGGAGCAAGAGCGCCTGCGATTGGCAGTGGTCAGACCCTTCCGCGCGGCCTTCGTGTAATATCGAGTACTCGGATGAGCGCTCTGATCGAAGCCGTAGACCTGCGCAAAACCTACCACGTGGGCAAGATCGAGGTACACGCGCTGCGCGGCATTTCCTTTTCTGTGCAGAAAGGCGAGTTTGTCAGCGTGGTGGGACCCTCGGGCAGCGGCAAGTCCACCTTGTTCTATATGCTGGGCGGGCTGAGCCGCGCGGACTCGGGCCACGTGCTCATCGACGGCGACGATTTTGCCCAGCTTTCGGATGCGGAGCGCACCCGGATGCGCAAACGGAAGATCGGGTTCGTGTTCCAGAAGTTTAATCTGCTGCCGACGCTCGACGCGCGTTCCAACATCGCCATCGCCCAGGACATTGCCGGCAAGAACGGCGTCCGGGACCAGGCTCACTTCGACCGGATCGTATCTCTCCTGGGCCTGGCGAAGCGGCTGCATCACCGCCCGTCGGAGCTTTCCGGCGGAGAACAGCAGCGGGTGGCGCTGGCGCGGGCTCTGATCAATAGACCGGCGATCGTCCTGGCCGACGAGCCTACCGGCAACCTGGATTCGGAGAACTCGGACATCGTGCTGGGCATGCTGCGACAATCCAATCGCGAGCTGGGGCAGACCGTGCTGATGATTACCCACAACCCGGAAGCCGCGCGCTACGGCGATCGCATCATCCACATGCGCGATGGCAGCATCGTTCCCCCGGAGCGGGACCCGCAGTGGCCGGGACACGATAGCCATGGTTGATTTTTGATTGTTGATTGTTGATTGCTTAAGATCTTCTTGGGCGCTAGCCTTTCAATCAACCATCAAAATTCAACAATCAACAATTTTCCCTATGGATGATCTGAAAAAACCGATCCTGCCCGGCAAGGGCGCTTCCGACTATGAGCGCTATCTGCGCACCGACGAGTTGCTGTCGCTGCAGAAGACGCGGGAAGAGCTGCGGCACGAAGACGAAATGACCTTCCAGGTGGTGCACCAGAGCTCCGAGTTGCTGCTGAAGGGCGCGGCCTTTGAGCTGGATCGGGCCCGCGGCCACATCGTGAAGGGTGACTTCGGCAACGCCGCGCAACTGATCCGCCGCGCCAACCAGATGCTGGAGTTTCCCATCTCCATGCTGCACGTGCTGGAGACGATTACGCCGTACGATTACCACATCATTCGCGCCGGCCTGGGACACGGCAGCGGCCTGGACTCGCCCGGCTTTCTGGCGCTGCTGCACATCGGCCCGCGCCTAGGCGAGGCCTTCTACGAGCAACTGCGCGCGGCCGGGCTGAGCGTGGACGACCTCTACCGGCGCCACGCGGAGTTCTTCGGCTTGCACGACGTGGCCGAGCGGCTGCTGGATTTCGACGAGCGCATGCACCTGTTCCGCTTCCATCATCTGAAGCTGGCGCAGAGAATCATTGGCGGCGGGGTAATTGGAACCATGGGCACGCCGGTCGAGGTGCTGCACCAGCGCATGGAACATCTTTTCTACAAGGAACTCTGGGACGTGCGCAACCAGATCACCGCCAAGGCCAACGATGCCGCACAGAAGGGTGCCGCGAGTCCCCGATAGCTAATCCCGGCCAGCCTGATCTGCCTTACTTATGGCCGGTGTTCAGGAGCACGCTGACCACCTTGTTGAAATAGTCGGTGACTACCAGGTCCGGTCTCTTGTCGCCATTCACATCGACGGCGACCATCTCGATGGGTTCAGCTACTAAGTTCAGGGGATAGTTGGAGGGCGGCTGGAAGGTGCCGTCTCCTTTTCCCAACAGCACGCTGACACTGCCGCTGCTACCTCGGTTTGTAACGGCTACGTCCAGTTTCCCATCTCCATCGAAGTCAGCGACGGCAATCAAGTCGGGACCGTTGCCCGCAGGATAGTTCACTCTCTCCTGAAACGTGCCGTCGCCATTGCCCAGGCGAATGCCAAGCTGGCCGGAACTATCCGTCTCCGCCAGATCGAGTTTGCCGTCGCCGTTGAAGTCCCCCAGGGCAAGCGCGCCGGGCGTAAACTTGATTTTCGAGGTCCAGGTTACCTGGAAGGTGCCGTCGCCGTTCCCCAGCAGGGCGGTTGTGGCGAATGTGGTGCAGTCAATCGCGCATTCGTCGGCAAGCACCAGATCAAGCCGCCCGTCCCCGTTCAGATCGCCCACCGCAATGTAGGCTGGGCTCTTGCTGGCGGGGTTCTGGATCGCGGCCTGGAAGGTGCCGTCCCCGTTGCCCAGCAGAATGCCCACGAACCCGCGTTTGCCACGGACTGCTATATTAGCGACCGCCAAGTCCAACTTTCCATCACCGTTGAAGTCGCCCACCGCCACCCTGACGGGCGGCTGGCGACCTCCGTTCCCATATTTCACCTGTGGTTGGAAGGTACCGTCGCCATTGCCCAACAGCACGCTCAGTCTCCCTGAACCGTGCGGTTCGCGTTCGTTGACGACCACTAGGTCCTGCTTGCCGTCGCCGTTAAAGTCGCCCGTGGCCACCGAGTCGGGCCCCACGCCCACCCGATAACCCACGGGCGGCTGAAAGACTCCGCTCCCCTCACCCAGCAGCACCTTCACTCGTCCGAGAACGCCCAAAGTGTTGTTGTTGGTTACGGCCAGGTCGAGTTTGCCATCGCCGTTGAAATCGCCCGCCGCCAGGGCCCACGGGTAACGCCCAGCAGGGGAATTGATCGGACCAGAAAACAGATTGCCTGCCCAGGCGCTGGCACCGGTCATCGAGAGCAAAGTGGCGACCACTAGCCTGGCAAAGAATCGAGAGGAGCGCTGATGTTTCATTGGATTACCTCCACGATAAAGCCCTTGGGTGTGACGCTGTCCGAGGCAGCGTTGTATAGGAAAGTCAGAGACTTTGCCGTGCTGGTGTCTTGGGCGGGAAGCGTGACAGTGCCTGCGCTCACCAGTGCGGCGCCAACCGTGATCGCGTCCCCGAACATGGTGTTTGCAGTCTGCGATCCCGGATCATTGAAGACGCGCACTTCGGCATAGGCCAATGCCATCGAGGTACTTGAATATGCTGCGTATGCGGCAGTTGCAGTACCCAGTTGCCAACTGAAGGTCTTTGCCTGTGTGCAGGTTACAAGGCACTGCCAGAAAACTCTTGCCCGGATACCTTTTCCCGGCGGTATGGAGGGAATTGAGAAAGTATACACAGTTTGATTTGAGCCATTGCCGACAATGGTCGCGGTGGCCTTTTGATAGTTAAGCAACTTGGATGCTGCTTCAAGGTCCACCGCAGTTCCATCTGATCGCTCCACGCTGAAGTCGTTACCCGAGCCGGAGTCCACGTAGAGGCGGCGGCTGCCGCTGGCGGGTGCAGGCGGTTTGGCTTCGGCGGGCATAGTGACATCAGTCGGAATCTGCGACCCGATTGCGGTTCCCCCCGTCCCAGCGTAGTTTGAGGTTGTCAGGACAAGCGTGCTCGGAAGGGTAGCGGCGATGGCGGAGACGCCAATCACTATCGGCTTGTCGGTGTTGGAAATGTTGGCCAGTATCCGGTTATTTACTGCCTGACCGTCCAAGAGCACGCCGGTTTCGAAATTGTTGACGGACCCGGCAATCATGCTCTTCGACGGCTTCCCGGCTGTGTTACCGTCAATGACGATACCGGTTGTCCCGCTTTTCCCTCCAGTCTGTTCCATGATCCCGTAATAATGCATGTTGGAATTGTTGAACATCGAGATGCCGGTGTTGCAGTTCAGGATGTGGGTCCCGAAGACCCCCCACTCACCGCCGGTCGAGGTTCCAGGGTTGGTCTTCCCCAAGTCCATCCCAATCGCATTCGAGTTGCTGGAACAGGCCAGATTTCCGCCATAGACATTGATCTCCGAGGCTTGCGATTTAGTTTGGATGGGAAACTTGACAATAGACACTACCGGGTTGATTACGACGCCAAACTGGGTGAAGTTATCGCCGCCGTCAAAGAGAAAGCAGAAGCCAGTCGTAGTGGACGGGCCCAAAATATCTCCGCAATGCACGTTGGTCAGATTGAAATCTTCCGTATTGATGAGCTGAATGGCCCCCGTGACCACGTTGGTGCCGGCACTTATGTCTCGAAAGCCTAAGTCTTGAATCACCAAGCCGCGTAGTTTGCTACTAGCAATTCCGGCGGTCAGCATGACTATTCCGCTGGACGAGACGATGTGGGAGCAAGTCCCCGAGTCGTGCTGACCCGGCGCACCGCATTCGCCGAGCAGTCGAATGCCCTGTTTCAGATTGACGGAAGTGGTGCCGAGGTTCAGTCCTGTTGAGATGAGGTAGGTGCTGCCCGAGCCGAAATAGATAGTGCACCCGTTCGTTGGGCAGGCGTCTATCGCACCCTGAATCGCACCACTGTCGTTAGTTACGCCATCGCCTTTCGCACCGTAAGCCTTGACGTCAATCCACGGGGTTGGGCCGCTAATCGTGATAGGAATCGGGAGCAGGGACTGCCCCAAAGCGCCCCCCCCAACAAACACACTACGCCCACCAGCATCTTCCAATTCATTGCAGCCTCCTCACACCAATTTGGTAAAAAGGGGCCCTTGTTCCCAAGGCTTCGGCCTTCACGGAGCAGGGTAAATTGCTACCCCCATCGTGTGCGCACGGGCCGTTTGTGGAACTCCCATCTCGCGAACCAACCGGGGGGAAGGAAAACGGGGAAATCCACCATCCGAGCGCAGCCACTCTATTACGCTGAGGGACCGAAGTCAACTGGTCCTGTGGGACGCTGTCAGTAGTGCTGTGCGAAACGGGACGACGGCCCCGCCGATGCTGTACCGGTCCTGAATCTGACGGCTATCGAAGCTCTCCCACAAGAAGCGCACCGAATCAGGTTCTTCAGCGAGCTCGGGGGCCATCATTGCTCGGTCATCCCCGGTTGTTTATAATCGCAAGAGCCGAGCGGGAGTAACTCAGCGGTAGAGTGCGACCTTGCCAAGGTCGAAGTCGCGGGTTCAAATCCCGTCTCCCGCTCCAGCTTTTTCCTTCCCGGGCCTCCGGTTGTTCACCCACACTTCCAGACAGCAGCATCCGGGGCTTACACTCTAGCCCTCACTAAATCCCTAGCACGGAGACCTCCGATGAAAGTCAGCGCCATCAGTCTGGCCGTTTTCTTGCTTATCTCCCTCACCTCTGTGGCTAGCGACGGAGACCGAAAACACATTGTGCACAAACGGCCCACCGCCGCGGCTGGGTTGCCGTTCAGCGATGGCGTCCTGGTGGGAAACACTCTGTATATTGCCGGGCATATCGGCATGGACCCGACCACCGGCCGGCCCGCCGCCGACGCGGAGCAGGAAGCTAAACTGGTGATGGATGGCATCCAACAGACGGTCGAGGCGGCCGGCCTGAAAATGGACGACCTGGTGTCGGTCCAGGTGTTCTGCTCCGACGTCAGCTTGTACGACACCTTTAACAAGGTCTACCGGACGTATTTCACCGGGGAGTACCCGGCCCGCGCTTTCCTGGGGTCGGGGAAGCTGCTGTTTGGAGCCCGGTACGAGGTGATGGGAGTTGCGGTGAAGCCATCGAAGTGAGCGGGCGGCGGGCTTTCTTCAGACCGCTGGCCTGTGGACTTTTCCGCCCGATGACGCTAACTTAATTCCTAGGGCGCGGTACCCAAGTGGTAAGGGAGAGGTCTGCAAAACCTTTATGCGTCGGTTCGATTCCGACCCGCGCCTCCATCGCTCGTCGCCCTTCGCCTTGCTCAGCGCTCCACCTTCAGTCGCCTCATCCGAGGGACTGCGTCAGTAAATGCTCCATACCCCCGGTGTGACCACCTCCAGCAGATGACCGTCGGGGTCGCGGAAGTAGAGCGCCTCGCCGCCGTATTTCCACGTCTTCCTGAGCTCAATCGGAATTCCCTGCTGCGACAGCCATGCCTCCCACGCTGGCAGTTCCGACCGGGCAATTCCGAAGGCGATGTGGATTGCGCCCGTGGCGTCGGTGTCCGCGGTGGCCCCTTTCTTGAACAGCAGCAATATGCTGCGGTCACCGGCACGCATGGCACACAGTCGCGTCTGGTCGGTGATGCCTTCTTTCTGATCGGAGTCAATCGGTTCAAAGCCGAATACGCGCCGATAGAATTCGACCGATCGTGCCGGGCGTTCGACATAGAGCGAGGTTTCAAGGATTCCGTTCACTTGCGGCCGGCTGGAAGTAGCCTTTGACATTGCAACCCTCCGTAGTTCCGATATCACTCAGATGCAGATGGTATTCTGATGCACCAGTTGCCATTTGGAAGCAACCTGTGCGGCCAGGAGGATGCCAGTGCGTGTGCTTGGGTATACGTGGGCGGCCGTGCGAACCAGCGATCTGAACTCGTCCTCGCGCTTCTTTTCCGAGATCCTCGGGCTTCGGCGGGTTCACGAGGGCCAAGGGTTGGTGCAGTTTGAGCTGCCGTCGGGGCAACTCTTCGAGGTCTTCGGCTCCGAAAGTCGCTACTACCAATTCCACAATTGTCCCGTCGTTGGCTTCCAGGTCGAGGATGTGCGTGCTGCCAAGCAGGAAATGGAATCCAAGGGCATCGAGTTCATGACCGAGGTGTTTGGCGACGACAAAGAGGCGTGGGCGTATTTCCGTGGACCCGACGGATACCTGTACGAGATCTGGCAGACACAACGACCGCTGAAAGCACCGCTCCGCTCGGCGTAGCTGCTGTCCGACGCAACGCTGCCGTACTCACGCAGAGCCTGATGCCTGGTGCCCCAGGTTCGCGCCCGTTCTTTGGGCGTTAACCTGGGTATCACTGACCGGTCCGGCTCCGCCGGTGTAGGCTTGCTTCCATGCCGCAGGGTTTACGGCGCTTTCAGGAATCCCGACAATCTCACTTTGTTACCTTCAGTTGTTACCGAAGGCAGGCAAACTTCACCTCTCCCGATCTCTGCGACTTGTTCGTTCAGTGTTTGGAAGACATGCGGCAGCGTTACTCGATGTGCGTCTATGGGTACGTGGTCATGCCCGAGCATGTCCATTTGCTGGTGTGTGAGCCTGACAGGGCCCAGGTTAGCGCCCCAGAAACGGGCGCGAACCTGGGGCACCTTCCATCCCACGTTCCGGCGCTGGCCGATGCGATTCACTATCTGAAGTTGTCGTTTGCCAAACGGTTGCGCAGCCGAAGAGGCACGAAGGAATCGGGCTCTTTCTGGCAAAAGCGATACTACGACCGCAACGTGCGGGATGAGCGCGAGTTTTCCATAAAGTTACGCTACCTGCATCGCAATCCAGTGAAGCGCGGACTGGTGGCCGATGCGGCAGAGTGGCAATGGAGCAGCTTTCGGCATTATGCGCTGCGAGAAGTGAGCGTCGTGGAGATCGAATCGGCGTGGCTGGCCCGAGATCGAGAGACCCGGGCGCAACCAGGATCGGCTAGAGTCTTCCTCCGCCCAGGTTAGCGCCCAAAGAGCGGGCGCGAACCCTGGGGCACCGTCTATAACCGTGTCGGCGTTGTCAAGAGACACTTCGACCGGCGAAGGGTTTTGACTTTCCTCTTCGTGGAAGGTTTTGGGGTTGCTGTTGCTTTTGCTTG
>Ga0326726_10005688_pt1 | contig 11267 bp, 7 predicted proteins | sample MHFenrmetagenome_2_FD_207603 | JGI IMG/M metagenome (GOLD analysis project Ga0326726, IMG submission 207603) | Lab enriched peat soil microbial communities from Michigan Hollow, Ithaca, NY, United States - MHF15MN | ecosystem: Environmental > Terrestrial > Soil > Wetlands > Peat | place: USA...
GACGGCTGGGATGATATTCTCAAATGGCAGCTCGACAGCCGCCACCGGCCCTGCAACCTGGTCGAGCTGATGCCGCGGCTGCAGGAGCATCTGAAGGCGAGCGCATAGCTCCGGCTTGTTCCGCGGCGCGGAGGTCTGCGCCATGTCCCGATCTGAGAGTCTCGTTCGCTCGCGGCGATAGCCGTCGCTCGCTCGCGGGCATCTTGCTCGCCCGATCGCGGAGGCATCTTCGATCTGTAATACATGCAAACGAAACCCACCGGAGACCTGCGCCATTTTTAAGACGAAATCGACATCAGGACTGTGGGGTATAGCTCATACCATTCGGCAATGTCCGGTCTTGTAAATGATTTCTATTTGCACCAGTCTTGGTCTCGGCAAGCCGGTGATCCGGCGGCCATCGATTTGGGGGAGAAAAATCAATGCCCGCGATCGCATTCTCAAACAATGATATTGCTTTGGTGGCCTGGACATTCGACCGCCATCTCGACCGCTGTCTCGGCTTTGCAATCCATCAGATCGACGCGAACGGCAAGGACACGGTCTTGCCCGCGCTTGCACGCTTCGAGCACCAGGACAAGAGCCTCAAGCTGACCACCGAACAGGCCCCGATCCAGAAGTTCTGGTGGAAGGATCTCTTCGCCAGGCGCGGCGGCACATATCACTATCGCATTGTCCCGATGGGCGGCACGCCCGGCGGCACGCTGACGCCGCTCGCCGGCGTGGACGAACTCGTCAGCAACAAGGTAACGCTGACCGAGAAGCGACCGCCGTTCAGCGCCTATTTCAATCGCGGCATCGTAGCGACGCAGGCGCTGAGCCACGCGCTCAACGACAAGCCGAGCATTCAGGCGCTGACCCCGCACATTCTGGATCCGGTCGATCCCATCCGCATAAGACTGATGGGGCAGCTTTCGGAAGGCGTGACGTCCCTGCTCGATCGCGCCGACAAGGATGGCGGCACTATCCACGGCGCACTCTACGAACTCAACGATCCTAAGGGCCTCGAGGTCCGCCTGCAGGCGGCGGACCACGGGAATCCAAGAAGCCGCAACGTGATACTTGGAAACGAACAGGTGGCCGCAACGGATACAACGCCTGCCAATGAAGATGCGGATTCCGAGAACCGCGCCGCGCTAAAAGCGGCCGGGGTAACGGTGATCGACCGCCTTCTCGGCAAGGGCAGCATCCCGCACAACAAGTTCATGGTGTTGAGCCGGAACGACACCCCCGTGGCCGTGCTCTCGGGCTCGACCAACTGGACCAGCACCGGGCTCTGTACACAGACCAACAATGCGCTGGTGATCGAATCCGAGGACGTGGCCCGGCGCTATCTCGATGTTTGGACCGCGCTCAAGGCCGATGTCGACGCGGCCGACGGCGATCAGAAGAAATTGCAGTCGCCGACGCTGCGCGGCTCGAATCACAAGAACAACGACAGCTCGATCAGCAAGCCGATCAAATTGGGCGGCGGCGTCACGGTCGAACTGATGTTCTCACCGAACACCAACAAGGTCCTCGCGAGCCCGCCCAAGGAGGTGCCGAACGACATGAAACGGGTGTTCGACCTGGTCGCGGGCGCCAAGCAGGCGGTGCTGTTCCTCGCGTTCGATCCCGGCAACAACTCAATCCTCGACGCCGCCGGCAAGGCGCTGGCCAAGAACCCCGACCTCTTCGTGCGCGGCGCGCTCACCAGCGCCCAGCGTGCCAGCAACTTTTCGGCTGCCCTGCACCAGGGCGGCGCAAGCGACCAGGATGGCGGCGCACAGCCGGGTGTTGCCGTCGTCGGCGAACCCGGAAAACCCAAGAAAAAGGGCGCGAAACTGCCGTCACCCGCGCCCGATTTCCGCGCCGTACCGGCCGGAGCGATCAACGCCGGCGACGCCTTTGGGGCCTGGGAAGCCGAGCTGGCCAAATTCGGCTTCGCGATTATTCACAACAAGATCGTGGTGATCGATCCGTTCAGCGACAATTGCACCGTGGTTACCGGATCGCACAATCTCGGCTTCCGCGCCTCGCACAACAATGATGAGAACATGGTGATCATTCGCGGCCACCGCGGGCTGGCGGAAGCCTATGCGTGCCACGTGCTCGATCTCTACGACCACTATGCGTTCCGGTTCTTACTCAAGCAGCATCCGAAGATCTTCGGCCGGCCGTTGCAGCCGGATGACACGTGGCAGGAGCGCTACATCATCGGGAAGGACGAGAAGTCGCCGGAGCTGCGCTTCTGGCTGTCGGCGGCAACCGGCAGCGACGCGCAGCCGGGGCGGCGCCCGACCGCGCGTCGGACGGCGCCGAGCGCGGCGCCGGCGAAGAAGGCGACCAAAAAAGCGGCTCCAAGAACCACGAAGTCGACGAAGAAGGCATCGACGAAGGGCCCGAAGAAACCGGCCAGGAAGGCCAAGGCGAAAAACACGAGAAAAACGGCCAAAGGCAACCGCAAGCGCACTGCCAGGACGAAGCGCGCCAAGGCCCGCCGCTAAGCCAAGGACGCAAGGGCGCGGCGATCCAAGTCAGATCGTCCGCTGACGTTGCGCGCCCGATTAAATCGCATCAAGGTTCGGTTGGGGCTTCGGGCGCCATCCTGTTAGTCTGAGGGCGCCGGAACGGTCCCCTGGGTAAGACACGATGGACGATGCGCTCTACGGAACACGCGACAAGCGCGGCGACTGGAAGCCGCGCAAGCTGATCCAGTATCCGCCGGTCTTCGTCTGGCCGGTCCGACCGGTGAAGTTCGCGACGTGGCTCCTGGGCTACCCCGGTTACATCCTGCCTTGGAACCTCTTCTACACGGCTGTCGGCGCCGTCTTATGGCTCTACCTGACGCCGCCCCTGGAGACGATGAGGGAGTTTTCGGCGGGCTGGCTTTCCTATCTGCTCGTCCGCAACGCGGTCGTCGTCTTTCTCTTCTTCGGCTGCTTCCACCTCAGGCTCTACATCCGGAAGAAGCAGGGCACGTCGTTCAAGTTCAACGGCAAGTGGCCCGCGACGGATCATTCGGCCTTCCTGTTCCGGACGCAGACCGTCGACAACATGATCTGGACCCTGGCCAGCGCCGTGCCGCTGTGGACCGCCTATGAAGCGGTGACGCTCTGGCTCTTCGCCAACGGCTACATCCCCTCTGTCAGCTTCGAGGAACATCCCTACTACTGCGTCGCCCTGCTGGTGCTGATACCCGTGTGGCGCGATATCCACTTCTACGTCGTGCATCGGCTGATCCACTGGCCGCCGCTCTATCGCACCGTCCACAAGCTGCACCACAACAACGTCAATCCGGGCCCCTGGTCGGGGCTTGCCATGCACCCGGTCGAGCACTTCCTCTATTTTTCCTGCGTGCTCATCAACTGGATCGTGCCGTCCCATCCCGTGCATGCGATCGTCAATCTCGTCCACGCGGCCCTCTCGCCGGCGCCGGGCCATGCCGGCTTCGACAAGCTCGTCGTCGGCAAGGCGAAGGCCATCGACACCGATTCATTCGACCACTACCTCCATCACAAGCATTTCGAGTGCAACTATGCCGACGGGGTGATCCCGCTCGACAAATGGTTCGGCACCTTCCATGACGGCTCGCCGCAGGCGGAGGAGGCCATGAACAAGCGCTTCATGGCGCGGGCGCGGAAACAGGCGGAGAAGCAGGCGCGACGCGCGGCCAAGGCGGGCTGATGACAATGCGGAGGAGACCGACCGTTCGGGATCCGCGCCAGCTCAAGGCAGCACGCTTGGCAATCAAGTAAGGGCTCATCATTTTCGTGGAATGGGCTGAAGCATGCTCAGGCGATTGCCTTCGGTGTCGAAGAACGCCACGTACCGGCCGACGCCCGGTATCTCCATGGGCTCGCCCAGTACCTTGCCGCCGGCATCAGTCACTTTTCGCATCGCCGCCTGAACGTCATCGACGGCGATGACGAGGGAAGGATATTGCGCCGGCCAGTCGGGCTTTTTCGGGAAGAACCCGCCGTTGATCGCGCCGGGTTTCTTGGGACCGGTTTCGTCCGTGTCGGTCGTCGTGGCAAGGACATAGTTGCCCATCTCCTCCCCGAGCATCCGCGTCTGCCAGCCGAATGCGTTCTGGTAGAACTTCGCCATGCGCTCGCGTTCGTCGTAGGGCATTTCGAAATGTACGACAGAGTTCATCTTGCTCATCGTGATCTCCTTGCTGATGTTTCCGACATCCAGGCCGACATCGCCGCCGGGGTGTCTCAAACGCGTCCGAACGCCTTGCGGAGTTCGGTCTTGGCCCGCTCCAGCACGTCGCGTTGCCGCGCGGGCAAGGCCTTGCCGGCACGGTTGATGTAGAAGGTCAGCATCGACATGGCGGACTGGAAGGGCGTGGCCTTGCGGCGCTTGCTGCGCTCGGCCGAGCGCTTCAGCGACAAGGCGATCCCGCGCGCCGTGCCGCGGGCAAAGACCTTCGGGTCCAGATCGAGCGCGTTGCTGTTGCGGGTGACCGCGCCCGACCAGTAGCGGCGCTTCGCTCCCGCCGGGCGCTTTGTCTTGGCAGCGGACGGGCGTCGCGCGGCCGGCATAGCCGTCTTCCTAGCCCCGGCGCTTGAAGAACTGCACGGCGCGCTCGTGCTTCTCGGCGGCCGCGCGGCTGTCGAAGGTTCCGAGGTTGCGGCGCCGGCAGGTCCTCGGATCGACTTTGCGCGAATAGAGGCGGTACTTGCCCGAGCCGAGTTTTCTGATCATCGGTTCCTCCGGTGTCATGATCAGGCGAACGCTGACCCGTCACTATCGGAACGCCTGCCTCTTCGGATGGTTCCCGCGGCGTTGATCGCGCGGCGGAACTCGCGCGCACTACTGCAGCCCGGCCGCCTGCAGGTGGGCGGCCAGGTGGTCGAACTCGCGGAGGTCGCGGTACTCGACGAAGCGATGCAGGTGGGGCCGCCAGTCCGCCAGCCCGCGGCCGGGAAATTTCGCCATCTCGCGCTCGGCGACCGCCAGGAACTCCGCCAGAGTCGCCCGCGCCTCCGGCAGGGAGCCGGCGCCGGCCTGGCTCGCGGCCAGCCAGAGGCGCACTTCGTTGTTGGGGTTGTGCACCCGCTTCAGCGCGGCGACGGCCTCTTCATAGCGCCGCGCCGTGAACAGCGCGATTGCGCGGCAGACAATCACCCACTCGAGCTCGAACGGATTGTGGCGTTTGGCGATGCCGAATTGCTCGAGCGCCGCCTCGGCCTCGCCGACCGCGATCAGGTAGAGGCCGTAGGTGCCGCGCGCCTCGACATCGTTGGGGTTCAGGGTGATGGCCGTGCGCAGCTGGGCGTATGCCTCGTCATACTCGCGGCGGTAGAGGTGGATGAAGCCCAGTAGCGAACGCGGCCGGGAGGCCGCTTCATCGAGCTGCACCGCGCGCTGCGCCAGGGGGAGCGCCGCAGCGAGCGCCTGCGCGCGGTCCTCGGTCCAGCCGAAGAGGTGGTCCATGCAATGCGTCCAGCCCAACTGAACGTGGGCGTCGGCACTCTGCGGATCGAGCTCGGCCGCCTTCTGCGCCAGGCGCCGCGCGTCGGCATTCCCCTCCTTCGTGAAGTTCAGGAAGTGCGCCTCGCAGCGCAGCACATGATCGTAGGCAGACAACGCCTCCGGGCTCAGCCGCAGGGCGCGCTCGCGTCCGGCGGCCTCGATCCGGCCGCCGAGGGTGGTCGCGATGGCGCGGACGATATCGTCCTGCATGGCCAGGACATCGACGGAGTCGGAGTCGTAGCGGTCGGCCCAGAGGTGATTGCCGCTGGCGGCTTCCACGAGCTGGGCGCTGATCCGCAGGCGGTCACCGATGCGGCGCACGCTGCCCTCGACCAGGTAGCGGACGCCAAGCTCGCGGCCGACGCTGATCAGGTCGAGAGTGCCGCCCCGGTACCGGAACGATGAATTACGGGCGGTCACGAACAGGGTGCGGAAGCGCGACAGCTCCGTGATGATGTCCTCGGTGACGCCGTCGCTGAAATACTGCTGTTCGGGGTCGCCGCTCATGTTGGTGAAGGGCAGCACGGCGACCGAGGGTTTCGTTCCCGGCGCTGCCTTGCGCTCTTCCGCGGATTCAGCGCTCGCGGGCCGCTCGGCCGCCGTCGCGCCACCGGCATCGAGGCCGGCGAGCAGCGCCTGGAAGCGCGCGTGATCGCGCAAGCTGTCCATCATCTCGTCGTCGTATTTCATCCACGCCGCCAGGCGGCGCCGGAAGGTGGGGGGTGCGGAGAATGCCTGTTCCAGGTGATCCAACGCAGCATCCATCCTGCCGAGCATCGCGTTGGTGAGCGCCGCGTTGTATTGAACGAAGCGGTCATCCGAGCCCAGAATGATGGCCCGGGCCAGCCAGTCCTCGGCGCGCGCGGAATCGCCGCTCTCCACGAGGATCGAGCTACCGAACACCAGGGCATCGGCGTTGTCGGGGTGCGCCTTCACCTCCGCCTCGAGGCGGGCCAGGCAGCGCCGGAGCGAGGCGGCGCACTGCTCGCGCCGCCCGAGCGCCTTGCATTCCCACGCCAGCAGGCCCGGCGAGCGGAAATCGCTTGGCCGCAACTCCGCCGCCCGCGCGAACAGCGCCGCCGCCTCCGCGCGCAGGCCTTGGTTGTGACAATTGCGAGCGTGGAAGAAATGCGCTTCGAACAGGCCGGCATCCAGCCTCGTGGCGCGCTCGAACTCGACCGCCGCCTCGTCGAAGCGCACGGCTGCGAACAGCGCGAACCCCTTGGCGGCATAGGCCTCCGCCAGGTTGGCATCCAAGGCGAGTGCCCGCTCGCTGTTCGCGAGCGCCGTCTCGAAGGAGCCGTCCGGATGGCTCGCCGCCGCGGAGGAATCGCAGATCGCCATTCCGGCATAGGCGCGGGCATAGTCCGGGTCGATTTCGGCCGCCTTGGCGTACATGTCGCGGGCGATGGCCAGATGACGCTTGCTTTGGCCGCGCAGGTAGAAGAAGCGGCCCATCAGGTAGTACTCGTAGGCACGGGCATCGGCGGTCGGATGGCGGGTGATCGTCTCGAGCTCCGCCGGCAGCAAGGTCACCCTCAGGACGTCGACGATGCTCTTCGCTATCTCGTCCTGCAGCGCGAAGATGTCGTCGAAACGGCGATCGTAGCGGTGGGCCCAGCGATGATCGCCGGTGGCGCCGTCGACCAGCTGGGCCGTGACGCGCACCTGGCCATCGGACTTGCGCACGCTGCCTTCGAGGACGAAGTCGACCTTCAGGTCGCGCGCCACCTGCTGCACCTGCAGGGTCTTGCCCTTGAAGGCGAAGGCGGTGTGCCGGGCCACGACGGAGAGCGCCGAGACCTGCGACAGATCGGTGATGATGTCCTCGGTGAGGCCGTCGGCGAAATATTCCTGATCGGGATCGCCGCTCATGTTGGTGAACGGCAGCACGGCGATCGACAGCTTGCGCGCCGCCGGATCGAGGGACGATTCCCCGCCCGCCGGCGAGGCGATGACCAAGGCGACCGTTGCCGGCCGCTCGCGGCTCCCATCGCCGTCGATGCCCTCGGAGGCCGGCAGTACCGCCTGCAATCCTGCGATCAGCAGGTCGCGGAACTTGTCGTCCTTGTAGGGCTCCTGCTTCGCCATCTCCAGCAATGAACCGCCGGGGTGCTCGGCGCGATAAAGCGCCAGCTGGCGGTCCGCATCGTCGCGGCGGCCGGCATGCACGTAGGCTGCAATCAGGTACGCCTGGATCCAGGCGTGCAGGATCGTCATCTTGCCGTATGCGGCAATCGCCTCGTCGTAGCGCTCGAGGCAGAACAGCGCCATGCCGCGGATTTCCCAATACCAGTTCGGCGGAAACGGATCCCGGCGCATGGTTTCATCGAGCCGCTGCAAGGCCTCGACGGGCCGGCCGACATAGGTCAGGAGCTCGGCGGAAATCGTCCCGGCGGTGACGTTGTTCGGGTTGGCCGTCAGAATCCGCTCGTAGTGCGAACCGGCTTGATCGAACTGGCGCATGCTCAAGCGGACGGTGCCCATGGCGAAGTTCGACCAGTCATCGTCGGGATCGAGGACAAGGGCCTTCTGCGCCAGCATGGCGGCTTCGTTCAACGCGGCGCTGTCCTGATCCGCCCAATAGCGGGACAAGGATACGTAGGCATGCCGCGCAAAGGCTTCGGCGTAGGTCGGATCGGCCGCGATCGCGCGGGCCAGCAGCGGCTCCGCGGCGGCAAGATCGTAGCGCGCCATCAGGTCGCGCGCCTGCAGCATGTGGTCATAGGCGTCCATATGCTGCGTCGGCTTGCGGCGCGCGCGCGCGGCGGCGCCGGCGGCGATGCGGCCTTCGAGGGTCGCGACGATGGTCTGCGTGACCTCGTCCTGGACGGCAAACAGGTTGCTCAGCTCGTGGTCGTATTGCTGCGCCCACAGGTGATTGCCGGTCGTGGCATCGATGAGCTGGACGGTGACGCGGATGCGATCGTCGGCCTTGCGGACGCTGCCCTCGACCACGTAGTGGACGCCGAGATCGTGCGCGACGGTGCGCACGTCGACGGCCCGGTCGCGGTACTGGAAGGCCGAGTTGCGGGCGATGACCAGCAGCGAGCGAAAGCGCGACAGCCCGGTCGCGATGTCCTCGGAGATGCCGTCGCTGTAATACCGCTGCTCGGGATCGCCGCCGAGGTTGAGGAACGGCAGCACCGCGATCGAGGACTTGGCCGCCGCCGGGGAATCGTCGCGATCGGCGGCCGGCGGTTCCGGCGGGGGTGCCGGTTCCGCGCTCGCCGCCGCCAGCCGCCGCTCCCGGATGCTGTCGCGCAACGCCTTGGTCGCGGGCTCGGGCTGCACGCCCATCTCGCTGTAGAGGCGGTCGCGAAAGGCCTTGTACAGCTTGAGCGCCTGGGCCGTCTGGCCCTCGTCGGCATGGACCTGCATGAGCGTGCGATAGGCCGCCTCGTTCAGCGGATCGATCTGCAATAGCCGGCGCGCCGCCTCCGCCGCCCGCTCGCGATCGCCGGCCGCCAGCGCCTGCGACATGAGGCCGGCGAGCGCCCGCTCGAACAGCTGGCCCAGGCGCTGGCGCTCGACCAGCAGCCAGTCCTCGAAGGCGGGGTCGCGAATCGCGATGCCCTCGAGCAGGTCGCCGCGATAGAGCCCCGTGGCCTGGGCGAGCGAGTCGAGCGTGCCGGCGGCCACGAGCCGCTCGAAGGCCAGCACGTCGACCTCGACCGCGGTCCGGTCGAGCGCGATCGACTGCCGATCGGTGCGGAGCGCGCCGCCCTCGACGCCACCGAAGCAACGGCGCAGCCGCACCAGGGCCTGCTTCAGGCTGTCGCGGGCCTGGCGGTCGCCATGTTCGCTCCACAGCAGGCCGGCGAGGCGCTCGCGCGAATGGGCGTCGCCCGCGCCCATGGCCAGGAGGGCGAGCAGGGCGCGGTCCTTCTGGCCGGGCAGGTCGGCGGCCGCGCCGTTCGTCGGCCGCAGCTCGAATCCGCCAAGCAGCGTCAGCGACCAGCTCTCCATCACCGATGGTTCCATGACCCGACAGAGCATCGCCAAATGTCGCCTATCCCCGAGATTTACGTTTCTTTTCCGCCCGACACAACGCTGCGATCACGCACGCCGGGCATCCTGTCGCCAGTCGACAGGAGGTTCAATCAATGCAGCCCCGACCGCACCCGCTGGACGATTTCATCTATCACCCGGCTTTCTGCCATCTCGCCCAGGCCGCAGCACTCCACGCGATAATCGAGGCAGCGGCGCGAAGAGACTCACAGGACGATCGCGACGCATCGCGGAGCCAGGGCGGCGAAGACGACGAGAGCATGGTGCGCGCGCCACGGCGCTCCCTCGGCCAGCGTCTCGCCACGCTCAGGACCACGCTGCACCTCCCGCTGCCACGGGTCAACATCCGCGCAGCCTACGCCGTCGTCGTTCCGAAGGCTGTGACCATCATCACATTCGCATGGCGCGGCCGGGCGCGCCGGGCGCGCCTCGATCCGGCCGTCGGCGCCCTGCGCAATACCGGCCTGTTCGTGCGGCCGCACGCGCTGCGCCGGCACGAGGACGACGCGGATGGCGGCTCCTCGCAGCTCATGCCGGCGATTGTCATCACCAATCCGTCACACAGGCAGTAGGAGAATCATGGCCACCTTCAACGGCACGACCTCAAACGACACCCTCATCGGCTCCGGCCTTTCCGACCTGCTCTACGGACTGGCCGGCAACGACTCGATCTCCGGCGGCAGCCTCGGCGACGACACGCTGGACGGCGGCACGGGATCCGACACGCTCGACGGCGGCGCCGGCGACGATCTCTACGTGGTGGACAGCACGAAGGACGTCATCGTCGAGACCGCCATCGATGCCGACGACCGTGTCCAGGCGAGCATCACGATCGATCTCAACAGCGCCGCCTATGCCGGCATCGAGCACGTCACCCTGACCGGCACCGGCGCGCTCAACGCCACCGGTGACGACGACGCCAACATGCTGATCGGCAACAGCGGCGCCAACAAGCTCGACGGCCGCGTGGGCGACGACAGCATGGCCGGCGGCGCCGGCAACGACACCTACGAGGTCGACAGCAGCAAGGACGTGGTCATCGAGCTCGTCGGCGACGGCACCGATCAGGTCAACAGTTCGGACGACTTCACGCTCGATGATTTCATCGAGAACCTGACGCTGACCGGCACGGCCGATATCGATGGCACCGGCAATGCACTCGCCAACAAGATCACGGGCAATAGCAACAACAACGCGCTCGACGGCGGAGACGGCGAGACAATCAACGACACGCTGATAGGCAACGACGGCGACGACACCCTGGACGGCGAAAACGGCGCCGACAGCATGTCGGGCGGCACCGGCAACGACACCTACGAAGTCGACAACGTCGGCGACAAGGTGACGGAGAGCGGCCCGTCCACGGATCGCGACCGCGTCGACAGCGGCATCACCTACACCCTCGGCAACAATCTGGAGGACCTGGTGCTGCAGGGCACGCAGGCCATCAAGGGAACCGGCAACAGCCTGAACAACCTCCTCACTGGCAATGTCAACGTCAACACGCTGAGCGGGCTGGCCGGCAACGACTCGCTGTTCGGCGGCACCGACGCCAGCGGCGACGTGCTGCTGGGCGGCGACGGCGACGATCAGCTCACCGCCGGCGGCGGCGGCGACACGCTGGTGGGCGGCGCCGGCAAGGATACCGTCAAGTTCAGCCCGCCTTTCAACGGCGTCGACGTGATCGCCGACTTCAGCGTCCTGCTGGGTGACGCCATCGACGTCACGGGCGTGCTGGTCGGGTTCACGGCCGGCGTCTCCAAGGTGACGGATTTCCTGCAGACCGCGACGAC
>Ga0326726_10005689_pt1 | contig 11267 bp, 6 predicted proteins | sample MHFenrmetagenome_2_FD_207603 | JGI IMG/M metagenome (GOLD analysis project Ga0326726, IMG submission 207603) | Lab enriched peat soil microbial communities from Michigan Hollow, Ithaca, NY, United States - MHF15MN | ecosystem: Environmental > Terrestrial > Soil > Wetlands > Peat | place: USA...
CGACTGCACCGAGGCCATCCGTGTCCTTTTCCAGGCCCGCGGCCATGCCGATGCCGGCCCAGCCACCGATACCGGAGTAGACGCCGATGTACTGCTGGCCCTTGTGCTCGTAGGTGAACACGTTGCCGATGATGCCCGACGGCGTCTTGAACTTGTAGAGTTCCTTGTTGATGTCGTTGGCATCGACGCACTTGAAGTAACCCTCGAGCGTGCCGTAGCAGGCGAGGCCGCCGGCCGTGGTCAGCACACCACTCCACACCGAGAACTTCTCGGGCTTGGACTTGGTGATCTTGCCAGTGCTGGGATCCCACTCGATCAGGTTACCCATGCCGCCATGGCTGTTCGGCGCCGGGAACATCGACAGCGTTGCGCCGACGTAGGGCTGGCCCGCGACATAGTCGACCTTGAACGGCTCGTAGTCCATGCAGACGTGGTTGGTCGGGACGATGACCTTGCCCGTCTTCGGATAGAACGCCGCAGGCTGCTGGTCCTTCGTGCCCAACGCCGCCGGGCAGATGCCCTTGGTGTTGACGTCCGGACCATTCTTGGCCGTCGAGTACTTCGCGACGACTTGCGGGCGGCCGGTCTTCATGTCGACGTGCGTGGCCCAGTTCACCGCCGGGTCGAACTTCTCGGCAACCAGCAGGGCGCCGTTGGTACGGTCGAGGGTGTAGCCGAAGCCGTTGCGGTCAAAGTGCATGAGCGCCTTGGTCGGCTTGCCCTTGACGTTGATGTCGGCCAGGATCATCTCGTTGATGCCGTCGAAGTCCCACTCGTCGAACGGCGTCATCTGATAGACCCACTTCACCGCGCCCGTATCGACGTCACGCGACCAGATGGTCATCGACCACTTGTTGTCGCCGGGACGTTGCGACGGGTTCCAAGTCGACGGGTTGCCGGTGCCGTAGAACAGCTGGTTCAGGGCCTTGTCGTAGCTGTACCAGCCCCAGGTCGTGCCGCCGCCGATCTTCCACTGATCGCCCTTCCAGGTCTTCAGCGAGGAATCCGCGCCGACCGGCTTGACCGCGCCGTCCGTCCACGTGGTGGTCTTGGCGGGGTCGATCAGCATCTCGGCGTCGGGACCGACCGAGTAGCCCTTCCACACCTGCTTGCCGGAGTTGATGTCGTACGCCGCGATGAAGCCGCGCACGCCCCACTCGCCGCCGGAGATGCCGGTGATGACCTTGTCCTTGAACACGTGCGGTGCGTTGGTGTTGACCGCGCCGAGCTTCGGATCACCGTTCTTGGCCTGCCACAGGACCTTGCCGCTCTTGGCGTCGAACGCCACTAGTACGCTGTCGGCCTGCTGCAGGAAGATCTTGCCTTCGGCGTATGCCAGACCACGGTTGACCGTATCGCAGCACATCTGCGGAATGACGGCCGGATCCTGCTTCGGCTCGTACTTCCACTTGATCTTCTGCGTGTCAAGGTCCATTGCGAAGACCTTGTTGGGGAACGGCGTGTGGATGTACATCATGCCGTCGACCACCAGCGGCGAACCTTCGTGACCGCGCAGGACGCCGGTCGAGAACGTCCACGCCACTTGCATCTTGCCGACGTTGCCGACGTTGATCTTGTCGAGCTTGCTGTAGCGCTGGTTGTACATGTCGCCGGCTTGCGCCGCCCAGTTGGCCGGATTGGCCATCTTTCCCTCGAGGTCGGCGTTCGCCAACACGAGTGCCGGAGCCGCCATGGCCGAAGCCAGTGCGACACTCCGCCATAACTGCACAGATTTCCTCATCTCGCATATCTCCTAGATGTTGTCTTTTCTGTCCGCCGCCGCGTTGTGCAACTCATGCACGTACCGCACCCATGCCTTCGAGCAATGGCTTCTGCTGCTTCTAATATGGGCGCGGCAGTCTTGCTCCCGGTACTCGCCCTTTCAATACGCAATGCAGCAAGCAAGTAGCCGCGTATACGCGTCGCGCGTATATCGGTCATCGAATGCAGGACGTTGTGTTGCCGGAAACGGAACAGGTTGTGTCATTCCCTGAGACGCCGACTCCGATCATTCAGGCCGGATTCATTCGCGATCCGGATCGCGGACACACAGGTGCATGGTCGCAGCGGGTGCAGATCGTTGCCCCTGCCAGAGGGAATCCGCACGTTTTTGCCTGTTCATCACGTGCCCTCGCCAGCGGGACCGATCGTGCTCGTTCGCAACCGCCCATCGCCGCGTCGGCGCGCGTAGCCATAAATTGGTATGAACGAGGCTCCAAGCTCGAGTGTGTCTCGAAGTCGCGTCGTGGGCCTCCTTCACATCGGCGCAGATACCCGAGTGCGGCGGCCATTCCGGTCCGGCCGGTAACATCAACCCCTGTCCCACAACGAACGTCAACCGTCGTCATGGCTGCCAACTACGAGTCCGACATCACCCGCTTCATTCGCGACCTGAAGGCCAAGTCACCGGACATCGATCGCAAGCAACGTGAGGGGCGCGCGATGTTCTGGGACAAGCAGCTTGATCCCGACGACCTCAAGCGCTGGCGCGAGTCGACCGTGCCGCAGCAGCCCTACGTCTACCAGACGCGCGAATAGCAGTCCGCCTCAGCCGGGTCCGAGCGTCATCAACGACGCGTTGCCGCCCGCCGCGGCCGTATTCACGCTGACGACGCGTTCGACCACCAGCCAGGCGAGCGGGTAGCCGCCCTCCGCCGGCGCCGCAACACGAACGCGGCGGCCCCCACGCGCAGCGAACCGGCGGCGCCACGCGGCCGCCTCGCGCTCGCCGGCGCAGAGCACCAGGTCCGCCTCGCCCGCCTCCGGCGCGTCGATCCACTTCATCGCGGCTAACACTTCACCCGGTAGATCGCGTGGAAGCGCTGCAGGGGCCGGGGTGACGGCCAGCACGTGATTGCCGGTGACGAGGGCCGCAGCGATCTGCTCCATCAGCGTCGGCCAGTCGCTCGCCGTGCAGAGAACGCCTCCGCGCGGATGGAACGACTCCCGGTTGGTTTCGCCAGTCGGCCCTGGCAGATCGAGCACGCGTCCAAGCGGGGTTGCCGCACTCAGCGCGGCGAGACGCTGCACAAGCAGCGCGTCGCCGCGCGACTCGGCCCAGCGGCGCAGCGCTTCGAACGCGGGAGCGACGACGGCTTGCGCGCGTGCAGCTTCCGGCGCCGTGACGTCCAGCGAAGGCGCATGTCCGCGCCGCAAGCGTTCAAGGTAAAGAGGTCCGCCGGCTTTCGGACCCGTGCCCGAGAGCCCTTCGCCGCCGAACGGCTGCACACCGACCACGGCGCCGATCATGTTCCGGTTCACGTAGACGTTGCCGACACGCGCGCGCGCAACGACAAAGTCGATCGTCTCGTCGATGCGACTGTGAATGCCGAGCGTGAGGCCGTACCCGAGCCGGTTGATCCCTTCGACCAGTGCGCCGAGGTCGTCGCGGCGATACCGCACGATGTGCAGCACCGGTCCGAAGACCTCGAGCTTGAGCACGTCGAGCGACGCAATCTCGATCAACGCCGGCGCGCAGTACGTTCCGGCTTCAAGGACGGCGGCCGGCACGGCGAGCGTGCGCACGCGGCCATGGGCGCGCATCGCGGCCACGTGCGAATCGATCGTCCGCTGCGCATCGGCGTCGATGACGGGGCCGACATCGGTCGCGAGGTCGGCAGGGTCGCCCACGCGCATCTCGTCCAGTCCCCCGGCGAGCATGCGCACGACCGTGTCGGCCACTTCCTCCTGCACGCACAGCACGCGCAGTGCCGAGCAGCGCTGCCCCGCACTGTCGAAGGCGGACGAGAGCGCGTCGGCCACGACTTGTTCCGGCAGGCAGCTCGAATCGACGATAAGTGCATTCTGTCCGCCGGTTTCGGCGATCAGCGGGACTTCGGCGTCGCCGGCGCGCTCGGCCAGGGCACGATCGATCAACGTCGCGACCTCCGTCGAGCCGGTGAAGACGACTCCATTCACCCGCGCATCGCGCACAAGAAGCGCGCCGACTCGGCCATCGCCCGGCAGAAGCTGCAGCGCCCCGCGCGGGACGCCAGCCTCATGCATGAGGCGGACTGCGGCGTCCGCGACCAGTGGCGTCTGCTCGGCAGGCTTCGCAACGACCGCGTTGCCTGCGGCAAGCGCGCCCGCGACTTGCCCGACGAAGATTGCAAGCGGGAAGTTCCACGGCGAGATCGCCGCCACCACGCCCAGCGCGGCGCCGCGCCGGTCGAAGCCGGGTGCGCGGATGCGTGCGGCGTAGTAGCGCAGGAAGTCAGCCGCCTCGCGCACTTCGCCGTGGGCGTTGGCGAGCGTCTTGCCCGCTTCGTGAACGAGCAGCCACAGCAGCGCATCGCCTGATCCTTCGAGCGCGGCGGCGGCGCGCTCGAGAACCCGCGCGCGTTCGTCGGCCGGTGTCGCGGCCCACGAGGGCGCGTGCGTGGCCGCCGCAGCGAGCGCGGCGTCGACCTCACGCTCCGTTGCTTCACACACCAAACCGACCACCTGTGCCCTGCGCGCCGGGTTGGTCACGGATCGCGGCACACCCGACCCAACCAGATTCGCGGCGAGAATCGGCGCGGCCGACCAGTCGCGTGCTGCGAGATTGGCGAACGCGCGGTCGAGCGCGGCGAGCGTTGGATCGTCATTGAGATCGACGCCGGACGAGTTGCGACGCTCCGCACCGTACAACTGCGCCGGCAGCGGGACGCGTGGATGCGGTGTTCCGGCGCTCGCTGCCGCGCGTTCAACCGGGTCCTCGAGCAGATCGTCGACGCTCACCGCGCTGTCGACGATGCGATGGACGAACGAAGAATTCGCGCCGTTCTCGAGCAGGCGGCGGACCAGGTAGGCGAGCAGCGTTTCGTGACTGCCCACCGGCGCATAGATCCGGCAGGGGCGATCGAGCCGATCCGGTCCAACGACCTGGTCATAGAGCGTCTCGCCCATTCCGTGCAGGCACTGGAACTCCCAGCCGCGCACACCTGCTTCGTCGGCCATCTGCAGGACCACCGCCAGCGTCAGCGCGTTGTGAGTTGCAAACTGCGGATAGAGCGACGGCGCGGCGGCGAGGAGGCGGCGCGCGCAGGCGAGATAGGCAACATCGGTGTGGATCTTGCGCGTGTAGACGGGATAGCCGGCCTGCCCTTCCTGCTGCGCGCGCTTGATCTCGCTGTCCCAGTAGGCGCCCTTCACCAGCCGCACCATGAAACGGCGCCCGCTACGCGCCGCGAGCGCGGCAAGCCGGTCGATGACGAGCGGGCAGCGCTTCTGGTAGGCCTGCACCACGAAGCCCAGGCCGTCCCACGCCTTGAGGTCAGGATCGAAAGCGAGGCGCTCCATCAGCTCGAGCGAGAGCGCGAGGCGCTCGCTTTCTTCCGCGTCGATCGACAAGCCGATGTCGTGGCGCCGCGCAAGCCGGCATAGTTCGCGCAGCCGAGGAAAGAGTTCGGCGTGCACGCGTTCCCGCTGCGACCGCTGGTAACGCGGATGCAGCGCCGAGAGCTTGACCGAGATCCCGGGTCCCCCATGAATCCCGCGCCCCGCCGCTGCGCGTCCAATCGCGTGGATCGCCGACTCGTACGCGGCGTAGTAGCGCTGCGCATCCTCCGCGGTGAGCGCTGCCTCGCCGAGCATGTCGTACGAATAGCGGTAACCACGCGCCTCGAGCGCGCGTGCCCGCTCGAGCGCCTCCTCGATCGTCTGCCCCGTGACGAACTGCTGGCCCAGGAGGCGCATTGCGAGATCGACGCCCTTGCGGATCAGCGGCTCGCCGCCGCGCGCCAGCAAGCGCGTGAGCGCGCTGCCGAGGCCGGCCTCGGAATGAGTCGCAACGAGCTGGCCGCTGATCATCAGGCCCCACGCCGCGGCATTCACGAACCAGGATTCGCTGCGCCCGACATGCGCGCGCCAGTCGCCGCGCGCGAGCTTGTCGCGGATCAGCGCATCGACCGTGGCGGCGTCGGGAACACGCAGCAGCGCCTCGGCGAGGCACATCAGCGCCACGCCCTCCTGGCTCGACAGCGAGAACTCGCGCATCAACGCATCGACGCCGCTCGACCGGGTGCGCCGCTCGCGCAGCTCGCGCACCAGTCTTTCGGCGAGCGTGTGCGCGGCGGCTGCGCGCGGCGCATCGAGACGAGCTTCCGCCAGCAGGGGGACGACACACTCAGGCTCGGGACGGCGCAACGCGCGGGCGATCGCAGCGAAGGAATCGGCAGAACCAGTCGGCGCAGAGGCTGGGTTCACGTTGCGGGAATCGGCCACGAGTCGGCGGCTGCGAGGGCGGAGTTGCATTGTAGAAAGTCCGGTGCCGCCGGTTGCGCCGTGTTGCCGGCCGCGGACCGCAAGTCCGGCGTCGGTGTCCGCCGCGAGCGGCTTTGCTACGCTGCGCGCCCTTGCCCGCCCCGTCGTTGCGCATCCGCATGGCCGATCTCCCCTCCTACGACCTGCCGCCCGCCCTCTCGCCCGCCGCGACCGATAAAGGGGAGCCCGCGATGATCGACGGCGTCGCGCTCGCGCGCCTGTACGGCGAGCCGCTCTTCAAGCTGCCCGAGGATCTCTACATACCGCCGGATGCACTCGAGGTATTCCTCGAGGCGTTCGAGGGACCGCTCGACCTGTTGCTCTACCTCATCCGCAAGCAGCACTTCAACGTGCTCGACATCCCGATGGCGCGGCTGACGGAGCAGTACCTCGCGTACATCGAGCAGATCCGGCGCAGCAACCTCGAACTCGCGGCCGAGTACCTGCTGATGGCGGCGATGCTGCTCGAGATCAAGTCGCGCATGTTGCTGCCAATGAAGAAGGCGGAATCCGGCGAAGAGGCCGCCGATCCGCGCGCGGAACTGGTGCGCCGCCTGGTCGAGTACGAGCGCATCAAGCTCGCGGCCGCGCGGCTGGACGAGCTGCCGCATGTCGGGCGCGACTTCATGCGCGCGATCGTCGCCATCGAACAGGCGATGACGCAGCGCCTGCCCACCGTCGACGCGCTCGACCTGCAGGCCGCGTGGAACGACGTCCTCAAGCGCGCGCGCCTGCACGCGCACCATCACATTGCGCGCGAAGAGCTTTCGGTGCGCGAGCACATGAGCCAGATCCTGCGCAAGCTGACGGGCCGGCAGTTCGTCGAGTTCGGCGATCTTTTCGACGCCCAGCTGCTCGCGAAAGGGCCGCCGATCGTCATCGTGCACTTCCTGGCGCTGCTCGAGCTCGCGCGCGAGAACCTGATCGAAGTGACGCAGGCGGCGTCGTTCGCGCCGATCTACCTGCGCCTCGCCTACACGCCGAGCTGATGGCGCGCCCCACGCCGAGCCTGTCCGTCCGCATCGATTTGGCAGCGGGCCGGCTCGGCCCGGGCAAGGTCGACCTGCTCGAAGCGATCGGCCGCCTGCGGTCGCTCGCCGCGGCGGCGCGCGACCTCGGCATGTCGTACAAGCGCGCGTGGGAGCTGCTGACCGTCCTCAACACGATGTTCGAGAGCCCAGTCGCCATCGCGCACCCCGGGCGCAATCGCGACGGCAGCACCGAGCTCACGCCGTTCGGCGAACGCGTCGTCGCGCTCTATCGCGCCGTCGAGCGGCGCGCCAACCGCGCGGCGCAGGCCGGGCTCGAGGAACTCGGTGCGGCCGCGCGCGCCGAAGCGCCGCGCGCTACGCGCGCCCGTCGTTCGCCGCGGCCGGCGCCGGCGGTTCAACCGGTTGCGCCGCGCGCCCGCGCGCAAGTGCAAGCGCGCCGGCGTCGAGCAACACCGACTTGATGAGGCACCAGACGCGCAGTCCAGCCACGAGCGCAAGGCGCTCCGCCGATTCGCGCGTGATCGTCACCGCGAGTCGCGCGGAAGCGCCGACGCGCACGGTGACCTGCGCGTACGCCGAGCGCCCGTCGGCCGGCGCGTCGATCGCTTCGACAGCGCCTTCGATGCGGTTGGTGATGCTGACGTCGACCGGCCGCGACAATGCGAGCGCGACATCACGCGCCGGAATGCGCACACGGACGGGCGTGCCGGCGGGAAGTTCGACGTGCGGAACACGCAGCGCGAACCCCTCGCAGCGCAGCGTCGAGAGCTGGTAACGCTCGTCGTGCGACTCGACCGTCGCGAAAAGCAGAGTGCCGGGTTCGGCGCCCCCGAAGAAACGCAGCACAACGGGATCTGTGAGCACCGCCCCGATCGGCCCGGCCGCGACCACGCGCCCGGCATCGACCAATACCAGCGCCGTCGCCAGGCGCAGCACTTCGTCGAGCGCGTGGCTGACGTAGAGGATCGGGATTGCGAACTCGTCGCGCAGGCGCTCGATGTACGGCAGGATCTCCGCCTTGCGTGCGGTGTCGAGCGAGGCGAGCGGTTCGTCCATCAGCAGTAGCCGCGGTTGCGCGAGCAGCGCGCGCCCGAACGCGACGCGCTGGCGTTCGCCGCCCGAGAGCGTATGCGGCCTGCGCTCGAGCAGGCCGCGCAGGCCGAGCAGATCGACCACGGTGTCGAACGCCACTTCGGCGCGATCCGCCTGCGACGCGGCGCGCCGTCGTCCGAAGTCCAGGTTGGCGCGCACGCTCAGATGCGGAAACAGGCGTGCGTCCTGGAAGACATAACCGAGGCCGCGCTTCTCCACGGCGAGCCGCACGCCGGTCGTGCCGTCGAAGAAGACGGTCGATCCGAGCGCAATACGCCCGCGATCCGGCTGGTGCAGGCCCGCCACCAGGTTGATCAACGTCGACTTGCCCGCGCCGCTTGCGCCGAAGATCGCGGTGAGTCCGGCAAGCGGCAGGTCGAGATCGCAAGCGAAGTCGAACGTCCCCAGCCGCTTGGCGGCGTCGATGCGCAGGCGCCGCACGGCGTCGGTCATGGGTGCGCCGGCCGAGCTTTGTTCACACGCGACCCAGCAAACGCTGCACGCGCCGCGCCAGCGCCTCGGAGACGAACAGCGCCGCAAGAGCGAGCACGAGCGAAATCAGCACGAGACGCAACGCCGCCACATCGCCGTCGGGCGTCTGCGCGAGGCTGTAGATCGCCAGCGACAACGTCTGCGTCTCGCCGGCGACATTGCCGACGAACGTGATGGTCGCGCCGAAATCGCCGAGCGAGGTGGCGAACGCGACGATGCTTCCCGTGACGATGCCGGGCAGCATCAGAGGCAGCGTCACGTTAAAGAACACGTCGAGGCGCGACGCGCCCAAGGTGCGCGCCGCAAACTCGAGACCACGGTCGACCGCCTCGAGCGCAAGGCGGATCGAACGCACCATCAGCGGAAATGACATCACCGCGGCCGCGACCGCGGCGCCCCAGCGCGTGAAGATCAGCCGCACCCCGAATGTGTCGTAAAGCCAGCCGCCGACGGGTCCCTTGGTGCCGAGCAGGACGAGCAGAAAGTACCCGATCACGACCGGCGGCAGCACGAGCGGCAGAAACACGATCGCGTCGAACAGCGTCTTGCCGAAGAAATTGCGCCGCGCCAGCAGCCACGCCACCACGATGGCGAACGGAAGACTGGCCGCCACCGCGACCAGTGCCACCTGCAGGCTCAGGCGCAGTGCGTCGAGTTCGGCGGCGGTCAGCATGGGCGCGAAGGCTACCCGAAGTGGCCGCGGTTGCGCGCGGGGCGCCACCCGACGCTATTTTCGGACGGGAATAGGATGCGCCGCCCACCCCGGCGCCTGACCGCGCGTCGCACGCTGCGCGTCGGTGCGCTCGTGCAGGCGGCGGCGCGTCGCTACACTGCCCGCCGCAACCGCCACCGACCCCCCGCATGAAACAACGCCTTCTATTCGCTGTTGCTTTCTTCGCGCTCGCAACCACCATGGCACAACCGGCCGATCCGTATCTCTGGCTCGAAGACGTGGGCGGGACAAAGGCCCTCGACTGGGTGCGCGCGCAGAACGCGCGTGCCGAAAAGAATTTCGCCGCTGACCCGCGCTTCGAGCGGCTGCGCCGCGACTTTCTCGCCATCTTCGATTCGCGCGCACAGATCCCGTACGTGACGCGGATGGGGCCGCACTACTACAACTTCTGGCGTGATGCGAGCCACGCGCGCGGAATCTGGCGCCGCACCCCGCTCGAGGCGTACGCACAGGCCGATCCGCCCTGGGAGACGGTGCTCGATCTCGATGCGCTCGCCAAAGCGGAGAACGAGAACTGGGTGTGGCACCCGCCGGCCTGCCTGCGGCCGGAGACGCACGGCGCGCCGTACGTCCGTTGCCTGCTGCGTCTATCTCGGGGCGGCGCCGATGCAGCGGTCACGCGCGAGTTCGACTTGAACACCAAGTCGCTGGTGGCGGACGGGTTTGTCCTGCCGGAAGCCAAGTCGCAGGTCGATTGGGACGACGCAGACCACCTCTGGGTCGGCACGGATTTCGGCGCAGGCAGCCTGACCAGCTCCGGGTACGCACGCATCGTCAAGCGGTGGCGCCGCGGCACGCCGCTCGGCGCGGCGCAGTCCGTCTACAGCGGCACATCCACCGACGTCGTGGTCGCGGCGTACAGGGAGCATGAAGGCCCGGTGCGCAACTGGATCTATCGCGGCTTGAGCGTGCGCGAGCAGGAATACTTCGCGCTGATCGAGGGCACGCCGGTCAAGCTCGACCTGCCGCGTGACGTGACGATGCAGGTCTATCACCGCTGGCTGTTGTTGCGGACGCAATCCGCCTGGAAGCCGGCCGAGCGGACGTACGCGGCGGGCAGCCTGCTCGCGATCGACTGCGATCGATTCCTGCGCGGGGCGCGCGACATGAGCGTGCTCTACGAACCGGGCGAGCGGCGCGCGCTGCAGGCGTTCGCGCTGACGCGTTCGGCGGTGCTGATCACCGAACTCGACAACGTGCGCGCGCGGCTTATCGAGGTGTCCTACGACGGCAAAGCCTGGCGCAGCCGGCCGCTACCCGCGCCGGACAACGTTCAGCTCTCGGTCGTGACCAGCGACTGGGACGCCGATGACTACCTTCTCACCGTGCAGGGCTTCGCCATACCGACGACGCTGCACGCAGGGCGCGTTGGCTTGCAGCGCTGGGAGGACTTTCGCCGGCTGAAGGCGTTGCCGGCCTTCTTCGATGCGCGCGGGATCGTCACCGAGCAGTTCGAAGCGACCAGCCGCGATGGGACACGCATTCCGTACTTCCTGGTGCGCCGTGCCGGCGCGGGCAGGGACGGCAGCGCGCCAACATTGCTGCACGGCTACGGCGGCTTCGCCAATCCGCAAGTGCCGACCTATTCGGGCGTGCTCGGGCGCGGTTGGCTCGAGGCAGGCGGGATCTTCGTGCGCGCCAACATCCGCGGCGGCGGCGAGTTCGGGCCGGACTGGCATCGCACTGCGCAGCGCGAAGGACGGCAGAAGACGTTC
>Ga0326726_10005690_pt1 | contig 11267 bp, 10 predicted proteins | sample MHFenrmetagenome_2_FD_207603 | JGI IMG/M metagenome (GOLD analysis project Ga0326726, IMG submission 207603) | Lab enriched peat soil microbial communities from Michigan Hollow, Ithaca, NY, United States - MHF15MN | ecosystem: Environmental > Terrestrial > Soil > Wetlands > Peat | place: USA...
TTTCGCAGGCTTCGGCGGGGTCTGCGCGACGCTCGAAGGCGTTGCCGATAGAAGCACGGCTAGAATGAGCGCGAACAGGATAGGCAGCGGCCGTCGCAGTAGAACATTCAGTACAACGCGCGGCTGCTGACATCGGCCGTCGTCAACGTTCATCCTCGACACACAACGGGAGGGTCGCGTGCTGAGCGCAGTCGCGACAAATGTGCGGTCTTAAGCAGCGAGTCCAGCCGATCATGTGCCCTTGAAGGCACATTTACCCCTCAAGCCGCAACCCTTTTGTCTGGTGTTCTTTGCAGGAGGATGAGCCGTCCCGTCTCTTCTGTGCGCGTAAGAAGAAGCGTTCGTTTCTGCCAAAGCCACTCAGCGGGTCCAGCGCGAACACGTCGGATTTACCGCTCGTTGCGGCATTTCGACGTTGTGGGGACCGCAGCGTTGGGGTAGGCTTTGCGCCTTCTTTATTGCGGCAGGTGCGGTTTGCCTTACGACCCTGGACGGTCTGTTTCGGCTGTTCGACCGGCTAACCACCGATCACCAGCATCTGAAGCGATCGGAGCGGCTCCGCTATCGATCGCGTCGGTGACCGCGGTCCTGCGCGATCTCCTCGCAAACGGACTGATTCGGTACTCGAATGTCACGCGGCTAGGCGACGTCCATGTCAGCGTGCTGCCTCCCGATCGGATCGCTGTCGGAGCGGAGGAGCCGAATCAGCTCAATCTGTTCATGTACAGAATTGCTCCGCATCCGACGTTAACGAGACGCGCTCTCGAGAACGCCGACAAGAGCGCCGGGCCCGCCCCCGCGCTCGATTTGCACTACTTGCTGACCGCGTACGGCGCACAGGATCTTCACAGTGAGGTTCTCCTTGGCTGCGCCATTCATCTCCTCAGCACTGTGCCATTTCTCACGCCCGATCTCGTCCAGGAGATCCTGGAAGCGCCGTCAGCCAAAGGCGCAAGAAGCTCAGCTTCGCCTGTGCGAACAGCACTCGCGACGTCCGGCCTGACCTCGTCGTTCGATCGTTTGCGCGTTACGCAGCAGTTCATGCCATTCGAGGACATGTCCAAGCTTTGGTCGACGCTCCAAGCGCGCTACCGGCCATCGGTGACGTACGAAGTCTCCGCGGTCCCCATGCCAGTCGAACGGTGAGCACATGGTGCCTTCAACGACAGACGCGTGGCTCGGGGCAAACCAGCGACATCTCTCGCTCGCGATCGCCGAGGTCCGCGCGCTGCTTGTCAGCCATGCCGCCCGCGCCACGGCATCGCCGGACGTAGCAGACGCCGGGTCGGTTGAGGGACTGCGTGACGAGCGTGACGCGATTGCTCGCGGTCTGACGCCCATCCCTGCGCTTGATTCTCTGTGCCGCGCGTTCGGTCTGACCGACTTTGAGCGCCAGGTGCTCATGCTCTGCGCCGGATCCGAGCTGGATGCGGACATCGGATCGCTGTGCGGTCTCGCGCTGGGCGATCCCCAGCGCGGGTATCCGACATTTGGATTGGCACTAGCTGCGTTTCCCGGTGCTCACTGGAGCGCGCTTTTGCCGGAAAGCGCCCTGCGCCGGTGGCGGCTCATTGAATATGTTGCGGGCGGGTCTCCGGGCGCGCCAATTACCACGCGTCCCCTCCGGATCGATGAGCGGACACTCCACCTGCTGACGGGCCTCGATCGGATCGATGAACGTCTCGCGGTCGTTGCGAAGCCAATCGTCATCGAGTACGACATCGTCCCCACGCATCGAGACATCGCCGACCGCATCGTCGCCGCCTGGACCCGTCATGTCGGGCAGGTGACAGCGCCGGTCGTGGCGCTCCACGGTGCCGATCTTGCGAGTGCGCGAGCGATCGCGGCATGCGCATGCCAGATGCACGGGTGGCAGCCCTATGTCGTGAGCGAAAGGGCGATTCCCGCGAACCAGACCGAGCTGCATCTTTTCGTCACACTATGGGAACGCGAGGCCCGGCTCGGGTCGGCCGCGCTGGTGATCGAAACCGAGAACGGCGCCGCTGCGGCTCACCGTGAGGGCATGCTGCGCGGTCTGGTGGATCGTCTCGGCGGCCCGATCGTCGTGATCAGCCGCGAACGGGAGGAATTTGGCAGTCGCCTGGCGGCAAGCTTCGAGATTGCCAGGCCCACCGCGGACGAGCAGAGGGTCATCTGGAGCAGGGCGATCCCTTCGAGCTGGGCGCGCAGCCAGTCAGAGCTGCGCCTCCTGACGTCGCAGTTCTCGCTCAATGTTCCCGAGATCCAGTCGGCTGCGGAGGAAGCCCTGGCGCAGCCCGATTCGCGGCCATCGAGCCGCGCGCTCTGGAACGCGTGCCGACACCAGTCGCGTGGCCGTCTGGAGGATCTCGCCCAGCGCATTATCTCGACGGCGCTTCTCGAGGACCTCGTGCTGCCGGAGAGTCAGAAAGAGATTCTGGAAGACGTCGTCACGCACGTGCGCCATAGCTCCACGGTTCACGACGTGTGGGGATTCGGCGCCAAGAGCGGACGAGGCCTCGGCATCAGCGCGCTCTTTGCGGGCGCAAGCGGCACCGGGAAAACGATGGCCGCTGAAGTCCTTGCGGGCGCGCTGGAACTGGACCTGTATCGCGTGGACCTTTCAGCAGTCGTCAGCAAGTACATCGGCGAGACGGAGAAAAACCTCCGACGGATCTTCGATGCGGCCGATGTGGGGGGCGCCATCCTGCTGTTCGACGAAGCTGATGCGCTGTTCGGCAAGCGCAGCGAGGTGAAGGACAGTCACGATCGCTACGCCAACATCGAAGTGAGCTATCTCCTCCAGCGGATGGAGTCGTATCGTGGGCTGGCGATTCTCACGACGAATCTGAAAAGCGCTCTTGATAGCGCGTTCCTGCGGCGCCTGCGCTTCATCGTCCAGTTTCCGTTTCCCGATGTCGCTCAGCGCGCCGAGATCTGGCGGCGCGCGTTCCCGGACAACACGCCGACCGCCGGCCTCAACGTCGAGCGGTTGGCGCAGCTGAGTGTGGCGGGAGGAAGCATTCGCAATGTCGCTCTCAAGGCTGCGTTTCTGGCCGCCGATACCAACGAGCCGGTCGGGATGTCTCACGTGCTCCGTGCGGCGCGATCCGAGTACGCGAAGCTCGAGAAGCCGCTGACAGACGCCGAAGTGGCGGGGTGGATGTAGTCATGCTGGCGGTGATTCACGAGTCGATCGAGACGCTCCTGCGCGACAAGGGATTGATCGACTCGAGCGACGTCGATATCAGCTTCGAGGTGCCTCGAGACGAATGGGTGCGTTCGCTCACGCGTCCGACCATCAATCTGTTCCTGTTTGACGTCGCCGAGAACACTGAGAAGCGAGATACGAACCCGTACACCAGCGTGGCCGGCGGGAAAGCCGAGCGCCGGCTTCCGCCGCGGCGGATCGATCTCTTCTACATGGTCAGCGTCCTGACGACCGATGTGGCGGACGAGCACGAGGTGCTCTGGCGCGTGCTGGCGACACTGATGAGATATCAGCAGTTGCCTCAGGAGGTGCTGTCCGAGTCGTTGCGATCGGTCACGCCTCCACTTGCCGCGCGCCTCGCCGGGAAGGACGACACCCGGAGCTTTCTCGACCTGTGGAGCGCGCTCGCCACCAGACCGCGTCCGGCACTTGCGTACGTGCTGACTGCGCCGATGGATCTCGCGATTTCGATTGAAGCGCCGCTCGTGCTCACACGAACGGCACGTTATCGGCGAATTGCCACGTCCGATCACGCCGAGGGCGACGTGCGGACGCAGATTGGCGGGATCGTTCGGGACACGGATGGACGCCCCTTGCCGAATGTGCTCGTGAATCCCGACGATTCGAGCCAGCGGAGCATCACGGATGCCGACGGGCGATTTGTCCTGCGCAGCGTGCGCGAAGGGCGAGTCACCGTGATGGTGGGCAGGGACGGAGAGGTGCAGCGACAGGTGTCTCTCCAAGTGCCGGGAGAGTCGTACGACATCGTGCTCGAGCGCTGAGCGCCCGGGCACCGCAGGGAACCGAGGTATCGGAAACAGGTTGGCGGAGTCGTCACAGAAGGAGCTTCGATCATGGCTGAGTACCTATCACCTGGCGTGTACATCGAGGAAGTCAACAGCGGACCCCGGCCGATCGAAGGTGTCGGTACGGCAATGGCGGCGTTCGTCGGCTTCGCGCCGGCTGGCCCCGTGAACCAGCCGACGCTTGTGACGAACTGGTCACAGTACGTCGACGCGTTCGGCATTGCGGAAAATGGCGGCCGCAAGAACCCGCATGTGAAAGGCGCGTACCTCTCACACGCCGTTTATGGCTATTTCCTGAACGGCGGCGGACGCTGCTACATCACGCGCGTCGGCGATGGCGGCCGGGCGTCGAAGACCGCGAGCCTGCAGCTGCCGAGCCGATCGTCGAGAGCGATTGCGTCGTTGACGCTCCAGACCAAAGGCGACGACTCCACGGCCATCGACGTCGAGGTCAACCCGCCGTCGGGTGAAGCGCCTCCCGACGGAACGTTCACCCTCCGCTTTCGAAAAGGGACGATCGAAGAGAAGTTCGAGAACGTCAGCCTTGGCAGGGCCAAGGGCGTCAAGAACGTCGTCGAGACGGTGAACCAGACGAGCCAGCTCGTCATGGTGCTGGAATCGACGTCGACCGGCTCGCTCCTGGATCGGTCGCCCGAGCTCGGCACGTACGTGCTGACCGCTCCTGAGTCGGCGGCGCTTCCACTCGCGATTCAGCCGTCCGCGCTCAAAGGTGACGCGGCCGCGCGTACCGGTATCGAGGGACTCGAGGTCGCCGACGACGCGACGATGGTGTGCTGCCCTGATTTGATGTCGGCGTTCGAGGCCGGTCTGATTGACCGCGACGGAGTCAAGGCGGTCCAGACGGGGATGATCGCGCACTGCGAGCGGCTGGGCGATCGGATGGCCATCATCGATCCGCTGCCCGGGCTTTCTCCGCAGGAAGTCAAGCAGTGGCGCGAGAAGGACACGAACTACGACTCGAAGCATGCCGCACTCTATTACCCCTGGATCAAGGTGGCAGGGCCGGACGGCCGCCCGATCACGATTCCGCCGAGTGGACATATGGCCGGTGTCTACGCGCGGAGCGACAACGAGCGTGGCGTACACAAAGCGCCGGCGAATGAGGTCCTGCGTGGAGCGCTCGAAGCCGCGTCCCAGGTCACCAAGGGCGAACAGGATCTGTTGAATCCGATCGGCGTGAACTGCATCCGATCGTTTACGGGCCGCGGCATCCGGGCGTGGGGAGCCCGCACGCTCAGCAGCGATCCCGCGTGGCGATACATCAACGTCAGACGGCTCTTCAACTACGTCGAGAAGTCGATCGAACGTGGGACTCAGTGGGTAGTGTTCGAGCCGAACGACGCGGATCTGTGGGCCCGCGTCCGCCGCGACGTCGGCGCGTTTCTGACTGGCGTGTGGAGGAGCGGCGCGCTCTTCGGTCTCAGTCCTGAACAGGCGTTCTTCGTGAAATGCGACGAAGAGCTTAACCCCCAGGACGTGCGCGATCGAGGTCAGCTCGTGATCGAGATTGGCATGGCGCCAGTCAAGCCGGCAGAGTTCGTCATCTTCCGGCTCAGTCAGTTCGCGGGTGGCGGGGCGTAGACGAGAGTCGGTGCGCTCCTCCAGGCATGAGCAATCGAGTTGTACGGGCGTGCGGTCGCCGAAAACTTACAGACGGCCGCCCTATTGAGAAGAGAGGACATCCGTTATGGCAGCTGAAGATCCTGTTGTTTCTGCATGGTTTGGTATCGAGTTCCAAGGACAGGTCAAAGGCGCGTTTCGCGAGTGCACGGGTCTTGGCAGCGAGAACGAGGTAGTCGAATACAAAGCGAGCGGCGAGAAGGGCGAGTACATCGTTCACAAAGTCCCGGGCCGTATGAAGTGGAACAACATCACGCTCAAACGTGGAATCACGGCCGACATGGATATGTGGAAATGGCGCAAGATGATCGAGCAGGGCAAGATCGACGAGGCTCGCAAGAACGGCTTCATCACGATGTACAACCAGGAAGGTAAGGCGCTGGCCAAGTGGTCGTTCGTCCGGGCGTGGCCGTCGAAGCTGTCGGGCCCGACCGCGAACGCGACGAACAACGAGGTCGGCATCGAGGAGCTCGAGATCACCCACGAGGGTTACGAGCGGACGCAGTAGCCGATTGAGGCGGGAGATGGTGCGGTGAAGACGGAATTCGGCTTCTCGCTGCCGCGCGGATATATAGACGCGGCAGGCAACGTGCATCGAGACGGCGTCATGCGGCTTGCGACGGCCCGGGATGAGGTCGAGCCGTTGCAGGATCCGCGTGCCGCCGCGAACTCGATGTACCTGAGCATCGCACTGCTCAGTCGCGTCGTCACCCGGCTCGGAGCGATTAGCCCCGTGGCGCCGAACGTCATTCAGGACTTGTTCGCGTCGGATTTTGCGTTCCTGCAGGAAATGTATCTGCGTCTGAACGAAGGCGATCACCATGTGGAGACGCAATGTCCGTCGTGCGGGACCCGCTTCGCGCTCGATCTGCTGAACGACGGCGATGTCGGAGACATCGGAGCACGTCATGGATGACGAACAGGCACCGCTTGGAACTCCCCACGATCCGTCAGGCGAGGAACCCCGCGCCGCAGAGGCGCCGGCTGTCGACGTCGAGCGACTCGCCCAGAAGGTCTATACGTTGATGCGCGACGAACTGCGTCTCGAGAAGGCTCGCAGCGCCGGGCGACTGAGGTCCCGCTGACATGGCGACTGGTGTCCCTGATGGGAAGACCGCGTGTCGCTTTTATGTGGAAGTCGACAACAAGAAGGAGGCCGTGTTCACTGAAGTGTCGGGCCTCTCGATGGAGATGACGCTCGAAGACATCGAGGAGGGCGGCAACAACGAGTTCGTCCACCGCATGCCCGGCCGGTGCAAGGTCGGCAATCTCACCTTGAAGCGTGGCATGACCGTGTCGAACCAGTTTCTGCAGTGGAGCGTGAAGGTCTCGCAGGGCACCATCGAGAAGAAACACGTCTCGGTCGTACTCTACAACATTGATGGCACCGAAGCGATGCGGTGGAACTTTGACAACGCGTACCCCGTGAAGTGGAGCGGTCCCCAATTCAAGGCGGACGACACGGCCGTCGCGATCGAAACGGTGGAACTCGCCCACGAAGGAATGAGGGTGGGCTAACCGCATGCCCCGCCGATCACTTCTTCGTCGCACGCGGGTGACCGCTCGGATGGCGCGTCACTTCGTTGCACGTTATCGTCTTGGCGAGCGTGTACGGTCAACGACCCCGATTCGGTTCCTTCGCAGGTTGACTCTTATTCCGCCGGAAGAACGATTCGAGCGGCGGTGGTGGCAGCCTGTCGCGGCCAGCCTGGACGAGACGGCGCGTGATGCGCAGGAGCCGCCTCTGGAAGTTCCATCAGACGACGCCGTCAGTGAAGCCGAACCGCTCTGGCGCGTGCGACTGCCTGGGCCGGCGCCCGCTTCCCGTGTGGAGCGCGCCGTCGTCGACGGCGGTGCGCCACCGATCCCGTCGAAGCCATTTCACCCCGCCGTCGGTGCGACAACGACCAGGCTCGAGGCTGCCACACCCGCGCCGTCGGCTTCTCCGGCGTCTGATTCGCGACTTCCGCCGGTCGTGGCGCCGATCGTCTCTTACGAAGGTGCCGGCGCTCCCGGCGTCGAGTCGACGATCGAGCCGCCCGTGGAGAGTTCCGACCTGCGCGACGCGACGACGGAAGGCGTTCGGCGCGACGCTGGCGAGCAGCGCGCATTGGACGCCGGACCTCAGCAATCACCCCGCGCTGGGTTACCGCCACCCACGATTGATCGGAGCGTTGAGCCATCGCGGCCCGAGCTCGCACCGCCGAAACCGTTCTCGGCTCCGGCGGCACTGACTTCTCTCGAGAGATCACTTCTTGCCCAGAACCGGGAGCCTCAGTCGGACCCAGGGCCGATCGAGGAAAGTCTTCGCATTGCGACCGTAAGCGGGTCCGCAATGGGAAACGCGCGAGGCGAGGTCGATGCCCCCGGCGGGATTGAGCCGAAGACCATTCGTGACGAGCCAGCGATGAATGGCGGCGCCGTCAAGCCGTCTGCTCCGGCACGGGCGGCGCACGACTCCGACACGAGCACCGTCGATCGAAACGCCGGGCCGGATCAGTCGCCGGCCTCAATGGCTTCACCACCTGATCGGCGTGCTCGCCGTGCTCGCGTTGAGGAGTTTGTGATCGAGCGGCCTCAGACGGCCGCGCCTGCCTCGAAACCTGGGGCGCTACGCGGCACTGAAAGCGCCTCTCGTCCAAGAGTGTCGTCGCGCGAGACTGAGCGAGGAAAAGAAGGCAGCGTTGAGCGGGAAGGCGATCAACTGTTCCAGCCGACTGATGCGATCGATCTGTCGCCCTCGGCTTGGGCCGCCCGTCTGGTTCGCAGCCCTCAAGCGCCAAGAGAATCAGTGCGGGCAGGGGCGGTGTCGCCGCCGCGAACGACCCCCGGTGTTCCGTCACGCGGCGTTCGCGTAACACGCACGACGCGCGAGACTTCTCGGCCCGATGTTCGTGTCCAGCTTTCGGAACAAACCCGTCGGTTCGTGAAGCCGCTGGCAGGGATTGATCCGACGACCGTCGACATCTGGCAGGGGCCGTTGTCAACAGCGGTCACGAGGGCTGAGCGCTCTGAAGCGGTGGCGATCGGCGGCGACGCGATCCTTGTCGGCCCGACGTTCGACGACCGCTCGACGCGTGGAGCCAGCCTCGTGGCTCATGAGCTCACTCATATCGCGCGTTATCGACAACCACGGTTCATTCCGCCTGTGCTCTCGCCGCTTGCCGGTCGGGCCAGTGCGCCTCGAGATGAGGAATCGATGGCGCGAGCTGTCGAAGCGCGGGTGCTCGCTCTCGCCGATCACTCGCTGGCCCCTGGTCTACCGCCATTTCGCGGAATTCCTGCGGCGAGATTTCCTTCTGACTTGCCAACGGAAAGTCAGACTGCGACGACGGTCGGGCCGCCGGCTCCTCGGCATGATGAATGGGGGGACCTGCCGGCACCATGGGAGCCGCTGCCGCCATGGATCACGTCTCCGCCGCGCCCCGCGTCCTCGTCTACCCTGCTCGCCCCGGCGTCCAACGCGACACCCAGCGCGCCGCTGTTCATACCAGCCGCCGCACCGGTCGCCGGCGCCGCCGTTACGGTGCAGCGCGCGGAAGTAGGACGAGTTCTGGAACCTGCAGGCGAGTCGGCCGCGCCAGCAGCACCGGCGGCGACGCCGCCGGCTCCCGATCTCGACGTGCTGGCGCGACAGGTCTACGCCGTGCTGAAGCGCCGTCTCGAATCCGAGATGCGGCGAGAACTGACGTCCTGAGGATCTGGGCATGAGTGCAAACCCAGCGAAAGCGACCATCGCGAAGCTGACGAAACAAGGCACGCCCGAGAAGGCGATGGACGTCTTCTTCAACCCGAAGGAGCTGACGATTTCCAAGCAGAACAGCTGGAAACAGAACAACACGCCGAAGGAAAACGTGCCGTCGGGCGAGTTCACGGGCGGGGGAGCCGAAAGCCTTAAGGTCCAGCTCTTTTTTGACACCTACACGGAGAAAGGGCAGGACGACGTGCGGGTGAAGTACACGTCGAAGATCACACGCCTCATGCAGATCGACCCTGACTCAGTGGACAAGAGCACCGGAAAGGGAAGACCGCCGACCGTCCGCTTTCAATGGGGCAATCTGATTTTTGACGGCGTCATCTCGAACGTCAGCGAAAAACTGACGTTCTTTCTACCGGCCGACGGTAAACCGGTCCGAGCAGTGATCGATCTCACGCTGACTCAGGTCCGAGACGAGAAGTCGCACAAGAAACAGAACCCGACGTCGGGTGGTGTGGGAGGTGAGCGCGTCTGGGTCGTTCGACAGGGCGACACGCTCCCGTGGATTGCCTACCACGAGTACGACGATCCGACGGCGTGGCGGCGTATTGCCGATGCGAACGGGTTGACGGAAGTCAGGGACCTGCGGCCTGGTACTTCTCTGGTGATTCCAAATGCCTGAAGCCAGCACACTCATCAGTCAGTGCCATCTGAAGATCGACGGATCGACTGTCGCAGACGACTTCATGTCGAGTCTCGCGGAGGTCGTCGTCGAAAACAGTCTTCACATGCCGGACGTGGCCACCATCGTCCTCAACGACCCGGCGCTTCGATGGATCGACAACGCGACCGTCGCACCCGGCAAGTCGGTCGAAGTGTCGACCACGGGCACTGCTCAGCAAAGCCGTTCGCGCCCGGTGTTCGATGGCGAGATCGTGGAACTGGAGCCGGAATTCAGCGGCAAGACGCACCGCTTGACGATCCGGGCCTACGACCGGCTTCATCGGCTCGCGCGGGGCCGGCTCGTACGTTCGTTTCAGAACGTCACCGACAGCGACGTCGCTCGCCGTCTGGCGAACGAGGCTGGGCTGCAGGCGGACGTCGAGTCTACGCGGCAGGTTCACGACTACCTATTCCAGAACAACGAGACGAATCTGGAATTTCTCCGCCAGCGAGCGACCGCCGTTGGCTTCTTGCTGTATGTCGACGGCAAGAAGCTGTGCTTCAAGAGCCTGGCCCAGAATCCGTCCCCGGTTGCCTTGAGTTGGGGAGCGAGCCTCAGCGAATTCAGGCTGCGCATGACGACGGTGGCGCAGATTAGTCACGTGACCGTGCGCGGATGGGATCCAGGCGCCCGTCAGGAGATCGTCAGCGAGGTCGGTGACGGATCCGGCATGCGGGACATCGGCGAGAAGAAGCCCGGAGGCGCTATCGCGAAGGACGCTTTCCGCATCGACGCGTCGCTTCTGGTCGCCAACCAGCCGATCCGCGATCAGGTCGGCGCCGACAGAGCAGCCAAGGCGATTGCCGATCGCCAGGCGGAGCGCTTCATCGAAGCCGAGGGATCCTGTGGCGGCAATCCGGCCATTGTCGCCGGGACGTCGGTGAAGCTCGATTCGATTGGCAGCCGTTTTGGCGGCACCTATTTCGTGACGTCGGCGACGCACCTGTTCACCGCCAAGGAAGGGTACTCGACGCGCTTCGTCATCTCGGGGCAGACGCCGGCGACCCTTCTGCGGCTCCTGCAGCGGGACGAGTCGTCTCCGACGCCCGGTGGCCTGGTGATCGGTGTCGTGACCGACAATCAGGACCCGCAGGGCTGGGGACGCGTAAAGGTGAAGTATCCCTGGTTGTCCGGAGAGCACGCCAGTGATTGGGCGCGCCTGGTTGCGGTTGGCGGAGGGCCGGAACGTGGCGTCGAGTTCCTTCCTGA
>Ga0326726_10005691_pt1 | contig 11266 bp, 14 predicted proteins | sample MHFenrmetagenome_2_FD_207603 | JGI IMG/M metagenome (GOLD analysis project Ga0326726, IMG submission 207603) | Lab enriched peat soil microbial communities from Michigan Hollow, Ithaca, NY, United States - MHF15MN | ecosystem: Environmental > Terrestrial > Soil > Wetlands > Peat | place: USA...
CCTGTTAATCCAAACCAGACGCAGGGATTTGTGTTGAGCGCTCAGCCCCCAGACAATCCGTTTATGGCAGCCCTCCCGCAAGCGGGCTTTCGATATGCCATTGTGGAGCTGGGAGGAAGGCTTTCGGCTGCCATCAATCTGGCCGCAGCTGAAGACCGCCTAAAAGTGATCTCGTCACCCCATATTATTGCGTCCAATAATAAGGAGGCAAAGATTCAGGTTGGCTCTTCCCAGCCCATCCTGACCTCCACGTATTCCTACGGATCCAGCTCCAGCAACCTCACCACAACCACCCCTTCGACGGGCCTCCTTGAAGGAACGATCGAGTATAAGGATATCGGCATCATTCTCGTCGTCACCCCACGCATCAGCGATGGAGGGTTGGTCAGCCTGGAGATCAGTGTTGAAAAGAGCACGGTCAATGCTTCTGCTGTTCCCCTCGGGAATCTTTCGAATGTTCCTGTCTTTGGAAAGAAAACTGCCAAGACGATTGTGGCCGTGATGGAAGGGCAGACCATTGTGATCGGAGGGTTGATCGAAGAGTCCAAAGAAAAGATAGCGAAAGGGGTTCCCTTTTTGAGCAGAATCCCTGTCCTCGGCGGCCTCTTCGGTACTCAGGAATATGATAAGAAGAAGACTGAGTTGATTATACTCATGACCCCTCACATCGTCTCGAATGAAATTCAGTCGAAGACCGTCACCGAGGAATTCAAGGAAAGGGTGTGGAGTATTAAAAAAGAGTTGGAGGAAAGGAAAATGCAGAAAGAGAAAAAATAGGAGAGGAAGCGCCCCGGGAAACGCGATGGTCTTCTCAAAGGGATGAGCGGCGCCTTCGGGGAACTTTCCAGAAATCTCAAATAAGGCTCTCCACCACGTCCTCGATTTCCTTCCAGTCTAAAGAATCCTTCGGCATAAAACGGTTGGCACCATATCGGAACGCAGCTTCTCGATATTCGGGGATGTCGTAAGTGGTGACAACAACGACGATAACGCGTGGATAACGTTCCTTTCGCCGCGTCTTTCTTTTCACCGTGTCCCCGTGTCTCCCCATCACCCTATCGATGTTTACTCGTGCGTGACCAGTCCCTTTTCGATAGCAAAGGCGGTCAGGGCCTGGACGCTATGGAGGTCCAATTTCTCCATGAGGTTCGCCCGGTGTTTTTCCACTGTCTTGACGCTGATGCAGAGGTCATCGGCAATATCTTTGTTCTTGTAACCCTCGGCAATCAGCTTCAGGATCTCTCTCTCCCGTTGGGTCAGGGTTTCCCAGGAGGTACGGGGCTTGAGGGTTTTCTTTCCCTCCAGATATCCTTCGATCACCTTTTCTGAGATCTCGGGACTGATAAAATGTTTCCCGCTCAACACTTTCTTAACGGCCATCAGTAACTCGGAATGGGTGGAGTCCTTTAAGATATACCCATCGGCTCCAGCCCGAAAAGTGGCAAGAATGTACTCCTCAGCTCTGTGAACGGTCAGGACCAGAATTTTCGTGTCGGGGGATTCCCGCCTGATCTCCTTAATGGCCTCCATACCGTTCATCCTCGGCATGGAAAGGTCTGTCAGGACAAGGTTGGGCTTATACTTCTGTACATGCCGGATGGCCTCCCTCCCATCCTCTGCCTCCGCAACAATCTCGAAGTTCGGATTTGTGGAGAGTAGCAATCGCAATCCCTCCCTCAGAATCGTATGATCTTCGGCAATAACGATTCGAACCTTCTGGCTCATGAATTCACTCCCTCCCATTCTGCCCTGTTCCCATTAGATCCCCGTCTTCCCGCAAGGGATGGCGAGGATGGAATGAAATACATTCTTATTTCGGACGAAATACAGCTATCACCCTATTTACCACGTTTCTGAAGATTAGTAAAGTAGAGTTTATGATACGTAATCAAAGTATCTAATATAAACGCATTTCCCCCTCTCACCCCTCCCTTCCCCCTATCTCCCTGCAGGCAGGCACCGGGGAGGGAGAACGATGTTATGAGAATGATCAAAGGAACAAACATGAAACGTATATTAATCGTTGAGGATAACGCTTTCTTTCTTCAATTTCTTAGAGAGACTTTGCGCTCACGATTCCCCTCCTTGGAGATTTCTGAGGCAGCGGATGGAGAGCAAGCAATGCAAAAAATTAAAGCCTTCCAGCCAGAGGCCATCTTTATGGACCTTAGATTACCGGGAGAAAATGGGCTTCAGCTCACCAAAAAAATAAAAGCCCAATATCCGGACATCATTGTCGTCATTGTTACGAATTATGATCTGCCCGAATATCGGAAGGCTGCCTATGAAAGCGGAGTAAACCATTTCATCTCAAAGGATTCTTTGTTGAAAATAATGAATTCTATTTTGCAAGATGGCAATATCGAACAGGATGATCCAAACTGCGACACTCATGTTGAGAGGCATCCATCTGAATCTGACCACAAACAGAGTGGATGAGAAAAGGGAATGTAAGACGTGGAAAGGAAGACTGAAAGAAATTTACCCCCTAAGGGAGGCAAAACTACAGTGTCCAACGTATTGATCGTTGAGGATAGCGCCATCTTCCGAACATTACTCAAAGAAACCCTCCAGTCCAGATTTCCATCCATGGAGATTTTTGAGGCGGCAGATGGGGAGGAAGCGATGCAAAGAATCCTTTCTCACCCGCCTGACCTCATCTTCATGGACATCAAATTACCGGGAGAAAGCGGCCTTGAACTGACGGCAAAGATAAAAGCCAAATATCCTGATGTGATCGTTATCATTCTGACAAGTTACGATACCATAGAATACCGAGATGCAGCGGCTCAGGCCAAAGCCAATTATTTCCTTTCAAAAGGCTCTTCAAGCAAAGAGAGCATTTTGGCGCTGGTTGAATCGGCTTTGGTAGGAAATGAACCTTCCTTGTAAGAGAGAAATACAGTATTTCTCGAGGCAAAATAGGGAATTCACCTAATTTACTTTTTTTGCCGTTTTTCGTATCAATGGTGGGTCACTGGGAGAACTGAACATGCAAACCACGAATGGGCTAACTCCTTATAATTCGACAATCGTCCTGTTGGATTATCAATCGCGATTCGCTCTTACCCTTAGCTCTACGAACGGAGAGACCCTGATCCAGAATGCTGTCAACCTTGCTAAGGTGGCCATCACTTTCAGCGTCCCAACGGTTCTGACAACGGTAGGGGAAACAAGCTTCGGAGGTCCGATCCTCTCAAAGCTTCAAGAGGTCTTCCCCGATCAGAAGCCCATTGACCGAGTCGCCGTCAATCCGTGGGAGGATGGGAGAATCATCGGCGCCGTGGAGAAGGCCGGTCGTCACAAGCTGGTGGTGGCCGGCCTATGGACTGATTTCGGAGTTGCTCATTTTGTGCGCGGGGGGCTTCAGGCAGGTTATGATGTCTACCCGGTAGTGGACGCCTGCGCGGATATGAGTGCACAAGCTCACCGCATTGCCGTCGAGAGAATGATTCGAGAGGGGGCACTGCCGATCAGCTGGCTGCAACTTCTCATGGCGTTCCATCGTAAGTCATCCTCCCCGGATGTTTACAAGATCCTGCTCAATATTGTCAATGACCACGCAACTCTCTATGGATTAGACATGAAATATGCGGAGACCTCTCCGGCTCAAGGAAGGCCGAGATGGTCAAATAACAAACCAAGAGAAAGTAGGTGGGGAAAATGGTCCATGGCTCCGATTCGGTTACAAGAAAGAGTCTAAAGAGTACCCTGACGAAACATCACCCTGACGACCGCTTCGAGGACCTCTTAAAGAGGGAGTTTTTTAACGGGGCATTTAAGAAAAGCCTTCTGGTCTCTCATGAGAGTCCGCCCAGAAAGCAGCAATTCTCCTTAATTACGGGGTGAGTCACGGTCAAGTTGATACAATCTGAACAAAAGAGGAGGACATTATGAAGTGTCATCGTTGCCGTGGTGAAATGGTCTACGAAAAATTCTTCGGCCCCCACGAGCATTTCTGGGGATGGAGATGCATCTTTTGTGGAGAAATTGTTGACCAGCTCATTTTAGAAAATCGCGGTCTTCCCTCCGGGCAAGCGGTCGCGCATGGGCGTGCCCGCAGGAGATAAGAAGGGAAAGCCGTGCTATCTTCTCTCTTAATCCTCGGCAAATTCCAGATAGCGCACGAGGAGAGCGCCTCCGGCAAGTACCCCTCCTAAGATCATAAATCCCGAAGAAAAGGATCTCGCTTGCCCAACGACGCCAATCATCGCCGGAATCATTCCGCCTCCGATAAGAAAACCAACGGGCATCGTCAGAGAGACAGTTATATTCTTCAAGTTAGATCCTCGGATCCGTGAGAGGGCGGCGAACCCGGGGGGGAAGAAGGAGGAGGCTAACATCGGTTGAACAAAAATAAGCGGAATCATCCACGATCCCGATGCCAACCCTAAAAGGAAAATCGCGATCCCGTTGGCCAGAAAGATGACTTTCAGGGCACGCTTCGGACCAAGGCGATCTGTGACCCATCCAGACAAAATAGCTACTCCGACCGGAGAAATTCTCGAAACCCCCACCAACGTATTGGCCCAGACTTGATCCATCCCTCTTTCGGATACGAGGTAAAGAGGAAACATCGCAAACATCCCAAGGGTGCCCCCAATGCCGAGGCTGAAAAGGGCCATGATGACCCAGAAAGAAGGCTCCTTCAGGATCACTCTGAGGATGCTGATATTGAGGGACTCACCACTGAACCTGCCTCCTTTGCCAAAAAAGGAAAAAAGAATTCCGCTGAGGATCGACACGATTCCGAACAACGTAAAAATTCCTTGCCAGGAAAAGAATCTTAAGAGCATTTCCGCTATCAGCGGTGCCATGACAAAACTTAAGTTCGGTGCCATTTCATGAATGGAAATAGCTTTCCCCCAATGCCTCGGGTTTGCCAACTCGGTGAGGGTAGCAATTCCCGATGGGAGGTAGAGTCCGGCTGCCATTCCTAAGGCAAAGAGACCTATACGAACCATCCAGAACTGCCGGCTCAGGCCGACGAATAGAAGCGCGCCGCCCACGACGATGGTAGAAAGGATAATCGTCCTCCGGTGGTTGAGGCGAGAGGAGATAAAACTCGACCCTAAGAGCATGATGCAATAGCCGAAGGAGATCAAGAAGAAGAGAGCGCCTGCTTCTTCATGCCCTATCTTTAGATCTCTCTCGACCGTGGGCAACAGGGGTGATAGGATAATGCGAGACATAAAGTTCAAGAAGAATATTTCTACGAGAAAGAAGATGGGGGATAGCTGAGATCGAAAGGAGACGTCCGCATTTGCTGCACTGTTCGTCCGTATTCCCATGGGTTTACTCGAAAATAAAGTCCATAACAAAATCCATAAGCCCTCTTCATCCCCCCTTAATTTAAGGGGGGAATAGAGGGGGGTTACAGCTAAAGGGGGTAAGCGGGGATTTTCATCCTTCGAGGGTGACGTAGCCGTCGCCAAAACTTCTCAATGAAAGAGGGGAATCCGAAAGATGAGAAAGAAGCCGTTCAGCGAAAAGAGCGCCCCAAGACAGGCACTGGCAATGGCAAAATAAAAGACTGGACGAGAGCCTGAAATGATGGAGACAGAGGCCATCACGATGGCTATCTGAAGGAGAACTTCTCCATAATCGAAGTAAGGATCCTTGGATCGGCTCACATCCCTTTCATGTTCCAGTTTTTTTGCCTCCTTTTCGATCTCCTTTTTCTCTACATTAAACCGGGCTTCCTCATCGGCCATTTTTTTTAAGAGGCCCTCCACCCTCTCCTTCGCCTTCGGTTTCATCCCTTCTCCTCGTTCGATGAGGTCTACCTCCAGGCGTAACTTCTGACTCCGGTAAAGATGCTCACGTAACACTTTCGCCTGGTAGAAGGCCCACTGGTCAGAGGACTGCTGTTGAGCCAAAAGCATTTCCTTCATCGCGTTGTTGCCCCCCAACGAGGTAATCGCCAGGGCGACCGCAAAGATCGCCGTCGTGAGAGCCACACGCCTTGTAAAAACCTTTCCCTTTACCTCCTCAAGCTCTTCAGCATTTGGAAGTTCCACTTCTGCCATAGTACTTTCCCTCCTCTTATTCTTTAATTCTTGCTTCAGCGTCGGTTAAACCCAGAAAGCAAAACGCCAAAAATTCCAAATTAGAAACTCCCTTCCCACCCCTGCCTGGCTTACTGGCAGGCAGGGGATTTGGTGCTTCTAACGTATATCTTCATTCCTTCAGACAAGGCTCCGCCGAGACCCAGCTCATTTCCCCATTGATCGTAGGTCCTTTTTGAAGACCCCACTTCTGTAAGAAGTCCGGCAGCCACCAACGCGTGTTTCACCGTCATTCCGGCTAAAAGATCAAACGGCCTATCATTCACAAATACCTTCATCGGACCTCAATGATCCTCCCCTCAACTTTAGGAGCGATCTTTTTCTTTTCCTTGATATACTCGACCACCACATCTCGAAGCCACCGGCCTGAATCACTGTAAACAACCCTTTCTCCTTTCATCGTACCCCCCATCACCGAGAAATCTTTTGATGATCGGGTGGCCTCTTCGAAAGATCCATATCCGTCCCCGCCTGCAGCCAGAAAATCGTTGGTGGCGACGATGTATTCTCTGCCGGGGTCAATCGGCTTGCCGGCGATGAAAACGGCCTCAATCCTCGAACCTCTTTTTTGTGACGAGGAATATTTAAAAGTCAGGCCCGACACCTGGGGAAATCGACCCTCTTCATCCTCAACGCCAGATACCCCATGCTCTAATGCGTCCCTGATCTCCTTTCCTGTTAATTTGATCGCAATGATATAGTTATCAAACGGTAGAACGGAATAGACGTCTTTTACCCGAATGATCCCTTTCTTAATATTTGCCCGGATCCCCCCTCCATTGATCAAGGTCACATCCGCCCGTGAAACCGATCGCATCACATCCGAGACGAGGTCGCCAAGGTTTGTCTCCCGCCTTCTCACGTTTTCGCCGTCAAGTTCTACCTCTGCCATCCCAATTTCTTCGTTCAGGACAGCATCCACTCTTTTATTATATTTCTCTACCAAATACGCAGTGGTTCTGTCCTCTTTCCCCCCCTCCGGCTTGATTTCCTCGAGACGGCCCTTGAAGCGGGTGATTTTCCCTCCTTCTATCGTCAGATCTAACACCCCGAGGGCCTTGCCGTGCTCCCAGGCCTGAACGATGATCGCATCCCCAACCCTTACAGGCTCGTTGATTCTCGTATGGGAATGTCCGCCTACGATCACGTCAATCCCTTTCACTTTTTCAGCGAGGATCCGGTCCGCGGAATAACCGATGTGAGAGAGGACAATCAGAATATCCGACCGTCCTCTCAACTTCTTTATATATTTTTCGACGGTATCGACAGGGGACAGAAATTTCAGTCCTACCACATTCTTGGGATGGGTAGATACCGGCGTATCTTCGGTGGTCACACCAATGATCGCAATTTTTACTCCCTGGAGTTCCTTGATGATATAGGGCTTGAGGGAGTTCAGACCCTCCACATTCGCGCCAAGAATGGGAAACCTCGCTTCTGCGATCCTCTTTTTCAGAACCTCCTGCCCGAAATCAAACTCATGATTTCCCACAACCATGGCATCAAATCTCATTTCGTTCATCCATTTGATCACGGACTCACCCTTAAAAAGGTTTGCCCAGTTATTGCCCTGAATCATGTCTCCTGCGGAAAGCAACAAGGATGCCCTTTCTTTGCGAAGCTCGTTGGCTTTCGTGGCGAGATAAGGAATGCCTCCTAACCACTCCTCTGATCCCAGAGGCTTGTATGGCTCAGCAAATCCGTGAAAATCATTGATGTGAAGAATTCTGATCTCAGCCTGCTGGCCGTAGGCAAAGGTTGTAAAGAACAGAAAGAAAAGAAGAGACCAGATCAGTCGGGATCTTGTCATGCCGATCTCCGTTTGAGATGGACCTCACGGGCGAGCCGTTAAGAAAAAGGCCGGGAAAATGAACCGGCCTTTAAAGTCTTAGATAAATTTGGACTGCTCTCTTACTGTCTGATGAGCCGTTTAACGTCCTGCTCAGGACCGGCGCAACGAACCGCATGTCGAGCAGTGAGTTGCATGGGGAAACATCCATCTCATGGACCTCACCTCCTTCTCATAGCTCTATTTTAAGTTTATCTCCCCCTCTCTGTCAAGACAAAACGAGAGGAGCCTGATGACACGCCTGCCTGCCCCGCCCGCGGTCTATTAATATTGCGGGACCGGGGCCGGCGGGCAGAGATTCCAAATGACGATTACAGAGATTCTTCTTTGACATCAAGCGCCTTTCTAATCGGTGTAATCGTCTCATAATCGCTGTAATCAGAGATTTCTGTACTTTTTCAGAGGTCTCAGAAAGCGAGCGATCATTAACCCCACCTCCCTGCTCCGCAGGCCCCTTAAATTAAGGGGAGGAAGGCCTGCCTGCCGGCAGGCAGGGAGGGGGTTATCAATGAAAAGCTGAAATTCCGGTCAGGTCCTGACCGATGATCAATGTGTGAATGCTTTCTGTCCCTTCGAGCGTACTCATCGCCTCGAGGTCACAGAGGTGGCGGATGACGTGATGATCCGCCAGAATGCCCCGAGCCCCAAGGACATCTCTGGCCGCCCGAGCGGTTTTCATCGCTTGGCGAACATTGTTCAGCTTGGCCATTGAGATCTGGCCCGGCCTCGCCTCATGTTGATCCAGCAACCTGCCCAGGTGATAAGTGAGTAATTGTGCCTTGGTAATCTCCAAAACCATATCAACCAGCTTCTCCTGGACAAGTTGAAAGGAGGCAATCGATTTCTCAAAGACCTCTCTTTTGCGTGCAAAGGATTCGGCGGCCTCATAACAGGCAATGGCAGAACCCAGGGCACTGCAAGCCACTCCGAACCGGGCATAGTTCAGGCAACTCAGAATCGATTTCAGGCCTTTTGTCCCCGGAAGGAGATTTTCTTCTGGAATCTCACAGTCTTTCAAGACAAGGAGAGAAGTAGGCGATGTCCGGTAAGAGAACTTTCTCTCTATCAGGGTGATCTGAAGCCCCGGGGTCCCGGTCTCCACCAAGAAGCCTCTGATTTCATCATTCATCTTTGCCCAGATGACCGCGGCATGCGCAATGGATCCATTGGTAATCCACATCTTGGTCCCGTTCAGGAGGTATCGATTCCCCTGCTTCACTGCCCTGGTCCTCATTCCGGAAGGATTCGAACCAAAATCAGGCTCAGAGAGACCAAAACAACCGATCGCTTCACCCTTTGCCATCCTGGGAAGCCATTTGATCCTCTGTTCTTCAGACCCAAAGGCATGGATGGGGTACATCGCCAAAGAATTTTGAACTGAGAACATGGCCCTGAGACCGCTGTCGCATCGCCCTAGCTCCTGGCAGGTCAAGCCATAAATCGAATGGCTTGCCTTAGCACAGCCATAACCCTCTACGTGGAGGCCGAAGAGTCCCATCGCGGCCATTCTGGGAATAAGCTCCATGGGAAAGCTTCCTCTATCAAAGTGGGTGGCGATGAGGGGCATGCACTCTTCATCTACGAATTTCCTGACGTTGTCTCTGAACAGTCTCTCCTCACCCGTCAAGAGCGCCTCTATCCGAAAGTAATCGACCATGTCCACCTCCCCCGCCGCCTATTTGCAAATTTCACTCAGTGCCTGATCCAAGACCCCGATGATATCCTTCACGTCTTCAATTCCGATGGAGAGTCGCAATAAACAACGGAACCTCTTGAGCCCCAACGCTTCTTGCTGGTTCCATGTCGACTGAGACATGTTGTAGGGCATACTGATCAGGCTCTCCACACCCCCGAGGCTGGTCGCATGCTTGACCACTCTTGTTCGATGAAGGACCTTCATCAATTGGATCCCGTGCTCTTCATCTTTACCGTCTATGTTGAAAGTGATCATGCCTCCAAGCTTCCCCTGCTCCACAAGCGACTTCGCAAAATCGGGAATCGGATATTGGCCTCGGAGGGGATGAAATATCTTAAGCCTGAATTTTTCCGATACACTGACCAGATATCGATAGACCTCAAGCATGTTCTGATTATGCCTCTCCATCCTCACATGGAGTGTTTTCAAGCCTCTCTCAAGATAGTACGCTGTTTCAGCGTCGAGACAGCATCCGTAGGCAGCCATCTTCTCCCAGACCTGGTTAATCCTTCCCAGAGGTCCGCAGACTATTCCTCCGATCACATCGCTATGTCCGGCAAGGTACTTGGTCACACTGTGCAACACCAGATCTCTCGTCGGATCAAGAAGGGTGAAAGGCATAAAGTTAACGGGCGTGAGAAAGGTATTATCAACAACAATGGGAGTTCCAGGACAAAGCTCATCCCTGACTCGCATGATTTCGTCAAGAGGGGGAATGACCAGAAAAGGGTTCGAAAGCGTCTCGATATAGATGGCTGCAATCTCCTGGCCATCCGCCTTATTGACCCATTTCTTTGATAGAAAAACGTCTGTGGGAATGACCTCCATCCCGAACATCTCTCTCATTTCATTGAAGATGAATGAATACGTCACTCCGTAGAGGTGGGGGGTGGAGACGATATATTTTTTCCCTTTGATGAGGCTAAGAAGGGTGGATGAGATGGCCCCCATTCCGGAGGAGGCCGCGACCGCATCGTCACACCCTTCGAGGGTGGCCATCTTTCTTTGGACAGCGACGACATTCGGATTGGCGCCGCGAGCATAAAAGATTTTATACCTGAATGCTTTCAATTCCTCGTCGGTCATCTCGACATCAGGGTCTTCTGTCTTCCCGTGCTTCTTGATCAAAGAATAAAGTTCTTCATCTGAGGCATAGGTCGTCGCTCGATAAATCGGTGTCACCGCTGCCTTGAAACTTTCATCCTCAATCTCACCCGAGTGAACGAGCTTTGTAGCGATTCCGGTCTTCCTAAAATCTCCGTTGTCCGAGGTCATTTTTCACCTTCCTTTGAAAAAATCTCACCGCGACTTCGTCAACCTGGAGACAATGAAAATTCCCCTCGATCCCTCTTTGCCTACAGATAGGCATTTCATTTAAAGTTAACGAAAATATCGTTTAATGGTGTCGATGCTGGTATCGAAGGAGGAAGCTCAAAATTAGAAGTTCGAGTATCCAGCATCCGTACACGAGATTCGATACGAGCTTCGACAACGACAAACGTCAATTGCCATTCTTGTCATAACTCCATTCTATCCGATACGGATTTCAAAAGGGAAGAAAAATAAAGGAGGAATGCAACCGGAGATGTGAGGAAAGAATTTTCAAATCGGAAGGATAAGAATTGGGGAATGGTTATCTTTTCTGATCAGTCT
>Ga0326726_10005692_pt1 | contig 11265 bp, 11 predicted proteins | sample MHFenrmetagenome_2_FD_207603 | JGI IMG/M metagenome (GOLD analysis project Ga0326726, IMG submission 207603) | Lab enriched peat soil microbial communities from Michigan Hollow, Ithaca, NY, United States - MHF15MN | ecosystem: Environmental > Terrestrial > Soil > Wetlands > Peat | place: USA...
TCGGTCGCCCCAGCACATCCATGATGCGTCCCAGCGTGCCATTGCCCACTGGCACGGAGATGGGCGCGCCGGTACCCCTGATCTTCATGCCGCGCCGCAGGCCGTCGGAGGAGCCCATCGCGATGCAGCGCACCACGCCGTCACCGAGCTGCTGCTCCACTTCGAAGGTGAGGCCCCGCTCGGCGAAACTGCTGTCGCCCGCATCCTCCAACACCAGTGCTTCGTAGACCTTGGGCATCGCCTCGCGCGGAAACTCGATATCGACCACGGCGCCGATGCACTGGACGATCGTTCCTTCAGCTTGCTCTAGTGCCATGACTGCTCCTGTGCAATCGAACCTGGGTGGACTAGACGGCGGCGGCACCGCCGACGATCTCGGCGATTTCTTTGGTGATTGCCGCTTGACGGTTCTTGTTGTAGATCAGAGTCAGCTCGTCGATAAGGGTCTCAGCATTGTCGGAGGCGGCCTTCATGGCCACCATACGGGCCGACTGTTCGGATGCCATGTTCTCCGCGACGGCTTGATAGATCAGGGCTTCGACATAGCGCGTCAGCACGTAGTCCAGCACGCCCTTGGCTTCGGGTTCGTAGATGTAGTCCCAAGCACCTTCGGGTGCGCCGAGACGCTCGCCGGTAAGCGGCAAGAGCTGCTCCATCACCGGTTCCTGGCGCATGGTGTTGATGAAGCGCGTATAGAAGATCATGAGCCGGTCGAAGCGGTCGCTGCCGTAGCCGTCCAGCATCACCTTGACCGGTCCAATGAAGGTTTCCAGATGCGGCCTGTCGCCCAAGTTGGTCACTTGCGAGAGAATGTTCGCGCCCAGTCGCTGCATGAAACCAAGTCCCCTGTTGCCGATGCAGCAGACGTCGATCTCTTCCCCCTGGGCCTGCCATTCCTTGTATTGGTTCAGCACCATGCGCAACACATTGGTGTTGAGCGCGCCGCACAGGCCCTTGTCCGTGCTGATGACGATGATGCCGACGCGCTTGACCGTGTCGCGCTCCAGCAAGAACGGGTGGCGGTATTCGGGGTTAGCATGGCTGATGTGCGCCGCGACGTTGCGGATCTTATCGGCGTAGGGCCGCGCTGCGCGCATCCGCTCCTGCACCTTGCGCATCTTCGAGGCCGCCACCATCTCCATGGCCTTGGTGATCTTCCGGGTGTTCTGCACACTCCGGATCTTCATCCGAATTTCTTTGGTACCTGGCATATTCCCCTACATTCGCCCCGCGTCAGCGTGGGCGGAAGATTCGCGCGACAGCGCTTTGTTTACGGCCCGCAGCCGTGCTCAATCAATAACTCCCGTTCTTCTTCCAGTCCTTGATGGCTTCATGGAGCAGCGCCTCGTCTTCTTTGGAGAGGTCCTTCTTCTCCTCCATGCGAGCTACCAGCTCAGCGTACTTACCTTTGATGTAATCGCGCATCGAACGCTCGGCAGCTAACGCCTTCTTGACGTCGATGTCGTCGAAGTAGCCGTTGTTAACAGCGAACAGAGTCAGCGCCATCTCCCACACCTGCAGCGGAGAGTACTGCGGCTGCTTCATGAGTTCGGTTACCAGACGGCCGCGTTCGAGCTGTTTGCGCGTGGCCTGGTCGAGATCCGACGCGAACTGCGCAAAGGCGGCGAGCTCACGGTACTGGGCCAGCGCCAGCCGCACGCCCCCACCGGTGTCGCGCCGCTTCATGATCTTGGTCTGCGCCGCGCCGCCCACCCGTGACACCGAGATTCCCGCGTTAATCGCAGGACGGATCCCGGCGTTGAACAGATCGGTCTCGAGGAAGATCTGGCCGTCGGTGATCGAGATCACGTTGGTCGGCACGAACGCGGTGACGTCACCGGCCTGGGTCTCGATGATCGGAATGGCGGTGAGCGAACCAGTCTTGCCTTTCACCGCGCCTTTGGTGAAGCGCTCGACCCACTGCTCGTTCACGCGCGCGCCGCGCTCCAGTAGACGGGAATGCAAGTAGAACACGTCGCCCGGATAGGCCTCGCGCCCAGGCGGACGGCGCAGCAACAGCGAAATCTGGCGATAGGCCCACGCCTGTTTGGTCAGGTCGTCGAAGATGATCAACGCATCTTGTCCACGATCGCGGAAGTACTCGCCCATGGTGCAACCGGAGTAGGGGGCGATGTACTGCATCGCGGCGGACTCGGAAGCAGAGGCGGCAATGACCACGGTGTACTGCATGGCCCCGTGTTCTTCCAGTTTGCGGACTACGTTCGCGATCGTGGATGCCTTCTGCCCGATCGCAACGTACACGCAGAAGAGGTCCTTGCCCTTCTGGTTGATGATCGTGTCGATGGCGACCGCGGTTTTGCCGGTCTGCCGATCGCCGATGATCAGCTCGCGCTGACCGCGCCCGATGGGGACCATCGAGTCAATGGCTTTGAGCCCGGTCTGTACCGGCTGCGAAACGGACTTGCGCCAGATTACGCCTGGCGCCACCTTCTCGATCACGTCGCTGAGCTTGGCGTTGATCGGGCCCTTGCCGTCGATCGGTTGCCCCAAAGCGTCGACCACGCGCCCTAACAGCTCGGGGCCGACCGGCACCTCGAGAATGCGGCCGGTGGTCTTGACCGTGTCGCCCTCGGTGATGTGCTCGTAGTTCCCCAGGACCACTGAACCCACGGAGTCGCGTTCCAGGTTCAATGCAAGGCCGAAGGTGTTCTGCGGAAATTCCAGCATCTCGCCTTGCATGACGTCAGCCAACCCGTGGATGCGGACAATACCATCGGTCACGGAAACTACGGTTCCCTGCGTGCGCATCTCGGCGCCGACGGCAAGATTCTGGATCTTGCTTTTGATCAGGTCGCTGATCTCGGAAGCGTTCAGCTGCATGTTCAACTCCTACCCTCGTCCCTAATTGGTGAGCGCCGTGGCCATGTTATTGAGCTGGCCGCGGACAGAACCGTCCCAAACGTCATCTCCAATTTTCACGGTGACACCACCGATCAGCTCCGGCGCGACGGCTACGGTCGCCTGCACCTTGCGCCCGGTGCGCCGCTCGAGGCTCCCAACCAGGCTTGCGAGCTGCTGGTCGGACAGTGGGAAAGCAGAGTCGACCGAAGCCTCGACAATGTTCTCGTATTGTTCGCGCAACCGCTCGTACAGCTCAACGATGTGCGGCAGGGCAGGCAGGCGGTCATTGCGCACCAGAACCACGAGGAGATTGCGGGCGACGCCGTCCAGCCGCTCTCCACAAATACCAAGAAGGAGGCGCTCGACATCGTCTTTCGTAAACTTTGGATTGGCCAACGCCACCTGCACCTGGTCGTTGCTCCAGATTTCCGTCACGAAACCCAGCATCTCCGACCACTGCGCGAGCTGCCCGTTGTCCTTCGCGAGGCCGAATACGGCCTGCGCGTAGGGACGGGCAATGGTGACGAGTTCGGCCATGATATTCGATGACTCAGAGTTCTGCCGCCACTGCATTGAGGAGATCAGCGTGGGCCCGAGCGTCCACTTCCCGCCGCAGGATCTTCTCCGCCCCCTGCACTGCCAAAACAGCAACCTGCGTCCGCAAAGCTTCCTTGGCGCGAAAGACTTCCCGGTCGATCTCAGCCTTAGCACCGGCAATGATCCTGTCGCCCTCGGTCTTCGCCTGGACTTTTGCTTCCTCCACAATCTGGGCAGCGCGCTGGTCGGCTTGAGCCAGGATCTCCTGGGAGCGCTCGCGCGCTTGGCCCACGATATCTTCGGCGCGCCTCGACGCGAGTTCCAAGTCCTGCCGGCCGCGCTCGGCGGCGGCCAGCCCGTCGGCGATCTGCTTCTGCCGCGCCTCGATTGCCCGGAGTAGCGGAGGCCAAACGAACCTGGCAGTAAACCAGACGAAGATCCCGAAGGCGGCGGCTTGCGCGAGCAGGGTGAGATTGATGTTCATGGCTAGTCTCTAGCTGACGGGGTCCCGACGGCCGAGAAACCCTACTGTGTTATCACGGCAAGCAGAGGGTTTCCGAACGCAAACAGCATGGCCAAGCCGACGCCGATGATGAACGACGCGTCGATCAGACCGAGCAGGAGGAACACCTTGGCCTGCAGTTGCGGAATGAGCTCGGGCTGACGCGCCGCGCCCTCGAGAAACCGGCTGCACATGATGCCCACGCCGATACAAGCGCCGGCGGCGCCCAGCCCGATCATGAGGCCGATGCCAATCCCGGTGTAAGCCTGGATCATCGCCAACAGTTGCAGTTTGTCCACGTTTGCGCCCTTTCTGGATCTGAGGTTAGGAATGATCAAAACAAATCAGTGAGTTTCGTACGCCATTGACACATAAACAATGGTCAGCATCATGAAGATATAGGCTTGCAGTACGACGATCAGGATGTGGAAGATCGCCCAGCCAGCGCCGAGGAGCGAACCGAAGAATGTCCCGGCGAGACCCGTCGCCGCCCACAAGCCTATTAGCAAGAAAATAATCTCGCCGGCATACATGTTTCCGTACAAGCGCAACGAAAGCGATAGCGGCTTGGACAGGTACTCGACCAGGTTGAAGAGCAGATTGGCGGGCCAAAGCAAGGGATTTGAGCCGAAGGGCGTGCAAAACAGCTCGTGCATCCAACCGCCCACCCCCTTCACTCTGATGCTGAAGAAGATCATGAGGAAGAGCACCGAAAGAGACAGGGCGAAGGTCGTGTTGACGTCGGCAGTGGCGACCTGCCGCCAATAAGGCAGATGAAGCACGTGTTCGTAGAATAGGCCAGTGATGTCAACCGGGAGAAAATCCATGGCGTTCAGAAGCAGAACCCACACGAACACCGTGAGTGCGAGGGGCGCGATGAAAGCATGCCGGTCGCCATGGAAAATCCCTTTCACTTGATCGTCGACGAAACTGAATGCGAGCTCTACGAAGGCCTGGCGCTTGTTCGGCACACCAGAGGTCACGCCCCGCACGATCCACCACAGGGTGCCGAATCCGACTATGCCCAGAAGCACGGAGACCACCACGGTGTCGATATTCAGGGTCCAGAACGAGCCCTGCCCGACCGGGTGAGTCAGATTGGTCAGATGGTGCTTGATGTAGCTGGTTGCTGTGAGCTGCTCTTCGGCGGCCATTCTATCGATGCTAGTTAACCTGCGATGTAGCGGTAAGACGAGTTACGCTTTGCGCACAAAAAACGCCATCCCGAAAATCAGGATCGAAATAGCGAACGATCCGATGAAAGCAACCGCGACGACGTCCTTGTAGGTCGCAAACACGAGCCACAACAAGACCACGGCGACGAAGATCTTAGCCGCCTCGGCCCGAAAAGCCGTGATTAAAGTCCCTGGAAGCGAGTTCGATTTGCTCAGGGAGATAACAATTGAGAACGATATTCCCGCGCAGATGCTGACCAAACCGCCGAGCATCGCGGACACAGCGCCGTGAACACTGGTCAGCAGACCCAAGACCAGCGTCATGGCACCGGTCGCAATCATCTGCCAGCGTAGGACGGTTCGGATCGCCTTGCTCTGCACGAGAACCATCTTCCGACCTTAGCCGCCCCAGCGCAAAGTTTGCGATTTTAATCAGCTTACTCCACGCCCGTCAACGCAATCTCGCGGCGCAACGGACCTGGTCGGATCAGCTGCGTCATTTGCGAAGACGGCTCAGGACAACATCCAGCTGATCCAGGCTCCCATACTCAACTATCAGTCGGCCCGCACCTTTTTTGCGCGCTACGATCGCTACGCGAGTTCCCAGATGTTCGGAGAGTTCCTCCTCGAGCGCAACCAAATCGCGGTCGCGCGGTGGACTCTTGCGAGATTTGGGCGCGGACAGGGCCTGGCCGACCAGATGTTCGGTCTGACGCACCGAGAGATCCTTCGCCACCACTAAATTTGCCAGCTCGATCTGCTTAGCACCGGACAGTGCGAGGAGGGCGCGCCCGTGCCCCATATCAAGCTTGCGGCATAGAACCAGGTCTTGAACCGGTTTGGCCAAAGACAGCAGGCGCAGAAGGTTGGTTACACCGCTGCGCGAGCGACCGACGGCATCGGCCGCCGCCTCGTGGGTCATGCCGAACTCGTCGATCAGCCGCTGAATGCCGGCCGCCTCTTCTATCGGATTGAGGTCCTCGCGTTGAATGTTTTCAATCAACGCCATGGCGAGCGCCAAGTCGTCACGCACCTCCCGCACCAGGACTGGAATCGAATCCAGGCCGGCTAGCTCGGCCGCTCGCCAGCGGCGCTCGCCCGCGATAATCTCGAAATGCCCATCACCCAGCGGACGCGCAAGGATGGGCTGAATCACACCTTGGGCTTTGATCGATTCCGCCAGTTCTGCGATGGCGCCGGGATCCATCTGCGTGCGCGGCTGGTACTTACCGGGCCGCAGCTGTGTCAAGGCGACGTTCATCAGATGCTCCGGCGATTGCAGCTCGTCACCGCCGAGAAGCGCATCTAAGCCACGGCCGAGACCTTTGACCTTAGGCATGTACCTCGCGCGCCGGCTTGGACAACATCTCCCCGGCCAAAGCAAGATACGCAAGCGCTCCCTTCGACTGACGATCCAGAGCGATGACCGGGACCCCATGACTTGGAGCTTCCGCCAGCCGCACGTTGCGCGGAATCACAGTGCGATACACCTTGTCACCAAAGTGCTGTTGCAGCTGGTCTGAGACCTGTTGCGCCAAGGTATTGCGAGGATCGTACATGGTGCGCAACAAGCCCTCGATTTCCAGCTTTGGGTTGAGGTGAACGCGTACCTTCTTGATCGTCTGCACCAGGTCGGACAGGCCCTCCAGGGCGTAGTACTCGCACTGCATGGGAATCATCACGGCGTCAGCAGCACACAGACCGTTGACGGTCAGAAGGTTGAGGGCAGGTGGGCAGTCGATCAGGATGAAGTCGTAGTGGTCCTCAATCTCCCTGATAGCCTCCTTCAGGCGCGTTTCCCGCTCGGGCATATCGACCAGCTCAACCTCGGCCCCAGCCAACTCGCGGTTCGCCGGCACCAGATCATAGTTAGCGCCTACTTTCATCTTGACCCCTGACAGTGGCTGCGCTCCAAGCAAGACGTCATAAACCGTTGCCTTAACTGCGCGCTTGTCCACCCCGCTGCCCATGGTCGCGTTGCCTTGCGGATCGAGATCGATCAATAGAATCCGGCGCCCAGCCAAAACCAGACTGGCAGCCAAGTTGATGCTAGTTGTGGTTTTCCCCACCCCACCTTTTTGGTTAGTCACTGCCAGTATCCGCGCCATCACGCCTCAGCTGCGCGGAGCGGTTCGAGGAGCACGAGGTGCCGGGCCGCCCGCAACCCTGGAACATGCAGAGCCACGACCTTTCGTACCCGTGTGTCCGACCCGAGTTGGGCTAGTTCTTCATCCGGATGCACCCCCTTCATTGCCGCCAACATCGCCCCAGGCAGGCACAGATGGCGTGCCGTCTCGACGAAGCCGGGCAGGTCCGAAAAGGCGCGGGAGATTACCACATCGAAGAGGCGAACCGGACGCCACTGCTCCGCGCGATCGGTCACGACCTGCGTCCCCTGCAGCCCCAACTCCAGCACGGCTTGACGCAGAAACGCTCCCTTTTTGTGGTTGCTGTCGACGAGCACGACGTTCCATTCCGGTCGCGCGACGGCCAGGGGTATGCCTGGTAACCCCGCTCCGCTACCCACGTCCACAATCCAAGTTCCTTCGATGTGCGGCAGAACAGCGAGGCTGTCCAGTAAGTGATGACTCACTAGTCGAGAAGTCTCTCGGATCGCCGTGAGGTTGTAGATACGATTCCACTTGGACAGCAGCGCGAGGTATTGCAGAAGACGGGTCTGGGCTTCCGAGGACAGCGTCAAGCCGAGCCCTGCGAGGCCCTCGCTGAGCTGGACTTCGGCGTTCATCCCGGCGTGGCACGCTGTCGCTGATGGAGAGGGGGGGCCGGCACCGCCTTCTGTTCAGCCGCTATCCCCGACGCTTTCAGCCCACGCTTCAGGTGCACCAACAAGACGGAGATCGCGGCGGGCGTAACCCCGGAAATGCGCGCCGCTTGCCCCAAAGTTTCAGGTCGATGTTGGTTCAACTTCTGCTGGACCTCTACGGATAGCCCGCGCACGGTCCCGTAGTCCAGATCGGAGGGAAGCCGGGTGGTCTCCTGCGCTTCTCGGCGCGTCACTTCATCTCGCTGCCGATCGATATAGCCCTGATATTTCGTCTGTATTTCGATCTGCTCTGACGCCCGAGCGTCGCTCAGTCCGGGCCCAGCGCCGGGCAAGGTCATAAGCTTCCCATACACAACGCCAGGCCGCCGGAGCAGATCCTCCAGCGTATATTCCTTTTCAAGCGTCGCACCGAAAACGCTCTCCATCTGTGCTTGGGTAAGCACCCTCGGGTTGACCCACGTGGTTCGCACCCTCTGCATTTCACTTTCGATCTGCTCGCGCTTGCTCTGGAATGCCGCCCACCGCAGGTCGTCGACCGCCCCAAGGCGGCGACCTACCTCGGTGAGGCGCAGGTCTGCATTGTCCTCGCGCAGACTGAGACGGTACTCGGCGCGGCTGGTGAACATACGATAGGGTTCGCTGACACCGCGCGTAATCAAGTCGTCTACGAGTACCCCAAGGTAGGCTTCGTCCCGCCGCGGGCACCAGGGCGTGCGCCCCTGCGCTTGCAAGGCCGCGTTAATACCAGCTAACAGTCCCTGAGCAGCAGCCTCTTCATAGCCGGTAGTCCCGTTGATCTGTCCGGCAAAAAACAGCCCGCTTACCGCCTTGGTCTCAAGCGACGATCTCAAGCCCCTCGGATCGAAATAGTCGTATTCGATGGCATAGCCAGGCCGGGTGATATGTGCACGCTCCAAGCCCTCGATCGAGCGCACCAGCTCGACTTGTACATCAAACGGCAGGCTAGTCGAGATACCGTTGGGATAGACTTCATGCGTGGTCAAGCCCTCAGGCTCGAGAAAAATCTGGTGGCTGTCCTTACTCGCGAACCGCACCACCTTGTCTTCGATGGACGGGCAATAGCGCGGGCCGACGCCCTCGATGAGACCGGTATACATCGGAGAACGGTCCAGACCCCCCTTGATGATGTCGTGGGTGCGGGGATTAGTGTGCGTCACCCAGCAGGAGACCTGGTGCGGGTGCTGCTCCCGGCTGCCCAGGAAGGAAAATACAGGCGTTGGATCATCGCCCGGCTGCTCAGTCAGCACCGGAAAATGAATGCTCCGGCCATCCAGGCGGGGAGGTGTCCCGGTTTTCAATCGCCCCACCGGTAACGCAAGTTCCCGCAATCTTCGCGCAAGGCCCAGTGACGGAGGTTCACCGGCTCGGCCGCCTTGATGCTGCTTCAGTCCAACGTGAATCAGCCCCGATAGAAATGTTCCCGTCGTCAAAACCACCGCCCGGGCGCGAAACTCCACACCGAGCTGGGTGACGACGCCGACCACGCGATCTTTCTCCACCAGAAGATCGTCCACGCTTTGCTGGAAGAGCCAGAGGTTGCGCTGGGTCTCGAGCCGGGTACGAATAGCTCGCTTGTAGAGCAGGCGATCCGCTTGTGCGCGGGTGGCTCGAACCGCGGGCCCCTTGCTGGCGTTGAGGATCCGGAACTGGATGCCAGATTCATCCGCAGCGCAAGCCATGACCCCACCCAGTGCATCGATCTCCTTGACGAGGTGACCCTTTCCGATCCCACCGATAGAAGGGTTGCAGGACATCTGGCCCAATGTCTCGATGCTGTGGGTCAAAAGGATCGTTCGCTGCCCCATGCGCGCCGAAGCCAGCGCTGCCTCGGTGCCGGCATGACCGCCGCCAACGACTATAACATCCAGTTCTTGCGGAAAAAGCATTGGGAACTCGCGCCGAGAGGGCGCAAATCATAACGCAAGACGTACCTACTGGCGAAGGTTCCACGTGAAACAAGCGAAGGCTCTTGTTCCACGTGAAACAATTCAGCTACTTGCCAATGCAGAATTTGGAGAAAATCTCACCCAGGAGGTCGTCTGCAGTAAACTCGCCCGTGATCTCCCCCAGCGCGATCTGCGCAAGACGAAGCTCCTCCGCCAACAGCTCCGGCTGCTTTAGGCGGCTCTCCGCACTCTCCAAGTGTCCGGCGGCACGCGCTAGACCCTCGAGGTGACGCTCGCGAGCTAGAAATACTCCTTCCACCTCAGGCAACCGGCCCGCGGTCTCGAGGATAGCCGCGTGCAAAAGGCCAATTCCTGCTGCAGTTTTCGCGGATACTTCGACTCGGACCTCACCGTCCAGCTGATATCTGCTCGGCTCGCGATCAACCAAGTCGATCTTATTCAACACCATGATTCTCTTGCTTTTAACCGGAATCTGCGACAGGATCCAGTCGCGCTCTGCGGGGTTCGGGCGCTGAACGTCACCCACGACCAGCACCACATCTGCGTCCCCTACAGCCCTCCATGTCCGGTCAATCCCTAACTTCTCCACGGGGTCCTGTGCTTCCCGCAGACCGGCTGTATCCACCAGATGAATTGGCATCCCCTCAAGTAGAAGCTCGCTTCGAACGGTGTCCCTAGTGGTGCCGGGAAGCTCCGTGACGATGGCCACTTCCTCGCCAGCCAGTCGATTGAGGAGGCTGGACTTCCCTACATTGGGTGGGCCGATCAGAACGATTTGTGCACCATCTCGCAGCAAATTCCCCGAGCTCGCACGCTCTCGGATCCCAGTCAGTTGGCGCCGTAGAGACTGAAGCGCCGACCACGCTGCCCGTTCGCACAAGGTGCCAGCATCGTCGTCCGGGAAGTCGATGCTTGCTTCCAGCTCGGCTCGCAGCGAGGTGAGATTGGAGACAAGCGCCTTGATCTCTTGCGAGAACTCACCCTTGAGTGAGCGCAGCGCAGCACGTGCAGCAGCCTCCGAACTGGCCTCAATCAGGTCGGCGACGCTCTCTGCCTGAGCCAAGTCCAGCTTTTCATTCAGGAAAGCGCGCCGGCTAAATTCTCCCGGCTGCGCCAGGCGCGCTCCCAGCGCCAGGCACCGGCGCAACAGCAGCTGCAGCACCGCAGGCCCTCCGTGACCCTGCAGCTCAAGCACATCTTCCCCCGTGTAGGAGTAAGGGCCGGGGAAGAACAGCGCAATGCCCGTATCGAGAGCACGCCCGCTGGAATCCAGGAAGTCGGTCAGAGTCGCTCGCCGCGGGGAAATCGCCCGCCCCAGCAAGGGCGGGATGAAGCGATTCAGCTCAGGGCCAGATAACCTGATCACTCCGATCGCGGCACGACCGTTCCCGGTCGCGATGGCCGCGATGACGTCAGCTTCCCTCATGAGCGGTCTTGGCCCGCTCGAGCACGTGTGTAATCCGCCACTGTTGGGCG
>Ga0326726_10005693_pt1 | contig 11265 bp, 8 predicted proteins | sample MHFenrmetagenome_2_FD_207603 | JGI IMG/M metagenome (GOLD analysis project Ga0326726, IMG submission 207603) | Lab enriched peat soil microbial communities from Michigan Hollow, Ithaca, NY, United States - MHF15MN | ecosystem: Environmental > Terrestrial > Soil > Wetlands > Peat | place: USA...
AGATCAATCACAGCCGTATCGGGCCGGACACGGTGAATCTGCAGCCCGCAGGCCGAGCGCGCCGCTCATGGCCCGAGCCGTGGATTTGGCTGCTTGCGATCGCCTTTGTCCTGCTCACCGTCGAGTGGGCCACCTTCAGTCGCCGGATCACCGTATAGCCATGCAGCTGGGTTTCGCGACGTGGTGGCCCCTGTGGCTGCTGTGGGCCGTGCCGCTCATATGGTGGCTTGCGCGGCGCAGTCGCGGCGCAGTCAGTCGACGACGGATTGCCCTGGCCGCAGTCCTGCGCTCGCTGGCCCTGGTATTCGTCGCGCTCGCATTGGCCAGCCCTGATCTGTATACGCGCACGCACGCGATCTCCGTCGTGTATGCGCTCGACATCTCGCGCAGCATCGCGCCCGCCTTCCTGCGCACAGCGCTGGACTGGATGCGGGAGGCCAATGCTCAGTACCGCCCCGCGCATACCAGCTATGTGGTCTTCGCGGACCATGCCGAGCTCCTTAAGAATCTGGACGACATCCCATCGGTCGCTGTTCGCCAGGCCGGTGAGAGCAACAGCGCCATGGTGGTGGACCAAAGTGCCACCGACATCGAGCAGGGCGTCGCCACTGCGTTGTTCGGATTTTTCCCGGACTACTCGAAGCGGCTGGTCCTGATCACCGACGGCAACCAGACGCAGGGCGACGTGTGGCGCGAGTTGCCGCGGCTGCAGTCGGAGCGCGTGCGCGTCTTTGCGCTCCCGGCGCCCACCGGGTTCGCGGCGAACGCGTGGATCGACGGGGTCGAGACGCCCGAGGGCGTGCGTCAGCAGCAGCCGGTGGCGCTGCGGGTCCGGCTATTCTCGAGCGCGGCAACGCAAGTGCGTTTGCAGATCGCTGTGGCGGGCGATGTGGTGGCCGATCGAAGCGTCAAGCTCATCTCCGGCGCGAGCGAAGTGCCGTTCGAGCTTCGCTTCAAGCGCGCCGGCGCAAACCCGGTCCTGGTGCGGCTCGCAACACCTAACGGCGATGCGGAAACCCGGCTTCAGAGCGTCTGGGTAGGCCCACGCCTGCGGTTGCTCTACGTCGAAGGGGGCCGGGCTCCTGCGCGTTACCTGGCGGATGCCCTTGCATTGCAAGGGATCGACGTCAGGGCGATGACGCCGGAGCAGTTCGCGGAGGAGCCCGCGGCCGCGCTGCGAGGCGTTGACGCGGTGCTTCTGAGCGATGTTCCCGCCGATCGGCTCGATGATATAGCTACGCGCCGTCTGGAAGCGTTCGTGCGCGACCTCGGCGGCGGACTGATCTTCGTTGCCGGCGAGAATACGTACGGCAAAGCGGGCTTCTCGGGCAGCGGCGTTGAGCGCCTGCTCCCGGTCAAGTTCGAAGCGCGCCGCAAGCGCAAAGAGCTGGACTTGGTGCTGCTGATCGACCGCTCGTACAGCATGCATGGGCGCAAGCTCGAGCTCGCGAAGTCGGCGGCGCTCGCGACGCTGGACCTGATGGAAGAGCAGCACCGGCTCGCGGTGGTCGCATTCGATTCCCAGCCGCACGATGTCGTGCCGCTGGCCGAAGTGGGCAGCAAGCGGCGCGCGGAGGACTTCATCAGCAGCATGACATCCGCCGGTCGCACCGACATTTACAACGCACTGTGGCGCGCCCGCGAGCTGCTCAAGGACTCTCACGCCAAGACCAAGCACGTCATCTTGCTCTCTGACGGCGAGACGGCCCCACCCCCGAACGCACGCCCCGCCGCCGCGCCCGCATCCGACAGCAGAGCGATGCTGGAGATGCTTCATAGCATGGGCTACGGTCACGGTGCGATCGACCAGCTTGTGGTTGACGAGAGACCTGCGCACCCGCCCTCCGCGACCGGCGGTTTCGAAGACCTGGTCGCGGACATGGCCGCAGCCAACATCACCCTGTCCACCGTCGCGATCGGCGAGAAGCCCAATCTGACCCTGATGAGCGGCCTGGCGCAGTGGGGCAACGGCAAGAGCTATGTTGCACAGCGGGATAGCGAGATTCCCGCCCTGTTCGTCACGGAGGCGCGGCGCCTGCTCGGCGAGTCGCTCATCGAAGAGCCGTTTCGGCCCATCGCCAAGGGGCGCAGCGAGACGTTGGCCGGCATCGATTTCGAATCGGGGCCCGAGCTCAAAGGCTTTGTCACCGCCAAGGCAAAGCGCTTTTCGGACGTACTGTTGCAAGCCAAGCAGGAGCAGCCGTTGCTGGCCGAGACCCGCTACGGCCTGGGCAAGACCGTGGCGTTCCTCTCCGACGCCAAGAACCGCTGGGCGGTCGACTGGCTCGCTTGGCCCGGCTACGGGAAGCTTTGGGCGCAAGTGGTGCGCGACGCTGCACGCGGTGCGGCCACCCAAGAGTTCGCATGGCAGGTCACAAGACATGGCCGCGAAGGCTGGCTCAAGCTGACCGCGTTGAACGCGGACGGCGCTTTTCGCAACGACCTGTGGCCCAACGCGCGCGTGCTGCGACCGAGCGGCGAATCGACCGCAATCGTGTTGCGTCAGTCCGCACCGGGTACCTACAGCGCTCGCATAGCGCTCGATGCGGTATCCGCCGCGCCGTATCGGTTCGAGTTGCTCCCCGGCCCCGGCCTGTCTGCGCAAGAGATCGCCCGCATCGGCGCGCGCGTGCTCTACTACCCGCAAAGCGACGAATTTCGCCCGCGGCCAGCTGACGTCGCCACGCTGAAAGCGCTGAGCGAGCGCACCGGAGGCAAGTTCGCCCCGAAGACCGATGAGATCTTTGCGCGCTCGTCGGACGGCGGCGTGCTCGCCACGCCGCTCTGGCCCGAGCTCGTGGCCGGAGCGCTTCTGCTGTTCCTGCTGGATATCGGCGTCCGGCGGGCACCCTGGTCGGTCCTGGATGGGGCGGGTGCGCGCCGCTGATCGCACTCGCACGACAGTCGGCTTCTCCTTCACCGCTGCGCCTGCACGCATCCTCCGCGCCGCGCTGCAACCAAGCGCGCTATGGAGCGTGGTGCAGTGCACCTCAACCGCTCGCACAGGGCTGAGCCGCGTCCACACGTGCCTGATGTGAGCTCTTCCGCCGCAAGACAGCGGTCGCACCGGTTCGGTTGACAGCGTCGAGACGATGGGATTCTAATCATCGTACCGTCCGCAGCGGAGCAGCTCTCGTAGCACGGGGCTGCTGACGCGAAGGCGGCCGCGCATCTGAACTCCAGGAAGCGAATGGAGCGATGTGCGTAACACCGGGGTCTCGGGCGCGGTAACGCGATGGCCGTGGTGCATCGAGCAACTAACAAGCTGTTTACCGGGGGGAGCAAGCATGAGTCGAGTCAATCGCAATCTGCTGACTGGCATGGGGGGGATGGCGTTCGCGGTTCTAGCCGCTTCCGCGCTGGCGCAGGCAAGCAATGAATGGACGGTGTACGGCGGCGATTACGCCAACACGCGCTACAGCACGCTCAATCAGCTCAATACCGGCAACGTCAAGAAGCTGAGCGTCGCGTGGATCCGCTCGCTGGGTTCGCTCGAGTCACAGGAATCGACGCCGCTCGTCGTCAACGGCACGATGTACGTGACCACGTCGACCGGTCCCAAGCACGTCTTCGCGCTCGACGCCAGAAACGGCGCGATCAAGTGGAAGTACGATCCGGAGCTGCCCGCCGACTACATGGCGACCGTGTGCTGCGGTCTGGACAACCGCGGCGTGGCGTACGCCAACAGCAAGCTGTTTGTCGGCAGGCTGGATGCGAAGCTGGTCGCGCTCGATGCAAACACCGGCAAGGAGCTATGGGTTGCGACGGTCCAGGACTACAAGAAAGGGCATGCCATCACTTCACCTCCCATGGTGTACAAGAACTTGGTGGTGACGGGTATCGCTGGCGGCGAATATGGGGTTCGCGGCTTCATCGAGGCTTTCGATCAGAACACCGGGAAATCGGTGTGGAAGACCTACACGGTCCCTGGCCCGGGGGAGCCCGGCAACGACACCTGGAAGGGCGATTCGTGGAAGACCGGCGGCGGATCGACTTGGTACGTGGGCTCTTATGATCCCAAGCTGAACTTGGTCTTCTGGGGCACCGGCAATGCCGGACCTTGGGGCGGCCAGACCCGGGGCAACGACTCCAGCAACGTCCTACCGTATACCAATCAATGGACAGCGTCGCAGCTCGCTTTCGACGCCGACACCGGGAGAATCGTCTGGGGCTATCAAATGACGCCCAATGACGTGTGGGATTACGACGGGATCAACGAAGGTGTGCTTGCCGACCTCAGCATCGGCGGTGCCAAGCAAGCCGTTTTGATGAAGGCCGATCGCAACGGCTTCTTCTACGTCCTCAATCGCCAAAGCGGCAAGCTGCTCTCGGCCGAGCCCTTTGTCTACGTCAATTGGGCCCAAGGCGTGGATTTGAACACGGGCATGCCGACGGAGAATCCGCCCAAGCGTCCGCGCCTGGGGGTCTGGGCGCGAGATGTATGCCCCAACCTCATCGGCGGGAAGAACTGGGAACCGATGTCTTACAGCCAGCAGACCGGACTGGTCTACATTCCCACGTTCAACATGTGCATGGACATCGCAAACAAGGAGGAAGAATACAACCCCGGCAAGTTCTACCTCGCCTCCGAGTTCGACCTCGGCAAGCCGGGCAACGAGGGCAGGCACCTCGGAGAGTTCATCGCCTGGGATCCGGTGGCGAACAAGAAGGTGTGGGGCATCAAAGAGGACCTGCCATTTCTGGGCGGCGCGCTGTCGACCGCGGGTGGGCTCGTGTTCTACGGTAACGTTCATGGCGAGCTGAAGGCGGTGGATGCCCGCAGCGGCAATGTGCTGTGGAAGTTCAATGTCGGGACCGGCATCCTGCAGGGCCCGGTCACCTACGCGATCGACGGAAAGCAGTACCTTGCGGTAGTGGCGGGCCGCCTCAAGGGCCCGCCCTCCTTCTTCGGCAAGATGGGCCAGCGTTTTATCGAAGCCAGTCCCGAGGGCGGCATGCTGGTGGTGTTCGAGCTGGGCAGCTAGCGAGAACAAGTAAAGGTCGAGCGGCAACGAGCGGCGAGGTCGTGAGGCCTCGCCGTTTCGCGTTAGAGCAGGAAGGAAACCATGCGTGTCGTGACAGGCCACGGAGCGTGGTGCGTCATTCCGTTGCTCGCTGCTCTGATGCTTGCGCCCGTGCGGTGCGAAGCGGAGGGGAAGTCAACGCGCCCCGAGAACCCCTACGCAGGCCGTGCCGACATCGCCGAAGAAGGGCGCAGTCTGCTCAATCAGTATTGCGCTCATTGTCACGGTCCGAACGCCGAGCAGGGCGAGCGCCCGCGCGACCTGCGCCGGCTCAAGATCCGCTACGGCGACAACGCCATCAGCATGTTCTGGACCACGGTTAACGCAGGTCGCATGGACAAAGGCATGCCGGTTTGGGGGGGCGTGCTGTCCGAGGATACGCTTTGGCGCATCTTCACCTTCCTCGAAAGCGTCCAGACCCAACCCTGACTCTCCCGCCCATTCCGATCCTTCTGGCGTTGGCCAAACTGCTCCTGCAATTGCCTGCGGTTCTTGTCGGCGCTGGCGTTACGACCCGTTCAACGCGTACCTCGATACTCGCGTCCGCACTTTCCTCCAGCGGTCGAGGTGAGTGTCTACGCACGTCGGCTCGCGCTTGGATGACCTGGAATGCGTAGGCGCATTAACTCGCACTGCTTAGCGTACGATATGCCCCTCAGCTGAGAAGGAGACTGGCGATGCGTTACCGAACGTTTGGCCGCACAGGCTTGCAGGTGTCGGAACTGATTTTCGGCGGCGGCTGGGTCGGCGGCGTGCTGATCCATCAGGACGACGCCACGAAGCTCAAGACCCTGCGCCGCGCCGTGGAGGCCGGCATCAACTGGATCGACACGGCGCCTGCTTATGGCAAGACTCAATCCGAGCAGGCGCTGGGCTGGCTGCTCAAAGAGATCGACGCCACTCCGTACCTTTCGACCAAGGTCTTGCTCGACACGGCACGGCTGGACGACATCCCGGGACAGGTCGAGCGCAGTCTGCACGAGAGCCTCCAGCGGCTGAATCGCGACTCCGTCGATCTCTTGCTCCTGCACAACTCGATCGAGCCGACCGGGGCCGCTGGTACCGTTACGCCGGACCATGTGCTGCGCGCCAAAGGCGCCGCCGATGCGCTGGAGCGGGTCCGAGAGAAGGGACTTACCCGATACATCGGCTTCACCGCCCTGGGCGATGCAGCGAGCTGCCGGCGCGTTATCGACAGCGGGCGCTTCGATGCCGCGCAGGTGTACTACAACCTGCTCAACCCCAGCGCCGCGCGCTCCATGCCGAAGAGCTGGACCGGTCATGACTTCGCCCGCCTGATCGCCGCATGCAAGGCGCAGGGGACGGCGGTCATGGCGATCCGCGTGTTCGCCGCTGGTGTGCTCGCAACCGACGTCCGGCACGGGCGCGAAGTCATGATCACGCACGGCACTGAGATCGCTGCCGAGGAGCGCCGCGCGCAGGCCGTCTTCGCAACACTCGGGAACGCATATGGCACGCGCGCCCAAACCGCGTTGCGATTCGCGCTGACCAATCCGGACCTCGCGTGCGCGATCATCGGACTGGCCGAGCCCGCGCACCTGGAAGAGGCGCTGGCGGGCGCGCAAGCGGGCCCGCTTCCGCAGCAGGCCTTGGATGCGTTGGAACAGCTATACGCCGCTGATTTCCGGCAATAGCCTTTTATTTTGTTGGTTTGCGCGACACGCGTGGTAGGGCTCGATTCGCGATCCGTCTACGGCTCGATATCGCCCTGGAGCGCCGGTGCAAGAACAAATAACGAAGAGGGAGGCCACCTTCATGCCGTCGCAGCTCTCGCCCGGACTCCAACGCAAAACCATCTTGAAAGTCTCGTGGCGCCTGCTGCCCTTGATCGTCGTTTGCTACCTGGTCAATTACATCGACCGCACCAACGTCTCCTTTGCTGCGCTCACCATGAACAAAGACCTGGGCCTGAGCGCTTACATGTACGGTTGGGGCGCCGGCATCTTCTTTTTCGGCTACGCCTTCTTCGAGGTGCCAAGCAACATGGTGCTGCAGCGGGTCGGCGCCAGGCTGTGGATCGCCCGCATTATGATCACCTGGGGGATCATCTCCGGACTGATGGCCGTCGCTAAGGGACCGGTAAGCTTCCTGGTGCTGCGCTTTCTGCTGGGTGTCGCCGAGGCCGGCTTTTTCCCCGGCATGATCTTCTACCTCACGCAGTGGTTTCCCTCCGTGGTTCGGGCTCGCGCCATATCGATCCTGTACATCGCGGTGCCCGTCTCAAACGCGGTCGCCGCGGTCCTCTCGGGCATCATTCTGGGGATGGACGGCATACTCGGATTCAAAGGCTGGCAATGGATCTTCATCATCGAGGCGATCCCCGCTGTCTTGCTCGCCTTCGTCGTCCTGCTGCTGATGACGGACCGGCCGGCGGTTGCAAACTGGCTCACAGCCGAAGAACGAGAATGGCTCGAAGGCCAGCTGCAAGCGGAACGAAGCCACGTCGAGAGTTCGGGACGCCTCAGCATGCTTCAGGCACTTACCGACTGGCGAGTATTGGTCCTTTCCGCGATCTATCTCACCGGTGTCACCGCCAGCTACGGGGTCGTCTTCTTCCTGCCGCAGATCATCAAGAGCCTCGGCCTGTCCAACTTGATGACGGGTTTCGTGACGGCAATCCCGTATATTTTCGGAACGCTCGGCCTCATCATGTGGGGTTACTCGTCGGATCGTCACAAGGAGCGACGCTGGCACCTCATCGTCTCGACTGGGCTCGCTGCCGTAGGATTGTTCTGCGCGGGCTGGTTCAGCCACTCGTTCTGGGCCGTTGCTGCGATCGCGGTTGCCGCCATCGGTATCTATGGGTCGAGGCCTTCCTTTTGGCCGATGCCCTCGTTGTTTCTTACCGGAGGGGCGGCAGCCGTTGGCATGGCGCTGATCAATTCCATCGGCAATCTAGGCGGTTACCTGGGACCCATCGCCGTCGGCTGGATCAAGGACAGCACCAAGAGCTTCGAAATGGCTTTGTACTTTCTGGGGGCGTGTGCATTGCTGTCGGCAGTGATCACGTTCCGTGCCACGCGCGCGACGGATGCTTCAAGAGCGCTCGAGCCCGATGGCGGGAAGCGGTAAGGCAGGGGGCCCGAGGACGTCAGGCGACCGGGGCCGGCTCGATGTTGAGGGTGGTCACGCGACGCAGCTCGCGACGATACTTACCGTCATCGAAGGGCCGCCCGCGATGCATCGTGGCGAGGTTGTCCCAGATCACGAGATCGCCGACCCGCCACGCATGGCGATATACGAACTGCGGCTGGGTCGCGTGCTCGATGAGGTCGCGCAAGAGCAGCCGCCCCTCGGGAATGGGCCAATCCATGATCTGCGAAGCATGCGAGGCGAGGTAGAGGGCCTTGCGCTGGGTGCGCGGGTTGGTGTGGACGAGTGGATGGACTGCGCCTTTGAGCTTGTCCTGCTCTTCCTGCGAGAACTCGAACCCGAGCGTCTGCCGCGAGTAAGCGATGGAATGGTGCGCCCGCAGCCCCCCCAGCGTCGCTTTGATCTCCGCGTCGAGGGCATCATAGGCCGCACGCATGGCGGCGAACTCCGTGTCCGCCGCCACCGGCGGAACCAGCCTGGCCGAAAGCATCGAGTAGCGGCCCGGCGGGTCCTGGAACGACGCGTCTGTGTGCCACAGGCGGTTGCCCAGCGCATACATGCGGCGCCGATCTTGGGATTTCAGGATTCCACCACCCTCATCCAGATTCGAGATGTCGGCGAGGGCTTCGTTCCCGAACCGGTTTTTACCCAGCACGGCCGCCCCGGTGTTGGAGTGCAGGGTGCCGTCGAAGCGCTGAGCGAACGCAAGCTGCTCCTCGTCGGTGAACGGCTGATCCCGAAACACGAGGACCGAGAATTCGTCCATCCCCGCGCGGATCTCGTCGAGCGTCGGGCGATCGTGAACGCGCCGAAGATCGATCGCGCCTACCTCGGCGGCGAAGAGCGGTTGCAGCTTGCGGAACGTCAGGGCCACGGCCGGTTTCCCTGAAGAGGGGAACGCATATTCTAATAGTTCCGGCGGGGTTCAGGCTGCGCATCCTTCCACAAGCTCCGCCCCGGTCATCTCAGCGGATCGCCCGAACGCCCTCGGGTGACACATACGCCTGCAACCCGACGAAAGTCCTGAAGATCGCTCGAGAAATGCCGATTTGAGATTTTTCTGCGTTGCTGGCACCGAAACACACCGGGAAAAGCTGTCCGGCGTCAAAGATCTTTAGGAGGTTTCATGGGTATGGTTATGGCCGCCACCAAGGAAGGGGGCGTAACGAAGATCGCGTTACTGTTTATCGTGATGATCGCGTCCTTGACGCTGCTCATCCGGTCGGAGAAGTGCCGAGCGCATGACGTCGCGGTAGCGTACGACAGCGCTGAACCGGACAAGACAGTCGCCATGGACGGCGTGTCGCTCTGGCTTAAAGCTCGATTTTCTGAAACCGACTTCGAAGCGTTCCAACCTGGAGACCTGAAGGCGGAAGCGTACTACTGCAGCTGCTACGACAAGCCCAACAAACACTATCCTTATTCCATCGTTCTGCTGAAGACCCCCAAGGGCGATTTGGTGGCGAGGCCTGAAGGTACGGACGGCGCGCTGATTTTCACGGCATTGGCGGTCAGGCACGGAAATCAGTATTGCCAAGTGGAATCGGATTGAGCTGACCTCGTCTTGGTCTCGCTTCGAAGCTAGAAATCGCCCAGTGAGGTCCGCGTAGTCCGCTGCGACTCACGCGCCTAGAGCTCCCCCAACCTCAGGCTAACGTCGCGCGCACGAACTGACCAGCGTCGAACTCTTGGGCGACGCGATGGTCCTGCTCGAGCAGTGCTTCGCTATCGACGTCGGCAAACTCGATGGCGCCCATGTCGGCAAACGCCTTCTGCACCCCCTTGCCCCACAGCCCGATATCCTTGACGGTCGGAACGATTCGGCTGAAGAGGCGCTTGCGGAACAGCCGCATATTCTCGGACGACATCGCTGCCTCGACCGCTTGCTCCACCGGAAGGCCAAGGTTCTCCCACAGCTCCTTCTGGTTGAAGCGGTCGCGCATGTGATAGCAGGCTTCAACGACGAATTCCTCGCGCTCGTTCCGCTCGGCCTCGCTGAGCTGGGGATAGAGGTCCCGCAGCGCTAGGCGCCCGAAAGCAACGTGGCGCGCCTCGTCCTGCATCACATAAGCATTGACGGAAGCGGCGAGGCGATTCTTCGCGTAGTCGCGGATGCGCTGGAAGGCCGCTAGTGCGAGCCCCTCGATCAGGATCTGCATGCCGAGGTACGTCATGTCCCAGCGCCGATCGGTCAACGTCGTCTCGAGCAGCGACTTGAGCCCGGGCGTGATCGGGTAGGCGATGCCGAGCTTCTCGTTGAGCAGCCGTGCGTACGCCTCGACGTGGCGCGCCTCATCCATCACCTGCGTTGCCGCGTAGAACTTTGCGTCCAGGTCGGGCACGGTTTGCACGATGCGGGCGGCCGCCATCAGTGCGCCCTGCTCGCCGTGCATGAACTGCGAGAGCGTCTGCGCCTGCTGGTGCTGGCGCACTCTGATGCGCTCCTTGTTGTCCATCTTCTCCCAAAGCGGGGAGCCGAAGATCGGGATGAGACGGTCGTCGATCTCCTGCGGGTTCTCGGGATCGAGATCGAGCGACCAGTCGATGCGCGTCGCCGCGTCCCACTGCTGCTTCTTGCCCTTGTCGTAGAGCGCAAGCAGCTTCTCGCGCTCGTCCTCGTACTCCCAGCTGAACGACGTCTCGGTCTCGCCGTTCAGTTTCCACCCGGTCTGTTCTACGGGCAGCTGATACCGATACATCGTCGCCATGGCGTTCTCCTTGGCGCGAGGGAATGGAGAATTGCACCATACCACACAGCGCCGCGGATCGACGTAACAGGACTAGGGAAGCTCTGATCTATTCTCGCGATGCGCGTTGCGTCAGGTGCGGATGGAGGCAAAGTGCCGCAGCATCCGCTCGGCGTTGGGCCGGCGCCCGGTGAAAAGGCGAAACGCCTCGACCGCTTGGAATACCGCCATGCCACCGCCATCCAGGGTGCGACACCCGATTCGTTTCGCCACGCGCAGCAACTCCGTTTGCAGCGGAAAATAGACGATCTCCGCCACCCACAGCGCGGGACGCAGCAACTGCTCGGGCAACGGGAGGCCCGGGTACTTCGCCATGCCGGTCGCTGTCGCGTGGATCAGTCCCTCGGCTTCGCGCATCGCCCCGGCGAGATCGGTGCCCG
>Ga0326726_10005694_pt1 | contig 11264 bp, 9 predicted proteins | sample MHFenrmetagenome_2_FD_207603 | JGI IMG/M metagenome (GOLD analysis project Ga0326726, IMG submission 207603) | Lab enriched peat soil microbial communities from Michigan Hollow, Ithaca, NY, United States - MHF15MN | ecosystem: Environmental > Terrestrial > Soil > Wetlands > Peat | place: USA...
ATATCCCGAAAATCCTTTATCATTGGAGGATGATTGACGGATCAGCTGCCTACCAGCCATCGGCAAAACCGTATGCATTTATTTCAGCAAAAAAAGCTTTAACAGATGCCTTAGTCAGAAGAGGGATCGATGGAGACGTGTTGGACGGTTTGTTTCCCAGTTCTTACCGGATTCGATATTCAATCAAGAATAATCCAAAGATATCAATTATTATCCCGACAAAAGATAAAGTTGAAATATTACAAAAATGCGTTCAATCAATATTAGAGAAAACATCCTACCAGAATTACGATATTGTTATTATCGATAATCAAAGCGTGGAACAAAAAACAATTGACTATTATGAAAATTTAAAAAAGAATGCCAAAATCAAATTATTAACCTTTGATAAACCGTTTAACTTCTCCGCGATCAATAATTATGCCGTATCTCAAGTTGAATCCCCCTTTATTCTTTTATTGAACAATGATACGGAAGTAATATCCGAAGAATGGCTAACGGCAATGCTTGAACATGCACAACGAAAAGACGTGGGAGCTGTTGGTGCTAAACTTTTGTATCCGAAAAATACCATCCAGCATGCCGGAATTGTTATCGGCATTATAGGAACTCCTCCTGTGGGGGGTCATTCACACCGGTATCTCCCCGATCACTCTCCTGGATATTTTGGCAGGGTAAGTCATATCCAGAATGTGAGTGCGACCACCGCAGCATGCGTAATGATGAGAAAAGAAGTATTTGAAGAAGTAGGGGGATTCGATGAGAATCTGGCAGTTGCATTCAATGATGTTGATCTCTGCCTTAAGATACGAGAGAAATCCTATCTGATTATTTATACACCCTATGCCAAACTGTTCCATCATGAGTCTCTAAGCAGGGGATATGAGGATAACTTGGAAAAACAGAAACGGTTCGTGCAGGAAGTTCTATATCTGCGCAAGAGATGGGGAGATTTAATTGACAGAGGAGATCCTTATTATAATAAGAACCTGACAAAAAAGAAAGAGGATTTTTCGATTGAATGAAGATATTTTATAGTTCTATTGGTTTAATGAAAAGTAACACTATTATTCCGGGATTATAATGAAAGATACAATTCAAAATTCAATCAAAATCGATATTGGATGTGGATCAAATAAGAAAGAAGGCTGTCTGGGAATTGATTGTCAGAAATTTGAGCATGTGGATTTCATTTTAGATGTAACAAAGGACAGGTTGCCTTTTGATGATAAGAGCGTAAGTTACATTTTTTCATCGCATTTTTTTGAACATATCAAAGTACCAAATTTTATATTTTCTGAAATCAGCCGGGTTGCAACCGATAGGGCCACTCTTGAAGTCTGGACACCCTATGCGCATTCTGATGATGCATTCTGCTACGGGCATGAGATTTTTTTTACTGAAGAGCACTGGCTGCATATCTGTGTGAAATATCCTGAAGCGTATTATCCGATAATTCACGCCCGATGGTTCCTCAAAAAAATAATTTATATCATTGATCGGGAAGCATATGAGGACGTTATAGATCAGGGATTTGACATCGGATTTGCGATAAAATATTTTAAAGGCATAATAAAAGAAATAGGAATAGTCATTGAAATACGTCATAAAAATGATGCAAATGTTGTGAATCCAGAAAAATATTTTGCATTTCAAAGAGGAACTGAGAATACTTTAATTAAATTATAAATTTTTGGATTGCCAATAAAAAAAGGTGTAATGTGAACGATTTTGCCAACCTTAAAAAATTATTCGGCAATTACAAAGAAGATATTATTATAGTCATTTTCTTTCTTATTTTGAGTATTCTCTATTTAGGTGCAAATTTTTTTTCAAATGAAATTGTTGCACCGATGGACCTTCTTCTTCATTATCCTGGTTGGTATAATACAGGAGTCTCTGTCCCGGTTTTTAACTTGGAACGATCAGACATTTTGGATGCTGTGATTCCTCAATGGACATTTGCGCGTAATTCGATACTAAATGGGTATGTTCCTTTATGGGAACCATATATTGCAGGGGGAAGTCCTGTTCTCTCCCTTTTTACCTCTTCACTCCTTTCCCCCAGTTTTTTAGTTTTCTTCATCTTTGGTGGCGGAGTAGGTTTCACTTTTTCATTACTAGTTAAACTTGTAATTGCAGGATATGGTACCTACAAATTATGCCGGACTGAAATGACCGTTTTACCCTCAATATTTGGGGGTATCACGTATATGATGTGCGGATATAATGCATCCTGGTTAATGTGGTCGCATGTTACAACAAGCATGTGGATACCCTGGGTATTCTGTGGTATAATCCTCTTAAATAAAGAAAAAAAATTGATACGATATATATTTCTGGCTTTCTTTGTCGCTTTGCTGATTTTTGGTGGATTTCCATTTGATGTGTTTGCTTGTGTGGCAATTGGTTTCTTATTAATCTGCTGGTTAATTTACATTAATATTAAAAAATCAGGAAGATTGTATGGATTAAAATCCGGCTTATTGTTATCTTCAGCAGTAATTGCGGGAGGAGGACTCGCGGCGGTTCAGATTTTACCTTTCGGAGAATGGCTCACGCAATTTGATACCTCATGGCGTCAGGGTGGTACTCCTTTTTCCCTGCGTGATCTGGATATTTTATGGACTCCATTTAAATACACCAACGATTTTGGAAGTCACATCGCTCCCCGTGTTGAATACTGTGGATCAGTTGGCATTATTGCACTATTCTTTTCGATTATCGCAATAATTTTAATTTTAAGATACAGAAAGGGAGCTTTAACTCCGCTTTCCCCGATATTCTGGGCACCGGTTTCTTTTCTTATCATGATCCTGGTATTCAATATCGAACCAATATCTTCAGTATTCTACAAACTACCGATCTTAAACTCCAATCTGGATTCCCGATTACTGGTATTTTTGGGTTTAACATTTTCTGTAATTGGGGCGTATGGATTAGATAAATCGGTAAAAATCGCCACCGGAATAGAAACGAAATATAAAAAATTATATAAAAAATTTATCGTGTTATTGGTCATCATCATTATTGGGATACAAACAAGCAATATGGCTTCAATCGGGATGTCACAAAATGCTGTCGTTCCCGCGGATTCGTTTTATCCAGAGACTCCCACAATCTCCTATGTCCAGAACAATTTACTACCGGGGCAGAGTGTGTTAACGACATCAGTTTACATGGTGTCCGGAACCATAACATATTATGGTATCTCAGATTGGTTTGCCCATAACTATCATTCAGACTTAGAAAAAGATGTGCTGAACAATGTTGTCAGAGATGCCTGGAGAACACCAACCGCCGCGATGTATAATTTTGACCAGGTTAACCTTACCTCGCCACTCATGGATGAGCTCAGCATCCGTTATGTACTCGCTCCAAAAATTACATCTCAAACTATCAATACCACGGAATGGAAGATCATCTCCGTTGAAAAAGGAATAAGTATTCTTGAGAATAGAGATTGTCCTCCCGGGGCATATATCAGCACGAATTCCGGGATAGTCAATCCATCCTCAGAACGGGAAATTATGATAATCAGATATACTCCTACCTACCGGGAGTATCTCATTAATTCTACTCTACAAGGCAGACTTGTTACCTCGACACGTTACTGGCCTGGATGGGTTAGCTCTCTAAACGATCAACCTGTTCCAATTAAACCGTATCTGGGTATACTCCAGTCAGTAGAAATACCGGAGGGCATCTCGGTCATTACGTTTACTTATGTGCCCTATAGTTTTTATCTGGGGATATTAGTATCACTTACAACCCTGATATTGATCCTGGTTATCCCCAGAAAATTTTTCGAATTTTCTCATGAAAAATGAGGTATGTTTTCTCGTACAGAGCTAATTCCTGTAAAGGATGGATCAAAATAAGATGCGTTACAAACATAATATGTATTCATCCTCTATCTAATTTTATGATCAGGTCATAACATGAAAATAATAGTTATAATCCCATCCTATAACGAGGAGCATTCATTAGCCTCAGTCATATCCGAAATACCACGAATCATCCCTGGTGTTGATCAAGTCCAGATACTTGTGATCAACGATGGTTCAACCGATCATACTGCCGAAATAGCAATACAAGCAGGTGCTGACAAAATACTCTCCCACAAACATAACATGGGTCTAGCAAAAACCTTCCGGGACGGTCTTGATGCCGCACTGGATATGGGTGCAGATATTATTGTAAATACTGATGCGGATTTTCAATATAACGGGACTGAAATTCCAAAACTCATCACACCAATCCTTGAAGGAAAAGCAGATCTTGTATTAGGAGACCGACAAATTGATCATCTGGATCACATGCCAAGGGGAAATTTGTGGGGAAACAAAATTGCCACCCATATAACCCGGTGTGCGACAGGTATTCCGATTAGAGATGCCCAAACAGGGTTCCGGGCTTTTTCACGCGATGCTGCATTACGTATGAACCTGACTGGAGATTATACCTATACTCAGGAGACCATTATCCAGGCAGCAAACAAACACCTCAAAATTGAGCAGATCCCGGTTGAGTTCAGGAGGCGGGAGGGCAAGTCCCGGTTAATCTCCAGCATCTCGCGATATGCCAGACTGGCAGGCATAACCATATTCCGAAGTTTTGGGGCATACCATCCGTTTGTCGTTTTTTCCGGCATTGGTGTTTTGTGTATCCTTCTCGGTCTCGTATTTGGCTTTAAAGTTATCATTCATTTTTTGACAACGGGTACGGTAACCCCGTACCTGCCATCTGCATTGCTAACGACTGTTCTCATCATCGTCGGGTGCCTGGCGATTTTATTTGGTCTGCTTTCGGATATGATAAGAACACAACGAATGTTATCAGAAGAGATACTCTACAGGCTAAAAAAATAGACTTTTCAATCTTTCTATTCACTTTTTTTTTGATATTCATTGAAGGCCTCTTTTTTGTGTCCATATTGTTTGAGGAATTCAAAAGAACTGTAATCGGCTCATATTAAAAAATCGATGAACGAAATCGGTCAGCAGGTATTTTGATACATTCATATTCAGAATACTGTAGGTATAATGCTGAGAGAAATTCTGAATACGGTCTGGACAAAAATTGCGTCTGCGATTATTGCACTCTGTATTCTGATTCTGACAACCCAGTATCTTGGTGCAGGTGGCAGAGGGTTGGTCAGTTTAATCAGTTCATCCATCGGGATTATCGGGATCTTTGCAGGGTTTGCCGGGGGCCCTGCAATTATTTTTCTCGCATCGAAAAAAAAATTACAATATCTGATCCTGCCGATCTATGTATGGGCAGGTATTGTTTCTGTCCTGGGATCAGGAATCGTGTGGTACTTTCACCTTATTCCGGCAACCTACATCCTTCCAATCGCGTTCCTTTCCCTTGCATCTTCCGTTTACATTGCGAATTTTTATGTCCTTGTGGGGCGCCAGAAAGTCCGGGTTAATAACCTTATATATCTTTTTCAATGGTCAGTTAATTTCATTGCTCTTGGGTTTTTCTTTATTATTCTCGAGGAGCCTAATGTTGAATTTGCAGTTATTGCATTGTTCATCTCAAACATCTGTGGCCTCCTTTTAACATTTTATGAGTTAAAACAGATCACAAAATTGACACCATTTGATCTGAATGAACAAATCGCTGTAATAAAATCGCTGGTGTCATACAGTTTTTTTGCACAGGCTGCAGCTGTTATGTATTACCTGAACTACCGTCTTGGCATTTTTACACTCAATATTTTTTCCGGACTTTCTGCGGTCGGGATCTACTCAGTTGGTGTTAATATCGCAGAATTTATTTTACTTGCCTCACAGAGTATCGCACTGGTAGAATATTCCAGGATTTCGAATTCTGATAACCTTGAATATGCAAGAGATATTACCATAAAATTAACGAAAATCGGTTTTTTAGTAACCTTGTGCATTACGTTGATCCTCCTTGTGCTGCCAACAACAGTATATGGAATGGTCTTTGGTAGAGATTTCTCATCGATTCCAACTGTGCTTTTAACAATGAGCCCGGGGATTATTGCATTCGGAACGTCAATTATTATTTTCAATTATTTCGCCGGTATTGGGAAAAACCGAATGAATGCTGTTGCCGCTTTTGTCGGACTGATATCTAATATTCTCCTGTGTTACTTGTTGATTCCCATCTTCGGGTTATACGGTGCAGGAATCACCGCGAGTATTTCTTTCATTTTAATGTCAGGAGTGTTAACAGGTATGTTTTTATGGGAAACCGATACGCGGTTTGGAGAACTAATCATCAAAAAAGGAGATATTGATTATTTATTTATAAAATTAAAAGAGCTGACCAATCGGGAAGATGAATAAATCCATTAAAACACGTTTTAATAATTATATCTGTTAATAATGATTGAAAAGTGGTGCAGCAAACAAAACTGCAAAACAGACTTGTATCGATTATTTAAAATTAAAAAATTCCACGCAGAATTCTAAACTAAAATTTCCTGGTTGAGGTAAGAGCAGTATAATGAAGAATCTAGAAGATATATCTTATTTCAGAATCAATAATAATGGGATGAACTATTTTGAGTTCTTAAGACTAACAAAACGCAGATTAAAATCAAATGAAGATTATTTAAAATTTCAAGCAACATGGATAATAGGTAATTCTCTGAAAACGTTTGATTTAAAGGGAAAAAAAATCCTCGATTTGGGGTCGGGTTTTGGAGGATATTCGCTGGAATTATCACGATTTAGTGACAAGGTATATTCAATAGATTTGAACATTTCCTCTCATTCTTTCAGGGGAAATTTTTTCCAGATTACTGGGGATTGCAATAACCTCCCCATCAAATCCGGATCAATGGACATAGTATTCTGTTCAAGTCTCATAGAGCACGTGTTCAATCAGGAACGATTGATTGTCGAGATTAAAAGAGTCTTAAAAAACCAAGGCATTTGTTATATAAGTTTTCCTCCATTTTATTCACCAGTTGGTGGACATCAATTCAAACCATTTCACTTATTGGGGGAGAGATGTGCAATTATGCTCTCAAAATTTGTTTATGGATTAAACGTACGTAATTATGATACTTCATTTGGAAATTGGGGGCTTTATCCAACAACAATTAAAAAAGTACTTCGATTGGTAAAATTCAACAAACTCAAAATAATCGACATAACCACAAGGTTTTCCCCGCTTAATTTTGCAAAAATTCCAATCTTCAACGAGTTGCTGACCTGGCATGTTGAATTTATAGTGCAAAAAGTTGAATGAAAATGAAAATTTTAGTACTTACTACGACATTTCCACGGTGGGAAAATGACACAACACCTGCTTTTGTGTTCGAATTATCGCGTAGGTTAAAAAAATCGAATCTGGAAATTGTTGTTCTTGCACCTTATTGTGAAGGATCAAAAAAATTTGAAATTCTCGATGAAATGAGAATATATCGATATCCCTATTTTTTCCCGACACGCTATCAAAAACTTGTTTATGATGGCGGGATCATTCCGAATTTGGAGAAAAGTAATCTGGCAAAAGTCCAGATTCCGTTTTTATTAATTTTTGAAATGATCTATGCTTTAAAAATTGTCAAGAAGGAAAATATTGAGGTTATTCATTCGCATTGGATTATTCCCAATGGATTTGTTGGTGCACTGTGTAAAATATTTTTTAATACGCCTCACATTACAACTGCGCATGCAGCTGATGTTTTCACTATAGAAAAATCAAAAATATTGCGAATATTCGGATCATTTGTGCTGGAGAATGCCGACGTAATTACCGCAAATAGTTCCTTTACGAGGAACTCGATCAAATCGATCCAAAATTCGGTTGAAAACCGCATTCAGATCATTCCGATGGGTGTAGATAAATACCGGTTTAGTAAAAAAAATCAGGACTTTCGCGAAAAATCCCCTGCTTCACGAATTATTTTATCAATTGGCCGGCTTGTTGAAAAAAAAGGTATACAATACCTGATAATGGCGATGGATGAAGTTATTAAAACGTTTCCGGATGCAAAATTGCTTATTGGAGGAGATGGTCCGGAAAAAGGTAATTTAGTTAAACTATGCAGTACGTTAAAGTTGAAAAAAAATGTCGAATTTCTTGGTTTTATACCCAATGAAAAAATTGCACTGATTTATGAAACATCAGATATATTTGTTTTGCCATCTGTTGAAACAAAATACGGGGACACTGAAGGATTGGGGGTAGTACTGCTGGAAGCAATGGCAAGTGGTATTCCGGTTATTGGAAGCGATATTGGAGGAATAACCGATATAATTGAAGATGGGAAAACAGGTTTGCTTGTAAAATCAAGGGATTCAAACGACATTGCTAAAAAAATACTTTTCCTTCTATCAAACAAAGAGTATTGTATTAATCTCACAAGAAACGCAACAAATCTCCTTGATCAAAAATTTTCCTGGGACATTGTAACGAAGCAATTTTTTGAGGTTATTCAAAATTTATCGGAGAATAAGGAAAATAAGATTTTCAAGAGATGAATAATGGATTTTTCAAATTATGCAATAAGTGATGGATCAAGGATCCATAAAGCTCAAAAAATTATTTCCTGTATCGAATTTGTATTGCGACAAAAATTCCAGGATGCTAAAGTCCTTGAAATAGGTGCTGGTTCGGGAATAATATCATATTATATCGCAAAAGCAGGTAATTACGTGGTGAGTATTGATCTCGACATCAGTCTTTACAATTCCACATCTTTCTCAGAAAAAATAATAAATTATATGTTAGCGAATGGTATCTCCCTGCCATTTAAAGACGGAACATTCGACATTATCATATGTAATCAGGTAATCGAACATATTCCAAGAAATAAACAGTCAGATCTGATTCACGAAATATACAGAGTTTTGAACACCAATGGGTTATTGTATCTGGCTACGCCAAATAAACTGTGGCCTGTCGAACCTCATACAAAACTTCCATTCATAACCTATCTTCCCAAAAGGATCGCAGATGCATATGTAAACATAACAAGAGGAATTGATAATTTCAACGTATATCTGCTTACTTATTTCCAGCTAAGACAAATATTATCCGTAAGATTCGATCAGATTACGGATCTCACACCATTAGTGATCAAAAATCCTGAGTTATTCTCTATAAAAAATGAAATCTCAAAAAAAATTCAATACATTTTGATACCGCTGCCACTCACGTTATTGCAGAAAATTTCTCTCTTTTATCCGTCCTGGATTTTGGTTGGAAAAAAATGACTCAAATAAAAAAACGAATCCTTCTAATCTAGGAAATACGTTTCAGTATAATGAAGCTCGCCCAGGAAATATCCGGAAACTTATTCTGGAGAATATCAACGAGTGAGAAGTCCGGATAATTTTTCAGATATTTCAATGTGTTCCGATGAAAAACATGTGAGCCTTCTTTGTAGGGGGTTTTTTCATATTCGTCGATATCTGTATACAGGATAACATAATTAGCAGAACACGAAAATATGTCGTCCAGTGTTTTGAGATAATCATCTTCGGGAATAATATGATACAAAACATCCAGACAAATGACCATATCTGCCCGGAAGAATCCTTTATTTACGAACACTTTTGGATTGTACAATATGAAACTCTTCGACGTATCATTAATAAAAATATCTCTGCATTTTTCGATCGCGGAGTAAGCTACATCCAAGCCCAGATATTTATTATATTGCATTAATTTCAGTTGGTTTCCATCACCACAACCGAATTCAATAACAGTCTCGATTAAATTTTTTTTGACGAAATTGTTAATAGTGTCTGCTTTGAACATAGCTAAATCAGCATAACTTCCCTTGCCGGAAGTAAAACCTGCATTGTAGCGTTCATTCCAATATTCCACATAATTTAAATGAAATCCTAAAATTTTTGCTGCAGAATGAAACCAGAATATTTTAATTTTTGATAGAAAGGGTATTTTCATCACGCTAAACACCTGGATTAAGGTAGTACTAAAAATTATTCAGTCACTAGACAGAATTATAAAAAAATATGCTTTTTCTCTAATTTACTACCATTTCCCGGTTACCGGTGTATCACCGGATATTCCGAAACGGAAACTCTTATTGACTGCTCCCGTCTTGGCGGTTTCCAGATACCAGGTGCTGGTGGATTTCCGGAATACTCCTGTATCGCTGATGCCGTTACCATCCCAGTCACCTACGACTGGTGTATCACCGGATATTCCGAAACGGAAACTCTTATTGACTGCTCCCGTCTTCGCGGTCTCCAGATACCAGGTGCCGGTTGAGTTCCGGAATACTCCTGTGTCGCTGATGCCGTTACCATCCCAGTCACCTACGACTGGTGTATCACCGGATATTCCGAAACGGAAACTCTTATTGACTGCTCCCGTCTTCGCGGTCTCCAGATACCAGGTGTTGGTGGATTTCCGGAATACTCCTACATCGCTGATGCCGTTATGATCCCAGTCGCCTACGACCGGTGTATCACCAGCTATTCCGAAACGGAAACTCTTATAGACTGTTCCCGTCTTCGCGGTCTCCAGATACCAGGTGCCGGTTGAGTTCCGGAATACTCCTGTATCGCTGATGCCGTTACCATCCCAGTCACCTACGACTGGTGTATCACCGGATATTCCGAAACGGAAACTCTTGTTGACTGCTCCCGTCTTCGCGGTTTCCAGATACCAGGTGCTGGTGGATTTCCGGAATACTCCTGCATCGCTGACGCTGTTATGATCCCAGTCGCCTACGACCGGTGTATCACCAGCTACTCCGAAACGGAAACTCTTATTGACTGTTCCCGTCTTCGCGGTCTCCAGATACCAGGTGCCGGTGGAGTTCCGGAATACTCCCGCATCCGACGTCCCGACTGCAGGTGCTGTTGTAATGGTTATTGTCGTTCCGGGGGATGTTGTTGAGCTTCCAGCGGCATTAGAAACCGTGAGCTTTGCAATAGATGTCGCCGAGTAGCTATGTGTGGTATTCCTCTGGTTGATGTCCGTAGTGTTGAACCACCCGCCATCACCAAAGCTCCAGTTCCATGCCGTCGGCGTCCCGCCGGTCGATGTGTCATTGAATAATACGCTCAGCGGTGCTACTCCAGTGGTAGTATTGGTCGTAAACGAGGCAACCGGAGCTGATAGTGAAGTCACGATAACATACCCGGCCTTCCGCAGGCTGTTGTACCCGTCAGCATTGGAGACCTGCAGCGCTACCTGGTAGGTTCCTGGCAGGGTATACATATGCGTCGGGTTCGTTGCCGATGACCCGGCGGGCATGAACCGCCACACATCGTTGTAAGAACCACCCATCAACA